>Ga0207425_1000071_pt1 | contig 116125 bp, 116 predicted proteins | sample AraplaF_Col_mTSA_FD_184255 | JGI IMG/M metagenome (GOLD analysis project Ga0207425, IMG submission 184255) | Arabidopsis root microbial communities from the University of North Carolina, USA - plate scrape MF_Col_mTSA (SPAdes) (version 3) | ecosystem: Host-associated > Plants > Roots >...
ACCCTTTGCCCTGAGGGATCAACGCATCGGCGAAACTGAACTGGCCACCATCCCGAACCGACATCGCATCATCTCCGCTCATCGCTAAGACAGAGAATCACAACGGTGAGATTTTGCAACGGCTCCCGCTGGGGAGAAGGTGCCGGCAGGCGGATGAGGGGGCCTTACGGCACAACGCCTAAGCCCATCCCCTCAAACCCTCAATCCAAACTCAAGCCACGCCTTCCCATTCCGCAAGCGCCGCAACCACACCCGGCAGATCCACCATCCGCGAAATCACCGTCTCGGCACCCGCATCCGTCAACCGGTCGGCGTGCGAGGGGTAGGTGTGCGAGGCGCCGGTGAAGCCGATCACGCGCATGCCGGCGGCGCGGGCCGCATGGACGCCGTGCACGGAATCCTCGACCACCACGCAGCGCGACGGCGAAGCGCCCATCTGCTTGGCGCCGTGCAGGAAGATGTCGGGCTTCGGCTTGACGCGATCGGCGCCGAGGTCCTTGGCGGAGAAGATGTTCGGCGCGAAGAACTGGCTGAGCCCGACCTTGGACAGCATCATGGTCAGCCGCGCGCTCGACGAGTTCGAGCAGATGCAGCGCTTGAGATCGATGCGCTTGATGGCCGCCTCGACGCCCGCGATTGCCTGCACGTCGGAAGCGAGGCGCATGTCGAGCAGCTTCTCGGACTTGTCGAGCAGCGAGGCAGAGAGCGGAATGCTGGCGTCGCGCTCCACTTCCATAAGGATGTTCTGCCAGGTCATGCCGGAGAAGCGCTCGCCCATCTCCTCGATGCTGATAGGGTAGCCGGCCTCCGTCAGAAGCTTGGACTCGACGTCCGCCGCGATGATTTCGGAATCGACCAGCACGCCGTCGCAGTCGAAAAGAATGAGGTCGAAGCCGTTCATATAAGTCTCAAGCCTTGGTTTGTGGGGATGCTGCGGCTTTACACGATGCCTCGCCCGATCTCAACCGGCCGGGCGTCATGGCTGGCCTGCGGGTGCTGGATGGCTAGGGTTGCGCTCAATTGAAATGCCTGCGGATGCAGGCACTTGCCGCCTCGACAAGCCATCTCGACAAGCCACGGCTCGCCCTCTAATGGATGAGTATGGCCAAGGAACCGGAAGACACAATCGCAAGCCGCATCAGCCGCATGCTCGCCGACCGCATCGTTCGCGGCGAACTGCCGGCCGGCTTCCGTCTGCGCCAGGACCATATCGCCGAGGAATTCGGCGCCAGCCACGTGCCCGTGCGCGAAGCCTTCCGTCGCCTGGAGGCCCAGGGGCTGGCGATCAGCGAGCCGCGCCGCGGCGTGCGCGTCGCCTCCTTCGACATCAAGGAAGTGCGCGAGGTGGCCGAGATGCGCGCCGCACTCGAGGTGCTGGCGCTGCGCCACGCCGCCAAGCACCTGACGCCTGCGATCCTCGATGCCGCCGAGGAGGCGACCCGCGAGGGCGATGCCGCGGCCGACGTTCACGCCTGGGAGGAGGCCAACCGCCGCTTCCATCGCCTGATCCTGACGCCCTGCAACATGAGCCGTCTGCTCGCCTCGATCGACGATCTCCATGCCGCCAGCGCCCGCTTTCTGTTTTCCGCCTGGCGTTCGGGCTGGGAAAAGCGCACCGACCACGACCACCGCGCCATCCTCGTGGCCCTGCGCCAGGGCAGGGCGGAAGAGGCGGCCGGCATCCTCGAACGCCACGTACAGTGGATCGGCCGCGCGCCGAAATCCACCAGCAAGGCTGGCGAAAACGGTGAAGCCTTCGCCATCGTCGGCTGATTTCCAAAAATTATAGATAAATTATTGTCGGTGTGAATCGCCCGGAAATGCGCGCATCTGCGTTCATTTTCGCCGTCGATTCTGCGCGCGATCCCGTTTGTCCACCGCGCAATCGCATCGTGCACGCTTGCCATCGCGAAAAATCTCTCTCATAAAATAGATGGGAATCAAAAATTATCTATAATTTGAGAAGGAGAGTTCATGTCCCTATTCGATCAATCCCAGGAGCTGCGTTTCGACCCGCTGCGCCTCGCCGCCCGCCCGGCCGCCATCAAGGCCGTCTTCGTGCTGGCGGGCACGCTCATCCTGGCGCTCGCCTCGCAGATCTCGGTGCCGATGGTGCCGGTGCCGATCACCATGCAGACCTTCGCGGTGACGATGATCGGCGCGCTCTATGGCTGGCGTCTCGGCGCGGCGACGGTTCTCGCCTGGCTCGTTGAAGCAGCCATGGGCTTCCCGGTTCTGGCCGGTGGCGCCGGCGGCCTGGCGCCATTCGCCGGCCCGACGGCGGGCTATCTCGCATCCTTCCCTGTTGTCGCGGCCCTTGCCGGCTGGCTTGCCGCGCGCGGCTGGACCGGCGACGCCGTGATCCGCAGCTTCGCCGCCCACTTCGCCGCCAATATCCTGTGCCTGGCGATCGGCGGCCTGTGGCTCGCAAACCTGCTCGGCATGGAAAAGGCCTGGCTGCTCGGCGTTGCCCCCTTCATCCTGGGCGCCGTGCTGAAATCGGCGCTGGCGGCAGCCGTGCTGAAGGGTATCAGGATCTACACCGGCCGCTGAAATGACCGTTCGCCTGCGCGCCCACCACCTGCTCTGCATGCTCACCTTCGTCGGTGAAGGCTACACGCCCGCCTTCACCGAGAACTACATCCGCATCGCCCGGCGCCTGTCGTCGGGCGAGGAGATCGAGCTGGTCGACGGCCCCGACGATATCTGCGCGCCGCTGCTCTCAGGAACGGCGGCGCATTGCCACAACGAAAGCGTCGTGGTCCGCGACAGGGCGGCGGCGCAAGCCGTCGGCCGTATGCTGGGGATCGCGGTCTGGAAGGGCACTCGCATCTATCCCAACGCGGCGCTGCTGAAACGCCTGCGCCGCAATTTCGCTCTCGGCACGATCCGCAAGGCTTGCGACGAGTGCGAATGGAGCGAACTCTGCAACGATATCGCCGAGCGCGGCTTTACCGATGTACTGGTCGCGGCCAACTAGGCCGCGACTGGCGTCTCCACCGGAAACAGCGCAAGGAACTGCCGCTCGCCCTCTGGCGAAAAGATCACCGAGCGGCTGCCCGCCGTGCGCCGCGCCCAGCCCTTGTCGAAGAAATTCGCCAGCAGCGCCTTGCCGAGGCTGCCGGCCAAATGCGCCCGCCGCTCGCTCCAATCCAGGCAAGAGCGGCAGAGCGGCCGCCGCGATGCCTTGAGGTCGGCGACATTAATCCCGATGCACTGGAACGTCTCCTCGCCCTTCGCCGTCAGCGCCAACCCGTCGCCCACGGCATCGATCGCGCCCTTGGCGACGAGGCTATCCAGCATCCGCACCCCGTAATCGCCGGCAAGATGGTCGTAGCAGATCCGCGCCTTGCGCAGCGCCGGCTCCTTCGGTCCGGGCTGGTGGCGCAGATGTCCACGGCTCGCGGCAAAACCCATCATGCTTTCGATCAGCCGAGCCACCGTCTCGTCGGCAAGCGTGAAATAGCGATGCCGCCCCTGCTTGCGGGGAAGGAGCAGCCCGCCGGCCTCGAGCTTGGCGAGATGCGCGCTCGCCGTCTGCAGTGTGATGCCGCCGACCGCGGCGAGCTCGGTCGCGGTCAGCGCCTTGCCACCCGTCAGCGCGGCCAGCATGTTGGCGCGGGCGGGGTCGCCGATCAGCGCGCCGATCTGGGCGATATCAGGTCCTTCCTTCACGGCTCACCTCCTCAGGATGTCATCTTCCATACTTCGACCGTAGCCGAAGCATCTCCGTCTCGCAACATGGCAAAACCATTCTGCAACCAAGGAGAAAGAGTGATGATCACCTGCTTCATCCGCTACGAAATCGACTCGTTCAAGAAGGATGCCTTCGCCGAATACGCGCGCAACTGGGGCCAGGCCATCCCCCGCAACGGCGCCGACCTCATCGGCTATTTCGCCCCGCATGAGGGTTCCGCGACCACGGCCTACGGCGTCTACAACATCGAAAGCCTTGCCGCCTACGAAGCCTACCGCGCCCGCCTTGCCGCCGATCCGCTTGGCCGCGAGAACTATGAATTCGCAAGACGCGAACGCTTCATCCTCAAGGAGGACCGCATCTTCCTGAAGAACGTCTCGCTCCCCCACGTCGCAAAGGTGCTGCCATGATCGCCGTCATCTTCGAAGTCCTGCCCTATATGGGCGAGCGCCACACCTATCTCGACCTTGCCGGCGAACTGCGCGCCGAGCTTGAGAAGATGGACGGCTTCATCTCAATCGAGCGCTTCGAAAGCCTGACGATGCGCGGCAAGCTGCTCTCGCTCTCCTTCTGGCGCGACGAGGAAGCAGTCAAACGCTGGCGCAACCTAGAATGCCACCGCGCCGCCCAGGCCGCCGGCCGCGGCGGCATTTTCGCCGATTACCGCCTGCGCATCGGCCATGTCGTGCGTGATTACGGGATGAACGAGCGGGACGAGGCGCCGGCAGATAGCCGGGCGGTGCATGATGTGGTGAGGTAATTCACGTGCGCTTGGTGGCCTGCAGTCGCTGCATTTGGCGGCTGTCTTCGAGATGTTGCAGCAGGTCCTGGAACCACCCTTTCGGCAGCGCGCCGATCACACAGCTGTCGAGATTGGGCCTGTCCGAAAGCCAGGAGGCAGGGCGCAGATCGGCGCCCGCCCACACGAAGACGTTCAGCTGATCGGTGTAGATCCAGGAGGGGCTGTCATCGAGTCCCAAATGCCTCTTCAGCTTTATCGGCACTTCAACAGCGCGTTGTGTGTCGGAAGGAGCGCTATGAGACATGCCCAGCGCGTAGGTCAGGATTTCGTTGTCACCTTGATCGCGGGCAAAGACGATCGCGGCCGGATAGACCTTGAAGCCATCCTCCCGATACTGGCTCTGTGAGCGCCACAGGAACTCGTAGGCGACCAGGCATCCTACGGGCGGACGAGGCGGTATCTTCAAGGGATCAGCTCGGCCGCTTCGAAGGGCTGAGCTTTCCATCCTCATCAAGATCGTCAAGTTCGTAAGTCGCGTCGGTTTCAAAGCGCGCATTGCGGATCAGCCGAATTTCTTCGTCGGTCAACTCTCCCGCGAGAATGCTCTTCCGGGACGGTTGCTTTCCTGAGCTTTCGGCTGCCTTGGTCGATCGCATCGCGTGTTCGCTCCTCAGAATTCAATCATAGGCAATGGCCCGCAAACCGGCAAGTGGGTGCCCCATGGCGCGGGCTGGCGATTTTATTTTCCCGAAATCGTACCCCGGTTCAGGCTTTGGTAACCAAGATGAGTAACCATAACAGACAGTAAAGAGCGTAATGTGTATGAGCGAGTTAAAAGATGGCGTCTGTATTTCCGCTTGCCGATCTCAAGGCCTCCGCAAAGCCGGATTCCTGGATCGACACGATCATCAAGGGCGATTGCGTTGCCGCTCTTGAAGCCCTCCCGACCCATTCCGTAGACGTCATTTTCGCCGATCCGCCCTATAACCTGCAGCTCGGCGGCAATCTGCATCGTCCCGATCAGTCGCTGGTCGATGCGGTCGATGACGAATGGGACCAGTTCGCCTCCTTCGAAGCCTATGATGCCTTCACCCGAGCCTGGCTGCTCGCCTGCCGCCGCGTGCTGAAGCCGACCGGCACGCTCTGGGTCATCGGTTCCTATCACAACATCTTCCGCGTCGGCGCGACGCTGCAGGATCTGAATTTCTGGATCTTGAACGACATCGTCTGGCGCAAGACCAACCCGATGCCGAACTTCAAGGGCCGTCGCTTCCAGAACGCCCATGAGACGATGATCTGGGCGAGCCCGAACGCCAAGGCCAAGGGCTACACCTTCAACTACGATGCGCTGAAGGCCTCCAACGACGACGTGCAAATGCGCTCCGACTGGCTGTTCCCGATCTGCAACGGCCACGAGCGCCTGAAGGGCGAGGACGGCAAGAAGGTGCATCCGACGCAGAAGCCGGAAGCGCTGCTTGCCCGCGTCATCATGGCCTCGTCAAAGCCAGGCGACATCATCCTCGACCCGTTCTTCGGCTCGGGCACGACGGGCGCCGTCGCCAAGCGCCTCGGCCGCCACTTCGTCGGCATCGAGCGCGAGCAGGATTACATCGACGCGGCGTCCGCCCGCATCGAGGCCGTCGAGCCGCTCGGCAAGGCGGAGCTGACTGTCATGACCGGCAAGAAGCAGGAGGTCCGCGTGGCCTTCAACACGCTGGTCGAAAGCGGCCTGATCAAGCCCGGCCAGGTGCTGACCGACGCCAAGCGTCGCTATAGCGCGATCGTTCGCGCCGACGGCACGGTTACGGCTGGCGGCGAGGCGGGTTCGATCCATAGAATGGGCGCAAAGGTCCAGGGTTTCGACGCATGCAACGGATGGACATTCTGGCACTTCGACGATGGGCAATCCCTGCGCCCGATCGACGATCTCAGGGCCGTCATCCGCAGTGATCTGGCAAACGCGGGCTGATCCGCGAAAGGCCCGATCGAGACTGCCGTCGACCGGTTTTTGTACCTCCAGTTGCGGAAGACGGCAAAAGGCGCCCGGGATCATACCCCGGGCGTCTTCAGTTCTGGACTTCCGAGAAAAACAAAAGACGCCCGGATCGCTCCGAGCGTCTTTTCAGTTTTCAGCTTTGTCATCTAGCGGCGCAGCAACGCCGTCCGCTCTTCGTCCTCGTCGCGCTGGCGCCCGCCGATCGCGGCGGCGACACTGGCGATGAAGGCGCCGACGAACAGCGACAGCGCGCCGAACAGGGCAACCGCCGAAGCCGTCTTGCGGGCGTTATCCGCAGCTTCCTTGGCGGCAAGCTTGGCGTCGTCGATGCGCTTCATGACGGCGTCGACGCGTGCCTTGGCATCGGTCGCGGACAGGCCGGTGCGGGCAGCAACCACCTGCTCGACAAAGGCCTGGTCATCGGCCGAAAGCTTGCCGTCGACAATGCCGTTCACCAGCACGCGCGTCACCTGGGCATTGACCGCTTCGTCGCTCTGGTTGCCGGCCGCCGGCGCCGTGTTGGCGGGGCGCAGCAAGGCGTCGGTAAAGTAGGCCGGCGAGAAACCGCTCGTGCCATCGCTGGCGCTGACAGCCGCCCCGGCACCCGCGGCGCCGACCGTACCCACCGCTGTCGCGGTGGCCTGCGTGCCGGTGCTGATCACCGACGACAGCGCCGATCCCAGCAATCCGGCAACGACCACTGTTGCCAGCGCCCAGGAGAGGAAACCATGCGCGGTATCGCGGAAGAAGACCTCGTAGGTGTGGACACCGACCCATTTGGTGCGCAACCGGCCGGTCAGATAACCGCCGAGTGCGGCCGAAACCCATTGCACGACGATCAGCCAGATCGCGGCCGTTGCGCCGATCGTGGTCAGCGAGGCGTTGTCATGCGACCAGGGCGATACCATGGTCAGGCCAAGGCCTGAGCCGATCAGGATGAAGATCAGCGAGATCGCGGTCGCGGCCAGCGTGCCGGCGATGATCGGCCCCCAGCTGACGGCGGGAGCCGATGATTCCAGTGGTGCATCGGTCACCACGGTGGAGGAGGTAAAGGACATCGCCGACCCCCTAGTGCCAGAACAGCAGGATGATCAGGATCAGCGGAATCGGAACGCCCAGAAACCACAGCAAGATACCTCTACCCATCATAACCTCCCGTCAGCACGGCTGACTTATCGTTTGCTCAAAACCGCGTCATGCGCGGGTCCTCACAAAACCGTCAACGGCGCTGATTGTTCCTAAGGCGATGAGAGATTTACGGTTTCTCTTCGCGCCGGGAGGGAGGCCTGGAAGCTTCTCCGGCTTAGAAGTCCCGATAATCCTTCACATCCACCCGCGTCACACGTCCCTCCTCGTTGAAGGTGATCGTCTCCTCGCCCTCGCGCACCAGCGGCTTGCCGGTCTTGCTGTGGGTGGCGCGCACCGACCATACGGCGCGCCCGGCATAGGGGCTGACGCGCTCGACAAGCGTGTTGAAGGCCGTCTGGTCGGGATAGTCGTCGAAATATTTGCGGAACGCCGTCATGATCTCGTCGCGGCCCGAAAGACTGCCGACGCCGTTCGAGACATAGGTCGCGTCCTCGGCGAAATAGTCCTCGATCATCTGGTAGTCGAGCCTGTTGATCGCATCGTGAAACAGGGTGATTTCCTTGACTGGATCGAATGCCATGGTCAGACCCTCACGCCGCGTTCTGCAAGATCGGCGCGCAGCTGCTCGGCGCCGGTGAAGAGCACCGCGTCCCATCCCGCCTTCTTGGCGCCTTCGATGTTGGGCGCCGAATCGTCGATGAAGATCGTCGTTGCCGGATTGAGGCCGAAGCTCGCTGTGTGCGCTTCGTAGATCGCGATATCAGGCTTGATCAGGCCGATATCGCCCGAGACGGTGACGCCGCGCGGCTTGGTGAGGAAGGGGAAGCGCGCTTGAGCTTCGCGGAACGTGTCGGAGGCGAAGTTGGTCAGCATCGTCACGTCGCGGCCCTCGGCGATCAGCCCTTCCATGATGGCGACACTGTCGTCGTAGGAGTGCGATACCATCTCGTGCCAGTGCTTGCGGAAGGCGCGGATGTGTTCCGCGCGATCGGGATGCGTTTCGATCAAAAGCGCCTCGGCATCCGCCCATGTGCGGCCGCGATCCTGCTCGATGTTCCAGTCGTGGGTGCAGACATTGTCGAAGAACCACTGCCGCTCGGCTGCATCCGGAATGATGCGGCTGAAGGGAATGTTCGGATCGTAATGGATAAGAACTTTCCCGATATCGAAAACGATATGATCAATAGGCATTTATCCGTCCTTGGACTGTTGAAACGCGCGTGGAATAGCCGTTGTGATCGCTTTTTTCATGACTGTGGGCAATGCCTGCGCGTCAAGATTTGTAACCGGCTCCCACCATCCGTCATCCCGTTCGATTCTGTCGGGGATCGCCACGCGCCAGATCGATAGCCTGAGCTCGAAATGGGTGAAGACATGGGTGACGATGCCCGATGGCTGCCAGTCGGCCGCGAAGGGGGCGGCGTCCGCCGAGGTCTCGCCGTCGATCCGCGCCGTCCAACCCGTCGTCGGCACCTCGGTCATGCCGCCGAGCAACCCGCTCTCGATCCTGCGTCGCAACAGCACTTCGCCATCTGATGTCACCGCCACGAAGGCAGCACCAACGCGAACGGGCTTGGCCTTCTTGGCGGCCTTGACCGGAAAATGCTCGGGATCGTGCAGCGCCAGCGCCTCGCACGATCCGTTGAAGGGACAGAGCGCGCAGGCGGGCCGCTTCGGCGTACAGATCGTGGCGCCGAGATCCATCATCGCCTGCGCGAAATCGCCCGGCCGGTCCGCCGGCGTCAGCAGCGCCACCTTCTGCTTCATCAAGGGTTTGGCTGCAGGCAGCGGCGTCGAGATCGCATAGAGACGCGAAATCACCCGCTCGATATTGCCGTCCATCACGGCAGCCTGCCGGTTGAACGCGATCGCCGCCACCGCCGCTGCCGTATAATCGCCGATCCCCGGCAGCGCCTTCAGCCCTTCCTCCGTATCTGGAAAGATACCGCCATGATCGTATGCCACGGCCTCGGCACATTTCTTCAGGTTGCGGGCCCGCGCGTAATAGCCAAGCCCCGCCCATGCCGCCATCACGTCCTCGCTGGGTGCGGCAGCAAGATCGCCAACCGTCGGCCAGCGCGCGAGGAATTTCAGGAAATAGGCTTTGACTGCTGGAACCGTGGTCTGCTGCAGCATGACCTCGGAAAGCCACACATGATAGGGATCGGGCTTGATCCCGCGCTTTGCCATCGGCGGCGAAACGCGCCAGGGCAGGTCGCGGTGATGGCGATCGTACCAGTCGAGCAGGGGCTTTGCTGAGGGCGCGGTGGTGGTCTTTAAGGTCATCATTTGCCGTGCGGAGGGGACGTGCCCTATACTTGGCGAAGCATTGCCGCCCGATCAAGGCGGCGGCGCCCGATAGCGGCGGCATCCAAAGGTTTCCATGAGTTATCCACGCAAAGGTGAAAAACAGATCTCCGAACTGGCCAACGGCCTGATCGACCCCGTGCTCGCCAAGCGCGCCGGCATCAACACCGCGCTGCTCGGCTCCTGGGACGAGATCGCCGGCGAGGATTTCGCCGATTGCACCCGCCCCGAAAAGATCGCCTGGGCGCGCGGCGGCGATGACGGCAGCTTCCGCCCCGGCGTCTTGACCATCGCCTGCGAAGGCGCCCGCGCCTTGTTTCTCACGCATGCGCAGGGCGAACTCATCCAGCGCATCAACAGCTTCTTCGGCTTCTCCGCCGTCCACCAGATCCGCATCGTCCAGAAGCCGGTCTCCCAAGCCTTCAAACGCTCGCGCACCCCGCCGCCGCTGAAAGGCGAGGCGGCGCGCCGCCTGGAGGGGATGATGGAGGGCATCGACAATGAAAAACTGCGCGAGGCGGTGAAGCGGCTGGGCACGGCGGTGTTGGGGAAGAAGGGGCGCTGACGAGACATCGACGCGTACGCGTCTAGCAAGGAGGAATGCCATGCTTTCCATACTCCTGCTCGAAGAACTCGAAGAGCGACTCGAACGCCTTGCTGTACGCACAGGCCGCTCCACGACCTTTCATGTTCAAGAAGCTCTCGCCCAATATCTGGATGATCTCGAAGACTTTTACCTCGCCGAGGAACGTCTTGAGGAGGCTCGAAAAAGCGGACGAGAAGGCATTCCCCTTGAAGAAATGATGCGTCGCTACATAAACGAAGCAATCGACGACCCGAGGCCTGATATCGATGCCGACGTTGTTTTCGATCGCATCGAGCGTCGCCACGCTGAGCGCATGAGACGCGAAGGCAAGGACTAAGCGCCGCCTTCCGTGCCAAATAAAATCAAGAGTTGCTTGCCACTCCCGCCCCTTCGTCCCATCAAGGTCACAATTGTTTGAAGAAACTCGTTCATGCGTGCCTTGTTCGCGGCCGTCAGCCGTTATATCGCACTTCCAGCCGCTACTCTCGTTTATGAGGAAATTATGCAGATGTCCGAAATGCAACTGACCAAGCGCCAGCTCCTGGGCGGCGTTGCTGCCGCGACCGCCAGCATGGCGGTCTTCAGCAGCGCCAATGCGGCTGTGGAAATTCCGAAGTCCGACGGCGATGTCGACATGGAAGCCGTGCTGAAGCCGGGCGCTCTGCCGGAAATGGTGCTGGGCAAGGACGACGCCAAGGTCACCATCGTCGAATACATGTCGATGACCTGCCCGCACTGCGCGCACTTCCACACCACCACCTTCGACGAGATCAAGAAGAAGTATGTCGACACCGGCAAGGCTCGCTTCATCATCCGCGAATTCCCCTTCGACCCGCGCGCTGCCGCAGCCTTCATGCTGGCTCGCTGCAATCCGTCCAAGCCTGAAGATCTGAGCACGCCGGAGCAGTATTTCCCGATGGTCTCGATGCTCTTCAAGCAGCAGCAGACCTGGGCCGCTGCCGAAGATGGCCGCGCCGCACTGCTGCAGATGTCCAAACTCGCTGGATTTAGTGAGGAAAGCTTCACGAAGTGCTTGACGAACCAGAAGCTGCTGGATGAAGTGAACGCGACGCGGGAACGGGGTTCAAAGGATTTCGGCGTCAACGCCACGCCGACTTTCCTCATCAACGGGAAGCGCTACTCTGGAGACATGTCGGTTGACATCATGTCGGCCCTTATCGACAGCCTGCTTTAAGCTGAGCCGTTCCTATAAGACGGGCGACGGCGGAAGCCGTGCGCCCGTTTTTTCGTTGGGCCAGCGCCCGGCTGAGGCGACCGCATGAAGTTCAACAAGCTCCGCCTCGTCGGCTTCAAATCCTTCGTCGAACCCGCTGAATTCGTCATCGAGCGCGGCCTGACCGGTGTCGTCGGGCCGAATGGCTGCGGCAAGTCCAATCTTGTCGAGGCGCTGCGCTGGGTGATGGGCGAGAACTCGTACAAGAACATGCGCGCGTCGGGCATGGACGACGTGATCTTCTCCGGTTCCGGCAATCGTCCCGCCCGCAACACCGCCGAGGTGGCGCTCTATCTCGACAATGCCGACCGCACCGCGCCCGCCGGCTTCAACGATAGCGACGAGATCCAGGTCACCCGCCGCATCGAGCGCGAGCAGGGCTCGGTCTACCGCATCAACGGCAAGGAAAGCCGCGCCAAGGATGTGCAGCTGCTCTTCGCCGACGCCTCCACCGGCGCCCGCTCGCCGTCTATGGTGGGGCAGGGGCGTATCGGCGAGCTGATCTCGGCCAAGCCGCAGGCCCGTCGCCAGTTGCTGGAAGAAGCCGCCGGCATTTCCGGCCTGCATTCGCGCCGCCACGAGGCCGAGCTTCGTCTGCGCGCGGCCGAAAGCAATCTCGAACGTCTCGACGACGTGACGTCGCAGCTCGAAAGCCAGATCGAGAGCCTGAAGCGCCAGGCCCGCCAGGCCAATCGCTTCAAGTCGCTTTCCGCCGATATCCGCGCCCGCGAGGCGATGCTCCTGCATATCCGCTGGGTGCAGGCCAAGGAGGCGGAAGCCGAGGCCGACAGCGCGCTCAACCAGGCCACCTCCATCGTCGCCGAAAAGGCGCAGATGCAGATGGAGGCCGCCAAGTCGCAGGGCATATCGAGCCTCAAGCTGCCGGAACTGCGCGAGGGCGAAGCCCGCGCCGCGGCTGCCCTGCAGCGCCTGCAGATCGCCAAGACCCAGCTGGAAGAAGACGCCAACCGCATCCTGCGCCGCCGCGATGAGCTAACCCGCCGCCTGGCACAGCTCTCGGAGGATATCAGGCGCGAGGAGCGGCTCGTCGCAGACAATGCTGAAATCCTCCAGCGCCTCGATGCTGAGGAGGCCGAGATCAACGAGATCCTCGCCGATTCCGGCCGCTACGCGGAAGAGACCCGCGAGGCTTTCGAGGAAGCCGCCGCCAGGCTTGCCGACAGCGAGCGCATCTTCGCCGGCCTGACATCGGAACGCGCCGAGGCCGCCGCCGGCCGCAACCAGCTCGAACGCGCCATCCGCGATCTCTCCGATCGCAAGATGCGCCTCGAGCGCCAGATGGATGAGGCCAATCGCGAGCTGTCAGGCATCGGCGAGCGTATCGCGACGCTGCCCGATCCCGATGAGAAGCGCATGGTGGTCGAAGCCGGCGAAAGCGCTGTCGCCGAGGCTGAAGCCGCCATCCAGGCGGTCGAGCAGGCGCTGGCCGCTGCCCGCCAGACGGAGGCGATGTCGCGTGCGCCGGTCGATCAGGCCCGCGCCCAGCTGAACGCCATCGAGACCGAAGCGCGCACCATTTCCCGCATGCTGGCATCCGGCGCCACGGCCGGCGAATTCGCGCCTGTCGCCGATGATCTCAAGGTCGATCGCGGCTTCGAGACCGCCGTGGGTGCTGCCCTTGGCGATGATCTCGAATCCCCGCTCGACCCGAAGGCGCCCGCCCACTGGTCGGAAAACGGCGATGGCGCGGCCGATCCGGCGCTGCCGTCAGGCGTCACGCCGCTGATCACGCATGTCCGCGCGCCCGCAGCCCTTGCCCGCCGTCTAAAGCAGATCGGCCTCGTCTCCGACGCGGATGCACCGGGCCTGATGGCGAGCCTGAAGCCCGGTCAGCGCCTCGTCACCCGGGATGGCGCCGTCTATCGCTGGGATGGCCACGTCACCGGCGCCGATGCGCCGAGTGCCGCAGCACTCCGGCTTGCCCAGAAGAACCGTCTCTCCGAGCTCGAGAGTGAAGCATCGATCGCCCGCGACGTGTTGGCCGAGGCCGAAGAGCAGCTGGCGATCGCGGCGGAAGCCATCTCGGGCGAGGAACATCGCCTGGCCGAGGCCCGCGATACCGCGCGCATGGCCGCACGCCAGCTGGCGGAAGCGCGCGAGGCTCTGGCGGCCGCCGAGCGCGCCTCCGGCGATCTCATCCGTCGCCGCGATGTCATCGCCGAAGCCGTCAGCCAGCTGCAGAGCCAGCTCGAAGACATCGCCATCCAGGAAGAAAACGCCCGCATCGAGCTCGACGACGCGCCGGATCTCTCCGCACTCGACGAGCGCCTGCGGCTGCAGCAGGCCGATGTGGCGACCGATCGCGGCGCCCTTGCCGAAGCCCGTGCCCGCCACGAGAGCCTGAACCGCGAAAACGACGCCCGCCAGCGCCGCATCATCGCGATCGGCCAGGAGCGCGAGACCTGGCGCCAGCGCGCGGCAAGCGCCGAGGACCACATCGCGACACTGCGCGACCGCGAGGAAGAGGCGCGCGAGGAAGCCGCCGATCTCGAAATGGCGCCGGACGAATTCGACGACAAGCGCCGTGGCCTGCTGAACGAGCTGCAAAAGGCCGATGATGCTAGACGCGCCGCCGCCGATCTGTTGGCTCAGGCCGAGCTGATGCAGCGCGACGTCGATCACAAGGCGGCGATTGCGCTCTCCGAGCTTGCCGAAAGCCGCGAACGCCGCGGCCGCGCCGAAGAGCGCCTGGTTTCGGCCCGCGAAAAGCGCGTGGAGGGCGAGGCGCGCATCCGCGAGGCGCTTAACGTTGCCCCGCACGAAGCCTTCCGGCTCGCCGGCCTCGACGTCATGCAGGCGATGCCTGATCTGCGCGAGGTCGAGCGCGAGCTGGAGCGGCTGAAGATGGAGCGCGAGCGGCTGGGTGCGGTCAACCTGCGCGCCGAGGAAGAGCAAAAGGAATTGAGCGACCGGCTGGCGGCGCTGATCAAAGAGCGCGACGACGTCATCGACGCGATCCGCAAGCTGCGCGGCGCCATCCAGAGCCTGAACCGCGAGGGCCGCGAGCGCCTGATCGCCGCCTTCGATGTCGTCAACACCCAGTTCCAGCGTCTCTTCACCCACCTGTTCGGCGGCGGCACGGCCGAGCTGCAGCTGATCGAATCCGACGATCCGCTGGAAGCAGGCCTCGAAATCCTCGCCCGCCCACCGGGCAAGAAGCCACAGACCATGACGCTGCTCTCGGGCGGCGAGCAGGCGCTGACGGCGATGGCGCTGATCTTCGCGGTGTTTCTCACCAACCCGGCGCCGATCTGCGTGCTCGACGAAGTAGACGCGCCGCTCGACGATCACAACGTCGAGCGCTACTGCAACCTGATGGACGAGATGGCAGCCTCCACCGAGACGCGCTTCGTCATCATCACCCACAACCCGATCACCATGGCCCGTATGAACCGCCTCTTCGGCGTGACGATGGCGGAACAGGGCGTGTCGCAGCTGGTCTCCGTCGACCTGCAAACCGCCGAACAATTGCGCGAGATCGCCTGAGGTCAAGGCGAAACACCCAAAAAAGGTCGCCTCTGAGTAGCTTTCTCACCCAATAAGGTGATGCCTTTTTACCCATCTTGCATTAGAAGAAACTGTATGTGCGGTCCGCAGGGATCGCGCCACCGGTTTTGCGTACAGATTGCCGTGCGCATGTGTTGAGGCTTCCTCCACGTCGTGTCGGCATGCTGAACCCCCCGTCCGGTTTTCCTGGCCGGACGGAAATAAGGCTTTGCGGGACTTTGTTGCGGTCCCGCAAAGCTTTATTACTCTTCCCAAAAGTTCAAACGGTTAGAATGTGCGGATGTTGTGCACTGCAACATTTTGGCCGTATTTGTGCGATTTTCATTTTAACACCAAGGGATTAAGCTGATCCCGATTTTGGTGTTGGGGAGAGCATGACCAAGTGGGTCTATACATTCGGTAATGGCGCGGCGGAGGGGCGAGCGCTCGACCATGAAATGCTGGGCGGCAAGGGGGCCAATCTCGCCGAGATGTGCAGCCTCGGCCTGCCCGTTCCCCCCGGCTTGACCATCACCGCCGACGCCTGTTCCGCCTATTATCGCGATGGCCGCCGTATCTCGGAAGAGGTGCGCGAGCAGGTGCTGTCGGGTATATCGAGCATAGAGGCCGTCACCGGCCGTCGCTTCGGCGCTGGTGCCAGCCCGTTGCTGCTGTCGGTCCGCTCCGGTGCGCGCGTGTCGATGCCGGGTATGATGGACACGGTGCTGAACCTCGGGCTCAACGACGAGACCGTTCAGGCGCTCGGCCATGATGCCGGCGACGCGCGCTTCGCCTGGGATAGCTACCGTCGCTTCATCCAGATGTACGCCGATGTCGTGATGGGCCTCGACAACGAGGTCTTCGAGGAGATCCTGGAAGACGAGAAGGCCCGCCACGGCTACGAATACGATACCGAGATGACTGCGAGCGAATGGCAGCACGTCGTCCATCTCTACAAGGCGGTGCTGGAAGAAGAACTCGGCGAGGAGTTTCCTCAGGATCCGCAGGTGCAGCTCTGGGGCGCGGTCGGCGCGGTGTTTTCGAGCTGGATGAGCGCCCGCGCCGTCACCTATCGCCATCTCCACAATATTCCCGAGAGCTGGGGCACCGCCGTCAATATTCAGGCCATGGTCTTCGGCAATCTCGGCAATTCGTCGGCCACCGGCGTCGCCTTCACCCGCAACCCGTCGACCGGCGAAAAGTCGCTCTACGGCGAGTTTCTGGTCAATGCCCAGGGCGAGGATGTCGTCGCGGGCATCCGCACGCCGCAGAGCATCACCGAAGAGGCGCGCATCTCCTCCGGCTCCGACCGGCCGTCGATGGAAAAGCTGATGCCGGAAGCCTTCCGGGAGTTCGTGGCGATCTGCGATCGTCTCGAGGCGCATTATCTCGACATGCAGGATATCGAGTTCACCATCGAGCGCGGCACGCTCTGGATGTTGCAGACGCGATCAGGCAAGCGCTCGACCCGCGCGGCAATGAAGATCGCCGTCGATATGGTGGATGAGAAGATGATCACCGAGGAGCAGGCAGTGCTGCGCATCGAGCCGTCCTCGCTCGATCAGCTGCTGCATCCGACCATCGACCCCCGCGTTGCGCGCGAGGTGATCGGCACCGGTCTTCCGGCATCGCCGGGTGCTGCATCTGGCGAGATCGTCTTCACCGCCGAAGAGGCGGTCATGGCGGAAGAGGAGGGGCGTAAGGTCATCCTGCTCCGTGTCGAGACCAGCCCCGAGGACATCCACGGCATGCATGCCGCCGAAGGCATCCTCACGACCCGTGGCGGCATGACCAGCCACGCGGCCGTCGTTGCCCGCGGCATGGGCATACCCTGCGTCGTCGGCGCCGGCACCATGCGCATCGATCTGCGCAACGAGCGGCTGATCGGCATGGGCGTGACGCTGAAGAAGGGCGATATCATCACCATCGACGGATCGGCCGGGCAGGTGCTGAAGGGCGAGGTGCCGATGGTGCAGCCGGCGCTCTCGGGCGATTTCGGCCGCATCATGGAATGGGCCGATCGCGTCCGCCGCATGACGGTGCGCACCAACGCCGATACGCCGGCCGACGCCCGCGCCGCCCGCTCCTTCGGCGCCGAGGGCATCGGCCTTTGCCGCACCGAGCACATGTTCTTCGAAGGCGAGCGCATCCATGTCATGCGCGAGATGATTTTGGCGGAAGATGAGGCGGGCCGCCGCACGGCGCTCGACAGGCTGCTCCCCATGCAGCGCGAGGATTTCGAGAGCCTCTTCAACGTCATGCACGGTCTGCCGGTGACGATCCGCCTTCTCGATCCGCCGCTGCATGAATTCCTGCCGAAGACCGACGAGGAAATCGCCGATGTCGCGGCCGCCATGAACATGGACGCGACAGCGCTTCGCCAGCGCGTCGATGCGCTGCACGAGTTCAATCCTATGCTCGGCCATCGCGGCTGCCGCCTGGCGATTTCGTATCCGGAGATCGTCGAGATGCAGGCACGGGCCATCTTCGAGGCTGCCGTCCATGCGGCGCGCGAGACGGGTGCCGCCGTTGTGCCGGAGATCATGGTGCCGCTCGTCGGCCTTCGCTCAGAGCTCGATTACGTCAAGGATCGCATCGATGCCATCGCCCGCGATGTGATGACGGAAGCCGAGATGCAGATCGATTATCTCGTCGGCACGATGATCGAGTTGCCGCGCGCGGCACTGCGCGCCAATATCATCGCCGAAGCCGCCGAGTTCTTCTCCTTCGGCACCAACGACCTGACGCAGACCACCTTCGGCATCTCGCGCGACGACGCCTCGGCCTTCATCCCGACCTACCAGCGCAAGGGCATCATTGAGCATGACCCCTTCATCTCGCTGGATTTCGATGGTGTCGGCGAACTGATCCGCATCGCCACCGAACGCGGTAGGCGCACCCGCGCCGACATGAAGCTCGGCATCTGCGGTGAGCACGGCGGCGATCCGGCCTCGATCCATTTCTGCGAGGGTATCGGCCTCGACTACGTCTCCTGCTCGCCCTTCCGCGTGCCGATCGCCAGATTGGCGGCGGCGCAGGCGGCGATCAAGGAGAGGTCGCTTCGGTAGAACTTATCGATAGCGATAGTACGGGCCGCCGTAATAGGGGCCGCCCATGCGCCATGACATGTCCCGCATCACGTAGTCGCTGTCGGCCCGCATCTGCGCCTGCCGGTTGAGATCGATGCGTTGCAGGCAGGTAGCAAAGCCTTCGGTGCCGCGCTTGAAGCCATAACCCAAGCACTGCCGCTCATCGGCCGCGCGCCGCTCTTCAGGCGTCATCGTCTGGCAGGCCGAAAGGCCGATCGCAATGGCGGCGATGGTGAGCGTTAGCGGGAGAATACGCATGGTTTTATCTTCAACGGATTGATCTTGCTGAAATAGCAGACGCCAAGCCTGTCTAACCGTCAACTAAAAACTCCGTCAGCCGCAAAACTTGTCACGCAGCGCCGGCGGGATCGCCGATCGGCAGCAGCGCCGGATCAAGCGTCGGGTCGTTCGGGTTCTTGCTGTCGCCGGGATCCTGTGCCGGCGTCAGCGGCGGCTTTTCCTGCACGCGGTCGGGAATGCCGGGTGTCGGAGTCGGGCCGCGCGGGGTCTCTGGCGTGGGCACGGGGATCGGGTCGCGATTGGGCATGATTGTCTCCTTTCAAGGGAAAACGATGCCCCCAAGCTTTGGTTCCGGCTTTCGCCCGGATGAGAACCGCTATAAGAAGGCGCCTCACGGAAATGGAAGCGACTGATGGCACTGCGTGATCGATTCTCGAAAAAGCTGACCTGCCCGCAATGCGGCAATAGCGGCTTTGCCGAAGCCTCCGAGACGGACGATCCGAAGCGCAAGCACCCGGGCTTCAACATCGACCAGCTGCCGCGCGGGCTTTTCGTCCAGCGCCAGACCAATTTTCAGGAAACCAGTGTGATCAAGTGCGAATGCGGCCGCAAGTTCGCCTTCCGCACGCTGGCGGAAGCCGCATCGGGCCGCGACTAAACTAGGCTAGACTAGAACCGCTCAAGCACCTCGATAAAAGCATCGGCGAACTGCGCGATATGGGCAGTCTCCGGCGCCGGGCTTTCCATGCGGATATCGGTGCCGTTCTGATCGAGCACCGCGAGCACGATCCGCATGTCGGTGGAAGCGGATGGGATGCGCAGCACCGCGATCCGCTTGCAATCGTCGATCAGCCCTTCGGCAGGCAGGTCGAACAGGAACTCGCCACCGCTCTTGCCAGCTGCCGTGCGCACCGCATCGCAGAAGTCGCTGTCGCCATCGTAGCTTTCGAGCGAAAGCTCAAGCTCCAGAAGCTCCATCGGCAAAAGCGGATCGCTCGCATCGGCCCCTGATAGCGTCGGCATGGGGCTTTCCACTGCAAGCTCGGATGCGATCATTGCTTTTCTCCTGTTCGTCCGTGACCGATGAACATGCTGCAACTGCGGGAAATCAACTCAATATCAGAAAATGCTCACGTAATCCATGCCCGCTTTGGTGGTCTAAAACGTGGGTTCATCGTGGATTGGACACGCTCGCGTAAGACAACAGTTTCAATTTAGGCGAATCTTGCACTAAACAAGTGCTTGGGCGATTTGCGCGTTCATGCGGGACGCGCCGCTTGCGACTAACCGGTAAGTTTGATGGCAATCCGTTTCGACCGCCCCATTTCCAGTGCCGCCCGCTTTTCCAGGCGGTTCGCGGCCTTTGCGCTGGTCTTGTGCCTGGCGGCGCTGATCGGTCACCGCTTCGCTGGCCTCGCCACGCCCTATCTCGTGCTTATCCTCATCGTCGCCACCGGCTTCAGCATCCTGGCCGCGGTTCTCGCCGCAGCCGGCCTGCGCAGCCTGTGGCTCACAGGCGCGGAAGGCGGACATGATGCGCTGAAGGCGCTGATCTTCGCGGCATTGCCGCTTTTCATCGGCGGGCTGGCCGTCGAGCGCTATCTCACCATGCCGGTCATCTATGACGTCTCCACCGATCCCGTCTCTGTGCCGGACTGGCTGAAGACCCCAAGCGCCGACCAGATCTGGCTGAAGCGGGTTCCGGTGACGCCCGAGGATCGCGAAAAGCAGCTGGAAGCCTATCCGGAACTCACCGGCCGCCGCTACGACGGCGCCATCGACCGCGTGCTGGAGGCCGTCAAGAAGGTCGCCAAGCTGAACGGTATCCGCATCACGCGCGCCGAAGGCGACAGCGTGCCGACGCGCGACCCCGAGGACAAACCGGCCGCCAAGCCCCAGGCCCAGACCCAAGCCCAGAACCAAGCCGCCGACAACACCGCCGTGCCCGACGAGGCCCCCGATGTCGTGCCCGTCCCGACGCCGCGCCCCTATGACGACGACGTCGCCCAGCTGATCCGCCGTGCCAATGGCGTGACGCTGCAGGGCGAGACCCGCACGCTGGTTCTCGGCCTGCGCTTCGATGTGATCATCCGCCTGCGCGAAGAGGCCGAGACCACCTTCGTCGACGTCCGCGTCGCCTCCCGCTACGGCCCCTCCGACCTCGGCTTCAGCGCCGATATCGCCGAGGACTATCTGAAAGCGCTGGACGCCGAACTGCTCGGCATCGCCGGCAGCTGATCCGCAGCGTGGGATTGTACGGCCTCGTCACTCATCCGAGAAAGCGAGCCCGTTGCGCCGGCGTCGGCACGAAGCAACTTGCCCGCCGCCCGGCAATCTTCAGCCGGTTGCGCGCCACGAATTCGTAGAGCCGGTCTGCGAGCTTTCGTGGCAAAAGCCGGAATACCCTCACAGCTGACCACGGCGCACCGAGCCCGGCCACCATGCGGATCGAGCCGTCCGACTTGAAGAAGGCCCGCCCGCCTTCGATCAGGATGTTGGTCTCGTAGTCGCGCTCGTTGAGCCCATAATGCCGGTAGAGCGCCTCGCCGAGCGGCGTCTGCGCGGCAAGAAAGCGGTAGCGCTGGCGCTTGTCGTGCTTCAGCGCGAACTGCACCCAAGCCGAGCAGAACACGCATTCGCCGTCGAACACGATCAGCGGTCGGTCGTCGGGGAAATCGGGAACGGCCGCATCCTTTCGATAGCTGTAGTCAGCCCGCATCGGCTCATCCTCTCCCGGCCACGCGATACGACCCCAAAAGCGCCGGCGGGCCGTCGGTCTCGATCTCGCCGCGCTCGATCAGATCCTCGATATGCGCGAGCACGGAAAGTGCTGCCGCGCCATGCAGCCGCGGATCGGTGTCGCGGTAGATCACCTTTACCATGTCGGGGATATTGGTATCGCCGGCCCTGATCCGCCCCAGCACCGCGCGCTCGCGCATCCGCCTGTGCGTCTTCAGCGCCCGCATGAAGGAGATCGGCTTGCGCACCGGGCCGCCATGGCCGGGCAGAAGCAGCCGATCGCGCCGTGCGATCAGCTTGTCGAGCGAGGCCATGTAATCGGCCATCGAGCCATCCGGCGGCGCGACGATCGAGGTCGCCCACGCCATGACATGATCGGCCGAAAACAGGATGTCGGTGTCTTCAAGCGCGAATGCCATGTGATTGGCCGCGTGCCCCGGCGTATGCACGCCCGTCAGCCGCCAGCCATCGCCCTCGATCGCCTCGCCGTCGGCAAGTGCGATGTCGGGGCGAAAGGCCATGTCGGAGCTCTCCGCGAAGGGATTGGTCTCCCCCGCATGAAGCGGCCGCGCCGCCCGGTGCGGCCCTTCGGCGACGACGATAGCCCCCGTCGCCTCCTTGAGCCGGCGAGAGAGCGGCGAGTGGTCGCGGTGCGTATGCGAGACGAGGATATGCGTGACCTCGCGCCCCTTAAGCGCTGCCATCAGCGCCGAAAAATGCGCGTCGTCCTCGGGGCCGGGATCGATCACCGCAACCGAGCGGTCGCCGACGATATAGCTGTTGGTACCGTGAAAGGTGAAGGCACTCGGATTGTTGACCGTGATCCGCTGGACGCCCGCCGCGATGGGCACGGCCTGGCCGTAGGCTGGCTCGAAGGCGCGATTGAAGTCTGGATTGGCCATGTCGTTCCTGCGGTCGTCCACCCGGTCGTATCTTGTAACGACCTACTTGTACTCGATCTCGATGAAGGACATCGGCTTGTCGCCGGCATTGACGACATTGTGTTCGGTACCCGCATCGCGCCGATAGGCGGCACCCGCCGCGATATCCACCCGTCGGCTATCGCTTTTCTCCTCGATCAGAAACTGGCAGTCCGTCATCGGCACCACGACATAGCCCATCCCATGCGTATGCACGCCGGTATCGGCGCCGGGCTCGAAGTCCCAACGGGTGATCTTGACGACGGCATCGTCGAGGAGAAGCGTGGCAAGGGCAGGCGGGCGGGCACGATACTGGCTCATTGTCACTCCGGCGCAATATTGTCTCGCAAGAGACCTAGCACGCCGCCCGCCGGAGTGCATAGGAATCAGCGCAGAGAGAAGAGCGCACAGAAATATGCTCGCCCCGAAACTTAATGATTGTGACGTTCACGGACCTTTGCTAATCAGGCGACGCAATTGGCAAGCGTTTCTCGCTGCCAGTCTCTGGTGGGGCGTCGCCAAGCGGTAAGGCACCGGTTTTTGGTACCGGCATTCCCAGGTTCGAATCCTGGCGCCCCAGCCACCCCGTAATATTCAAGTAAAATCGTGTATTCTGAGGTCGCCAGTATTACATGTTAGTTGCGCTCAGTCGTTGAGCATGGCGAAAAATGCAATTTTTCTTTTGTTTCCGCAGTGTGTTTCGGGAAACCATCTTCCATCATCGTTCTTGCAAAATAACGCCCGTACGCTGAAGATTGAGTGTAGGGAGCGCCGATTTCTCTTCATTCGTGTAAGAGTAGTGGCGAACCGGGTGAGCGGGTTTGGATCGACTAATGAAGTAGCCGCTTCTCACGTACGAGATAGGAACAATGGGGCGCAAAAGCATCTTCAGCCTGTTATGCCTTCTGGCCAGTACTTCTATAGTGCTCGGGGAAGAAATGGCCACAGGGCCTTATTCAAGTGAGCTTGAATATTTAAAGGACAGGTTTGACCGATCGACCACCATCTCCTCTGACGCCTCGGTGGGGTTGATTCGCGCTGTGGAACTTGTGGTAAGCGATCAGGTTGACGACAAGTGTTTTACGAATGTGGGCGCAGTATCAGCTCGAATTCGTGCGCTACTTGAGAACGCTGGGATACCCGTCTACAGCGAGCCTCTGGCGAGTCCGTTGCCCTTTAACCCCAAACTCTTTGTCGTCGTTCTTGGCTTTAGGGCCGGAAACGGTCCGTGCGTTGCATCAGCGGAGATGAGTGTTGAATTTGGCAGTGAGACAGACCTCGGGAGCCTGACTTATACTCGTGGAGTGTATCGGGTTAAGGGGCCGCAGGTCATGTGGCGGAAGCACAGCTTGTTTAGCCGCGGTGATAATGCAAACGAGGTGTTACTTGAGAAAGTCCAAGAGTGGACCGACTCTCTTACCGCTGACATCGCCGCTGCACGACGAGACCCAGAAGTTCAGAAATTTCTCGGCGTTTGGTCTAAAGAACCTCCTCAGACAGCCCGTGAGTTTCAGGCTGAAATGGATAAGACCACCAACAAGGCAACGAGTAACCAGTAGCCGCGATCTCAAGTGCGCGCCCTTTGCCAGCCTGCGTATCGTTACTGCATCTACAAAAAAGGCGGAACCCGCGTCCCGCCTTTCGCATCTCTCACCCCCGTTGTGCCTTACTGCGCGGCCGGCTGGGCAGGCGCCAGGAATTCGGCGCAGTAGGAGGGGCCGTTCACGCCGGGGATGTCGCCAGCGACCTTGATGCTGCGGATCGTGTAGTCCGCGCTGGTGGTAATGGTAACCTGGCAGCGCAGGTACTGCTTGCGGGCGGGCGAGATCTGCTTGCCGCGCTTGCCCTCAGTGCCGTCGGCGTACTTCGCCGGAACGGTGACGGTCTTGTAGCCGCCCTTCCAGGTGTAGACGTTGCCGTTGCCATTGTCGGCATCCGTGAGCGGCGGGCCGAAGGCTGCGAAGAACTTGCCGGCGGACTGGCCGACCCAGCGGCTGGAGATCGGATCGGCGGCCGTTGGGATGGTCGTGCAGCCGGCCAAGGTGATGGCCAGCGCTGCGGCTGCGAAAGTGCGGAGTTTCATGGTGTCGTCCCTGGATTTGTCGCGCATTCGGCGGCGGGAATCACTGCCCCTGCAGCGTTTCAGCCTGTCCTGACCAGCGCTTTAGCGCGGAACCCGGCAAAAGAAAATCAGCTCTTTTTCGCGATTGCAAAATTTGCGGCGGGTGTGGCTTTTTGCTCGCGCGCAAGCCCGGGCGCGCTTGCCGCCGCCGCCGTCATAAAAATGCAACCCGCTTTGGATTTTGGTGCTTGCGCAAGCCGTTGGGCCGGTCTATAGAGGCGCCGCTGGTCACGGAGTGTAGCGCAGTCTGGTAGCGCACCACGTTCGGGACGTGGGGGTCGGAGGTTCGAATCCTCTCACTCCGACCAGCTGAAAATCCCGGCATTGCAGGATTTTCCACCCGATCCCGAATTTCACCGAATATCTAGCTCTATCGCAACGGACCGATTGCGGACCGCGTCGTCGTCCGCCCGCATCAACCCGTTCGTATCCGGCTCTTACGGCGTGACCTTCGCGGGCCGAGCATCCGGCGCCACATTGTCGGCCACCTTGTTGCCGTAGCTGGCGCGATAGGTGCCGTCGGTTCCCGGGAAGAGCACGTACTCCACGCCTTTCACCACCGCCGTTTCAAGCGGCACGGGTGCGCCGTTGTGAGTGAGTTCCTGAAGCCGGCCGCGTTCGGTTGACGATGGCAGCATCGCCGTCAGCATGCCATGCGTTCGCTGATCGCCGGCGATCGTGAAGGCGAGGCGTTCGCCGTCCCATTGCTGGTTGAGAATGTCCGTTCGCGACCTCCCGTCCATCCAGTCCAGCATCTGCCGCGCGGAGACCATGGGGACCTCGTATTTCTGCGCCAATTCCATCAGGAATTTGTCGAACTCGTTGTGGAAGTCGTAATGCGTTCCGAAGGCGCCAAAGAACTGTTCCGGCCCAAGCGCCCGCTGGATAAGCCCTTCGACGGCAGCGCGATCGTCGTCGAAGATCTCGTCCACCAGATGCGTTTCCTGCTGATAGACATTGATCAGCTCGCCCTTCTCGGTGCTGAACCGCATCGGAATGCCCGAACCTGTCAGGAAGCCGGTGCGGCCGTTCACCCAGGCCTTCGGCCAGTAATAGTAGTTCATGTCGAAGCGAATGCCCCAGTCCCGGCCGATCTTGGCCTGGGAGGTGTAGTCGCTCCACACGATGCAGTGCAGCCGGCTCGCCTCTTGCACCGGCACGTCGGGATAGGCGGCCCGGAAGCGCAGGATGTCTTTTGCAAAGGCAAGGTCGAGAGAGGCTCTGGACCAGTTCTGGCAATAGGTGCTGGCATGCGAGCCGAGATCGAAGCCCGCCGCCGCATAATCCTTGGCCGCATGGGCAGTCAGTCCCGATTCGGCGTAGAGCCAGGAGGTCGCACGCGCGCACTCCCATTTCGCCACGTCGCAATTCTTGGCATCCAGAGAAAGCATGCGCTCGAAGGAATCGCGCGTGCCGCGTTCCGTTCCATGGTCGTCGGCGGCCATGACGAGCACCGCCTTGTGGTGCTTCGGGAAATACCAGAAGCGGGGGATGGGCGCGCCGTCGCGCTGCAGGTGCTCGATCAGGTTCGTCAGCAATCGCATCTGCTCGTCGGCCTGGGGAACGTGCACGCGGGATATGTCGATGTAGTCGGGCTGCGGGTCGGTGGCGGATTGGCCGTAGAAGAGATCGTTCGGCCGGATCGGCGCAAGTCCGTCGCGCTCCTGTCCCGCCCATTGCGGATTTCCCTGCCGGGTGAGAACGACCGACTGCGGCAGGTCGAAGGCGAATGCGGCAACTTCTCCCCCCGCTGTGCCGACGCTTCGAAGCGTCAGGGCCGGCATCGGGCTCTTGTCGGTGTGGCTCGAAAGCGTGGCCAGCGTTTGCGTGCCGGCGCCGGTGCTGTAGCGATCGGCAGGACCGTGAAACCTGATATCCGCCACGAGCCCCTGTCCGGGCGCCTGCTGCGTGTCGATCGAGAGCTCTCCCTCGGCAATGGGCGCGCCCGTTGTTTCGAGCCCCGCAAGCTTCGCGAGTTCCGCGGACGGCCGGATCGCGATCAGGTGTCCGCCGCCATTGACCCAGCTTTCAAGCGCCGATGCCGCAGCGGCCGGCACAGCGCCTGCGGTCATCACCAGCCGATGCTCGGCAAGGACCGTGGACTGCAGCGATGAGGCGCCGATCGTCAGGAAGTTCGTAAACCCCTCGGCTCGCAGGATTTCGGAAAGATAAGGTCCAAACGGCGCATCCTCGCCAAGCACGAGCAGGATCGGCCCGCCGCGACCCTGGTCGAGCGGCGCCTTTGCCAGAACGGAGAATGTCCAGTCGTGAGCGGCCTTGCCCTGCAGCGAACTGCGCACCTGGATGTCGGCCTCCGGCAGCGGTTGGTAGCTGCGGAAGATCGCGGCGGTGCGCTGCTCGTTCACCTCCACGGCGCCGGCGATATCAGTCGTCGAGCCGTCGGGTTTGTGGGCCGACACGTCGAGCACCATCGCGCCCGGATCGACAGGTTGGCTGAAGGCGATCTGGATGCGCACGCCGGGAACGTTGACCGAGCCGGGAAGCGGATAGGTCGAAGCGACCTGCGGTTCCTCTTTCGATACCGCGGAGACGCCCACCGCAGCGGCTGCGACGAGCAGGCAAAAAACGACAGTTCCGATGATTTTCTTCACGGGCCGAATCTTCCTCGCTGTAATTTGCCTTGTCCACGTGATGCTTTGCCCACGTGATGCTCCGGCCGATCAAAGCCGGCCACGTCCTGCCGGGGCGACAGGGCCTCATCGAAAGGCGTCGTTTGCATACGCAAAGAAGAACTGTCCGTCGGCATCCCCGTTGCCGACGCTCACAAAAGACGCCCCGCTGAAACTGATATCTTGAGAAAAGCAGTTTTGAAATTACGCCCTTCGCAGATTGGCGTTACCGCTAATAGCTTATTTTTCAGCAATTACTGATTGTTTTTGATCGCCATTTTCAATGAGTAGACGCTGAAAATCGCGCCAGAGTGGCGTGCGCCGCCGAGCTGACAACCTCTCCTGATCGCCAATCGGGGGAGGGCGTGTTTTCGGCCATCCCAGCCGCGCCGCCGGCAATATACGGAAAAACTCTTCCGCCAATCCGCATATTGCCTCGCCCGGACCGCGCGCTTAAAGCTTGTTGTCACAAATGTCATGAAGGCGGGACGATGAGCAGAGATTACTATTCCAGCATGGGCGGCCTGCCGCCGCAGACCGATCTTTTGTCGAGCAAGGCGGTGTTCACGACGGCCTACGCCGTCATCCCGCGCAGCGTGATGACCGATATCGTCACCAGCTATCTTCCCCACTGGCAGGGTACGCGCGCCTGGGTGATCTCACGCCCGATGACCGGCTTCTCCGAGACATTCTCGCAATACATCATGGAAGTGCAGCCCGGCGGCGGCAGTGACCGGCCGGAGCCGGAAAAGCGCGCCGAAGGCGTGCTCTTCGTCGTGGATGGCGAGGTCACCGTCGATCACGAAGGCGCCACGCATGTGCTGCGCCCCGGCTCCTTCGCCTTCCTGCCGGCCGGCTCGACATGGACGTTGTGGAACAAGGGTGCTGCTACGGCCAAGTTCCACTGGATCCGCAAGGCCTTCCAGCCGGTCGAAGGCCTGGAGCCGCCACCCGCGCTCTTCACCCATGAAGACCAGAACCCGCCGCAGTCGATGCCGGATACCGACGACGTCTGGGCGACCACCCGCTTCATCGACCCGTCCGACCTGCGCTACGACATGCATGTGACCATCGTCACGCTCGAGCCCGGCGGCGTCATCCCCTTCATGGAAACCCACGTCATGGAGCACGGTCTCTATGTGCTCGAGGGCAGGGCGGTCTATCGGCTCAACAAGGATTGGGTCGAGGTCGAGGCGGGCGACTACATGTGGCTGCGCGCCTTCTGCCCGCAGGCCTGCTACGCCGGCGGCCCCGGCCGCTTCCGCTATCTGCTCTACAAGGACGTCAACCGGCACATGCCGCTGTTCTAGGCGGAGGCAACAGGGATGACGGCAACGATCGAGATCAGGCGGGCCGAAGCGGCGGACGCGGCAGCACTCAGCCAGTTCGCTGCCCGCCTGTTCCGCGCCACCTATGGCGAGGATACGCCAGCCGCCGATCTCGAAGCCTATGTTGCCAAGGCCTTCCGGCCGGACATCCAGGCCGCCGAGATCGCCGACCCCGAGGCAGCCGTCTTCCTTGCTGCGGATGGCGACACGCTTGCCGGCTACGCCTATCTCGTTGTCTCGCCATCGAAGGCTGATGCCAGCCTGCTCAGCCGCATCTACATCGACGCCGCCTGGCGCGGCCAGGGCCTCGCCAACCGCCTGCTCGATGCCGTCGTGTCGGAATGTGCCGCCCGCGGCGTGGAGCGCCTGCAATTGACGGTCTACGAAAAGAACGCCCGCGCCATCGCCTTCTACAACAAGGTCGGCTTCACGCCGGTCGGCAGCACGACCTTCACGGTGGGCGATGACGTGCAGACAGATATCGTCATGGAACGGGATGTGACTGCGCGGTTCGCCAACTAGCGCTGGCCAACATCTCCACCCTCATTCCTGTCCTTGTGACAGGAATCCAGCCACGGCGCGTCTGCGCCGTGAAAAGACTCTATTGCATTCACGGACGTGAATGCGCTGGATCCCTGTGACATCGCCCGGACGAAGTCCGGGCAAAGGGATGAGGGAGTGTTGGGGGCGTTCGCCTACGAAAACGAAACCCATCCCATATCTTCACATCAAATATCGCCCGCCGCATACGGCCAGCGCCGCACAGCCTGCGCCGCCGTCATCTGCCGCACCCCGCCGCCACCGATGAGCCGCTGCAACACCCGACCATCGATCACAACAAGGCTACTCATGATCAGCGCCATTCCCGCAAGCTCGAACATCCGCAGCCGCTCGCCGAGAAAGAACGCGCCGAGCAGCGTGGCGCTCACCGGCACAAGCAGCGTCACCAGCGAGGCGTTGGTCGCGCCGGCCGAGGCGATGAGGCCGAAATAGAGGATGAAGGCGAGTGCCGTGCACATGAGCCCGAGGATGGCGATCGCCACCCATGTCGAGCCGCTGATGGGAATGATGTTCTGCGGCGCGCAGAAGACGGCGACGACGGGCAGCATGAGCAGGCTCGAGACTGTCAGCTGGCCGGTGGCGATCACCTCGGCGCCGATGCTGCGGCAGCGCCTCGCAAGCACGACGCCGAACGCATAGGAGATGGAGGCGCCGATGACCGCGAGCTTGGCCCATAGCGGCCCGTCGAGATCGGAGATCAGACCGGGGCCGATCAGCACCGCAGCACCGGCGATGCCGAGCGCGATGCCAGCGAGTGCCGTGACTGACAGCCTCTCGTCTTTCGCAAGCACCGTGGCGACGAAGATCGTCCAGAGCGGCGTCGTTGCGTAGAAGATCGAGGCGAGGCCGGCGCCGATCTCGGTCTGTCCGGCGAATATCAGCGAGAAGGGGATGACGTTGTTGAGAAGCGCCAAGCTGAGGAAGCCGGCCGGGTGCGCAAGCACCGGGGCAAAGGAGAGGCCGCGAATGCGAAGCCAGAGATGCAGCGCCAGCGTCGCGATCGACACCCGGTAGAAGACGAGAGCCAGCGGCGAAATCTCGGAAACGGCGATCCGCCCGATGAAGAACGAACCGCCCCACAGCGCGCCGAGCAGTAAAAGCCGGCTCCAATCCTGTGAGGACATGGCGCGCCCCGCCGTGACAGGCACGACAATGCTGTGTGACGAGACAGGCCTTACCGGTGTTGCGATGCCACGCATGCCTTTTGCCTCCCCAAAAGAAAACGGGGCCGATCGGCCCCGTCTCAAGTCGTCATCTCAGATATCGCCGCCGGCGTTGGTCCAGAGGTTGGCGGCCTCCGCCGCCGTCATCCGGCGCACCTCCGCTTCGTCGCGGCGGCTGGAAAACAGCTCGCTGGCCATGATCTGGTCGGCAAGGTCGGCCGGCAGTGAGAGGATCACGCGGCCGTCGCCGCTGTGAAGGCCGCCGAGCTCCGAGCGCTTGCCCGTCACCATGCCGCCGGCCACCGTATTGTTGGTCTCCGGATCGATCAGGATGAAGGCGCCCGAGGAGCGGTTCTGCTCATAGGGGTCGAAGATCGCCGCCTCGTCGAAGGTCAGGTGCACCTTGCCGATGGCGTTCATGTAGAGCGTCTCGGCCGAGGTCCATGTGCCGGTCTTCAGCTGCAGCTGCGCGACAGGCTGAACCTGAACGCGCTGGCGGCGGCTGCCGCTCTTCAGCCAGTAGCGCTTGCCGGACTCGATGCCCTCGGGCTGCAAGGCGACGATCTGCGCGTCGAAGGACAGACCCACCTGCGGCTGGCTGTCGATCGAAACGATCATGTCGCCACGCGCCACGTCCACCTGGCGGTCTAGCACCAGCGTGATCGCATCGCCCGCGACCGCCGCGTTGCGCACGAGATCGAAGGTGACGATCTTGGTGACGTTGGCGACCATGCCCGACGGCAGGATCATGACGCTGTCACCCGGCTTTACCGAGCCGCCGGCAACAGTGCCCTGATAACCGCGGAAGCTCTCACCCGGACGCGACACGCGCTGCACGGAGAGGCGGAAGCCGACCGTCTGCGACGAGCGCACGGTGGCAAGCTCCAGCGTTTCCACCAGCGTCGGGCCGGCATACCAAGGCATCGAAGCCTCGCCGGAATAGACGACGTTTTCGCCCTTCAGCGCCGACATCGGGATCGCGGTGATCTGCTTGACGCCGAGCGACAGCGCGAATTCGCGGAATTCGTGGACGATCTTCTCGAAGCCGGCGCGGTCGTAGTTGGTGAGGTCGATCTTGTTGACCGCAAGCACGAACTGCTTGATCCCGAGCAGCGAGGCGATCGTCGCGTGACGGCGCGTCTGCTCGAGAATGCCGGCGCGGGCGTCGACCAGCAGGATGGCGAGGTCGGCAGTCGAGGCGCCGGTTGCCATGTTGCGGGTGTACTGCTCGTGGCCGGGGGTGTCGGCAACGATGAAGGAACGCTTGTCGGTCGCGAAATAGCGATAGGCGACGTCGATGGTGATGCCCTGTTCGCGCTCGGCCTGCAGGCCGTCGAGAAGCAGCGCGAAGTCGGGCAGGCCGAGATCGTTCTGCTTGCCGGTGGAATCGCGGCGCAGCGTCGCTGCCTGGTCTTCCTTGACAGCCTTGGTGTCCCAGAGCAGGCGGCCGATCAGCGTGGACTTTCCGTCATCGACGCTGCCGCAGGTGATGAGGCGCAACGGTCGCGTGTCGCGCACGGCCTGGGCGGGCTCGGCGGCGGGGGCGGCGATGGCGCTTGCTGTTGCTGCTGCAGTCATCTCAGAAATATCCTTCACGCTTCTTTTTCTCCATGGAGCCGGACTGGTCGCGGTCGATGGCGCGGCCCTGGCGTTCGGAGACAGTGGCAATTTCAAGTTCGGCGATAATGTCGTCCATCGTCGTGGCGGTGGACTTGATCGCGCCCGTCAGCGGGAAGCAGCCGAGCGTGCGGAAGCGGATGTAATCCTCCTGCTTCGTTTCGCCGGGCAACAGCTCCAGGCGCGGATCGGTCGCATCGATCATCATGCCGTCGCGCTCGACATAGGGACGCTTGGCGGCGAAGTAGAGCGGCACGATCGGAATGTTTTCGGCCTGGATGTAACGCCAGATATCGACCTCGGTCCAGTTCGACAGCGGGAAGGCGCGCACGCTCTCGCCGCTGCGGATCTGGCCGTTATAGATGTTCCAGAGCTCGGGGCGCTGGTTGCGCGGATCCCAGCGGTGGTCGGGCGTGCGGAAGGAGTAGATGCGCTCCTTGGCGCGGGATGCTTCCTCGTCGCGCCGCGCGCCGCCGAAGGCCGCGTCGAACTTGCCGGCGTCGAGCGCATTGCGCAGCGCTTCCGTCTTCATGATGTCGGTGTAGCGCGCCGAGCCGTAGGTGAACGGCGTGATGTTTTCGGCCGCACCGCGCGGATTGATGTGCTCGATCAGATCGAGATCATATTCCTTCACGATTTTGTCGCGGAAAGTGATCATCTCCGCGAACTTCCAGCCGGTGTTGACGTGGAGCAGCGGGAAGGGCACGCGGCCGGGATAGAAGGCCTTGCGCGCCAGATGCAGCAGCACGGATGAATCCTTGCCGATCGAGTAGAGCATCACGGGACGCTCGAACTCGGCCGCCACTTCGCGGAAGATATGAATGGATTCGTTTTCGAGCGCCTTCAGATGAGGGTCGAGCGGCGGCTTGGTGCTCTGCGGATTGCTGAGTTCCGTATCCGGACGGCTATCGGGCATGTCTTACTCCAGACTTCGATCATTCGCAGGCCCCTGGCCCGGAATGCGATGAGACGATGCATCGGGGAGCGCCGGCGGCTGCCGCGCTCTGATCCCGATGCCGAGGGGTTACTGTTGGATGGAAATGGCGGACGCCTCTTCAGCCACGTGCAGGCCGCATTCGCGCGTCTGGTCCTGTTCCCACCACCAGCGGCCGGCGCGCTCGGGCTCGCCGGGCTTGATGGCGCGGGTACACGGCTCGCAGCCGATCGACGGGTAGCCGCGCGCATGCAGCGGGTTGATCGGCACGCTGTTGTCGGCGACGTAAGCCTTGATGACGTCGATGTCCCAATCGGCCAGCGGATTGACCTTCAGGAGATGGCGATCGGCGTCATATTCGGCGAACGGCGTTTCGGAGCGATTGGCCGATTGGCCGCGGCGCAGGCCGGTGATCCAGATGGTTGCCCCATTGAGCGCGCGCGCAAGCGGCTTCAGCTTGCGCACGCCACAACAGGCATGCCGGGCTTCGACGCTTTCGTAGAAACCATTCAGGCCGTATTGCGCCGCATAGGCGTCGATATCGGCCTGCTCGGGCTCGTAGCGGCTGATTTGGATGTCGTACTGCTTTTCCGTCTCGTCGATCAGGTTGAGCGTCTCGGCAAAGAGGCGGCCGGTCTGCAGCGTCACGACGTCGATCGGCAGTCGGTGATTGCCGATCTCGGCGGTAATGACCTGGTCTTCGATACCAAGCGAGGTCGTGAACACCACCCGCCCACCAAGGCCGGCGACGAACGACAGGCGTTCCGCCAGAGATAGGCTTGCAAGCTTCGTGTTCAGCGTTTCCGCTTCTTCGATTGTATGAGCAACAGTCATGGGAATCCTGTCCTAGATGTTGACAGGAGTATCGCAGCTTGGGGATGGAGAGGACAGAAACAGGCGTTTCGAAAGCGGGCTGGAAAGGAGCAAATATCTCTCCCCGGCCGCTGCAATGCAGAAAAGCAGCCGCGCCGGCGCACAACGGCGCCCGTGAGCCTTAATGTCTATTGATTTAGTAGTCTAACACGCCGTTTGTCAACCAGAAATGTGTTTTGATGATCGCCATTGTGCATTTTGACGTACATTCTACTGTGCTGAATTGTTCCGGAAACACACGCGCGAAAGCCTTGCCACGCAAGGGTTTTCTCGCTGTTGTTCAAACTCCGTTCATCCCGGCTATGCCATAAGGCAAGATGGAAAATTGCTGCCGGGTGCTGATGGCACCCTGCCGCTTGTGTGTCGATGGCTGAAAATGATTACGCAGAAGGCGAAATACGCGCTCCGTGCGCTGACGGTACTGGCCGAGGCCGATGACGGCGAACCTGTGATGATCTCCGATATCGCGGCGCAGCAGAAGATCCCGAAGAAGTTCCTCGAGCAAATCCTTCTCGACCTCAAGCATCAGGGCATCGTCGTCAGCCGTCGTGGCAAGCAGGGCGGCTATCTGCTCCTGAAGCCGGCCGACATGATCACCTTCGGCGAAGTGCTGCGCATCATCGATGGCCCGATCGCCCCGCTGCCCTGCCTGTCGATCACCGCCTACCGCAAGTGCGACGATTGCGACGGCGAGCAGAACTGCGAAATCCGCCATGTGTTCGCCAGGGTCGCCGACGCCACCCGCAAGGTACTGTTCTCCACCACCATCGCCGACGCCGTTGCGCCCCGCGGTGCCGAAGTCACGCGGATGCTGGCCTGACGCGCAACGCCGACCTTAGTGGGCCGGCTCTTCCTGATGTGACGCCTTCTCCGCCGCGCGCCGCGCCCTGATCGCGGCTGCGATGAACACACGCGACAGGCCATGATAGAGCGGCTCGCGCGACAGGAAGCGCGACGTCACATAGCCGATCATCGATACCGCCATGATCGGGATCACCGCCTCATGATCGCCGGTCATCTCCAGGATGATCACAAAGGCCGTCATCGGCGCCTGCACGACGCCGGCGAAATAGCCAGCCATCCCAAGGATCGCGGCCAGCGCGATGCTGCTGCCGATCAGCGAGCCGACCGTGCTGCCGAAACCGGCGCCGACGGCAAGCGACGGCGCGAAGATGCCGCCGGGAATGCCTGAGATCATCGACAGGAAGCTGGCGAGCAGCTTCTCCACGAAGAAGAATAGCGGCAGCGCATGTCCCTCGACGGCACCTCTGGCCTGCTCGTAACCCGTGCCGAACGTGTTGCCGCCCGACGCGATCCCGATCACGGCGATCGCCAGACCGCAGCCGCCCGCGAGAAAGAGCATGCGCTTCAAGGGCTGCGGCTGCGCCCAGCGACGCACGCGCTGGCCGACATGGAGCGCAAGGCCGCTGAAGCCTGCCCCGAGCGCCCCGCCGCCGACGCCGCAGATGATGACGAGGCCCCAATCGGCCATATGCATCGGTGCCACCGAGGTGGAGCCGAAATAGTTGTAGCTGCCCGACAGCCCGAGCGCGGCGAGACCGGAGAGGATCACGGCGGTCAGCACCAGCCCGTTCGACCGCGATTCATACGTCCGGCTCATCTCCTCGATGGCAAAGACGATGCCCGCGAGCGGCGTGTTGAAGGCGGCAGCGATGCCGGCGGCCGAGCCCGCCAGGATCAGCCCGCGCGCCTGCGCCATGCCGCCGAAGCGGGCGACAGCCAGCATGATCGACGCGCCCACCTGCACCGTCGGCCCCTCGCGGCCGATCGATGCGCCGGAGAAGAGGCCGAGCACCGTGAGCAGGATCTTGCCGCCCGCGATCCTGAGCGACAGCAGCCGCGTGCGGTCCGCTTCGTCATGCAGGTGGCGCGCCGCGATCGCCTGCGGAATCCCGCTCCCCTGTGAATTCGGAAACAGCTTCGCCGCCAGATAGGCCGACAGCACGAAACCGGCCGGCGTGATGACGAGCGGCAAGAGAAACGACCAGCGCCCTGACGTCGTCACCGACACGAATGCCTTTTGCGCCATGTCTGCGAGTTCCGCGAAGGCGACGCTGATCAACCCGATCGCCAGCGCCCCGCACCAGAACACCAGACGCGGACGCCAGAGCGAGAACGAGCCCCGAAACACGCGCGAACGACGGAGCAGCTTGGATTTGCGATAGAGAGGTGGCATATCGGTCACTTGGGCGTGGGGGCAGGAGAGGGGGCACCGGTCTTATCTGCCCCGTGGCCGGTGTTTGCAAGCCCTGGCGAATATGCGGGTGCGGTTGCGGTTTTGAGATATGTGTTATCCTCCGACCAAACAGGGGGAGCAAAGATGAGAATAAGCGTCGATATCGGCGAGGATGACCTGAAGGCTCTGGATTCCATCGCAACGCTCGAGAATGTCTCGCGCTCATCTCTCATTCGCCGGGCGATCGGCAAATTCCTCAGCGGGAATTCGCCGAGTGATCGGAGCGAGGCATTCGGCCTTTGGAGAAGCCGGACGGTCGATGGTCTCGCCTATCAGGAGGCGATCAGGTGCGAGTGGCAAGACAAAACCCCTTAAAAGCGAAGGTTTCCACGTCGCCGATTGTCCTGCATTCTGGGCAGCAATGGCAACGTTGAGATGGATGCCGTGAAACCCGCAAGCTCCTTTGCAATTGACCTCGCGCCCGACCTGCGCGCCGCCGCCGAAAGCGTCTTGCGGGACGGCGAGACGTTGCACTCCTTTGTCGAAGACGCCATGCGCGCTCGGATCGAGCGCCGCCAGTTCATTGCACGCGGCCTTGCCTCCGCGGAAGAGGCAAGGCGGACCGGCGTGTATTACACCGTCGAGGAGGTCCTCGCCGAACTGAGAGCGAAGCTCGACGAGGCACTCGCGATGAAATCGAAATAGGGCATTCAACCCCTACCGATCGCTCACTTCCCAACGCGGATTGATCCAGGGCTCCTGGTTGGAGCGCGGCAGCGGCTGCTTGCCGAGAATGTGATCGGCGGCCTTCTCGCCGGTCATGATCGACGGGCCGTTGAGGTTGCCATAGGTCACGTGCGGGAAGATCGATGAGTCTGCGACGCGCAGGCCGTCGACGCCGATCACCCGCGTTTCCGCATCGACCACCGCCATCGGATCATCCTTGGCGCCCATCTTGCAGGTGCCGCAGGGATGATAGGCGCTTTCCAGATGCTCGCGCAGGAAAGCGTCGATCTCGTCGTCCGTCTGGACGTTCTCGCCCGGCTGGATCTCGGAGCCGCGATATTGGTCGAAGGCCTGCTGGCCGAAGATCTCGCGGGTCAGCCGCACGCAGTGGCGGAACTTCTCCCAATCTTCGGGGTGGCTCATATAGTTGAAGCGGATCAAGGGGTCGGCCTTCGGATCGGCGGAGGCGAGCGTCACGTTCCCGCGCGATTTCGACAGATTATAGCCGACATGCACCTGGAAGCCGTGGCTCTTGGCCGCCGCCTTGCCGTCATAGCTGATCGCGACCGGCAGGAAGTGATACTGGATATCCGGCTGCTTGACGCCGGGGCCTGAGCGCAGGAAGGCGCAGGCCTCGAACTGGTTGGAGGTGCCGAGCCCCGACTTGGTGAACATCCACTGCGCACCGGCAACCCCCTGCCAGAACCAGGGCAGCCACGAGTAAAGCGATACCGGCTTGGTCGAGACCTGCTGGAAATAGAATTCCATATGGTCCTGCAGGTTGGCGCCGACACCCGGCCGGTCCGCCTTCACCTCGATCCCCATCTCCTTCAGATGCGCCGCCGGGCCGATGCCCGAGAGCATCAGCAGCTTCGGCGAATTGAACGACGAAGCCGAGACGATCACCTCGCGGTTGGCCTTGACGACCTCGACCTTGCCGCCGCGCTCGATCTCGACGCCAACAGCCCGGCCGTTTTCGATCACCACCTTGCGGGCAAGGCCGTAGACGAGATCGACATTCGCCCGCTTCAGCGCCGGCTTCAGATAGGCCGACGCGGCCGACCAGCGGCGCCCTTGAAAGATCGTCTGCTCCATCAGCCCGAAGCCTTCCTGCTTCGAGCCGTTATAGTCGTCGGTCGCCTCGAAGCCCGCCTGCTTGCCGGCCTCGACGAAGGCGTGGAACAGCGGGTTGCGGAAGCCGCCGCGCTGCACATGCAGCGGCCCGTCCGTCCCGCGCCATCCCTCTTCGCCGCCGTGGCTGTGCTCCATCCGCTTGAAATAGGGAAGCACGTCGGCATAGGCCCAGCCATTGGCCCCGAGCGCCTCCCAGCGGTTGTAATCCTCCGCATGTCCGCGCACATAGACCATGCCATTGATCGACGACGACCCACCGATCACCTTGCCGCGCGGCGCCGTGATGCGGCGGTTGTTGAGGTTCGGTTCTGGCTCGGAAAGATAGCCCCAATTGTAGCGCTTCATGCTCATCGGCCAGGCCAGAGCCGCCGGCATCTGGATAAACGGCCCGAAATCCGACCCGCCCGCCTCGATGACGATAACGCTGTTCTTGCCGTCTTCCGACAGACGATAGGCAAGCGCCGAGCCCGCCGAGCCGGAACCGATGATGACGAAATCTGCCTGCATGGTCATTCCCATATCTCTGGAATTCTGCTACTAGTGGGTGTATTGCGGAATGCTATTTTTATGCTGGTCGATCTTATCGCTGAGAGCTATATTGCGATGAAGCAGATTGTCATTAGCCGCGAGGCGCAAAAGAGCCTGAGCCTCATGCAACCGAAGCGTCGGGCTGCGATCTATGCGAAGCTCGACGCCTATGCCCTTGGGCAACCGGTCGACATAAAGAAGTTGGAAGGCAGGGACTACTATCGCATCCGCGTTGGTCGGGACCGCATCATTATTGACGATCAGGGCAGGGTCGTCATGGTCATCGAGGCCGGCCCGCGCGGCAGTATCTACAAGGAATAAGACGCGATGGGCGATATCCAGAAGCTGACGATCGATGGGAAGAATTACGTCCTTCTGACTGAAGAAGACTATGAGGACTTGGTCGATGGATTGCAGGCCGACGCCATAATGGCACGCGTTGCTGCTGGTGAGGAAACCTGGCCCTATGAATTCGTCAAGGAACTCACGGAAAGCGACAGCCGCATCCGCAGCTTTCGCAATTACCGCGGCTTGACGATTTCCGAGCTTGCCACTGCCGCCGGCATCTCGCAGCCCTATCTCTCCGAAATCGAGACCGGCAAGAAGACGGGGTCCGTCGATGTGCTGAAGCGCATCGCGTCGGCCCTGAATGTCGATCTCGACGATCTCGTTGTCGGCTGAGTTCATATCAATAAGGCGCCTGAACCGGCCCCATGCCGACATAAACCGTCTTCAGCTCCGAATAATGCTCCAGCGCGGCAATCGAATTCTCGCGGCCGAAGCCGGATTGCTTGGAGCCGCCGAAGGGGATTTCGACCGGGCAGAGATTGTAGGTGTTGATCCACAGCGTGCCTGCTTCGAGCAGATCGACCACCCGGTGGGCGCGGCTCATGTCCGAGGTGAAGACGCCCGCCGCCAGGCCGAATTCGGTAGCGTTGCCGCGTGCGATCACTTCCGCCTCGTCCTCGAAATCGAGCACGCACATCACAGGCCCGAAGATCTCCTCGCGGGCAATCGTCATCTCGTCGGTCACATCGGCAAACACTGTCGGCTGCACATAGTAGCCTTCGCCCGAGACATTGTTCGGAATGCCGCCGCCGACCACAAGCGTCGCGCCGTCGGCCTTGCCCTTTTCGATGTAGTCGAGAACCTTCTCGCGCTGCGCCCAGGAGACCATCGGGCCGATCTGCGTCGCCTCGTTCATGGGGTCGCCGATGACAATCGCCTCGGTGCGTGCCTTCAGCCGCTTCAGGAATTCGTTCTTGATATCTTTCTGCACGAAGACGCGGGTGCCGTTGGAGCAGACCTGGCCGGTCGAATAGAAATTGCCGAGCATGGCGCCGCCCACCGCGCTGTCGATATCGGCGTCGTCGAAGACGATGAGCGGCGATTTCCCGCCGAGCTCCATCGTCACATGCTTGAGATTGCCGGCAGCCGCAGCCGCCACCTTGCGGCCGGTCGGCACCGAACCGGTCAGCGAGACCTTGGCGACATCGGGATGGTTGACCAGCAACGGGCCGGTATCGCGGTCGCCCTGGATGACGTTGAAGAGCCCCTTCGGAAGGCCGGCCTCGATCAGGATCTCGGCGATCTTCAGTGCGCCGAGCGGCGTGTTCTCGGAGGGCTTGAACACCATGGCGTTGCCTGCGGCAAGCGCCGGTGCAGCCTTCCAGCAGGCGATCTGCTGCGGATAGTTCCAGGCGCCGATGCCGACGCAGACGCCGAGCGGCACGCGCTTGGTATAGGCGAAATCGCCGCCGAGCGGGATGTAGGAGCCGTTGAGGCCGGCGGCGATCACGCCGCCGAAGAACTCGAAGCTGTCGGCGCCGGACGTCGGATCGGCGACGATGGTCTCCTGGATCGGCTTGCCGGTGTCGAGCGTTTCGAGCTCCGAGAGTTCGCGGTTGCGCTCGCGCATGATGTCGGCGGCGCGCTTCAGGATGCGACCACGCGCCGTCGGGCTCATTGCCGCCCATTCCGGCTGGGCGCGCTTGGCAGCGGCGATCGCCTTTTCGACGATGGCGGGCGTGGCCGCGTAAAGCCGCGCGATGACTTCGCCGGTCGCCGGATAAAGGCTTTCGATCACGGTGCCGGCATCGTCCTCGACATATTCGCCGTCGATGAAGTGCGATGCTGTGGGCTGGGCTCTCATGTCAGATGTCCTTGCGGTGCTTGAGTTCGCTTTCCCTTCTCCCCTCGGGGAGAAGGTGGCCTGAAAGGCTCAGGTGCAACAAGTTGCACCGGGGATGAGGGGGCCGCGTTTGCTTCGCTCAAAGAAAGGCAAATGGCGAGCCAACTGTATCGTCACATAATCCTCCGTCAGCGCGATTGAGGCCTCGGCGCCGACACGCGTCGAGCCGAGACTCTGGCGGATGTAGAGCCCGTCGATCATCGCGGCCACGCCCTCGGCGATATGTTCCGCGACATCGGCGGGGCAGAGCGGCTTCAGATTGGCGACGAGGTTGGAGCGCAGGCGCCTGGCGTAGATGACGAGGAAGCGGCGCGTCTCTTCCGAGCGCTGCGCCTCGGCGTAAAAGGCGAGCCAGGCGGCGATCGTCTGCGGCGCGAACTGGTCGGCGTGGAAGCTGACGCGGATCACCGCCGAAAGCCGCGCGCGCGGCGTGGGGGCCGCCTTCAGCGCCGTCACCGCGTCGTCGCGCAGCTGCTTTAGAAGCGAGCGGATCGTCTCGATCAGCAGCTGCTCCTTGCTGCCGAAATAATGGTGCGCGAGCGCCGGTGAAACGCCGGCCTGCTTGGCGATTTCGGACATGGTGACGCTGAGCGAGCCGTGATCCCCGATCACGCGCAGCGCTGCATCGACGAGCGCCTTGCGGCGCATCGGTTCCATTCCGACTTTCGGCACGGTCTTTCTCCTGCAATAGGGCCAGCATAATTTTGATTGACTGATCAATCAATAAAAATCTGATCGCCTTTTCCGTAAGATATCTCTTTCCATCCGCCGTTTCTGCGCCATACTCAATGAACAACCGGGAGGTGCATGATGACAGACATGTCCAATGAAATGCCTTCGTCTTCCTCGCTGCGATCGAAATGGGTTTGGTTCGTGGTCCTTGGCGCGCTGCTGATCGTCTTCGGCGCCATCGCCGCCGCCAACGTCTTCCTCGCCACTGTCGTTTCCGTCTATTACGTCGGCCTGCTCATGCTGGTCGGCGGCATCGTCTATCTCGCCCATGCCTTTCAGGTGCGCGAGTGGGAGCAGTTGCTCTTCTGGGCGCTGAGCGGTGTGCTCTATGTGCTGGCCGGCGTCTTCGCCTTCATGAATCCCATTCTGGCATCGGCGGCGCTCACGCTGTTTCTGGCCATGGCATTGCTGGTGGCGGGCATCTTCCGTGTCTTCGTCGGCTGGCGCATGCGCCCGTCGAGAGGCTGGGGCTGGGTGCTCTTGAGCGGGCTGATCACGGCGCTCGCGGGCTTCGTCATCGTGCTCGGCTGGCCGGTCAATAGCCTGTGGATCCTCGGCCTCTTCCTTGCCTGCGACCTGCTGCTGCAGGGCTGGTCGATGCTCGCATTCGGCCTCGCCATCCGCCGCTGATTGTGCCCGCTATTCACAGCCTGTTCATCACGCACTGTTTCTTTTTTGACAAGAATGTGAGTGAAGACTAAAATTAACCTCATAGCAGAGGTCGCAAACGTGTGAAGCGACGCTGCTAACAGCCCAGCACCCGCGACCGGAAGGGCGGCCGAAGCGAGTGTGTATCCGTTCCTCGACCGGGCAGGCGTCTGCCCGACGAGGCGATGGGAGACCACGAGGCAATGGGAGTGATGTCATGCCGATGGTAACCGTTTCCATCTCTCCGCTGCAGGCGGCCGATATCCGCGCGGCGATCGACGATGGCACTTATGTTTCCAGCAGCGAAGTGGTGCGCGAAGCGCTCCGGCTGTGGGATGCCGCCCGCAAGGTCGATGGCCTGCCGAAAGCGCGCGATTGCGCCCCCGCCGATGCCAGATGCGTCGCCGACATGTTCGCCGACCACGAGCATCGCCGCACCGCCTGAACGCGGCCTATTTATGACCGCCGCCCGTGCGGCGGTTGCGGCATGCATTTGATAAAACGCCAGTTTTCACAAAAGCTTCACATTGGGGAAAGTGTTCGTTGACGCTTCGCCCTTAGTCTCCGCGCGAAAAATAATAATATGAATGCCGTATAGTGGAGAATGGCATGTCGTTGGCTGCCACCGTAGAGCCCGCCCTTATTCGTCGCTACACCAGCGATCAAATCATTACCCTCGCCAAACTCGTTATCGAAAACGCCTTCCAGCCGATCGTCGAAGCCAGCACCGGTGTTGCCTTCGGCTATGAATCGCTGATGCGCGGCCAGGAGCGGCTGGGCTTCAATTCGCCGCTCGAAATTCTCGACGAGGCCCAGCGCGGCGATCAGTTGCTGCAGCTTGAGCAGATGGTGGCGAGCCGTGCGCTCGCCAAGTTCGCGTCACTGCCGAATTTCGCCACGGCGACGCTGTTCCTCAATCTCGATGTCCGCCTCATTCCGCATGGCGAGCAGCTGGTGGAAAACCTGCTGCAGCATCTGAAGCTCGCCAATATCCCGCCATCCTCGATCTGCTTCGAATTCTCCGAGCGCTTCGACAACACCTCGGTTCCCGAATTCGCCGCATTGGTGTCGCTGCTGCGCAAGCGCGGCTTCAAGCTGGCGATCGACGATTTCGGCGTCGGCCACGGCGAGATGAAGCTGCTCTGCGATCATCCGGTGGATTACCTGAAGATCGACCGCTACTTCATCGCCGATATCGATGGCAGCGCGCGCAAGCGCCACCTGTTGAAGAACATCGTGCACATCGCCCACGTGCTTGGCACCCGCGTCATTGCCGAGGGCATCGAGACCGAGGCCGAGTTCATCACCTGCCGCGAATATGGTGTGGATCTCGTGCAGGGCTGGTTCATCTCGCGCCCGACCACGCATGTCTCCGAGCTGGTGCCGTCCTTCCCGCATCTGCAGGAACTCGGCAAGAGCAAGCGCAACAACCAGTCGCTCGACGAAATCCTTATCCGCAAGCAGATCGAAGTGCTGCCGACGGTCTATGAAAACGACACGATCGACAGCGTCTTCGAGGTCTTCCGCCGCCATCCGCAGAACGCCTTCTTCCCGGTCCTCAACGCCAATGGCGAGCCGCGCGGCATCCTGCACGAGCGCCATCTAAAGGAATATATCTACCACCCCTTCGGCCGCGATCTGCTGAAGAACAAGATGTATGAGCGCACCATCTCGCACTTCGTCGAAATGGCGCCGATCGTCGGCCTCGATTCCGATGCAGAGCAGCTGATGACCATCTTCGCCAACATGGAAGGCGCCAACTGTCTGCTGTTGACGGAAAACATGCGCTATGCCGGCGTCGTCTCGGCCGCCTCGCTCATCAAGGTGATGAACGAGAAGAAGCTGAAGACCGCGCAGGACCAGAACCCGCTGACCGGCATTCCCGGCAACCACGCCATCCGCGATTTCATGCGCGAGGCGAGCCGCGACAGCGATGAGACCCGCCATTTCTGTTATTGCGATTTCGACAACTTCAAGCCCTTCAACGATGCCTATGGCTTCCATCTTGGCGACCACGCGATCTCGCTCTTCGCAGCCTTGATGCGACGCTACTTTTTCGCCGAGCGCCATTTCCTCGGCCACGTCGGCGGCGATGATTTCTTCATCGGCGTGCAGGGCTGGACCAAGGAGGAGCTCACGGAAATCCTCGACCGGCTGATCGGCGATTTCCACGACGATGCCCAGGATCTCTATTCCGAGATCGACCGCGCCGCTGGCCGCATTCGCGGCCACGATCGCGCCGGCGTCGAAGCCTTCTTCCCGCTGATGCGCTGCTCGATCGGCGTTCTGGAGCTCCCCAAGGGTCTCGTCATCGACGACATCAGCCGCGTCTCCGCCGCCATCGCGCATATCAAGGCACTGGCGAAGGAAAGCGCGGAAGGCCTGGTCTTCCATCGGTTGGGCGAGGCGAATTGACGCTCCGGCGTTTCCGCCCTTCTCAACGCCGCGTTGCTGAACTATCTCACTGCTATCCGAATGAGGAGACCGGTGATGTCTTTGCCTGCGCTTATGCGTTTTGTCGATTTGCCCCGCTTCGGCGCCCCTGACGTGATGACCATATCGAGCGGGCCAATACCCGTGGCGGGCGAGGGGCAGATCCTCGTGCGCACCCAGGCGATCGGCGTCAACCGTCCCGATGTCGCGCAGCGCCAGGGCACCTATCCGCCACCGAAGGACGCAAGCCCGATCCTCGGCCTCGAGATCGCAGGTGAAGTGGTCGCGATCGGGCCCGGCGTCAGTGGTTATTCTGTCGGCGACAAGGTCTGCGGCCTCACCAATGGCGGCGCCTATGCCGAATATTGCCTCATTCCCTCAGGGCAAGCCTTGCCGTTCCCAAGAGGTTACGATGCGGTCCAGGCGGCAGCACTTCCTGAAAACTACTTCACCGTCTGGGCAAACATGTTCCAGATGGCCGGCCTCACCGAAGGTGAAAAGGTGCTCATCCACGGCGGCACCAGCGGCATCGGCACCACCGCGATCCAGCTTGCCCGCGCCTTCGGCGCCGAGGTCTACGCGACCGCTGGTTCTCAGGAGAAATGCGACGCCTGCGTCAAGCTCGGCGCGAGAAGGGCGATCAACTACAAGACCGAGGATTTCGCCGAGGTGATCAAGGCCGAAACCGGCCAGGGCGTCGACATGATCCTCGATATGATCGGCGCTGCCTATTTCGAGAAGAACCTCGCCTCGCTGGCGAAGGATGGCTGCCTCTCGATCATCGCCTTCCTCGGCGGCGCGGTTGCCGAAACGGCCAACCTCGCGCCGATCATGGTCAAGCGGCTGACGGTAACCGGCTCGACGCTGCGCCCGCGCACGCCGGAAGAAAAGCGCGCCATCCGCGACGATCTCCTGTCGCAGGTCTGGCCGCTGCTCGACGAGGGCAAGCTTGCCCCCGTGATCCACAAGACCTTCGCCTTCGAAGATGTCGTCGAAGCCCACAAGCTGATGGAATCGAGCAGCCATATCGGCAAGATCATGCTGCGCGTCTGACGATCACGCCGCTGCCGTCACTTGCGTCTCGTTGCCGGACTTCTGGATCGACAGCGAGATCAGGATCGTCACGATCCCCGGCAGCGCCATCAGCACGAACAGCCAATGCGCCGCGGATATGCCGCCAGTAACGCCGCCTGGCGCAAGCAGGCCGGTGCTGTTGACGATGACGCCCGCGAAGGCTGCGCCGAATGCGCTTCCGAGCGATTGCACGGTGGTGATCGCCGCCGAGGCCTTGTCCTGCTCCGATGTCGCCACGAGGCGCAGCACCTTGGTCACCAGATGCGCCCAGCCGAGCCCGACCCCGAACCCCATGAGAAACATGAAGACGACGGCCGGCGCGAGCAGCGCAATGCTGCCTGCCTGATTGTCGCGTGCCAGGAAGATCGCCAGCGCCGCGACCGCAAACGTCTCGATCACGCAGCCGATAACGATCGCGCGTCCGGCGCGGGGACCGGAGAACGAGGCGCTGAGGAACGCTGCCACCGTCCAGCCGAGCGCGACGAGCGCCGTGAGGTACCCGGATTCCAGTGGGCTGACATTGTGCAGCGATTGCAGGAAATAGGGGATGTAGATGTCGCTGGTCAGCACCAGGATCAGCAGAAACATCATCAGGTAGACGCGTGAAATCGGCATGCTGAGGGCCACGGCGCCTGTCGGCAGCAGCCGGTTCTCGCTTCGCCGCTCTATGCCGAGCATGGCGACCACGGCGATGAGCGATGCCGCAACCAGCAGCGCCTTCGATTGCGTCGTCTCGATCGTGCCGGCGATGCTGACCAGAAGCACGGCCGCCAGAAGCAGCGCGATCTGCGTGATCGGCGTGCGCCCGGGAGCCCGATCATCATGCGCCGACGGCAGCAGTACGGGCGCAAGGATAGCCATGAGCACACTCACGGGAACAAGCAGCATGAAGGCGTGGCGCCAGGTGCTGCCATCGGAGAACAGGCCGCCGAGGCTTGGTCCGAGCAACGTCGCCACGCCCCAGATCGCCGCATAGAGCGTCGAGGCCTTGCGCCACAGGTGCTCGGGATAGGCAAAGCGGATGAATGCATAGGCAAGCCCGCCCAGCGCGCCTGCTCCAAATCCCTGCACCGCGCGTCCGGCCAGAATGACCTGCATCGAGGGCGCCAGCGCGCAGATTAGGCTGCCGGCCGCAAACATAAGCGCGCCGGCCACGTAAACCGTGCGCAGGCCGATGCCGCGCGGCCGCATCGCGACGAAGATGGAGCCGAGCACGGCAGCCGCGACGAACAGGGTGGTGACCCACGAGAGCAGCTCCAGCCCGCCGATATCGCGCACGATCGATGGCGCGATGGTCGCCATGATATAGGCCTCGACCGCATAGAGCGTCACGCCGCCGCCGAGCATCAGCGTGGCTGCCAGGACCGGTCTTGAAAAGAGATGGAAGACGGAGGAGCGCTCCGTCGCGACGTCGTCGATGCTGCTCATGCGGAATGCCTTGAATGTTTCCTGGAGAGTTTTTGGGAAAGTTTTTTACAAGTTATAGCTTGGAAAAAATACACAGCCGCGCTATTAAAGCAAGAACAAGCTTGGAAAAATATCAGCCTATGCGCCAATCATCAGCCAACCGAATCCTGATGCTGCTCAAGACCGAAGGGCCGCAACTCCTATCGGCCATCGGCGAGGCGCTGTCCATCTCCGGCGAGGCCGCGCGCCAGCAACTGGCGAAGATGGCCGAGGAGGGACTGGTAGAACCCGTTTCCGAGCCCGCGCCGGGCAGGGGCCGCCCCCGCCAGCTCTGGCACCTGACGCCATCAGGCAACGCCCGCTTCCCAGACCGTCACGCCGAACTGACCGCGACGCTTCTCGCAACCATGGTCGAGAGCCTCGGCCCCCAGGCGCTCGACACCGTCATCGCCGCCCGCGAGGCTGATACGCTGGCGCGCTACCGCAGCGAGATCACGGCAGAAGATCTCCCCACCCGCGTCCGCCAGCTGGCCGGCATCCGCACCGACGAAGGCTACATGGCCGACAGCTGGCAGGAAGAGGATGACTCGCTGCTCCTGATCGAAAACCACTGCCCCATCTGCGCCGCCGCCACCGCCTGCGCCGGCTTCTGCCGCTCCGAACTCGAAACCTTCCGCAGCATCCTTGGCGCGAACGTCGAGCGCGAGGAACACATCCTCCACGGCGCGCGGCGTTGTGCGTATCGGATTAGCGTGGGCTAGCCCGCTAAAGCCCGATCCTCCCGATCGCCGGAATCTTCACGCCGGGATTGGCGACATCGATGCCGGCGACCAAGCCCATGAAGTGCACCTCGAAGCCGCTGCGCTGGCCGGCGGCGATGCCGACCAGGCCGTAGAGCGTCGCATGCATGTCGCGCCCGTCGGCATCGATCGCGAACATCCGCCCGTCGCTGAGGAAATCGCGCCCGACCGCATCGGGCGGTAGCACGGCGTCGAGATCGGGCACGGTTCGCAGCACATGCGCGACGAAGCTGTTGGAATTCGGGCCCGGATAGATCCGGTAGTCGCCGACGCCGGCATAGGGATAGGACTGGATCGCCGCCTCGACGGCCGGAATGAGCCTCTGGGCCTCGTCGCCCGAGATCTCCTTCACGATATGAGGCGTGTTGGAATACCAGTAGGCGTCCGCGACATAGTTGTTGCGGCGGATCGGCGAGCCCCAGCCGACCTTGTCGTAGCGATTGTAGGTCGCGTCGCCCTTGGCCTTCGTGACGATCCACGAGTGGCTGGCGACCGCGCCCTTCAGCCCGCCGGTGCTGGCCGACATGATGTAGATCTTGGCGTCGCCGCTGGCATCGGCCTTCGGCAGCACGCCCGATGTGCCCCATTCGGCCTCCCGCCACGAGTTCGGATGATTTTGCAGGGACCACCACCCGGCCGACGCCAGGGCCGGCAGCAGATAGACGACGAGGATGAGAAGAAGGAGCCGTTTGAGATGACGCATGAAACGCCGGGGACCTTTGCTGACGTGCGGTTGCGGCCAAGGATGTGACGAGCAAGATGGCGCAATTGCGCCGCTCTTTTTCAACATGAACCCGATTGCTTTATCGCGCCCATCATTTATGCGTGACAGCCTGTTCAGAATATCAGGATAAGCCCATGACCAATCCCGTCACCGTTGAAGTCACCCGCGGCGCGCGCGTCGAAAGCCGGCATCGCGGCGCCGTCATCGCGGTCGATGGCGATGGCGAGGTCGTCTTCTCGCTGGGTGATGTCGAGGCGCCCACCTTTCCGCGTTCGGCCTGCAAGGCCATGCAGGCGCTGCCGCTGGTCGAAAGCGGCGCCGCCGATGCTTACGGTTTCGGCGACAAGGAGTTGGCGCTGGCTTGCTCCTCGCATAATGGCGAGGACGAGCATGTCGCCGTCGCAGCCTCTATGCTGGCGCGTGCCGGCCGCGATGTCGAAACGCTCGAATGCGGCGGCCACTGGTCGTCGAGCCAGAAAGTGCTGATCCACCAGGCCCGCACCATGGAGAAGCCGACGGCGCTGCACAACAATTGCTCCGGCAAGCATTCCGGCTTCGTCTGCACCTGCGTCCACCAGGGCGTCGATCCCAAGGGTTATATCGGTTACGATCACCCGCTGCAGCGCGAGATCCGCGCCACCATGGAAAACCTGACCGGCGCCGTGCTCGGCCATGATAATTGCGGCACCGACGGCTGCTCGATCCCGACTTACGCCGTGTCGCTGAAGGGGCTGGCCCATGGCTTCGCCAGGATGGCGACCGGCAACGGCCTCAAGCCATTGCGCGCGAAAGCCTCGCGCCGGCTGTTCGATGCCTGCATGGCCGAGCCCTTCTATGTCGCCGGCACCGGCCGTTTCTGCACGAAGCTGATGCAGCTGGAGCCCGGCCGCATCTTCGCGAAGACCGGTGCCGAGGGCGTCTTCTGCGCCGCCATTCCCGACCAGGGCATCTCGATCGCCGTCAAATGCGACGACGGCCATGCGCGCGCCGCCGAAAGCATGGTTGCCGCGGCCCTTGCCCGCTTCTTCGACAAGGACAGCGCCATCGGCGTCGGTCTGGCAGAGCTGGCGACTTCAAGCATGCACAACTGGAATGGTATTCACGTTGGCGACATTCGCGCGGCGGCGGTACTCTTTGATTAAGGCGTGCCGGAACGATACATTCTGAATATCAAAGATAGCCAATTCTAATATATGCGAAACTGAACCGGATGACGGCGCGTGCGCTTTCATCCGGTTAAGCTACTCTTGGCGCAGTACATCGATTGCCATGAGGGCAGGATATGTTTGCAGGCCGCTATCTCTGGTGGATGCTGATCGCTCTGGCGGTCTTCCTGTTCTTTGCCATGAGCTTCGATTACGTCACCTGGGCAACGGTCGCGACATCGAGCTGCGCGCGGGTTGCCGGCTCCTGTGGGCCGCTGATCCTGCTGATGACCGGTACGATCAAGCCGATCGGCTATTACATCGCCGGCGGCATCATCCTCGTCGTCACCTTCGCCCGCATTCACCACATCGGCATGAGCTGGCTATGGTGCCTCTTCTTGCTCGTCCTCTTCGGCGCCTCGGCGCCGTTTCCGCTCCTGCTCGCCAATGTCTGGACCGGCCAGATGAACGCGGAAATGGTGATGGAGAACCTGCCGGTGGCTTTCCCCTTCCTCGTGGTGTTCTGCACCTATATCGGCTGGTCGTTCGAGGATGGAGGGGGCAGGCCGCTCGGTCCCTGGCGCTGGCTGCGCGTCGCGATCCGGCTTTCGGCCCTGTATGGCGCCATGATAGCGCTCGCGCAGACACCGACGTTTGCCTGGATGCCCGGCCGGCTGCTCGACATGCCCTCACTCTCGGTCCTGCTGGCCATCTGGCAGCCGAAGCTGGAGACGGCACTCACGCTCGGTGCGTTGGATGATCGGCTGGCCTATCTCGCCCTTGCCGTCTTCTCGACAGCACTCGCGGCAAGCCTGTTCGGCCCTCGCATCGAGGACCTCCGTGCCCGCCTGATGACGCCCTTCATGCTGAAAGGATCGCGCCGTTGAGGCTGCGATAGGGCGCAAGCTGCGCCTCGTCGATATCGTCAGGCACGATCAACCCCGAAACCGAGGCGACTGGGAGAACCTGGCAGGCGGATGCCCGGTCGAGCTTGTCCGCCGTCAGCAGCACATAGGTTTCGATCGCGCAGCCGGCGATATACCGCTTGATCGCGGCCTCCTCGAAATCCCCCGTCGACAGCCCGTGCACGGGATGCGCCGCCGTCACCCCGAGGAAGAACAGGTCCGGCCGCAGCTGCGATATCGCTGCCATCGCGACGGCGCCGACAGCCACCATCGAATGCTTGTAGAGCTTGCCGCCGATCAGGATGACCTCGGCGGTCGGATGATGCTCGAGCTCGGCGGCGATCGTCGGGCTGTGCGTGACGATGGTGACCGATAACCCGCGCGGCAGCTGCCGGGCGATCTCCGCCGTGGTCGTGCCGCCGTCGAGAAACACCATCTGGCCCGGCTTGATCAGCCCGATCGCTTTTGCCGCAAGCCGCTGCTTCGCGTCCCGCGACACATCCTTGCGGGTCGAAAAATCGGGCAGCTCCGGCGAGAGTGGCATCGCGCCGCCATGCACGCGCTTCAAGAGCCCCTCCGCCGCCATCTCGCGCAGGTCTCGACGGATCGTGTCTTCAGACACGGAGAGGTCCTCGGCCACCCGCTTGGCAATCACCTGGCCGTCGCGGCGCAGCAGGTCGAGGATCAGTGTCTTGCGTTGGGAGGTCAGCATAAGGCTCACGAAGTTGAATGAATTTTCCTGAGTTTGCACGAAATGATTCGACAATCAAGAAATATCATGCATTTTCACGCAATCCCGTGCATGAAGCCGGGAGTTGAGGAGAAGAGACATGTTGATCTTGATTGCGGGCCCCTATCGGTCGGGCACCGGTGACGATCCGGCGAAGATGGCGGCCAACCTGCAGCGGCTGGAAGCCCCGTCGCACGCTTTGTTCGAGGCCGGCCACGTGCCGATGATCGGCGAATGGGTCGCCCTGCCGGTCTGGCATGCCGCCGGCGGCAAGAGCGTGGGCGATGATCTCTACGAGCGGATATTCCACCCCGTTGCGGGCCGCCTGCTGCAACTGTGCGAAGGCGTGCTGCGGCTGGAAGGCGAATCCAAGGGCGCCGACAACGATGTCCGCATCGCGAGAGAGCGCGGCATTCCCGTCTGGTACCGTCTGGAAGACGTGCCGGGCTGCGCAAAGGCCGCTTGAAGCTGCGCCAGAGACAAATCGGGGAGGCCGCGCATGCGGTCTCTCTTTCTCGCTCGCAATCCGTCGCGCGCGCTCTATGCTCTCCTGAAAAACAGGAGTCGTCATGCTGACATTGTATTTCGCGCCCGGCGCATGTTCCCGCGCCAGCCTCATCGCGCTCGAGGAATCGCGCCTTCCTTTCGAGGCGAAGCGGGTCGATACCGCCAATGGCGAACAACGCTCCGAAGCCTATCTCAAGATCAACCCCAAGGGCCGCGTTCCGGCACTTATGACCGAAAAGGGCGTGCTCACCGAAACGCCGGCGATCCTGGCCTATATCGCTGCGATCGCGCCGGCGGCCGGCCTTGCGCCGCTCGACGACCCCTTCGAATTCGCCCGCCTGCAGGCCTTCAACAGCTACATCTGCTCTACGGTGCATGTGAACCACGCCCACGGCCGCCGCGCCAGCCGCTGGGCCGATGACGTTGCTGCGCATGAGGCGATGAAGGCCAAGATGCCGGAGACCATGACAGAGAGCTTCGCGCTGATCGAGGACGGCATGTTCGCCGGTCCCTGGGTGATGGGCGAGCGTTACTCCGTCGCCGATCCCTATCTCTTCGTCATGACCGGCTGGCTGCCGAGCGACGATGTCGACCCGGCACGCTTCCCCAAGGTCGCCGACCACTACGCCCGCATGCTCGAGCGCCCGGCTGTGCAGCGCGCGCTCGCCCGCGAAAAGGCGTAAGCCGCTTCACCTCTGGTAACTTGCCGCAAGCTTCTTCGGCGCGCGCAATCGCCACGCGCCGATCAACCGATCCGTCAGTTCCGCATCGCCGATGACATCGACACGCACGGGCAGATACTGCCAGCCGACATAATGCGGGGTCTGGAAATAGATCTCGGGCGCCAGCGCAAGCAGTGCTTCCTTCTCGTCGAGCGAAATCGAGATCACGATCGTCTCGTTATCCTTCACGGCCACGAAGGACTTTCCGCCCACCTTCAGCGCATGGTTGCCGTAGGACGTGCCTTCCTCGACGCCCGGCAGTTTCGCCTCGGCCACAAGCCGCAGCAGCCGCTTGAAGATCGCGTCGATATCCTCAGCCATGCGTCAACTCCCGGTGCTCGTCCGGGATAGCCTAGCAGATTTCGGAGCCTATGCGCAGAGCGCCAGTTCGGGCTGGTCACGACTGTGGCTGGGCTGCTCGCAACGCTCAAGCGGCAGGTCCGCCAACTCCCTCAGCGACATCCGCGCGAGATCGGGATGGGAGAGCGGATCGCCTGCCGGGTCCGCCCCATAAGGCGGTTCGGCGGCCTCTTCGTTCAAGAAAAACTTTAGCCATTGCATGGGATACCTCGCTTTCTCGGTCTCTGCCTGCGGTGGGTGATCGCTTGGCAGGCGAAAGATGCACGCGTGATGCTAGGCAATATCCTCCCGACGCGGGGAGGGTTTCAATTGAGAATAACGGAATTCTGATATAGAAAATCTATATGAGAAATCTGAACTCGGTACATCTGAACGGCTTGCGCGCGCTTGAAGCGGTTGGACGGCTGGGCTCGCTGCAGGCGGCGGCCGAGGAGCTTGGGGTGTCGGTCGGCGCAGTCAGCCAGCAGGTGATCAAAGCCGAGGCGCAGCTTGATCGAACGATCTTCGAGCGCACGCCCAAGGGCATGCTGGCGACCGAAGCGGGTGCTCCGCTGCTGGCGGCGCTGAATGAAGGCTTTTCGCATCTGTCGCGGGCGGTGGCGCTTGCGCAGCGCCGCGACGACAGCATCCTGACGATCTCGGTGGCGCCCGTTTTCGCCGCGCGCTGGCTGGTCTATCGCCTCGATCGTTTCGCCGAACACCACCCTGATATCAACCTGCGCATGGACGCGACCATGAAGCTGGTCGATCCGGCGCTATGCGATGTCGATATCGGCATCCGCGTCGGCGATGGTCGCTGGCCGGATGTGAAGGCGGAGCTGCTGCTGGAGCAGGAGGTGTTTCCCGTCTGCACGCCTTCTATGGCCGAGCGCTTGCGCGAACCCGCCGACCTCCTGGCGCTGCCCGCGATCATCGATGGTCGCGCGATGTTCGGCTGGGACGTCTGGATGCGCGCGGCGGGACTTGAGGGTGCGGCGCTCGAGACCCGCCACGTCTTCAACGACGCCTCGCTCTGCCTCGATGCCGCCATCGCCGGGCAAGGGGTGATGCTCGCCTGGCAGACGCTGGCCGGCTATGCGCTGCAGCAGGGCCAGCTGGTCGCGCCCTTCGGCATTCGCGCCAGAACCGGCTTCGGCCACTATTTCGTGACCGCGCACGGGGTGCGCGAACCGAAGAAGGTCAGGGACTTCAAGGCCTGGATCCGCGCCGAAATGGCCGAGACCTTGAAGCTCTTTATCTGATCACACCGCCTCTTTGGACCGTGCTGCCTGCATGGCGATATAGGCCGGGCGGGCCTGGCAGCGCTTGATCCAGGCATCGACCTTGGGGTGCGCGTCGAACAGTGCCTGCTCGGATTGGGCATAGCGCAGCACTTCTGCGAGGTTGAGATCGGCGGCGGTGAAGCGGTTGCCGACGAGATAGTCGGTGGTGGCGAGATGCTTCTCGCGCACCGCCAGCGGCCGCTTCAGCGAGCGGCTGGCCACCGCGATTGTCGCCCGGCCCTCGTCGGTGTCTTCCTTTTCATTGTCGTAGGTCATCACCAGCTTGATCGTGTGGATCTCGACCTCGGTCGCGGCCCACATCGTCCACATGGTCAGAACGCCGTCTTCCTCCACGCTCTGGCCGGCGAGCGAGCCGCCGTGCTTGCGGGCGAGATAGAGCGTGATCGCCAGCGACTCGTGCATGACGAGATCGCCGTCCTTGATGGCCGGGATCATCGCCATCGGATTGATGGCGGCAAAATCAGGCGACAGCGTATTGACCGGCGCATCCGACGCCAGCGGGTTGTCGAGGCGCCGTGCCTGCAGCACGGGGACGGAGGTGAACTCCAGCCCGAGCTCTTCAGCCATCCAGTAGACGCGCGAGGCGCGCGAGCGATAAACGCCGTAGATTGTCAGCATGATGATGTGCCCCTCTTGAAATCTGCCGCGAACCTAGAGGCTAGGGCGATCAAGCGGAAGCTTCCACGGGTTATGGGTCAATCAAAGCTTTTGATAGGGGGTTAGGACACGCGATTCCGCTCGACCGTCAGATGCGTGTAGCCCCCGGCGCCATCCGCCAGTTCTCCCGACATCTTCTTGTCCCATTCGAACCCGACCACCGCGCCCTCGGCCATATCCTGAAACACATTGTCGGTAATGACGGCCGTCCCAGCCCCATCGACAATGGAGACCGCACAGCCGACCGGCGCCTTGCGGATGACGTTGCCCGTGACCACCAGGTTGCGCATGTAGGGACCCCAGCCGAGCTGCATGCCCCATCTTGGCGCACCCTCGATGATGTTGTTCGAAACCAGCGTGTCGGCCTCCGCGGCAATGCCGATGCCGAAGCTCACATCCGGCTTGTAGGGTCCGTCGAGCTTCAGATTGCGCACGACGTTGCCGGTGACGCTGGCGAGCCTGCCGCCCTTGTCGAAATTGGCGATCGAGATGCCGTTGGCGGCCCCGTCGATCATGTTGTTTGCGACCACGGTCCCCTCGAACTCGAATTCGACATAGATCGCCGTCTCGCCCGATCGCCGGCACTGGTTGCCCGATATCTGCACGTCGGAGGCCGAGTTGGCGCGGATCGCGGTGAAGGCGCAGTCGGAGATATGGTTGTTGGCGACCATGACATTGTCGGCGCGAAACAGGTTGATGCCGTTGCCGTTCTGCCCGGTGCCGCCATCGGTCGCGCCGATCCTGTAGATCCGGTTGCCGCTGACGATGCTGTCATCGGCCGCCTTCTTCCAGCGATGGATCAGGATGCCGCCATTGCCGCAATCGAACACCTCGTTGTTGGTCACCGAAAGGCCCGAGGATTCCACCGCGTAGAGCCCGGATTGCGCGGCCCCCGAGATCCGGCTGCGCTCGACCCGCCCGCCGCAGCGCTCCAGCTGCAGCCCATGCTTGCGGCTTCCCGAGATCTCGCAATTGTCGATCACGACGTCGTCGACGCCGGTGAACTGCACCAACGCGGATGCATTATCGCCAAGCCAGCGGTTCTGCCCGTCGATCACGATATTGGAGAGCTCGATGCGCTTGACGTTCTCGGCGGTAAACAGCCGTCCGTCGCCGGTATAGACGATCCGCGATGCGCCGGGCACGCCGGTGATGCGCGTATTGTCGGGCAAGGTCAGGTTCGACACCTTGTAGACACCCGGCGGCAGAAACACCGGAACGTTCTCCGCCGATGCGTCGTCGATCATCTTCTGCAGGCTGCTGCTCTTGCGATCGCCGGGATCGGGTGCGGCCTTGTATTTCACCGCATCGATCGACCCGCGCAGATCCGGCTGCCGGCTCGCCGCGAAGACGGGTGGCGTGAGCATCGCGACGGTGGAGCAGGCGGCAAGGCGCAAGAGGTTGCGGCGGGACGCCAGGGGGAGGGACGAAAGGAGCGGCGATCTGTTCATGGCCTTTCTCATGCAGGAACCGTGCCGCGATTTCTGTTCCGTTTCGGGACAGCCCACGCATCGCGGTTACGCTTTGTTAGCATCTCGGTGCCGCGTTGCTCCCGGCTTGCTGGAAGGCCATGGCGATACGAGGCATCGGGCACAGCCTCCAGCGCGGCATGTCGAATGCTGGCCTCTGGTTCTTCCGCCATTTGCCGCTATCTCTATGTTAATGAGATTTGACGCGCTGCTTTATCCCGCGCCCGAGGGCCTCTATTGCCCGGTGGGCCGATTTTATGTCGATCCGGTCAGGCCCGTGGAGCGCGCGCTGATCACCCACGGCCATTCCGACCACGCCCGCTCCGGCCACGGCCATGTGCTCGCCACCCGCCAGACGCTGGATATCATGCGCATCCGCTACGGTGAGGACTTCTGCGGCTCGGAGCAGGCCGCCGCCTTCGGCGAAGAAATCGTCGTCAACGGCGTCAAGGTGAGCTTCCACCCCGCCGGCCATGTGCTCGGCTCCGCCCAGATCGCGATCGAAAAGGACGCGACGCGCATCGTCGTCTCGGGCGATTACAAGCGGCGCCCGGACCCGACCTGCGCACCCTATGAACCTGTTGCCTGCGACGTCTTCATCACCGAGGCGACCTTCGGCCTGCCTGTCTTCCACCACCCGGACCCCGCGGGCGAGATGGCCAAGCTTTATGCGTCGCTCCGCCAGTTTCCCGAGCGCACCCACATGATCGGTGCCTACGCGCTCGGTAAGGCCCAACGCGTCATCCGCCTCCTGCGCGACACCGGCTACGATCAGCCCATCTATATCCACGGCGCCATGGAACGGCTCTGCGACTACTACGTCAGCCAAGGCATCGACCTCGGCGAACTGCGCCCGGCAACCGTCGAGGGGCGCGATAAGTCTTTGTTCAAGGGCGCCGTCGTCGTCGGCCCATCATCCGCCTTCGCCGACCGCTGGGCCCGCCGCTTCAACGACCCGCTGCCTGCCTTCGCGTCCGGCTGGATGATGGTGCGCCAGCGCGCCAAGCAGGGCGGCGTCGAACTGCCGCTCGTCATCTCCGACCATTGCGACTGGCCGGAACTGACAGACACGATCTCCGAGCTTCACCCCGCCGAGGTCTGGGTGACGCATGGGCGCGAGGAGGCGCTGGTGCGCTGGTGCGAGCTGCAGGGCATCAAGGCCAAGCCGCTGCATCTGGTGGGGTATGAGGATGAGGCGGAGTGATGAGTATGGTTAGCTCTTGCGCCGTTGATACACCTGGCGCCAATGATACCCCCCTCTGCCCTGCCGGGCATCTCCCCCACAAGGGGGGAGATCGGCAAGTGGCTTGCCCAGAGCCTAACCGTGAGCGTGGAGCGAGCGGGTGCGTCCAGCCAATCTCCCCCCTTGTGGGGGAGATGTCCGGCAGGACAGAGGGGGGTACCCCGCCCACCAACGCCTCCGAGAAAACAAGCGGGGGCCACCCATGAAAGCCTTCGCCGACCTCCTGGACCGCCTGGTCCTAACGCCATCCCGCAACGGCAAACTCAAGCTGCTGACGGACTACTTCCGCGACACGCCCGACCCCGATCGCGGCTACGGCCTCGCAGCCATCGCCGGCACGCTCGATGTGCGCAACGTCAAGCCCGCCATGCTGCGCGAACTGGCGCTGGAGCGCATTGACGACGTTCTCTTCCGCTACTCCTACGACTACGTCGGCGATCTGGCGGAGACCATCTCGCTCGTTTGGGACAATGAGCGCGACATAGAGCGCTCGGCGCTGGCGCAGCCGAGGCTCGGCGAGGTGGTGGCGCAGATGAACACGCTCGGCCGCACCGAGGTGCGCGGCTATGTTCGGGACCTGCTCGATCGCCTCGACGCCTCCGGCCGCTTCGCCTTCATCAAGCTCGCGACCGGCGCGCTGCGCATCGGCGTCTCGGCCAGGCTCGCCAAGCAGGCGCTGGCCGATCTCGGGGAACCCGATGTCACCGAGATCGAGACCTTGTGGCACGGCCTGCAGCCGCCCTATGAGAGCCTGTTTGCGTGGCTGGAGGGCAAGGGCGGCAAGCCGGTGCTGGCGACGCCGGCGATCTTCCATTCGGTGATGCTGGCCAATCCGGTGGAAGAAGGCGACCTTGCTCAGCTCGACCCGGCCGACTACGCCGCCGAGTGGAAATGGGACGGCATTCGCGTACAGCTGTCGCGCGCCGGCGATACCCGCAAGATCTACTCCCGCTCCGGCGACGACATCTCCGCCGCATTTCCCGATATCGTCCAATCCATCAGCTTCGACGGCGTCATCGACGGTGAGTTGCTGGTCGGCGGCACCGCCCGCTCCAACAGCCCGACCCGCACCTTCTCCGACTTGCAGCAGCGCCTCAACCGCAAGACCGTGACGCAGAAGATGCAGGACGATTACCCCGCCTTCATAAGGGCTTACGACCTGTTGTTCGACGGCGAAGAGGATGTGCGCGCCAAGACCTATCTCGAACGCCGCGCCCGCTTGAGCGAAATCGTCGAGCAAGCCCCACACGAACGCTTCGACCTCTCCGCGCTGGTAGATTTCTCCTCCTGGGAAGAGCTCGACGACCTGCGCTCGACCCCGCCCGATCCCGTTATCGAAGGCGTGATGATCAAGCGCCGCGACAGCGTCTACCAGGCCGGACGGCTGAAGGGGCCGTGGTTCAAGTGGAAGCGCAACCCCTATAATGTCGACGCCGTCCTGATGTACGCGCAGCGCGGCCATGGAAAGCGCTCGAGCTACTATTCCGATTTCACCTTCGGCGTCTGGGCCGAAACGCCTGATGGCGAGCAGCTGGTTCCCGTCGGCAAGGCCTATTTCGGCTTCACCGACGCCGAGCTGGAGATCCTCGACAAGTTCGTGCGCAACAACACCACCGAACGCTTCGGCCCGGTGCGCGCCGTGCGCGCCGACAAGGATTTCGGCTTCGTGGTGGAAGTCGCCTTCGAAGGCATCAACCGCTCCAACCGCCACAAGTCAGGCGTCGCCATGCGCTTCCCCCGCATCTCGCGCCTGAGGCAGGACAAGCCGTCCTACGAGGCCGACCGGCTGACGACGCTGGTGGCGATGATTGATGCGAAGGCGGGGTAGGGGCTGCAACCAAAGGAGAACTGGATCGCCGGTGTTTCCGGCGATAAATCTTCGCGAGACGATCACCATTATAAAACACTCAGGGTTCCCGACGCCGCCGTTGCTTCGGCCCCGAGAGAACATATCTTGATTTTATATCTTTAAGTATATATTTTCTGAGGTGACTTCATGGCGTATCGCGTGCAGTTCCATCCGAATTTCGTGCCCGAATGGAAAAGTCTGGAAATGGGTTTGAAAGAGCTCGTCGGCGAAGTCCTTGACCATCTGGAAGACGACGGACCCTTCGTTGGCCGTCCGGAAGTGGATACGCTCTCCGGTTCCAGTTATGCCAATATGAAGGAAATACGAGTGAAGTTCGGGAAACAGCTATGGCGTTTCGCCTTCGCGTTCGACCCGGCTCAGAATGCGATTGTTCTCTGTGGCGGGGACAAGCAGGGGGTGAACCAGGTTTTCTTTTACAAGCAGTTGATCAAGAAGGCCGACTTGCGGTTCGACGCGTGGCTGAAGGAGAAAAGACATGAGCACTGAGTGGAAGACGCTGCGCGCCGAACTCCCCGAAGATGTTCGCGAGCGCCTCGATGAGAAGCGCCGGGAGCGACGCCTCGGTAAGGCCTTGGCGGAGGTGCGCAAGGCGATGGGCGCCACGCAGCAGGAGGTCGCCGCAAGTGCCGGCATGACGCAAAATACCGTGTCGAAGATCGAGAGCGCCGACGACGTGCTCTTGTCATCCATTGTGCGTTACATGCATTCGATCGGCGGTGGCGTCGAGATCGTCTTGAAGACCCCGGATGGCAAGTCGAAGCGCGTCGATTTTGATCCCGAAATTGATATCAGGCAGCCGGCATAGCGGTGTTTCCGCACTCCCAAATCCCTCATCTCGCATTTTCCTGATGCAAAATACATCCGACTGTGCATCCTCAACTGAATGTGTCTTGGCGTCGGCGCGCCGAGGGTGCAAGCATCTATCATGCCGGGGAAGACGGAAGAGTGAGATGACATCAGACAACGACCATTCCTTTTCGCGCCAGCGCCGCCTGCTTCTGACTGGGCTTGCCGGCGCTCTTGTTCTTCCGGCTCTTCCAGGTGTCGCCAATGCCTTTGACGTTCCCCCCGAGCCGCGGCTGATCACCCGCGATTACGCCAAGGTGCGCAAGCGCTTCCGCACACGGCTGCTCGAAAAGGGCCCGGCGCCCGACAAGTACGAGCCGCTCGATGCGCCCGCCAATGCCGAGAAGATCTTCTATCGCTCGGGCTATGGCGGCGAGCTGGAGCTCACCGCCTGGGTGTCGAAATACAAGCGCGAGCGCAAGGCCAAACCCGGCATTCTCTTCCTGCATGGCGGCAATGCCATGGGCGTCGGCCATTGGAACTTGATGGGCCCCTATATCGATGCCGGCTTCGTGGTGCTGATGCCCTCGGTGCGCGGCGAAAATGGCCAGGCGGGTAATTTCTCGGGCTTCTATGACGAGGTGGACGATGTGCTGTCTGCCGCCGACCGTCTGGCGCATCTGCCGGGTGTCGATGCTAACCGCCTCTTCGTCGCCGGCCACAGCATCGGCGGCACGCTCACCATGCTCGCTTCGATGTCGACCCACAAGTTCCGCGCGGCCGCCCCGATCTCCGGCAATCCCGACGCCTTCCGCTTCTTCAATCGTTATCCTCAGGACATCCGCTTCGACGACGACAATACCCACGAGTTCGAGGTGCGCACGGCGCTGTGCTACGCCCAGAGCTTCAAGTGCCCGGTGCGCGTCGTCCACGGCACCGACGAATCGCATTTCAACGACCGCGCCGGTCTGCTCGCCAGCCGCGCCCGCTCCGGCGGCGTTCGCATCGAGACGGATACGGCCAAGGGTGGCCACACATCCGCCTTGCCCGAGGAAATCGAGCAGAGCATCCGCTTCTTCCACGGCGTGGCGGCTTAATCAGTCGCGTTAGGGCGCTGGCTGGCCGTCATCGCCAGCTTCGCGCCAGCCGCGCATGCCATCCTCGCGGCAGCTATAAATATCGCTGATATCGATGAGGGTGGTTTCATGAAGGGTCTAAGCCGGTTGTCGGCCATGTCGGGGCTTGTGTTGGCGGCCCTGTCGCTTGGCGGCTGCAACATTCTCGTGCCCGATACCGGTGCCACCGATCCGGCCCGTTTCGTGCAGGAAACCTATCCTGTCTTCTACAAGCCGCCGGGCATCGATCCCGATCGCGTCCGCCCGGTCAATGCGCCGATCCCGCAGCGCCCCGGCGTTCCCGCGACGATCTACAACCAGACCTATGGCATCCCAGGCGCCACCCAGATGCGCACCTACGGCATGCCGTTGATCAACCCCCTCAGCGCCGCGATGTATGGAGAGGTGAGGGACAACGACTTCACGCTGCCTGCCATTCCCGTCAGCCGCGTCGATCCTGTATATATGCGCCAGGAGGTCGATTACCCCTCGACCGAAAAGCCGGGCACCATCGTCGTCAACACCAAGACCAAGCACCTCTATTTCATCGAGCCCAATGGCAAGGCCATGCGCTATGGCGTCGGCCTCGGTCGCGAAGGTTATGCCTGGTCCGGCCGCGGCGTCATCCAGTGGAAGCAGAAATGGCCGCGCTGGACGCCGCCCGATGAGATGGTCAAGCGCCAGCCCGATGTTCGCTCGTTTTCGGCGGCAAACGGCGGCATGAATCCCGGCCTTGGAAATCCGCTCGGCGCCCGCGCCATGTATATCTTCAAGAACGGCGAGGATACGCTCTACCGAATCCACGGAACGCCCGATTGGGAGTCGATCGGTAAGTCCACGTCGTCGGGCTGCGTACGCATGATGAACCAGGACGTCATCGATCTCTACGACCGCGTTTCGGCGAAGTCCGAGATCGTGGTGATGTAGCCGCGCAACAGGCGGCGTGAGAACGTCGCCACAAGCGGGCACACGTCTTCGTGAGGTTCTGGTTTATTTAGCATAACGGGATAGTTTCCTTGAATTGTGACTAGCGTTGAACAACCCTCCAGGAAACGACGTTCGCCGTTTCCGCGCTTAAGGAAAATTGACCCTCGTTATGAGCTTTGACAAATCCATATCCCGCCGCAACTTTCTATCGCTTTCAGCGGTAACCGCGGCATCGGCGCTGGCAGGGTGTGCCTCCACTTCGGGCACGAGCCCGTCGTACGGCCAGCCAATGGCATTCCCGAATCCGATCCGTGCCTTCCAGACGACGCCGGCGCCCACCGATGCCGAGCTCGCTGTCATGTACGGCCCGGTCGAGGATGGCGGCTTCCTCATTCCGCCGGTTCCCTACCAGCAGATCGATCCGCGCTACTATCGCCAGCAGGTCATCGATCCGACCGGCGAGCGCCCCGGCACCATCGTCGTCGATACCCCCTCGCGCTTCCTCTATCTCGTCCAGCCGGGCGGGACCGCGATGCGCTACGGCGTCGGCATCGGCCGCGAGGGCTTCGCCTGGCAGGGCGACGGCGTCATCCAGTGGCGTCAGAAGTGGCCGCGCTGGAAGCCACCGAATGAGATGGTCGCCCGTCAGCCGGAACTCGTGAAGTATTCGATCGAGAACGGCGGCATGGAGCCGGGCCTGAAGAACCCGCTCGGCGCCCGCGCGCTCTACATCTTCTCCGGTGGCCAGGACACGCTCTACCGCCTGCACGGCAATCCGGACTGGCGCTCGATCGGCAAGGCCGTATCGTCGGGCTGCGTGCGCCTGCTGAACCAGGACATCATCGACCTCTACGACCGCGTGCCGACCAAGGCACCGATCGTCGTCAAGCAGTAAGCTATGTCTTCGTCTCTCCCCGATCAGGGGAGAGACTTTTCCCGCCGGCCCCAAAGCTCCTCGGCTGAGCGATGCAAGCGCTCCTCATCCCCAGAATGCCGATTTCGCCGCTTCCGTCATCGCGTCGGCGCGCGACACGCCGATATCCTTGAGCTCGTCATCGGTCAGCTCGCTGAGCTCCGCCCGTCCGCGTCGTTTCCGGCAGCGTGTCTCGATGCTCTCGATGAGGTTTCGCGCCGCCTCTGCAAGCGTTGCCAGCAGTGCCGGCACGCGCGGTTGGCTTGATCTTTCGTCCGATGTGTCGGTCGCCATCTCTTTTGTCTCCTTCTTGGCTGTCCCGACAATGCGCTGGATATATCCTGCAATGAAGCTTATGCATCTTATGCAAATCATAAGAGAAACTTCGCATGGCATTCGGCTTCGATCAGCTGCAGACCTTCATTCACATCGCCGAACTCGGAAGCTTCACTGCCGCCGCCGACAAGGCGGGCGTGACCCAGCCAGCGGTCAGCCTGCAGATCAAGCTCCTGGAACAGCGCCTCGGCGTGCGGCTGATAGAGCGCGTCGGACGCCGCGCGCAGCCGACGGCGGCCGGTCTCGAATTTCTCGATCACGCGCGGCGGATCATGCGGGAACTCGCCGATGCCGAGGAGGCGATGACGCCGCACAGGAATGGCGAGAGCGGCCGCGTGCGCATCGGCAGCGGCGCCACCGCCTCCATCCACCTGCTGCCGCTGGCAATCTCGCGCGCCAGGAAGAAGATGCCCGGGCTCGAAATCACCGTCCGCATCGGCAACACCGACGACATCCTGCGTGATCTCGAGACCAATGCGCTCGATGTCGCGGTCGTTACGCTGCCGGCGCCCGGCCGGTCCTTCGAGGTCGAGGCCTTCTATGACGACGAGCTGATGGTGGTCGCGCCGCGCGGCTCGGCCATCCCGGATGGCGGCCCGGACGCGGCCTTCGTCAACACCAAGCCGCTGCTGCTCTATGATGGCGGCAACACGAGGCGGACCATCGATGAATGGATGGGGCAGGCCGGTCTGGTCGCTCGCCCTGTCATGCAGTTCGGCAGCGTCGAGGCCATCAAGGAGCTGGTGGCGGCAGGCCTCGGCTGGTCGATCCTGCCTGGATTGGCGCTGAAGCGCGACCGCGCCGGCTTCCTCGAAACCGCACCGGTCAGCCCGCCGCTGGTGCGCAAGCTAGGAATGGTCGTGCGCCGCGACAAGCATCTGAGCCGGGGTCTGCGGGAGATGATGAAGTCACTGCGCGAGGCTGGGTCGTAAAACCACGATCTCCGGAAGCGGCAAGCCTCTATGCCGTCGGCTCCGCGATCCCGTGGATCTGGCGGATCTCGGCGGCGACGAGCTCCTGCAGGCGCCAGAGATTGCGGTCGTGAATGCCGAAATTCTCCAGATGCGTGACGGTGTTGTAGAGATATTCGGCGCAGGAGCCGACATAGCCGCAGGCGCGCGCAAGCGTCGCCGCCACCAGGGGCAGGGGCTGCTTGCGGTAGATGCGGTTACCCGTCGGCCCGATCCAGAAGCCCAGCGCCCGGGCCCGGCCCTTAGGCGTCTTCACCGGCAGCCACCTTATCGTGTCGATATGCTCGCGTTCGCTGATCTCGCGGCGCAGCAGCCGGGAAATCTGCGCGGCCCGGTCTCCCTGTGGCAGCTGGTACATCATGCCGTCGCATTGTCCGCCGCGATCGAGCGCCATCATCAGCCCGGCCTGCTCTGGCGAGCCGCGCCAGTTCCTGATCTCCAGACAGAAGGAGCGATGCCAGCCGAGAGCCGTCGCGCGGCTCTGGTCGACGAACTCGAATTCCGGTTTCCAGATCAGCGAGCCGTAGGCGAAGACCCACAGCGGCTCGTCGCCGCTCTCTTCCGTCAGCCGCGCGGTGAGCGACGCGAAATCGTCGTCCGTCAGTGTCGTCAGGCGCGGGTCAGGGCCGGGGTCCACCTCTTCGCGATAGCAGAGTTGGACAAGATCGGGTGTGAGGCACATGGTGCGTGGTTTGGGCATGACATCTCGCAATTCCTCCCGACTGAACTGCGCGAACAGGCGTCGCGGCTATAAAATTCGCAAACTATCCCTTGAAGTCAACCCGTCTGTCGGCCCGGGTGATGGAATGGGCGGGCTTACCGCGTCTCGGTGAGATTGCCGCGCAGGCCGTGCAGCTTCTCGCGGATGTCGACCATCTCTTCGAGCGTGCAGCCGATCGCCTTGCCGATCTCGCCCATGATGCCGTCCACCTGCGAGCGCATCGCGTCGCCCTTAGATGTCAGCGTCACGATCACCTGCCGCTCGTCCTTGGGATCGCGGGTGCGCACGATGAGCCCGCTCTGCTCGAGGCGCTTCAACAGCGGTGACAGCGTGCCCGAATCGAGATCGAGCTGCTCGCCGATCGTCTTCACCGGCAGCGCCGAATTCTCCCACAAAACGAGCATGACGAGATATTGCGGATAGGTGAGGCCCACCTTGTCGAGGATCGGCTTGTAGGCGCGCGTGAAGGCATGCGCCGTCGAATAGACCGCGAAACAGAGCTGTCGCTCCAGCCGCTTTTCCTCTTCCGGAATTTTCATCGTCTTTGTCGTCTGCGCTTTCGTCATCGTGCTTCCCCGGCGTTTGCATTGTCGTCTTTTCGGATTCCGAATGCAATTTGCAAAATTCACTTGCGTACAATTTAATTGCGCGATATACAAAATCCAGCCCCAACGAAGGAGCCAATGAAGGAGACTGACATGCCGATCCTCTACACAACCAAAGCTTCCGCCACCGGTGGCCGCGCAGGCCGCGCCGTTTCCGAAAACGGCGTTCTCGATGTTACGCTGACGGTTCCGAAGGAACTTGGCGGCGACGGCGCCACCGGCACCAATCCGGAACAGCTCTTCGCGGCCGGCTACTCGGCCTGCTTCCTCGGTGCCCTGAAATTTGTCGCGGGCCAGCAGAAGGTCAAGATTCCCGAAGACACGACCGTCTCGGCCACCGTCGGCATCGGCCCGCGTGAAGATGGCGGCGGCTTCGGCATCGAAGTGGCGCTGACGGTCCATATCCCGGGCCTCGACAAGCCGACCGCTGAAAAGCTGGCCGCTGCCGCCCACATCGTATGCCCCTACAGCCACGCCATGCGCACCTCCACGGAAGTGCCTGTCACCGTCGCCTGATCAGGCCGGACCTGATACCGACTGCCAAAGCGTCGTGCTTTTCGGAGCGCGGCGCTTTTTGCTGTCTAGAAGCGCGCGATTCAGTGTACGCGGATTTTGAACATGTTCTAATATTCTGTTAAAGAATACTCACCATCTCATCATACCAGTTGACGAGTGGCTGGTAATTTGAAAGAAATATGTCGCTCGCTAGGGGAGGAGGCATGTCCGTTGGGGCTCGTGTAACAAGGCGCATTCGGTAATCGGGCGCGATCAGTTGCACAAGTATCGGACATAGGAGACCGACTTTCGCGGTAGGGCTAGAGATCAACATCCAGCATTCCCGACACAACGGGGCTGCATAGCGCAAGTCGCACTCGTAGGCTCGATGGGCCGCAGCGGTCTTGTCGGGAGGACTATGTGAACGCGACGTTTAAACTATCAGACCAGGAACAGCAGGTCGAAAAATCGGCGATCCGCAAGATCTCCATTCGCCTGGTTCCCTTCATCGCATTGATGTTCTTCATCAACTTCCTCGACCGTACGGCAATCTCCTTTGCCGGCCCGAACGGGATGACGCAGGACCTCGGCATGACCGCGGCCCAGTTCGGCTTTGCCGCCGGCATCTTCTTCGTTGGCTATATCGTTCTGGAAATCCCCAGCAACCTGGCGCTCCACAAATACGGCGCTCGCCGCTGGCTCGCCCGCATCATGGTGACCTGGGGCGTCGTTGCGATGCTCTTCACCTGGGTCAGCAGCGTCACCGGCCTTTATTCGCTGCGCTTCCTGCTCGGCGTTGCCGAGGCCGGCTTCTTCCCCGGCGCCATCCTCTATCTCAGCACCTGGGTTCCCGGCCGCCATCGCGCCAAGATTCTGGCGCTCTTCTATCTGGCCCAGCCGCTGACGACAGTTATCGGCGCGCCGATCGCTTCGCTGCTCATCCAGGCACACGGCCTGTTCGGCTACGAAGGCTGGCGCATCATGTTCTTCGGCGTCGCCGTTCCTGCGATCGTCGTCGGCATCATCACCTGGTTCTACCTGCCCGACACCCCGACCGCCGCCAAGTGGCTGACCTCGGAAGAGCGTGACTGGCTGAACCGCGAACTCGCCAAGGAAGAAGCTGGCAAGCTCTCCGGCCACGGCTCGATGACCCTGCAGGCACTCAAGGACAAGCGCGTCTGGCTGCTTTCGGTCATCTACTTCGGCCTGATCTACGGCCTCTATGCACTGGCCTTCTTCCTGCCGACCATCATCGCCGGCTTCGAAACCAAGTTCGGCACCAAGTTCAACGTCTTCGACAAGGGGCTGATCACGGCGATCCCGTATCTGCCGGCCGCCGTCGCGCTGTTCTTCTGGAGCCGCGATGCGTCCAAGCGTGGCGTCCGCGCCTGGCACGTCGGTATTCCGGCTCTGGTCGGCGCAATCAGCATCCCGCTCGCTCTGCTGATGTCGTCCCCTGAGGCAACCGTCATCGCCATCACGCTCACCGCCTGCGCGATCTTCTCGGCGCTGCCGAACTTCTGGTCCTTCCCCTCGCGCTTCCTCACGGGTGCCGCGGCTGCCGCAGGCATCGCGCTCATCAACACCGTGGGCAACATCGCAGGTTTCGCGGCACCCTACATCACCGGTGCTGTGAAGGATGCCACGGGTCTCTACGAGATGCCGATGTTCATCGTCGGCGCCCTGATGCTGATCTCGGCCCTTCTGGCCTTCTCGATCGGCAAGACCATCAAGGACCCATCGGTGAAGTAAGCTTGGCCTTTATGACTATTGGCAACCCGGTCTGCACTGCAGGCCGGGTTGTTTTCTTTTCGGGCGGAATTCCCGCCGACCATCTTTCCATTAGAAATATAATCGCTATATTGTTTCCAGGGAAAGGAAATCGCCATGGCCATCGCCCATACGATATCAGGCACGCAGCCCCAGGAAGCCGTCGTCATCACCAAGGCTGCCGTTGCCGCCGCCGAGCGCCTCGGCATCAGTGCCCGCACGCTGTCATCAGTGCTTGGCCTGTCGGAAGCCACGGTATCGCGCATGAAGCGGCAGGACTACCTGCTCGAACGCGGCTCGAAACCCTTCGAACTCGCCATCCTGCTCGTGCGCCTGTTCCGCTCGCTGGATGCCATCGTCGGCGGTGATGAGGCGGTCGCGCGCTCATGGCTGCGCAATGCCAACACCGCGCTCGGCGCCACGCCGCTCGAAAAGATCGTCAGCATATCAGGATTGACCGATGTCCTCGCCTACCTGGACGCCCGCCGCGCTATCGTCTGAAGCGCGACCCGTCTCCGGCCGCTTCTGGCGATTGGTGGAGGCGCAGCATCAGATCTCGACCTTGAAGATCGTCGATACGCTGGAAGAGCAGGCCCTGCTCGAAACGCTGCTGGAAGAAAGCAAGCCGGTCCTGCCGCCGGAATGCAAGGGCCTCGACTATCTCCTGGCAACACCCTTCCGCTACGGCGCTATCTATCCCCACGGCTCGCGCTTCCGCCGGGCAGGGCGCACGCTCGGCGTCTACTATGCGTCGGAAGCAGTCGAAACCGCCATATCGGAGATGGCCTTCTACCGGCTGCTGTTCTACGCCGATTCCCCCGATACGCCGCTTCCCGCCAACGCCGCCGAATACACCGCCTTTGCAGCGTCTATCGAGACGCCGCGCGCCATAGACCTTACCGCGCCGCCGCTTGATCGCGACCGTGCGGTCTGGACCGATCCCCAGCGCTACGAGCCCTGCCAGACGCTGGCTGATGCCGCCCGCGAGGCCGATTGCCAGGCGATCCTCTACGCCTCGGTGCGCGATCCCGGCCATCGCCGCAACATCGCGCTGCTCACCGCCTCGGCCTTTGCCGCGCGCGATCCGGTCGAGCGCCAGACATGGCGCCTGCGGCTCTCCGCGACCGGCGTCCAGGCGCTCTGCGAATTTCCGAAGGCAAGAATTGGGTTTACTCGCGCCGATTTCGGCGAAGACCCGCGCATAGCCAACAAGATCTGAGCCTAGGCCAGCGCCTGCAGATCCTGCCGCAGCCGCTCGGCATTGCCCTCGGGCAACGTCTGTTCCAGCGCCGCATGCGTGCTTTCCCAGATCGGCAGCGCGGCGGTCAGCACCCGCATGCCCTCGGGCGTTAACCGCAGCAGCCGTCCGCGCTTGTCCCGTGGGTTCGGAAAGACCTCGACCCAGCCGCGCCGTTGCAGCGGCTTCAGCGCCGCCGTCAGCGTCGTCTGGTCCATGGCGAGCAGCTTGGCGACCGGCCCCATCGGCGGCGGTTCCGGCCGGTTCAGCGACATCATCAGCGAGAATTGCCCATTGGTCAGCCCCGCCGGCCGCAGCGCATCGTCGAACAGCCGCGCCAAGGCCCGCGCCGCCCGCTGCGCGTGCAGGCACAGACACGTGTCGCGCACCAGAAGCGTCGTCGCGAAAGGAATGTCGGTAGCGTTTGACATGTCTAATTTCTATTGATATCAATATATATAGTCAAGGAAAGGAGAATGGACCGTTTCGGTCGCGCCGGAGGAGGGCGCACACGATGCAGAACCAAGTCGTTTCCCGCGAAGAATGGCTCGAAGCCCGCCGCGCGCTGCTTCTCAAGGAGAAGGAAGCAACGCATCTGAGGGACAAGGTCAATGCCGAGCGCATGGCGCTTCCCTGGGTCAAGGTCGAGAAGGACTATGCCTTCGACACGCCCGATGGCAAGAGATCGCTCAGCGAGCTCTTCGATGGCCGCAGCCAGCTGATCATCTACCATTTCATGCTCGGTCCCGATTGGGAGGCCGGCTGCCCCGGTTGCTCGTTCCTGTCCGACCATGTCGATGGCACGCTGCCGCATCTGAACAACCACGATGTCACCTGGGTCGCCGTTTCCCGCGCCCCCGTCGCCAAGATCGAGGCCTACAAGACCAGGATGGGCTGGAAGTTCCCCTGGGTATCCTCGGCATCGAGCGACTTCAACTTCGACTATCACGTGTCGTTCAGCCCGGAAGATCTCGGCAAGGATAAAGTATTCTACAACTTTACTTCGATCCCGCCCGAAGATGCCAATGACGAACTGCCGGGATTGAGCGCCTTCTACAAAAACGAGAAGGGCGAGATCTTCCACACCTACTCCAGCTACGCCCGCGGCTCGGAAGAGCTGATCGGCACGCTGATGATCCTCGACCGCGCGCCGAAGGGCCGCAACGAGGACTCGACGATGAACTTCGTCAAGCGCCACGACGAGTATGCTGAAGCGCCAAAGGCGTCATCCTGCTGCCACTGAGGCCTGAGATCATGGGCGCCTGAGATCATCACGCCTGCATCGACGCAACGAAGAACGTGAAAGGGAGATCACGATGTCGGAGACCCACGGCAAGTTCATCTGGTGCGAATTGATGACGCCCGATACCAAGGGCGCCAAGGATTTCTATACGAAGGTCGTCGGCTGGACGACCAGCGAAATGACCGTCCCCGGCATGCCGCCCTATAATATCTTCGAGGCCGATGGCGTCGGCCGCGCCGGCATGATGGTCTTTCCCGCAGAGCTGGAAGGCACCGGCATCCCGCCGAACTGGACCGGCTATGTCGCCGTCGACGATGTCGATCAGAGCGCCCAGGATTTCGCCGCCAATGGCGGCTCCGTCCGCCGCCCGCCCGAGGATATCCCCGAAATCGGCCGCTTCGCCGTAGTCGCCGACCCGCATGGCGCCGTGATCTGCATCATGACGCCGGCGCCGATGGACAGCCCGCCGCCGGAAGCGGCGATGGGCGCGCCGGGCACGCTCGGCTGGAGCGAACTCTACGCCGGCGACGGCGGTGAGGCCTTCACCTTTTACGAAAAGCTCTTCGGCTGGACCAAGGACCATGATTTCGACATGGGCCCGATGGGCGTCTACCGCATCTTCGCAGAACACGGCACGCCCGTCGGCGGGATGATGACGAAGCCGGAGAATGTGCCGATGCCGGCCTGGGCCTATTACTTCAACGTCCCCGCCATCGATTCCGCCATCGAGCGGGTCAAGGCCGGCGGCGGCCAGGTCGTCAACGGCCCGATGGAAGTGCCCGGCGGTAGCTGGGTGATACAGGCGATCGACCCCCAGGGCGCCTTCTTCTGCCTTGTGGCGCCGGCCCGCTGAGGCCTGGCAAGATCCGCTTGAAAGCAACTGAGACACTCTCGAATCGGCCCCGGAAACGGGGCCGTTCTGCTGTGGCGAAATAGCCTCTATCGTTCTATTTTTATTAGAATTTTACCGACTAAGCGGTTTTGCGGTTAACCGTTCTTAAACATTTCTGGGTGGATGCATAACCGGCTATATCGGCGCCTATAGGGCAGTATTGCTTTTGTATCTTCGGCGGAATTATTTGGCCTCAGTTTCTCATTGGGGTATTTTGTATGTCTATCGAAGATTCTCGCATCTCTGCCGTTGAAAATGAAAACGCATCGCATGACTTGATCTCCGATATTCATCAGGACGCCCGCCTGCAGACTTCCGCCCGTGGTGGCGTCGAGGTCGCACAGGCCGGAACCACTCAGCCGAGCGATCAGCAGGGCGCTCAGTCGACTGAAACGACCGGCCGCTTGCCGGCAGCTCAAGAGGCGGCCGCAGCCGCACCCGCTGGCCAGGTTGTCCCGGATCAGAACAACATCGCCCATCTGCCGGCAGGCACCGCGATCGACGATATCCACGTCCGCGGCAACGACCTCGTCCTCGTTCAGGCCGATGGCACCGAGATCGTCATCGTTAACGGCGCGCTCCACGTTCCGACCTTCTTGCTCGGCGAAGTCGAGCTCCCCCAGCAGGCCGTGATCGCCGCTCTCGAACAGAGCAACATCAACGTCGCCGCCGGCCCCGACGGCTCCTACTCCGCCAGCTCCTCGCCTTCGAGCTCCGGCGCCAATTTCCAGGACTCGATCCAGGGCAACGCCGGCGACCCGACGCAGCTCGCTTCGCTGCTGGCTGATACGCAGCAGGCTGACAGCGCGCCCGAGCGCACGCCCGATCTGAACGACGACGTGCCGACTGCGCTTGCCAATGCCGTGGTTCTGCTCGACGACAGCTCGCTGCCGGGCGGGAACGGCGAAGCCACGCTCTTGAACACCACTGGCACGCTCGGCTTTCTCTCCGGCGCCGATGGTATCGGCTCCGTTCTGCTGACGGGCGCCGGTCTCGCCAACACAGCTGCCGGTGAAGGCTCCTTCTTCCAGACTGTGGGCGCCGACGGCCGCAGCATCGTGATCTCGCAGGTCCAGCATGGTACCAACGTCACCGTTCTGACCGTCACGCTGAGCGATACCACCTCCGGCATCTACACCATCGTCCAGAACGTCGCGATCCAGCACGCGCTCGGCCAGGGCGAAAACACCCAGGCCTTCACCATCGGGTACCAGGTCAAGGACAAGGACGGCGACGCGGCAAACGGCACACTGACGCTGAACGTCAAGGACGACGTCATCGCCTGGAGCCCGTCCGAAGATAGCAATACGACAGTCAACGAGCACAATCTCGGCAACGGCGGTGAAACGCCGGTTCCGCTGCGCGAGGCCGTCTCCTCGTCATCCACGACTGCTTCCGGCGATCTTCACATCTCCTGGGGCGCCGACAACTACGACGTCGAAGGTGCCAATGATGGCGTCGGCCGCTCGCTCGTCTTCGCCTCGACCGAATCCGCAGTCACTTCGGCCCTGCCGCTGACGTCGAATGGCGTCGCGCTCACCTACGCCCTGTCGGAAGACGGCACCACTCTGACTGCAAGCGCAGGCAAGGAAACCATTTTCACGGTCAGCCTCAACGACGATGGCACCGGCAGCTACACGTTCACCCTGCAGGGCCCGCTCGATCATCCGGCCGCCGGCCAGGACAGCCTCGGCATCGGCTTCCATGTCGTCGCGACCGATTCCGACGGCGATCCGGCTAACGTCGACTTCACCGTTTCGGTTACCGATGACGTTCCCACCGCCCAGGGCCAGATCCGTACGCACTATGTCGAGGAAGAAGAACTCGCCGGCGGCAACGAGGACGACCGTCCCGGTCGGGACTCGCCGGATGCCGATGGCTATTATCCGGGTCGCGGCCACCTCAACCCGACGACCAACGAGACGAGTGGTTCGCTGCACATCTCCTGGGGCTCCGACAACGGCAACGCCGTCGCCAACGGCGGCGTCGGCGGTCTCGGCGACCGCTCGGTTGTGTTTGACGCGGTCGATGGCTCGAAGGTTCTGACGACCGAAGAGGCATCGGCTCTCTTTACGGTCAAGAGCGGCGAAACGACGCTCGACCTCGGCAGCCTGAAGTCTGGCGGCGAGACGCTTACCTACACGCTGTCGGAAAACGGCACGGTTCTGACCGCCAGCGCCGGCGAAAAGACCATCTTCACCGTAACGCTGACCGACACCGGTGCCGGTGGCTACAGCTTCGTACTGTCTGGCGTCCTTGATCACCCGGTCACGGCATCGGGCGCCCGCAACGAAGATGTTCTGTCGCTCGCCTTCAACGCCGTCGTGCGCGATGCCGATGGCGACCAGATCACCACGCATTTCACCATCGGCGTCATCGACGACAGCCCGATCGTCTCCGCGAACGGCGCCGTGCAGCTCGACGACGGCGCCTTCAAGGGCGGCAACGGCGAGCCTTTGATCGCCAATACCACAGGCACGCTCGCTCATTCCTACGGCGCCGACGGCGTCGGCTCGCTCGTCCTGACGACGGCAGGCTTCGCCGCATCGGCCTCCGGCGAGGGTTCGTTCTTCGAAACCGTCTCGGAAGACGGAAGCCGCATCGTGATCTCGCAGATCCAGCACGGCACCGTGGTCAACGTCCTGAGCATCGCGCTCGACGACACGACTTCCGGCAAGTATACGGTCACCCAGCTGGCTCCGGTCCAGCATGCGGCCGGCAACGGTCAGACCGGCGAGGCCGACCAGTCCTTCACCATCGGCTACCGCGTCACGGATGGCGACGGCGACACCGCCAATGGCTCGCTGACCATCAACGTCAAGGACGACGTCATCTCTTGGACCAAGTCCGACAGCGCCAGCGTCAACGAAGACGATTTGCGCGGCGGCAATGATGCATGGCCGGAATCCACCAAGGTATCCGGTAACCTCAACATTTCCTGGGGAGCGGACAACTACGACAAGCCGGGCGCCAACGATGGTGCCGGCCGCTCGCTGGTCTTCGTAACGACGGGTGCCGAAAGCCACGCAGGCGTTGTCTCGGCCGTCGATAGCCTCGGCAATGCGATTGCGCTCACCTCAGAGGGACAGGCGCTGAGCTACCGCCTGACCGATGGCGGCACCAAGCTGGTCGCAACCGCCCACGGCGAAACCATCTTCACCGTCACCATCAGCGATGACGGCACCGGCAAGTATAATTTCGAGCTACAGGGCTCGCTCGACCAGAACGTTCAGGGCGACGACGCGCTGAAGCTGACCTTCCACACGGTTGCGACCGATTCCGACGGCGACCCGAAGAATGTCGATTTCTCTGTCTCCGTGGTTGATGACGTGCCGGTGGCGATCGGCCAGATCATCACCCGCTACGTCGAGGAAGAAGCGCTGAAGGGCGGCAACGAGGATACCTCGCCCGGCGTTGACGGCGATTACGAGTTCTTCGGCCACCACGTTGACGTCACCGGCAATTCGGCTGGTGGCTCGCTCAACATCTTCTGGGGCTCCGACAGCGCCAACGCCGTGATCAATGGCGGCGTCGGCGGTCTCGGCGATCGCTCCGTGGTCTTCGGTACGGTCGTCGGCTCGACGGATCTGACGAACAGCGAAGCGGCCGCGATTTTCTCGATCAAGAGCGGCAACCAGACGATCTCGCCCGCCAACCTGACCTCCGGCGGCGAGCATCTGACCTATACACTGTCGGCCAATGGCACGGTGCTCACCGCCTATGCCGGCAAGGACGTCGTCTTCACCGTTTCGCTCTCCGATACCGGCAGCGGCGCCTACAACTTCGTTTTGTCCGGCACGCTCGACCATCCGGTCAAGGCATCGGGTGCGGGCAATGAAGATGTCCTGTCGCTCTCCTTCAACGCCATCGTCCGCGACAGCGACGGCGACAAAATCACCACCAACTTCACGATCGGCGTCATCGATGACAGCCCGATCGTTTCGTCCAACAACACGGTACAGCTCGACGACGATGCACTCGCGGGCGGTAACCCCGGCGGCAACGGCGACGACCTCAACGCTGTCAACGTCACCGGCACGTTGGCGCATTCCTATGGCGCCGATGGTGTCGGCTCGCTCCTGCTGACGGGCGCCGGTTTCGGCACGTCGGTTCGTGGAGAGGGCAACTATTCGCAGTCGGTCAGCGCCGACGGCAAGACGCTCGTCATCTCGCAGATCCAGAACGGCGCCTCGGTGGCCGTCCTGACCATCACGCTCGACGACACGACGTCCGGCAAGTACACGGTGGTGCAGAACAACCCGGTCATGCACGACAGCGGCCGCAATGAAAACAACGAGATCTTCACCGTCACCTACCAGGTGAAGGACGGCGACGGCGACACGGCAAACGGCACGCTGACGATCAACGTCGACGACGACACACCGACCGTTTCGAACAACGCCACGGTCAGGCTCGACGATGACGCGCTGGCTGGCGGTAACGCCGGCGGCACGGGCGATGATGTCGATGCACAGAATGTTACCGGTACGCTGGCCCATTCCTATGGTGCAGACGGCGCCGGCTCGACGCTGCTGACGGGGGCCACTTTCGAGGGTCGCAACTCTGGCGAGGGCAGCTACTCGCAGTCGCTGAACCAGAACGGCAAGGTCCTGGCGATCTTCCAGGTCCAGGATGGTCATTACGTGAAAGTTCTGACCATCACGCTCGACGACACGACGTCGGGCAAATATACGGTGGTGCAGAACAACCCGGTCCAGCACGCAACCGGCAACGATGAAAATAATGCAACCTTCACCGTCAACTACCAGGTGAAAGACGACGATGGAGACACGGCAAACGGCACGCTGACGATCAACGTCGACGACGACACGCCGACCGTCTCCGAAAACGCCACCGTCAAGCTCGACGACGATGCGCTGTCCGGCGGCAATCCTGACGGCGTCGGCGATGACGTGAACGCACAGAACGTCACCGGTACGCTGGCACATTCTTACGGTGCAGACGGCGCCGGTTCGGTCCTGCTGACAGGCGCCGGCTACGGCACCACGGCTTCTGGAGAGGGCAACTACTCGCAGTCGATCACCAACGGCGGCAAGACGCTCGTCATTTCGCAGATCCAGCACGGCGAAAAGGTGGCCGTCCTGACCGTCACGCTCAGCGACACCACATCAGGCAGCTACACGGTCGTTCAGAACCATGCTGTCATCCATGCGGCCGGCAATGACGAAAACAATGCAACCTTCACCATCAATTATCAGGTGAAAGACGGCGATGGCGATCCGGCCAACGGCACGCTGTCCATCATCGTCAACGACGATACGCCGACGGTCTCGTCGAATGAAATGGTCGTTCTCGATGACGACGCCTTCCCAGGCGGCAACCCCGGCGGTAACGGCGACACGGAAAATGCCGTAAACGTCACCGGCATCCTCGCGCATTCCTATGGCGCCGACGGCGCGGGCTCCGTTCTGTGGGCAAGCAGCATCGCCAAGATTGATCTTCCCTCGGGCTTTACGACCACGACGTCGACTGACGGCAAGGTCCTGACCGTGACGCAGATGCAGGGCACCACACCCGTTGTTGTTCTGGTTGCAACCATCACCAACACCACGACGGGCGCCTATTCGGTCGAGCAGAAAGCCCCGATCGACCACCGCGGCTCCAATCCCGGTATCGAAGACAATCTCGACTTCAAGCTCAGCTATATCGTCACTGACGGCGATTCCGACAAGGCCACCGGCCAGATCACGATCCGCGTCAACGACGACACACCGACCGTTGCAGCCAATGACGTCGTCAAGCTCGACGACGACGCCATGACCGGCGGCAATGCTGGCGGCACGGGCGACGATGTCGACGCTGCAAACGTCAAGGGTATTTTGGCGCATTCCTACGGCGCAGATGGCGCCGGCTCGCTGCTCCTGACCGGCGCCGGCCTTGCGACGACAGCTTCGACCGAGGGCGCTTTCTCGCAGTCTCTGTCGACCGACGGCAAGACGCTTGTCATCTCGCAGATCCAGCACGGCAGCGCCGTCACGGTTCTCACCGTCACGCTCGACGACACGACGTCGGGCAAGTACACGGTGACGCAGAACCATGCGATCCAGCACGCTGCGGGTTCCGATGAAAACAATCAGACCTTCACGGTCACTTACAATGTGAAGGACGGCGACGGTGACGTTGTCGGCGGCTCGTTGGCGATCAGCGTCAATGATGACACCCCGACCATCGTATCTCCGACGCTCGGCCACGCCGCCGAAGTCGGCTCCTCGCAGATCCTTGCCAATGGCACCTTCGAGCAGAACAGCCTGGCGACCGGCCAGAACGGCGTGGTCGAAGACGGCAGGGGCAACTACAGCTACAGCGCCCCGACCGGCTGGACCATCACCGGCGGCGTCGGCGGCTTGTTCGCACCGGCAACCTCGATCGTTTCGGCTGAAGGTCACGATGGCGGCAACGTCGTGTGGCTGCGCGAAGGCGCAACGCTTGCCAGGGACACCGGCACGACGCTTTCTGCCGGCCAAGTCTACTCGCTGCACTTCGACGTCGGCAACCGCGCCGACCAGGATTTTGGCGGCGGCATCGCCAAGCTGATCGCCACCAATGGCAACCAGACGGTCGTGCTCTCGCAGATCAGCCTGACGGAACCGGCCGACGGCAAGTGGGGTTCGATCGACCTGAACTCGCCTGTCATCGGCAGCGACTATGCCGGTTGGCAGCTGCGCGTCGAAATCACCCAGACGAGCGGCACTGGCAACCAGATCCTCATCGACGACGTCGAGCTGCGCCAGTTCACGCCGTCGGTCGCGACCGGCTCGCTCGGCATCAGCTGGGGTGCTGACAACAATGTCGACCTGCGCGGCGTCACCTTCGACACCCAGCAGCCGACGGGCCTGACCTCGAACGGCGATGCGATCCACTACACGCTCTCCGCCAACAACACGATCCTGACGGCGATCTCCGCCGATGGCCGCACCATCTTCACGGTTGAACTCTCGAAGGTGACGGGCGAATACAAGCTCACGCTTCTCGACACGCTCGACCACCAGTCGGTGCCGCAGGGTGGCCTGCAGTTCGCCTTCACTGCGACCGACGCCGATGGCGATCCGGCTTCGAGCCACTTTGCGGTGGCTGTCGCCGATGATAAGCCTGTTGTCTCCAACCCCACCGGCATCGCGCCGGGCGTATCCAACGCCGGCGTTGACGAAAGTGGCATCGTCGCAGCCGGCGGCCAGCCGGCAGGCACCAATGCCGGCCACGAGAACGTCGCGACCGGTAATCTGCTGGTCAACTTCGGTGCAGACGGCTTCGGCTCCACGGCCTTCTCCGGCAAGTTCGATGTTCCAAACGGCAAGAGCGGTTCGCTGGTTGCCGGCGGCGCGGGCGCCGATAGCGGCCTGACGTCCGATGGCCGCACCGTCTTCTTCAGCCTCTCGGCCGACGCGCACACGATCGAAGGCCGCACCGCAAGCGGCGAAGTCATCCTGCGCGCCGTTCTCAACCAGGGCGATGCCGGCTGGAAGGTCACGCTGCTTGGCAATATAGACCATCAGCCGGGCGACTCCGGCCGTGGCGAAGGCCAGTCGCTGAACTTCACCGTTGTCGCCACCGACGGTGACGGCGACAGCGTCAATCTGACACTCTCCACCCGCATCCACGACGACAAGCCCGTCATCGCGGCGCCTGCCGATACCGGCCACCTCGCCGAAAGCGGCCTGCCGTTCGTGTCTGTCGATGCCGGTTCGCTGCACGTCAATCTCGGCGCGGACAACAAGGCGACGCATGTCGAAATCGGCCTCGGCGCCGATGGCAAGCCCGTCATCAACGCTGGCCTGACCTCCGATGGAGTCGCGCTCGACTACCTCGTTCGTCCGACCAACGGTGGCGACCAGGAAATCGTTGCCTTCAAGCACGGTGACAGCGCCGACAACCCGGTCTTCATCGTCGCCGTCGTTCGCGAAGGCAGCTTCGTTGCCACGCTCTACCAGAACCTCGACCACGCGCCGGGCAGCGATACGCTGACGCTCAACCTCGTCGCTCGCGTCTATGACGGCGACGGCGATTACGTCGATCAGAAGTTCTCGGTCGCAGTGGCCGACAGCCAGCCGACCATCACCGGCCCGCTGCAGAACGTGAACCTACTCTCCAACGGCGACTTCACCGGCGGCACCTGGGCGCACGCCGAAAGCTGGGGCGCCTGGGCGACCGAATCCACCGGCTGGAAGATCGAGGGCACTGCTCCCGGCCAGACCGGCGTTCAGCTCGAAAAGATCGTGGGAACCTACTTCGGTCTCGCCTCGTCCAACGGCCACCCGATGGTCGATCTCGGTGCCTCGCCGGGTAACGTCTCGATCTCGCAGAGCGTGACGGGCCTGACCGCCGGCGACAAGTACACGATCAGCTTCGAAATCGGCTCGTCCGATCCGAACTCGTCGGCTCTCGAGGTTCACTGGAACAACGAGGTCTACACCTACGCGGTGACGGGCAAGATGACGACCGTCACGCTCGATGTCACGGCGGGAAGCGGCAGCAATACGCTGACCTTCAAGGAAATCGGCAACGCCAACGACAACACCGGCACCTATCTCGCCAATGTCAGCCTGACGCATGGCGCAGCCGTTCCGGTCTTCACCGGTACGACCGTCGAAGACAGCGGCGAGATCAAGTTCAACCTGCATGCAGGCACGGACTTCAATTTTGGCGCTGACGAAAAGGGCTCCGTGGACTTCGACAAGTCGCATGTCACGATCTCCACGCCATCGGGCACGACGATCACACTGCCTGAGACCGCCTACAGCTACGATCAGAAGACCGGCGTCTTCACGATCAACCCCGGTTACAGCTTCGACGGCCTCAGCGCAGGCGAGGTCGCCAAGATCACCATCCCGTTCACCGTCACCGACGGCGACGGCGACAGCAAGTCGGCTGTTTACCAGCTGACGGTGACAGGCACGAACGACATCGTCAGAAGTTCGGTGGGCTTCCCGGAAACCGGAACGATCACCGAGTATCAGGCGACCGACGCCCGCGCCGGCTCGCCAACGGATCGCACCGAATTTGACGCACCCGCGGGTTACGCTGGCCACAATGGCGGTGGCTTCTGGATCTACGATGACCAGGGCGACAAGCACAGTGTGACGGTGACCGCCGGCGGGACCGGCTATTTCGGCACGCTGGTCGCTTCCGTCGGCGAGGAAACCGCCAATGACGGCGTCGGCTGGGTCGATTGGAAGTATCACGTCAACGACGCGACGCTGAACAAGCTCGCCGAAGGCGAGACCCGCACCGAAATCTTCCACGTCACGGTCGACGACGGCCACGGCACGTCAACGACGCGCGACATCACTGTCAAGCTTGTCGGCACTAACGACAAGCCGGTCTTCGAAATCGCCGGCGACGTTTCGGTCAACGTGACCGAGGATACCAAGCCGACGACAACGGGCACGATCAACTTCACCGACGCCGACCTGATCGACACCCATGCCGCGACCGTAACGGCGCCGCAGGGCCCGACCTACGGCACCTTCACGCTCGGCGCCGTGACCGAAGCCGCCACGACGGAAGGCGGCAGCGTCGGCTGGACCTATACGCTGAACAGCTCGGCGCAGGCGCTGGCGGCAGGTGAGGCCCACGTCGAGACGTATACTGTCAAGATCGACGACGGCCATGGCGGCGTGATCAGCAAGGACGTGCTGGTCACCATCACCGGCACCAACGATGCGCCGGTTGCCTACGCAGACGTCGTCAACGTCAGCGAGGATGCAACCGCCTCCGCGTCTGCCCTGACGGGAGTTCTCGCCAACGACACGGATGTCGATAACGGCGATAAGGCGGCTCTCGTCGTCAGCGCCGTCGGTGCAGGCACGTCCAATGCCGCATTGACCAGCATCACCTCCGTTGCTGCGGTGGTCATCCATGGCACCTACGGCGATCTCAGCATCAAGTCCGATGGCAGCTACAGCTATTCGCCGAACAACGGCGAAGCGCAGAAGCTGGCGCAAGGCGCGACTGCCGATGACGTCTTCACCTACACCGCAAAGGACCCCAGCGGCGCGACATCGAGCTCGACGCTGACATTCCACATCACCGGCACCAACGAAGCGCCGACGGCCGTCGCCAATGTGGTCAACGTCACCGAGGACACCACGTATGCTGCCCTTGACCGCGCGGCCGGCGTGCTTGGCAACGACACGGATGTCGACAGCGGCGAAACCGCAAAGCTTGTCGTGAGCGCGGTTGCTCCCGGCACGGCCGGCACCTTCGCCAGTGTCGCCTCCGACGTCGCGTTGATCGTCCATGGCACCTACGGCGATCTCAGCATCAAGTCTGACGGCAGCTACAGCTATTCGCCGAACAACGGCGAAGCGCAGAAGCTGGCTCAGGGCGCCACCGCCGATGACGTCTTCACCTACAAGGCGAAGGATCCCTCCGGCGCGGAATCCAGCTCGACGCTGACCTTCCACATCACCGGCACTGACGATCCGGCCGTCATCACGGGCGACGTCAACGGCTCCGTCACGGAAGCGAATGGCATTAATGCAGGTATTCCGGTTGCGACGGGCAATCTCCAGTTGACGGATGTCGACAACCCTGCCGACGTCTGGAAGGCCGTCACCGATGCCAAGGCGACCGCCTATGGCAGCTTCACGATCGACGACAAGGGCAATTGGCACTACCAGCTCGACAACGGCAACCCCGCCGTCAATGCGCTCAATAACGGCCAGCATCTGAGCGATAGCTTCACAGTGTACTCGCTGAACGGAGCGTCTCAGATTGTAAACATCCGGATCGACGGCGCGACCGATGTCTCGTTGCTTTCGGTGGTGGAGTCTGTGCCGACGACCGGTCGTTACGCATTCGCCGACAACAGCGATCTGCCGAACGTCATCAACTTCGCGGTATCGTCACTGTTCTCGGGTGGCAGCGGTCAGCTCAGCTATGCGTTCGAGAAGGTTTCCGCGACCGACTCCGACGATTGGCTCAACAAGGGCGTGACCGTCACCGGAAATCCGCGCGAGAATTTCTGGGAAGGATGGTCCTACGACAGCGATGGCGATGCTGGCCTTTACGTCTACCGGGTCACGGCGACGGACAGCACCGGCGCGACGCAAACCAACTACGTCGCCTTCAACGCTATCGCCAGCTACGGCGAGGCGATCACCGTCACCAACAATGCCAGCGGCAACGGCAACAATAAAAACTCCTATGCCTACGCAAACAGCGACTTTGGGGATCTGATCACGATCGACCCCCATGCTCCTGACAAGACGCTCTCTGCCGGTGGCGGCCATGACGTCGTGATCGGCAATAGCGATGGCAACACCATCGACGGTGGTTCGGGCGATGATGCCATCTATGGCATGGCCGGCAATGACACGCTTTACGGCGGGTCGGGTGACGACTTCATCGACGGTGGTGACGGCAACGACACGATCGAAGGGGATTCGGGTGACGACGTTCTGCTTGGCGGCGCCGGCGACGACACGTTCAACTACACCATCGGCGATGGCACGGACATCGTGGTTGGCGGAACCGGCACGGATACGCTGGCGATAACTGGAACCTCTTCCAACGATACCCTTGATGTCATCGTCTCCGGCGGCGTGATCACGCAGTTCGAAGGCGGCACGGTAAGCGGTGTCGAGATCGTGACAGCCAATCTTGGCAACGGCTCCGACACGCTGAGCTATGCCGGAACGACCGAAGCGATCACCATTGATCTGGCTGCAGGCACGGCGACCGGTTTCAACTCGATCTCCGGCATCGAAAACTTTGTCGGCGGTTCCAACACCGGCGACACGCTGAGGGTTGCTGGCGGCTTCATCAACACGAGCGACAGCCAGATCACCAGCATCGAAAACATCACCATGACATCCAGCGGCACGCTCGATGTCTCCAGGCAGTCGGAAAGCCTGACGATCAACGGCACCAGCGGCGTCGACAACATCTTCGCCGGCAAGGGCGGCGGTACGATCAATACCGGTTCGGGCGGTGGCAGCGTCGTCATCGATGCGACCAATGTGACCGGCAAGACCTGGGACGTTAACCTCGGGCTGGACCGCGCAGCCGATACGATTGTGTTCAAGCACGGCAGCGTAGGCAACAGCGACAATGCCATCGCAAACGTCTCGAACTTCGACGTCAGTGTTGACAAAATCGTGATCAAGGTCGACAGCGCCGTTGTTACGGATGGCGCATTCGCATCGAACGTCGCGAACAATGCGAACGTCGTCGGCAAGGAGATCATTGCGATCACCACGACCGTGACCGACTTCACAGCTGACGGCGCGAACGGACTTGTCGAACAGGCCGTGGCGGGAGCCATCGGCAGGATCGGAACCGGGACCTATACCGTGGTCGTTTATGGCGCAGCCGGAGCTGCGATCTATTCGATGTTGGTCACAAACAACGAGAGCGGAAACAACGGCAATCTCGTTGCGACCGACTTCAGCATCGAACACGTCATGACACTTGCGGGCGTGGCTGCAGGAAGCCTGACGGCCAACAATTTCGCGAAGTTGCCGAATGGTGTCGACCCCATCATCCTCGACCTCGACCACAACGGCGTCGCGCTCACCACCCTCGAGCATGGCGTCTCCTTCGACATCAATGCCGATGGTCATCAGGACAAGATCGCCTGGACGGCCGGTACCGATGGCATCCTGGCTTACGATGTGGATGGAAACGGCAAGATCGACAATGGCAGCGAGATCTTCTCGCCGCACTTTGCCGGTGGCAATTATGTCGATGGTCTGGCTGCGCTTGCGACGCTCGACAGCAACCATGATGGCAAGATCGATGCGGCCGATGAGGCCTTCTCGAAGCTCACCATCTGGCAGGATCTGAACCACAATGGCATCAGCGATGCCGGCGAGCTTTCGAGCCTTGCCGATCATCAGATCGCCAGCCTGTCGCTCGATGCGCATGCTTCGGATAGCGCGATCAACGGTCAGGCGATCCTGGCCGATGGCAGCTACACGCTGACGGATGGCTCCACCGGCCACTTCGTCGAAGTTGCCTTCGATGCCACGCTCGGCAGCGCCGACGACAACCATGCCTACTCGCTGATCGGCAGCGATGGCAACGACACGCTCTCGGGCGCCGGCGGCATGTATACGCTGACGGGTGGCGCAGGGGCCGATACCTTCGTGCTCGATGCCGACGCGCTTTCGGATGTGAAGATCGCCGACGTGATCACCGACTACAAGGCCGGCGAGGGCGACACGCTCGACGTGTCGAAGCTCCTCGACAGCCTGCTCGGCCACCAGGCCACCGAAGCCGAGGCGCTCTCGAGCGTCAAGACGACGGTCCAGGGTGCCGACACGGTGGTCAGCGTCAACGCCAATGGCGGCTGGCACGACGTGGCGGTTCTCCAGAACACCACGGAAGCGGTCAAGATCCTGTTCGACGACAAGCACGACACCACCACCGCGCCGCATGTCGGCTAAGGTGTGACGGACAGGCGGACCGCTCCGCCTCACATGACAAGGGAAAAGGCGCGCGAGCGCCTTTTCGCGTTTGAGAGGCATGAGCGGGGTGAGGGGCGGACGGCTCCCCATCGCCGCGCGATCGAGACACGGAGCATGGTCGGGCAGCCGGGCGTCGCGGCCAGTCTGCTTGCGCGGTCGGTGGATGGCGAATGAAGCCACGCGGACTGTTTCGCTTCGGGTGGTGAGAAGCGTTGCGATACCAGTGGCTGATGAGGCGCGGCGGATCTTGGTGGTGCGGCAGTTTTTCGCTGTTGCGGCAAGCCGCTACGATTGCGATATGCCTCAAGCCTCAAGCCTCAAGCCTCAAGCCTCAAGCCTGCGTGCGTCTGTATCGACGCCTAATCTCGCCGGCCATCCAACGCCTGGCCGAAACCGCGATCCACGCGCCAATCGCCCAAACGAAAAGAGGCGCCCCACGGCGCCTCAAGATCACGTCGCGATTGCTCCCGTGTCCACCTCAGCCCTCAGGCCGCCGGCAGTCTCGAAATCGGCACGATCTCGTCGCTCTCTCCACCGCCGCGGTCCATCGCCATTTCGTCGGCCAGCTGGCGGATGTGGTTGAAGTCGGTCGGGCCGTCGAAAACCGCGCCGCCGAGGCGTATGTCGAGCGAAAGCGGTGCGTCGCCGGCGGTGAATGCCGCCTGTTCGCAGCGGCGGCGGATGCGCATGCCGACATCCTGGGCGTTCTCGATCGTGGCGCCCGGCAGGAACACGCCGAGCTCGTTGGTGGCGAGGCGCGCAACGAGGTCGCCCGAGCGTACCGACGACTGGGTGATCGCGGCAAGCGAGTGCATCACCGTGTCTGCCCATTGCGGCCCGTAGCGGCGGCTGATGGCGTCGAGCGTGTCGATGACGACGGCGATCATCACGCCGCCCGCGTCAGTAGAGATTCGCTTGCGGCGGTCGATATAGTGTTCGACGGCGGCCGCGAAGGCAGTTCCGTTGAGCGTCTTGGTAACGCTGTCGTGCCGCTGAGAATAGTTAACGGCGTCCTGCAGTTTTCTGAGTTCGTTATTCTTGATCTGCAGCATCATCAGCAGCGGAAATGCAACAAACAGCGAAATAGCGGTGGCTCCGACGAATCCAACCAAAAATGGTCGCTCCGGCATCAGAAGGTTTAAGATAAGTAAAAAACCGACCGAGAAGGCCGCGAAGCAGATCGAGACGATCGATGCTATGCGCAGTGCGGAAAGGTTTGTTGCGGATTGGTAACGCTGACGGAATTTCATCGCGGGGCGGGTCCCTGTGGAAGTAACGGCAGATAAACACGGGCAGGAAAAGTTGGCGTTAAAAAACCCTGTAAAATTCTAGCTTTAGCTATTGATACTTGGGAATTAACCGTCTCCGCAGGAAAGACCTGTGCCGCAATTGGAATGTGGAAAAATAGGTGTTACTTGTTTGCCGAATGAAAGCGTTCGGTATACGGGTTCACTCGGTGAATTTAGATGTTGAGGGGCATCCGTCTTGTTTAAAACCAAAAGCATTATTGCAGCATTGTCTGCCACTGTTGCTCTGAATTTCTCGTTTTTCGTCGACGCCAACGCGATGTCTTTGCAACAAGCCATCGAAACGACGATGAAAACCAATCCGCAGATACTTCAGGCTGCAAAAGACAAAGAAGCAATCGAGTTTGAACTTCGTCAGGCGCGCGGGCTATACTTACCGTCGGTTGATCTGGAGAGCGGTATCGGCCGCCGCCGGTTGTCGAATTCCTCGACGGGCACGCTGACCTCCGACCATGACTACCTATCGCCAGGCGATGTCGGGGTTACGGTCACGCAGACGCTGTTTGATGGCGGCGCGCGCAAGTCGCAGGTCGATCAGCAGGCCTCGCGCGTCGATGGCGCCTCCTTCCGGGTTCTTGAGCGCTCCGAAGCGCTGGCGCTCGAAGTAACCCAGGATTACCTGGAATATATGCTGCAAAACCAGATCGTTGCCGCCGCGAAGGAAAACGTCTCCTTCCACACGGCGATGGTCGGCGATATCAATGAAAGCATCCGCGGCGGCGCACTCACCGATGCCGACCGTCTTCAGGGCAGCGAACGTCTGCAGGCCGCCAAGGCCCGCATGCGCGAAGCGCTCGAAGAGCTGGAAGCAACGAAGATCCGCTTCATGAAGGCCGTCGGCCAGCCGATCGTCAATGCCCAGACCCCGCCGTCGGTCGCCAAGTATATCCCGAAGACGCTCGACGATGCACTGTTCGTCGCCAACAAGAACAGCCCGCGCATCTTCTCGGCCAACGCCGATGTTGATGCGGCCGATGCCGGCGTTCGCGGCGCGCGCGCCAACTATCTGCCGAAGGTCAATCTCGAGGGTACTGCCCGCGTTGGTAACGACATCGATGGCGATGAAGGCAACACCAACGATTACCAGGTGCGCGTCGTCGCCCGCTGGAACCTTTATCGCGGCGGCATCGATGTCGCCCGCGAGCAGGAGCAGATCCGCCGCGCCGGCGAAGAGCGCTATGCGCTTGCGCAGGTCCAGCGCGAGGTGAAGGAATCGGTCAGTTCCGCCTGGAACGAACGCGTCAGCCGCGGCGAACTGTCTGGCATCCTTGCCAAGCAGTCGTCGATCAACAACCAGCTGGTCGGTTCCTACCGCGAGCAGTTCAAGGTCGGCCAGCGCTCGCTGCTCGACGTGCTCGATGCGCAGAACACCCGCTTCAACACCAAGGTGCTGGCTGATACAGCCCGCGTTGCCTCGCTGTTTGCGGAATACAAGATCCTCGCCGCATCCGGCAATCTGCTTCAGACCATGAAGCTGAAGCCGCTGGATCAGGCCAAGCCCTACGCACGAGAAGAGTTCGCTGTCCCAGCGGCCGCTCAGAATCCCGGATATGCCGAAGTCGACTCTCATCAGAAGGCTGGCATGCCTATGGACCTGCTGGCGCCGATCCGGCAGCAGTAGTAGTCAGGTGACCATAGAACATGCGGAACGTTGCATCTGAGACGAACGGCAGCATGCCGCTTCAAACATTCAAGGCCGCGTTCAAGTCCGTGGCAGCGTTCTATGGTCGACCAAGCTCCGATACGGTGCTCTTCTCCGGCCTTCCGGATGAGATCACCGAATCGCTTGAGGGCGATGATGTCGAGCAGATGGCCGAGCGCATCGGCCTTCAGGTCATCAAGCATCCGGAGCGCGATTGCCGGCTGGGCAATTTCGATTGTCCCGCTATCGTCGCATTCGCCGATGGCGGCGTGCTCCCGCTGCTGGAGATGGCCGAGGACGGCTCCTACATCACCGACATCGTTCCCGTTGCCGGCGTTTCCTCGCGTCTGTCGCGCGAGGATCTGATCGCGCTAAAGCCCGAGACGGCCTTCGCCTTCACGCTCTACTATCAGAACGCGTCCGAAGAAGCGCTTGTTGGTAATGCCGTCGAGATCGAAAAGCGCCACTGGCTGGCAACGACGCTGGCGCCTTACTGGCGCACCTATGTCCGCGTCATGGTGGCAGCACTCTTCATCAATCTGATCGCGCTCGGCTCGCCGCTCTTCACCATGAACGTCTATGACCGTGTTCTGCCCAACAAGGCGATCCCGACGCTCTGGGTTCTGGCCGCCGGCATCACGCTCGCCTATCTCTTTGATTTCCTGCTGAAAACCGCGCGCTCCTCGCTGATCGACTATGCCGGTCGCAAGGCGGACCTGCGCCTATCGCAGATGCTCTTTGACAAGGTGTTGAACTCGACGCTGGCCTCACGCCCGATGTCGACGGGCGAATATGCCAACCGCGTCACGCAGTATGAGTTCGTGCGCGAATTCTTCACCTCGAACACGATCGGCGTCATCATCGACAGCCTCTTCGTCTTCATCTTCCTTGCCGTCATCTATCTCATCTCCGGCTGGCTGGTCGTTATCCCCGCCGTCGCCTTCGTGCTCTCGGTCGTGATCGGTCTCTACGCCCAAGCCGCGATCGGCAAGCGCATGGCGACCGCCGCCAACGAGGCCTCGCGCCGCCAGTCGCTGCTGGTCGAAACCATCTCGACGATCGAGACGCTGAAGAGCCTGCGCGCCGAAGCCACCATGCTGCGCCGCTGGCAGGAACTGACGAAATATTCCAGCCGCACCAGTGAAGAGATCAAGCACGTCTCCACCAACGCCATCAACATGACCATGTTCGTGCAGCAGATGGTGAGCGTTCTGATCGTCATCGCCGGCACCTACGAGTTCTCCGAAGGCCGCATCGCCATGGGCGCGATCGTTGCCACCGTGATGCTCGCAAGCCGCGCCGGCGCGCCGCTCGGCCAGATCGCCATGACGCTGGCGCGCTTCCGCCAGGCCACCATGTCGCTGCGCATCCTCGACAAGATCATGGAACAGCCTGACGACCGCCCCTCGACGGTCGGTTTCGTCAATCGCGAGATCACCCGCGGCGCCTTCTCGTTCCAGGATGTCTCGTTCCAGTATCCGGGCTCGGATTACCCCGTCATCAACAAGCTGTCCTTCAACGTCAATCCGGGCGAGCGCATCGGCATCATCGGCCGCATCGGCTCCGGCAAGACCACGCTCGGCCGCCTGCTGGATGGCCTGTTTGCCCCATCAGGCGGTCGCGTACTGATCGATGGCGTCGATATCCGCCAGTATCATATGGCTGAAGTGCGGGCCAACGTCGCCGTCGCCGGCCAGTCCTCCGATCTGTTCTCCGGAACGGTGAAGGAAAACCTGCTGCTCGGCCGCGCCGACGCCACCGATGAGGACCTGCTCGAAGTCGCACGCATGACTGGCGTCGACGAGTTCGTCGGCACCCATCCGCGCGGCTTCGACATGCCTGTCGGCGAGCGCGGCAGCAATCTGTCGAGCGGCCAGAAGCAGGCGCTCACCATCGCCCGTCTTCTGCTCACGCGCCCCAAGGTCGTGTTCCTCGACGAGCCCTCGGGCGCCATGGACCTCGCGACCGAGCGCAACCTGATAGCCCGTCTCTCCAAGGCCTTCGACCGCAAGACGACGCTCATCATCGCCACCCATCGCTACAGCATGCTGGATCTCGTCGACCGCCTGATCGTCATCGACAAGGGCCGCATCATCGCCGATGGCCCGAAGCAGGCCGTCATCGAAGCCATGCAGCGCAAGCCCGGCGCGCCGGCTCCGGCCGTGGCCCCGCAGGCTGTGCCGGTCGCAAGGCAGGCTCCGGTCACGCCGGTCGCCATGTCCGTCGCTCCGGTCACCTCAGTCGCGCCGGCCCCCGCAGGCTCGGCCGCCATGCCGGTCGCGCAAGTGGCAACCGCTGCTCCGTCCCATCCGATCCCGGTTGCCTCCGTCGCCTCCGGCGCGCCTGTCGGCCCGGCGGCGGCTGCGAACGTGACGCCGATCGTTCCGGGGGTTAAGCTGTCATGAAGAACAAGCACGACAACCCGCCGTTTCTCGCCCGCGCCATTCTCGGCCTCGTGGCGCTCGTCATCGCCAGCTTCGTCGCCTGGGCGGCGATCGCCAAGATCAACGAGATCGCCCGCGGCGAAGGCAAGGTCATTCCCGTCTCGAAGACGCAGATCATCCAGTCGTCCGAACCCGGCGTCGTCCAGCAGATTGCGGTCGTTCTCGGCCAGGTCGTGCGCAAGGGTCAGCTCCTGGTCCAGCTCGACAACACCACCACCACCTCTACGCTCGGTGAATCGGTTGCCAAGGCCCGCGCGCTCGGCGCCAAGGTGGCGCGCCTGAAGCTCGAGGAAGAGGGCAAGTACGACGAGCCCTATAATTGCCCAGAGGATATTCTGGCCGTCGCCAAGGAAGTCTGCGCCAACGAGGCCCAGCTCTTCGCCGCCGATCGCGCCAGCTACACCAACAAGCTCGGCGTGCTGAAAGAGCGCGTCCGCCAGCGCGAAAACGAGCTCAGCGAGGCGCACGCCAATATCGATCGCCTGACGCAGAACATCGACGGCGCCCAGCGCCAGTACGATCTGATCAGTCCGCTCGCCAAGAAGAAGCTGGTCGCCGAAACCGAAGTCTTGAAGACCGAGCGCGATCTCACCGATCAGCAGGGCCAGCTCAAGGTCTATCAGGAAAGCATCGATCGCCTTCAGGCCGCCGTGCAGGAAGCCAAGCTGCAGCTCGGCGATCTCGCGCTCGAACTGCGCCAGCAGGCGCTGACGGACAAGGCGCAGGCGCTGGCCGAGCTCTCGGTCGTCGACGAAACCGTGCGCGGCGCGTCCGATCGCGTCAAGCGCACCGACATCCGCTCGCCGGTCGATGGCATCGTCAACACGCTCGAGGTCAATACGATCGGCGCCTATGTCGATCCCGGCCGCGTCATCGCCGGTATCGTGCCGACGGCCGATACGCTGCTGGTCGAAGCCAAGATCTCGCCGCGCGACGTCGCCTTCATCCGCCGTGGCCAGCCGGCCATCGTCAAGATCACCGCTTACGACTTCTCGATCTTCGGCGGCCTCGAAGGTATCGTTGAAAACATCTCGGCCGACAGTCTGGTGGAGAAGGAAAAGGGCGAGACCTACTATCTCGTGCAGGTCAAGACCGACAAGTCGGAGCTCTCGCGCGACGGCAAGACCTATCCGATCATCCCGGGCATGGTCGCCTCGGTCGAGATCATGACCGGCAGCAAGACCGTGCTCAGCTATCTCATGAAGCCGATCAACAAGGCGCGCACCGAAGCGCTGACGGAGCGCTGACCATGCTGATCGTCAAGCCCGGAATTCAGGACGCAACCGATCTCGAACCGACCGACGAGCAGCTGCCCGCGATCGACGCCGAAGAGATCGAGCCGCGTTTCCGAGCTGTCGCGGGTCGTGGCGGCGAGCGCCGCGGCATCCGGCTGGAGCGCATCTATTGGGACGGCCTCGGCCGCATGTCGGCCTCCGGCAAGATGTCGACCGCCGATCTCGTGCACTACACCGCCTCGCAGATGCCGGAATCCGGCAATCTCGCCTCGCTGCTGCGCGTCCTCAGCCTCAAATGGGCGCTGCGCCGGCTGGATACGGTCGAGGACATCTCCTCGCTCGCCAATGTCAACGCCATCATCCAGGCCTCGCCATCGCCGGCGATCCTGTTGACGCATGAAAAGAAGGTACAGCTCTTCAACGACGCCTTCTTGTCGATGCTGCGCCAGCGCCTGCCGCTCGGCGATCTCGCGCAGCTCACCAAGAGCCTGCGGTTCTCGATCGACACTCAGATCGAGGAAGCCATCGCCACCCTGTCGCGCAACAAGGGCAAGACGCTGGCGACAGGCTTCACCATCGCCGTGGGCACCCAGACCATGAAGGGCCAGATCAATCTGGCTTTGGCGCCGACGCACGAGAAGTCGATGCTCATCGGCTACATCTCCCGCTACTGATCCACCTCAATCCTCGAAACGCCCCGCCGCATCCCGGTCGTGCTCGTACCGGTGCTTCAACGGAAACGCCGGAAGCCACCCCTCGCGGCGGATGGTCCACAGTTCATAGCTCGGCTGGAACTGGTCTTTACTATCAAGCGACCCGAGATTGACCTCGACCTCATCGCCGCTCCGCCCAAACACCGGCGACCCGCAACGCGGACAGAAGAACCGCCCATTATAATCCCCCGTCTCCCCCTCGACCCGCACCGCGTCCTCGGGAAAGATCGCCGAGGCATGAAACAGCGCCCCATGATGCTTGCGGCAATCCATGCAATGACAGATGCCGACCCGATAGGGCGCACCGGATGCCGTAAAACGAACGCGGCCGCAGAGGCATCCTCCGGTAACTTCGCTCATTGCGTCTCTCCTCCGTCAGCGAATGTTTCAGGCAAACGGCAGCGTAGCGCAAAAAGTTTCCGGGGAGGGCGCCTTTCACCTCTGTAAAGATATTCACCCATGTGGTTGACTATCGCTTGGATATGGATATATTCAACCACATGGGTGAATGAAATGGATGAAGACGCACTGTCACGGATATTGAAGGCCGCGGGGGATACCACGCGGCGCCAGATCCTGACGCTCCTCGTGCAAGAGGGGCCTCTCAGGGTGACGGGGCTTGCTGCTCATTTCGACATGTCCCTGAATTCCGTCTCCAAGCACATCAAGGTTCTGGAGGAGGCGGGGCTGGTCACCCGGCGTACTTTGGGCCGCGAGCATTTCATTGCCGCGGAGCTTGAACCGCTGAGACTGACGGAAGACTGGTTCGCGCAACTGAAGTCGATATGGGAGCTGCGCCTGACGGCGTTGGAAGAGTTACTCGTTTCAAAGGAGTGAAGTCATGTCCGAACTTGAACTGACGGTAAGCCGCAAGATCGCCGCCTCGCGCGAGAAGATTTTCAACGCCTGGCTCTCGCCAACAGCGCTGGCCAAATTCATGAAGACGCCATCGGGCAATTTCGATGCCCGAGGTGTCACCACCGATCCGGTCAAGGGCGGTCGGTTCATGATCGTGATGGTCACACCGGAGCGCGAGATCCCGCATTCCGGCACCTATCTCGAAGTCGATCCCTATTCGCGCCTGTCCTTCACCTGGGAATCCCCTCATTCGCTGGATGACAGCGTCGTCACCATCGACTTGAAGGAGATCGACGCCGAAACCACCGAGCTGACGCTGAAGCAGGTGAAATTCCGCAGCGAAGGCGCCCGCGACGGCCATATCCAGGGCTGGACCTCGATCCTCGGCGAACTCGACAAATACCTCGGCTAAGTCAGGGGGCCGAGATGAAAAAGCCGCCGGCAATGCAGCGCCGGCGGCTCCATTTCGCCTCGGTATCGAAGCGGGATGCGAGAGGAGGCCAGCCCCGGCCCTCGCCCTTGCCTTCAGATCAGAAGGCAACACCTTCGCCAGGCGCGACCTTTTCGATCGGCATGGCAGATGCCATCTGGCTGCCGCCAACGCGCGAGCCGTGCAGGTAGCCCTTGCCGCCGGCGATCGAATAGAGCGGCATGTAGTCGGGCAGGCGGCTATCGGCGAGAACCTCGTCGCGCATGTTGTCGAGAATATAGTGGTTGCCGCCGGCCGAGACCGAGAGAACGGCATGGTAGAAATGGCGCTTCTGGTCGAAGAGCACGACGACCGCCATATCCTTCAGGTCGACGCCCTCGGCATTGAGTGCCGCCATCTTCAGGATCGCGAAATCCTCGCAATCGCCCTGCTGGCGCTTCAGCGTCTCGGAAGGCGTCGCCCAGTAATCGGCGACCTTGTAAGTGTCGATGTCGCGGGCGTAGCGGATCGTGTGGTTGATCGTGGTGTTGACCGCGTTCATCTTGTCGCGCAGCGATGCCTGCGAGGTCTTGGCGAACGATGCCTTGACCGCGCTGACGGCCTCCGTGCACTTGCCCGCGCCGCAGGAAATGGCGGTGCCGCTGGTCATTTCGTCCAGCGAAGGCGCCAGCCGCTTCAGGGCTGCCAGGCGCTTGAAGGGGATCGCCACCGATCCGAACACGCCGCCATCATCGGGGCGCGCGGCGATCGAGGGGCGGGTTGCTGGCTTCACGGATGCGGTGGTCTCTGGGCTGAATGCGGCGGCCGCAACCGGCGCCGGCGTCTTCAGGGTCGCGAGATCGACCGAGCCGAAAGCCTGTGCGAGACCGCGTCCGGCAAGCGTGACGAGGCGCGCCATGCCGCCGACGCTGACAGCGCTTGCCGCCTGCTCGGCGATGCTTGCTGAAATATAGCTGGAGTAAGATGCGCCGTACGCTTCTGTATTATAAAGAACAGAAGCCGATGCGTGATTGTAATAAAAAGAAGAAAATGCCGAAATGAGTGCGATAAAAGCGATTTTGTTTGCTTTTGTTCTTTTGGTCACGGGACTTAATTTCTCCACTTGTTGGGAGAAATGTACAGATCAGCCATAAATATCGGGTTTGGAAGCGTGGATAACTTAGAACGAAGTTATCCGCTCAAAAAAGCTGAAAATTTTAGCTTTTCCGTCAACTAAGTTTGGGGGAAGGGTTTGCTTTCGCCAAATGCCTATGCAGATATGAGGCCGCGAAATGGCCGCTATAGACGGCCTGATTAGGGTTTGGGGGAAGCAGTGATCGTTGACGGCAGGGATGAGGCGCGTGGCGCGCATGGTTTACGCGGCGTCCTTCGCGCAGCCCACAAGGGCGCGCAAGCCGCTCGATCGCTCCTGCTTCTCTCCGTCGTCCTTTCCTGCGGCGCACTCGCCGCCTGCCAGTCCGACGTCGATGGCATCGCCAGGAACGTCAAGACCAACGACATCAAGCCGCCGTCGAGCGACGTCGAGGAAAGCTTCGGCGAAAACGGTGCCGAGATCACTCTGCTGATGCAGAAGGGCTCGAACGGGCTCTTCGAGGGGCCGTCGCGCGATGTCAGGGATGCCGCAGCACTCGGCATCGGCGAGCTCGGCGCCAACCAGGCCTTCGTCAAGGTGATCGACGTTGCGAGCCCCGCCGCAGCGCCTGCTGCGGTGGCCGCCGCCAAGTCCAGAAGCTCGGCGATCCTCATCAGCTATTTGCCGCCGGCAACGACGGCAGCCGTCGCCGCCATGCCGTCCGACCAGCGCCCGCCGCTCCTCAATCTCGGCCAGCCCGTGCCGGCAACATCAGGCAATGTCTACAACCTCGCATCGAGCGAAACCGACAGCGCGCTGGAAGGCCTGCGCGCGGCCGCTGCCAGCGGCCACAAGAAGGTCGTCGTCTTCGCCCAGCGTGATCTCCCGCAGGCAGCCGATCTGAGGCTGGCCGACGCCATCCGTGCCTCGGGCGGCACCTTTCTCGGCATCACCAGATATGACCTGACGGATGCAGCGGCCGCAGCCGCCGTTGGGACGGCCAAGCCGCAGCTGCAGCAGGCCGATACGGTCCTCATCCTCGGCCGCACCGCGATCACCACCACCATCGAAGGGGCGATCAAGGCCGGCGGCCAGAGCAATCTCAATTTCGTCGGCACCAGCGCCTGGCCGCCGCAGACCTACCGCGAACCGACCGCCAACGGCACGCTGATCGCCATGGTCGAGCCCGAGGCCACCTCGCTGATCTCGGAACGCTACCAGCGCCATTACAAGCGCCCGCTCTCGGCCGATGCCGCCTATGGCTATGACGCCATCGCCATCGCGTCGGGCATCATCCGCACCAAGGGTCCGACGGGCCTCAACGCCGAAACGCTGACCAGCAAGGTCGGCTTCCGCGGCGTCACCGGTCTCTTCCGCCTGTCGCCATCGGGCCAGGTCGAGCGCCGCTTGAGCCTCTACGCGATATCAGGCGGCAAGCTCAACGTGCTAGCCGCCGCACCCGCTTCGTTCTAACGCAGGCCGACGGCCGCCCGATCAGCCGGCTGTCGCGGCGGCGGCGAAGAAGCCTTCCGGGCTCTCCACTTCCACCAGCCTCTTGCCGTCGATCTGCCAGAAACGGTTGCCGACGTTGCGGATGAAGTCGCGGTCGTGCGAGACCAGCAGGCAGCTCGCCTGCTGTGCCATCAACTCGCTCTCCAGCGCCTCCTGGCCCTCGATGTCGAGATGGTTGGTCGGTTCGTCCAGCAGGTAGAAGTTCGGGTTGGTCAGCCGCAGCGCCAGCATCCCCAATCGTGCCTTCTGCCCGCCCGAGAGCCTGCCGATCGGCTTGCCCTGCATCTCGATCGTCATCCCGGCGCCGGCGAGCAGCGCGCGGGCTCTCGCGTCGCCGACATCGAAGCGCCTGAGGATCATCCGCATCGGCGTCTCCTCGTCGATCAGCTCGTTCAGCGCCTGGTCGCCATAGCCGAGCACCAGCGACGGCGTCGCCTTGATGCCCTCGACCGCCCCGTCAGATTCGATAATTGCGCGGCGCAGCATCGTCACCATCCGGCTCTTGCCCATGCCATTGGCGCCCAGCAGAACGATGCGATCGCCTTGGCAGATGAACTGCTTGCCGGTCTTGAAGAGCGGCGTGCCGTCCGGCCGCGCCACGATCGCATCCTCGAGCGTCACCAAAACCTTGGCGTGCGTGCCGCGGTTGGCAAGCCGGATCGCCCCCGAAGATCGCTCCAGATGTGCGGGCTTGGCCGCGTCCTCAAGCTTCTCCGCCCGCTGCTTCAGCTGCTTGGTCTTGACGACGAGCAGGTCGCTGCCGGAGTTGATGCCGATATTGTTGAGCTTGGCGGCCTGCTGGCGCAGCTTCTCCGCCGTCTTCATGTCGCGCTGGTAGCGCCGCTCGTCGGCCGCATCGCTGTCGTCGAGCGCTGCCCGCGCTTGCGAATAGGGCAGCGAAAACAGCGCCGATTGCTCGGGCCTCAGAAACAGCGTCCGGTTGGTCGTGGCATCGAGAAAGGCGCGGTCATGACTGGAGATGATGACGGGCATGTCGCGTGGCAGCGCGTTCAGCCAGTCCTCCAGCCGGGCGATCTTGCCGAGGTCGAGATGGTTGGTCGGCTCGTCGAGCAGAAGCACGTCCGGCTCGGTCACCGAGACCCGCGCCAGCATCGCCAGCCGCTGCCAGCCGCCGCTGAGCTGTCCCACCGGCCGCTCGCGCATCTCATCAGGCACATCGAGGCCGGCAAGCACCATGTCGACCCGCCAGCTTTCGTTGAGTTGCTGGTCCTCGGGCAGCGCCTTCAGCACTGCCTCGTGCAGCGGCAGCGCGAGCAGGGCAGGCGGCACGTCCTGTTCGACATGGCCGATAGTGAGCCCGCGCGAGCGGGTGATGTCACCCTCGCTCGGCTCGATCGCGCCAGACAGGCAGCGCAGCAGCGTGGACTTGCCGCGCCCATTGGCGGCGACAAGGCCGATACGGTCGCCGGCGCCGATCGCAAGCGTGAGGTTGGAAAACAGCGGCTTGCCGAGGGTAATGCCGAGATTGCGGATATGGATTGTCGTCATGATCTTGCTCTGGTCTTGCGAGCAAGCACAGGCGCGTCGCGGGCATCAGCCTTCATCGCGCGCGTATGCTCAAGCTCGGGGACTATAAAACATGCAGGCGAGCATAGGCTCACGGCTGCAGTGCCACGAGGGGCGGACCAGGAAGAGGGTGTCGAGAAACGGTCTCTGGTCAGCCCTGCAAACGCATTTGCAGGGCGTTGACGGGGCCACGCTGGCGATTGAATCGGAAATGTATCGTCACGCGCAACCCTCCTTTCTCAAGTATTTCGGCAATAGCATTGCGAGCGCGAAAATTCAACCATGATGCTCGTGCACCGTGATCAGGAAGATGGCATCGGCCTCGATCGCCTTCAGGATCACGCCGCCATCGCTGCGATAGATCTGCAATTCCGAAAGCACGCCCGCGGCCGAAAACAGGATGATGTCGACAAGCGGCCCGTAGGGATCGGCGACCTCCTTGTCGTCGAAATAGCCCGACGCGACCGGGTGCGCCGGCAGGTCGGCGGGCCAATCGGTCCGGTCGCGCAGGCGAAGGCGTAGCGAGCCGGATGCGTCGATCTCGGCGGCGCGGTAGTGGTCGCAGTCCCAGGCTGGCGGCACCTCGCCGCGCGCGGCGTGACGCGCCAGACGCTGGATGATCTGCTTTTCTGCGGGGTTCAACTCTCTCCAAATCAACGTCACGCGGTCGCTTCCGAAAAGAGTTGAGGGATCACCGTTTCAGGCTGCCGAGAATGCCGCGCACCAGCGCCCGCCCGACCTGGGTCGCCACGGTGCGCGCCACGCTCTTCATCGCCGCTTCCACCACCGTCTCGCGCTGGTAGCCGCCGGAGCGGGGGCGGCCCTGCGCCGGCTTCTCGTCCTTGTCGTCGTCGCCAAAGCCCGGCAGCGTCCAGCGGCCGGAGGCGCTTCCCTCGGTCGGCTGTGTCGGCTGCGCCTGCTTGGCGGCATCGGAATCGGATGCCTTCTGCGCCCGCGCCGCCAGGATCTCGAAGGCGGATTCGCGGTCGACATCCTCGTCGTAGACGCCGAGCACCGGGCTCTTGTCCATCACCTGCTGGCGTTCCTGGTCCGTCAGCGGCCCGACGCGGCCGGATGGCGGGCGCACCAGCGTGCGCTCGACGATCGATGGCGCACCCTTGGCCTCCAGCGTCGACACCAGCGCTTCGCCGGTCCCGAGTGTGGTGATCACGGTCGCGCAATCGAAGGCCGGGTTGGGGCGGAATGTATCGGCCGCCGTCTTCACCGCCTTCTGCTCGCGCGGCGTATAGGCGCGCAAAGCGTGCTGCACGCGGTTGCCGAGCTGCGCCAGCACCGTCTCCGGCACGTCGAGCGGATTCTGCGTGACGAAATAGACGCCGACGCCCTTGGAGCGGATCAGGCGCACGACCTGTTCGACACGCTCGACCAGCACCTTCGGCGCATCGTTGAAGAGCAGATGCGCCTCGTCGAAGAAGAACACCAGCTTCGGCTTTTCCGGATCGCCGACTTCGGGCAGCTCCTCGAAGAGCTCCGACAGCAGCCAGAGCAGGAAGGTCGCGTAGAGCCGCGGGTTCATCATCAGCTTGTCGGCGGCGAGCACCGAAATATTCCCGTAGCCGCGATTGTCTGATCGCATGATGTCGGTGATCTTCAGCGCCGGCTCGCCGAAGAAATGCTCGGCGCCCTGCTGCTCGAGCACCAAGAGCGCGCGCTGGATCGAGCCGACGGAGGCCTTGGAGATCAGCCCGTACTGGCTGGAAAGCTCGGTGGCGTTCTCGCCCATGTAGTTGAGAAGGGCGGAGAAATCCTTGAGGTCGAGCAGCGGCAGGCCGCCCTTGTCGGCGATCTTGAAGGCGATGTTGATGACACCTTCCTGCGGCTCCGACGCATCCATCAGCCGGGCGAGCAGGAGGGGGCCCATCTCGGCGATGGTGGTGCGCACCCGGTGGCCCTTTTCGCCGAACAGGTCCCAGAAGATCACCGGGAACTGGTCCGCTTCGTAATCGTCAAAGCCGATCTGCTCGGCCCGCTTGGTCATCCAGTCCTGCGGCTGGCCCTTCATGGCAATGCCGGAGAGATCGCCCTTGATATCGGCGCAGAAGACGGGAACGCCGGCTCTCGCGAAACCTTCGGCCAGCACCTGCAGCGTCACCGTCTTGCCGGTGCCGGTGGCGCCGGTCACCAGTCCGTGGCGGTTGCCGTATTTGAGTTCCAGATATTCGGGGGTGTTGATACTGTCATCAGGGTTGCGGCTGGTACCGATGTAGATCTTGCCATCCTCGAGCATGCGAAAGGTCTCCCTGCCGGCGACGGACGCCGATTGCGTCAAAATGCGGAGAGCATAATCCGCATGTTCATTGTAATATGCTTCGACTGTTATAAGCAGGGACCGCAATGCCGACAACTGTCTGCATTAAAAGGAAAACTGGGATAAGCGCCAATCTTGGTCCGCTCTCCCGCCCGATGCCTTGAGTTGCCACTCGAAGTCGATTAACGTTGACGTTAACGTCAATAAAACCAGGAGGATGACGATGAATGAAATCGTGGATCAGATAGCCGCACGGGTCGGCATTCCGGCCGAAGTGGCGGAAAAGGCGCTCGGCATGATGCTTGGCTTTCTCCAGCGCGAAGCGGCCGACGGCCCGGTCGCCAAGATGATCGAAGCCATTCCGGGCGCCTCCGATCTGGTGGCCCAGTATAACGGCGCCGGCGAAACCGGCGGCGGCGGCCTTCTCGGCAGCATCATGGGCGCTTTGGGCGGCGGCGGCATCATGGCGCTCGGCCAGCAGCTGATGTCGGAAGGACTCGGCATGGGCGAGATCACCTCGCTCGCCAAGGAAACCCTTTCAATTGCCGAACAGCACGCCGGCAAGGAAGTCGTCGACGAGGTCGTCGCTTCGGTGCCGGGGCTCAGCCAGTTCGTTTGATCGGATTGGGTTTGTGGATGATGCAGCGGGCGGATCTTCCGCCCGTTTTGCTGTGGGGTGAGTGCTGAGGTGGGCGTTTGCGCGGTGTGGCCCCCTCATCCGACCCTTCGGGCCACCTTCTCCCCAACGGGGAGAAGGTGCCGGCAGGCGGATGAGGGGGGCCACACGCGCAAACGCAAGCGACCACCTAAGCCGCCAACAAACCCTACTGCGTCACCCCAACCAACTGCATCCACACGGCAGCCTGATCCCGCGCCGTCTGCCGATCGGCCTCATCCAGCGCGTTGCCGCCACAAAACCGCTCCACGGCCGCCCGGTCACTCTCCGCCGTCGCCACATGCTTCGCGCCAACCATCACATGCCGCCACGCGCAGCCCAAAACCTTGTCTTCGACGATGGCCGTATCGCACCCGGTGCTGAGGCAAAGCGCGACCGCCCTCTGGCTCTCGTAACCCCCACCGACCGCGCTCGCATAAGTCATCGCCCACCCAGCGCGCGTATCCCGACATCCGGCCGGATCAGCGCTGAGATTGCACGATGTCGTGGCGACATAATCCTTCGCCGGCGGAAAGTCGGGGAATTCGGCGAGGTTGACGCATCCGCAAGCCAGAAGTGCTGCCGCAAACCACTGCAATATCGCCTCCCGCCGTTGCGCGACCACACTGCTTGCTGGGAGACATCGGACGATGGCTCACGACAGGCCAAATCAGTGATGAATGCCAAATCAGTCGTGATTGTATGTGTTATCGCCGCTCGCCGAAAGTGGGTTTCGGCCCGGAAAATCGATCCTGACGCGGTCTTGGTTCAGGCAGACCGATGGGGTGTCAGTGCTTGCTTTTTGTCTCGCGGGCAAGCTTCAGGATGACGTCATCAGCCGCGTCGGCAAGCGCCATGGCGATTTCGGCGGCTTTCCACCCTCTCTTCTCTCCGTCACGGATAAGTTCGAAGAGCATGGGTTCGAATTCGGACCGGCAGGTCTCCATTCGCTGGTCCGAATTGGATCGATTCTTGGAAGACTGAATATCCGTCATCATCAATACCCCAGATTAGAGGGTAGATTTAGCAAGGCCGCTGAAGAGCGCAAGTAAATATGTTAATCGGTCATTAACAATTCGATTTTTTTGCCTGACATAAGCAAAAAAACAACTAGGAACCCAAGAAGGGCCCGTCGGGGTGAGACGGGCCCCCGCCTTCTTTGTCGCACTGGAAAAGCAACTCTGTCAGCAGTAAAAGCTTGGATCCCAGGAAGTAACCGGTCAACTTCTACCTTTTTTGTACTTGGTACCGCCTTTCAGCGGCGAAGCGGGCCGTTTCCCATAAATATTATGGGTTTATTTCGGAAGGCCGGCTCGCGAGCATGGTTGTTCCGGATATACTAACATAAGAGTGTATTTTTATTCATGTGCGCTTTTTGGGTTGTGTAGAATAACACCCAGCTCGTGCCATTGCCGGCCATCTTTTCGGATCAGCTCGTCGGCGCAGGTCGGCCCCATGCTTCCCGGCAGGTAGGGCTCCGGTTGTTCATCGCTCTTGCCCCAGAGATCGAGGAAGGGCTGCACGGCCGCCCAGCCCGCCTCGATGCCGTCGGCGCGCTGAAACAGCGTCTGGTCGCCGATGAAGAGATCGTAGAGCAGGGACTCGTAGCCCGTCATCTTGCCGATATCGAACTTGTCGGCATAGCGGAAGTCGAGCGAGACAGGCACCGTGTCGACCGAAAGCCCCGGCGATTTGATCGACAGTTCGACGCTCAAGCCCTCATCCGGCTGCACCTGGATGACCAGTCGGTTCGGCGGCAGGCTGCGCTTGATGTCGGTCTCTCGAAACTGCGCGAAGGGCACTTGGCGGAAGGTGACGACGATCTCGGTATCGCGCGCCTTCATCGCCTTGCCCGTGCGGAGATAAAAGGGAACGCCCGCCCAGCGCCAGGTGTCGACATAAAGCTTCAGCGCAACGAAGGTCTCCGTCCTCGTGTCAGGCGACACGTCCTTGGTCTCGCGGAAAGCGGTGACCGGGTTGCCGTTGAGAGGGCCGCTGGTATAGACGCCGCGCACCCCATGCTCGGCCGCTTCCTCGGGCGTGTAGATCCTGAGCGCGCTGAGCGCCTTGCTCTTTTCACTGCGGATCGCCTCCGCCCCGAACCCGTTCGGCGCCTCCATGGCGATCATGGCGAGCAGCTGGAACAGATGGTTCGGCACCATGTCGCGCAGCGCACCCGTCGCATCGTAGAACTTGCCGCGGCTGCCGACATCGACCGTCTCGGCGGCGGTGATCTGCACGTGGTCGATATAGTTGTTGTTCCAGAGAGCCTCGATCATCATGTTGGCGAAGCGCGTGGTCAGGATGTTCTGCACCGTCTCCTTTCCGAGGAAATGATCGAGCCGGTAGACTTGGCTTTCCGAGACCTTGGAGAGGATGCGCGCATTGAGCGCCTTGGCCGAGGCAAGATCGGTCCCGAACGGTTTCTCGATGGCGATCCGCCGAAACGCGCTGTCGGTTTCCTTGGTCAGCCCGTGTTCGGCCAGTTTCTCGACGATCGTCCCGAAGAATTGCGGCGGCACGGCAAGATAGAAGGCGGCATTACCGCTCGGCGCCTTCTCGAGCCGCGCCTTGATGTCGAGATAGATCTCGTCCCTGGTGAAATCGCCCGACGTATAGGCGATCCGCTTGCTGAGGCTCTTCCAGCCATCACTTTCAGCATGCGCTCCGCCATCATCGAGCGTCTTCAGGAAATCATCAAGCCGCGCCACCAGCATCGCATCGTCACCCGGCTCGATGCCGACGCCGAGAATACGGAGATCCTCGCCGGTCAGCCCGCTCTGGGTGAGGTTGATGATCGCGGGAACAAGCAGCCGCCGGGTGAGGTCTCCGGTGGCCCCGAAGATGACAAGCGTGACCGGCGGGCTGGGAGCTGCGTCCATGATGATCTCCTTGATATGGGAGGGGGAAGATAGAGCGGGTGGATGGGGTGCCAAGCGGGGGAGGGGAGTGTGTCCGCTCTTCATTCTATATGATTTTTCTGATACGATTAAATCATACTCAAGTGAGGTTGAAGATGAGAACAACGCGGGCGCTCAGCATCACGCTCCCCATCGAGATGGCGCAGATGGTGAAGGAGAAGGTTCAGTCCGGAGAATATGCCAGCGAAAGCGAAGTTATTCGCGATGGTCTGCGAGCGCTTGTCAATCAGGATGCCGCTGTCGAAAAGTGGCTTCGCGAAGAGGTCGTTCCAACGATGAAGGCGTTGGACGCCGATCCTTCCCGGGTAGTGTCGGCCACTGAAGCACGCCGCCAGATATGGGCGGCGATGGACGCTACCGACAAGGCACGGTTACGCGAAAGATGAATTATAGGGTGGCATTTTCGCCGGAAGCCATCCAGGATTTCAACGATCAATACGGCTATATTGTTTCCGACGCGGGTGTGCTTCGTGCGCGCAATTATGTCGGCAAGCTTTATGACTACTGCTTGAGTTTTGAGACGTTCCCCGAGCGCGGAATGCGCCGGGACGATATCGCGCCTGGGCTGCGCATTGTCGGCTATCGTAGACGCGCTACGATAGCCTTCCGCATTGATGGTGCCGAGGTCACGATTGTACGCGTGTTCCATCACGGCCGTAACATCGTCTTCGGCAGCGAACTAAACGACACCTAGCCCCGTCTACCCCTTCACCGCCACCACGAATATCCGCGGGAACCTCAGCAACACCCGTCCATCGGACATCTCAGGATAAGCCTTCTCCACCCGCCCGAGATAATCCGCCAGAAACGCCTCGCGATGCTGATCGCCGGCATGGTCGAGATAGGGGCGCAGACCGGTGGCCTTGACCCATTCGACAATCGCCGCCGCATCCGCCATCGGGTGATTGTAGGCAGTGTGCCAGATGTCGACGCGCTTGGCCTTGCCGATCAGCCGGGAGTAGTAGGTGGAGGGCGGTGGCAGCGGGTTGCGGCGGACGCTCTTGGCCTCGAAGGCGGCCTTCCAGGGGCCGGCATGGGCGGTCTCTTCCATCAAGAGATGCGTCGGCTCGGTCAGGTTGTCGGGCATCTGCACGGCAAGCGCGCCGCCGGGCGAAAGCCCATCCATCAGCCGGTCGAAGATATCGAGATGATTGGGCAGCCATTGGAAGACGGCGTTGGCGAAGAGCAGATCGACCGGCTCTTTCGGCTGCCAGCTCGAGAGGTCGGCCTCCAGGAAATCGGTGCCGGGCAGGCGCTTGCGCGCCGCTTCCAGCATGTTGAGATCGCTGTCGAGCCCGCTGACGCCGGAAGCGCCATAGCGGTCGATGATCAGCTCCGTCGAGTTGCCCGGGCCGCAACCGAGATCGACGGCGCGCTCGATGCGCTCCATCGGCACCTGCGCCAGAAGATCACGCGCCGGGCGCGTCCGCTCGTCCTCGAATTTCACATACTGGCTTGCCGACCATGCCATGGCGTCTCTCTCCCTTTTTAATCCGCGTCTTCGATACGCTTGATCCTGATCTTGTCGATGTTGCGGCCATCGAGCGATACCACTTCGAATGTCAGTTCCTCGAAGCGGATCGTCTCGCCCTGATGCGGTAGATGCCCGAGCCGCCACAAAATGAAGCCTGCCAGCGTCGAGAAGCGGTCGCCTTCGTCCACAAGGTCGATATCGACAAGCTTGGAGGCGTGGCGGATGTCGATCCAGCCATCGACCGTCAGCGAGCCATCCTCGCCACGCTCGATCGAGAGCTTTTCCTCGTCCTCGTCGGGAAACTCGCCGGCGATCGCCTCGAGCAGGTCGGTGGGCGTCACCATGCCTTCGAGATCGCCATACTCGTCGAGCACGATGGCGACGGCTTCGCTGGAATGGCGCAGCTGCTCCATCAGCTTCAGCGCGCTGATGCTCTCATGCACCACGAAGGGCTCGCGGATCGAGCGCTCGACATTGATCGATCCGTCGACGATCAGGTCGCGCAACAGGTCGCGGGCGCTCGCCACGCCGATGAAATTGTCGAGGCTCCCGCGGGCGACGGGAAAGCGCGAATGGCCGAGATCGACGATGCGGCGCTGAAGCTCCGCCTCAGGCGCGTCGAGATCCAGCCAGTCGATGTCGATGCGCGGCGTCATGATCGATTTGGCCGAGCGGTCGGCCAGCGTCAGCACGCCCTGGATCATGTCCTTCTCCTCGTTGGAGAACACGTCCTCTTCGGCCGCCTGTTCGGCGATATGTTCCGCCGTCGGCCCGAGCGTCACCTGCGGTCGCCTGCCGCCGAGCAGGCCGAGCACGGCGTCGGCGGTGCGTTCGCGGATATTGGTGGGCGTGATCAGCCGCTCGCGATTGTGCCGCGCCAGCTGGTTCAGCGACTCGATGATCACCGAGAAGCCGATCGCCGCGTAGAGATAGCCCTTGGGCAGGTGCACGCCGAAGCCCTCGATGATCAGCGAGAAGCCAATCATCATCAGGAAGCCCAGGCAGAGGATCACGACCGTCGGATGCTTGTTGACGAAGCTCGTCAGCGGCTTCGACAGAAGCAGCATGACGCCGATGGCGATGACGACGGCGATCATCATCACAGGCAGGTGCTGCACCATGCCGACGGCGGTGATCACGCTGTCGAGCGAGAAGATGGCGTCGAGCACGACGATCTGCACGATCACCTGCCAGAAGACGGCATGCACCACCTTCTTCTCCGAAGTCTCGACATGGCCTTCCAGCCGTTCGTGCAGCTCCATCGTGCCCTTGAAGAGCAGGAACACGCCGCCGATCAATAGAATGATGTCACGGCCGGAGAAGCTGAACTCCATGACCGAGAAGATCGGCGTCGTCAGCGTCACGATCCAGGCGATCGAGGCGAGCAAGCCGAGACGGATGAACAGTGCCAGGCCGAGGCCGACGAGGCGGGCGCGGTCACGCTGATGCGGCGGCAGCTTGTCGGCGAGAATGGCGATAAACACGAGGTTGTCGATGCCGAGAACGATCTCGAGCACGATCAGGGTTGCGAGACCCACCCATGCGGAGGGGTCGGACATCCAGTCGAAGAACATCAATGGTGTAACGCGGCCACGTTGACGGGACCGCTCCTTTTGCGATGAAAATATGAAAGGCGGATGACGGCGGCCGCAAACGGCCGGCGATCGAACTCCGCGATGGATAAGAAAAGAGCCGCCTTGAAAGCGGCTAGATCAGGCCTGACGCCGATGCGGCGAACAGTACGCCATCTACAGCCATCCCCATCGCCATCAGCGGACATGTCGCTGGAAGACGGGGTGGAGCTGGTACTGGAAGGGTCACTGTCAGGCATGCTTCAATTTTGAAGGCTAACGTGACCAAGCGCAAGAGGGGTGGTGCAGAATTCGTTCGCATGCTTGCGATCGAGGCCATTGTGAACGGCCGGGGAAAATGGCCGCCCGGCGATCCGGACGGCTGCACGGCGGCCTGATCAGGCCGCCAGGATGCGTGTGCTGTCGCTGTTGGCGACGACGGTCAGCAGGTCGCGGGTGCGCGATTCGGCGGCTTCGAAGAAGTCCGACATGTCGCTGTCGATCGTTGCCGAAAACCGTGCGGTTTCAGGGCCGCGGTTGGAATAGCCATGCGCCTGATCGGCCTCGATCCGGACGATATCGCCGGCGGTGGCTTCGAATTCTTCCAGGCCCTGGTCCGTCATCCGACGGATGATCAGACAGCCTTCGATGATGCGCAGGATCTCGGGGCTTTCGTGGCGATGAAGCGGCGTACGGCCGCCCGCGGGCACCGTGACGTCGAAGATGTTCAGCCAGGTTCCTTCAAGCCGCGTATGCCGCTCGAGCTGGCCTTCCGGCGCAAAGCCGGCCTGTGCGCCCTCGGGCGCATGGGTGTTTACAAATGAGTTGGACATGATGTCTCGCTTTTCTTTTTCTTAGCGGCGAGCGCGATAGACCTTTAGCCGGAGAATGGCAACCCGCTAAAATGCAAGGCTCCGATGCACATATCGGAACCCACGCAATCAGCGGGTTTTCAGCCGATCGATCACCGCATCGTGTTTGGCCGTTATGGGTTGGCCAGGATGCGTTTGGCGATTTCGTCGAGCGCCAGCGCGTTCTCCTTGATGATCGATGCAGCGATTTTTTCGAGCTCCGGGATGTTGTCGACAGAAGCGTCGTCCAGCGCATCGTTCTGTGCGTTCGTCAGCTGTTGATCGAGCCGGAAGTAATTGAGCGTTGGCGCATTTTGATTGGTCACGACCGTCGAGAATTTTAGCTTCGTTCCGGGCGGATTGAGCAGCTTGTTGGCCTGGTAGGATGCGGTGCTCGCCTGTCCCTGCATTAGGATCGAGATCAAGGGCGTGTGATGCGACACCTGCATCCAGCCGACGATGCCCCATTCCTTGGCTTCCTGATATTGGACGGGTCGATTCTGCTGACCGGTGCCGAGCGACAGGAAGACGAGCTCATCATCCTGCCACGCCTGCTTGCGTGCCTCCACATAGGCGGCAAGGATAGGATCGTTGGCGAAGACGCCGCCATCGATGAGGGCGATATGCTGCTTCTGGGGATCTGTTTCGCCAATGCGTTCGATCAGCGCCGGCGGGAAATAAGTCGGGGCGGCCGAGGTCGCGCGCGCCGCTTCCCAGAAGCGGAAATTGCTGTTTTCGGGGTCGGCGTTCGACATGAAGAGCGCGGCTCGGCTTTCGATATCGTAGGCAGTGATCACCACTTTCGACAGACCTTGGTCGAGCGTGGCTTTGCCGAGCCGTTTGCGCAGCTTCTCTTCCAGGGCGGATGGACCGTAGCGCGGATCGTTTATCCCGAACGGATTGAGGACCGCCGCCCCCAAGGGTTTCTTGAAGATATCGGCGCCTTCATCGGTATAGAGTTTCAGAAGCTCGGCCGGCGTGCACGCTGCCTTCTTCTTGTCATCAGGATGCGGGCAGGTCAGACCGGCGGCAATGATGCCTCCGGTGGAAGTGCCGACGATCATGTCGAACGCCTGGTGCAGCGGCAGCCCCTTCAACCGCTTGGCCAGAGCGACGAGAACGGCCGCTGGGATGATCCCGCGAATGCCGCCGCCATCGATCGAAAGAATAAAACGCTTTGCCATGCTCCCCTCCATGCCGGTTCATCCGGTTGAGGGAAGTATGTGACTTAAACTAAAGATTGCAACAAACTGAAACGCTCGCGCTGATTGAAGGCGGTTGTGCGCGTGTGCCTCACCGCACCCATGAGTTTCGCTGATACACCCATCGCCGCCGCTTAAGGCGCGCGCATGAATATTGCCGCTGACTCACCTGCCGCATGCCGTTTCTTGCTTAGCCTCCGCCGCGACATATTTCTCCTTGACCCCGTCCGCGCGCGGGGTTTTGTCTCCCTGCAATTGATTGAAGGAGAAACGCATGGCCGTCGATACATCGCCCCGTTCCAACACCTGGACCTATGTCGAGGGAGAGTGGCTGACCGGCAACCCGCCGTTGATCGGGCCGACTTCGCATGCCATGTGGCTGGCCTCCACCGTCTTCGACGGCGCCCGCTGGTTCGACGGCATCGCGCCGGATCTCGACCTGCATTGCGAGCGCATCAACCGCTCCGCCGTCAACATGGGCCTGAAGCCGGTCAAGACCGCCGAAGAGATCGAAGCGCTCGCCTGGGAAGGCATCAAGAAGTTCGACGGCAAGACGCCGATCTACATCAAGCCGATGTACTGGGGCGAGCATGGCTCTGCCGGCAGCGTCGTCACCGTCGATGGCGACAGCACGCGCTTCGCGCTCTGCCTGTTCGAAGCCCCGCTCGGCAACAACAAGCCGAACTCGCTCACCGTCTCGCCCTTCCGCCGCCCGTCGCCGGAGACCGCGATGACCGATGCCAAGGCCGGCTCGCTCTATCCGAACAGCGGCCGTGCGATCGCTGAAGCGAGAAGCCGCGGCTTTGACAACGCCCTGATGCGCGACATGAACGGCAATGTCGCCGAGACCGCGTCGTCCAACGTGTTCCTGGTGAAGGACGGCGTCGTCAAGACGCCTGTCGCCAATCGCACTTTCCTCGCCGGCATCACCCGCGCCCGCGTCATCGGCCTGCTTCGCCAGGCCGGCTTCGAGGTTCGCGAGGAGACGCTCTCGGTCGACGATTTCATGGCGGCCGACGAGATCTTCACCTCGGGCAACTACTCCAAGGTCGTCGGCGTCAACCGCCTCGACGGCCGCGAACTGCAGGAAGGCCCCGTCACCCGCAAGGCGCTCGAAATCTACATGAACTGGGCATTTGGTCGCAGCGCAAGCGACAGCTGATTGGGTGTAGAGGGAGGAGAGCGTGGCCCCCTCATCCCCGGCGCAACTTGTTGTGCCTGACCTGCCGGCACCTTCTCCCCGTCGGGGAGAAGGGAATGTGTCGCAACGTCGCCAATCCTCCTCTCCCCTCGGGGAGAGGGTGGCCGAGCGTAGCGGAGGCCGGGTGAGGGGGCCACACGCGCTACGTTGAAAGTCGTCATCACTCCCACCCCCACCTGGTCCCCCGCATCATGATCGTGCGCTCCCGCCCAACCCTCTTTCGCCTCTTCTTCATTCTCCGCGGCTCGATCATCAAGCGCGTCCTGCCGCAGATCATCCTCACCGCCGTGCTTTCCTCGCTGGTCGTGCTCTGTCACACCCTGTGGCCGGGCGTCCTGCCGGTCTTCAACGGCGCCCCCTTCGCGCTGCTCGGCATCGCGCTGTCGATCTTCCTCGGCTTCCGCAACAACGCCTGCTACGACCGCTGGTGGGAAGCGCGCCGGCAATGGGGCGTGATTGTCTTTTCCGCCCGCCACTTCGCCCGCCAGACCCTGATCCTCGAAACGATGTCAGGCGAAGCCGGAAAAGACGCCCGCAAACGCGTGCTGACGCTGGTCATCGCCTTCGTCCAGTCGCTGGTCCCGCACCTGCGCAGCGGCATCTCCCGCCACAAGGTTGAACGCCTGCTGCCGGATGATATCAACGCCCACTACGCCGCCAGCCGCAACCCGCCCGAAGCGCTGTCGCTCGAAATCGCCCGAGAACTCGCCGATCTCCGCGCCAAGGGCATGCTGACCGACATCAACTACCAGATGCTCGACCGCACCCTGGCCGATCTCACGCTCGCCCAGGCCTCCTGCGAGCGCATCCGCTGGACCCCGGTCCCCTTCGGCTACACGCTGCTCCTGCACCGCACGGCCCATCTCTTCTGTCTGATGCTGCCCTTCGGCTTCGACGACGTGCTCGGCTGGTTCATGCCCTTCGGCACCGCACTCGTCGCCTACACCTTCTTCGGCCTCGACGCGCTCGGCGACGAACTGGAAGAACCCTTCGGCAAGCAACCCAACGCACTCCCGATCGAGGCGATCGCCGATACGGTCGAGATCAATGTGCGCGAGGCCATGGGCGAGAGGGATTTGCCGCCGTTGCCGGTGGCGGTGGATTATTTGTTGATGTAGACGGACGTTTGCGGACGGATGGCGGCGCGAGGGGAAACTGCGTCGTTTCAAAGGGTTGCTGGTGGACGCCCCGCATTCCATCGTCATCCTCGGGCTCGTCCCGAGGATCTAAGCACGCCGCCACGGATGCAATCGTGCCGGTGCGCGCGACGGCAGCCCGGTAATGCCATCCCGTACACTGGTCGATCCACTGACGTCCAGCCCGTTGCCGCCTCGGCAGATCCTCGGGACAAGCCCGAGGATGACGCCGCGAGGGAAGAAAGCTCTGACGTCTCAATAACTTACCGGCATCGGCCAATTCTCCACCGTCATCCTCGGCCGTCGTGCCGAGGATCTAAGCACGTCTCCACGAATGCAACGGTGCGGCTTCTAGGGCAAACGTTGCCGCAAACACCGGCCGACGCCCTCGGTCGATCCACCCACGTCGAGCACACTGCTGCGTGCTTAGATCCTCGGGACAAGCCCGAGGAAGACGCCGAGAGTGTGGGCGCGTCGCCATTCCAACGGCTTACGAGCGGTCAGTCAGCGCCTGGACGCATCCCCCCTCGGTCGCACCATCCACGAATACGCCGCCCCGGCGATCAACAGCACGCAGGTGCCCAGAAACACCGCTCGCATGCCGATATGCCCGCCGACGAAGCCGCCGAGGATCGGGCCGGCGACCTGGCCGACATATTGTGAGGAGACCGACCAGCCGAGAATGCTGCCCGCCGCGCTGTCGGGGACGCTGTGGCGGATGACGGCGGAGATGCAGGGAAGCAGGCCGCCGAGCGCCACGCCCATCAGGAAGCGCAGCACGATCAGCTGCCAGGACGATGTGACGAAAGCCTGCGGGATCAGGAGCAGGCCGGCAATGCCTAGCGCGCCTGCGATGACGGGCCAGTGGCCGATCCTGTCCGCGAGCTTGCCCAGCCGCGAGGCCGAGAGGATGCTGCCGAGTGCGGCCGCCGACATGACGATGCCGGCGATGATGGTGACCCGCGCCGCGTCGTCCACCAGCTGCGCGACATAGACGGTGATGATCGGCTCGATCGACATGTTGGCGAGCATCAACAACATGCCGGTAAAGAGCATGGCGATGACGGGCCGCTTGTCCGGGATCGAGGCCCAGCCGCCGCTCTGCTTGGCGGCCTTCTTGCGGGCAGGGGACTTCTCCTCCTTGATGAGGAAGAGCGTGGCGAGAAAGGCGAGGAAGATCATCGCGCCGGCGGCGAGAAACGTGCCGCGAATGCCGATCAGGGGTGGCAGCACGCCGCCGATCAGCGGCCCGACCAGATTGCCCGCCATGATGCCTGAAGCCAGCGTCCCCAGCGCCCAGGCCGAACGGTCCTTCGGCGTCTGCGTCGCCACCAGCACCATCGAGCCAGACGAATAGCCTCCCGCCAGCCCGACGAAGAGCCGGAGCGCCACCAGCTGCCAGACATTTCCGGCCATGCCCATCAGCGAGATCGCCACCGTCATGCCCAGGCTTGCGCGCACCAGCATCAGCTTGCGCCCGTAGATATCGCCAAGCCGTCCCCACAGCGGCGCCACGAAGGCGGCGGCGAAGAAGGTGGCGCCATAGGCGATCCCCGACCACTGCACGATCGCGGCATGGTCGCTAACGCCGAGCTCCTCGACATAGAGCGGCAGGAAGGGAAGAAGCAGCGTCATCGCCACGATGGTCGTGAACGAGCCGACAAGCGAAACGGCCAGATTGCGTTTCCAATGGATCGAGCCTGGTTCGGCTGCGGCTGCATCCGCGGTCTTGTCACTCATGTCAGTGCCTTCTTCATCATCGATCGTCCATGCCGGAGATAAAGGTGGCGCTGATGTCGATCACAGGCCGGTCAGGCCCGGGCGAGGGCCGGGCGGGCAGATGAGGAAAGACAGGAGAGCCTTCCGTTTCCGGTGGCGCGCCATTGGTATAGCCTCGCTGCCGACAGGCCATCAAGGACGGATGAAGGGCCAATCGGTTCGCTCGACGTCGGATTCTCTCTGATCGGCCTCGCCTTTTCGCTGGGTAACCGCAGTTTCTGAAAGGAGGAGGATGACTGATATGACGGATGAAACCGACACCAAGCGCGAGAAAACGGTCCGCGCCCTCTACGCCGCCTATATCGACGGCCGCAGGGATATCGTCGCGACCATGCTGACGGAGGATTTCACCTTCTCCAGTCCGCGCGATGATCATATCGACCGCGACGTCTATTTCGCGCGCTGCTGGCCGACACCGCCACCCTTCCGCACGATGGAGATCGAGTATCTCGGCCTGTCAGGCGATGAGGTCGTGGTGCGCTACCGCGCCGTCAAACACGACGGCGGAGCGTTCCGCAATATGGAAACGCTCCGCTTCAGAGGCGACACGCTTGCCGCCGTGGAAGTCTATTTCGGCCGCGAGGACTGAGCCCTCACGCAAGCACCCGCCGCGCCTGTCCGCGCGAGACGAGAAAGGCCTGCGCAAGGCTACCGGCCGCGAATAGCACCACCCAGATCAGCAGGGCCGTCTGCACCGGCGGCGAATCCGGGCCGTTGCCGATCGGGTGCGAGGGCGGCAGCCGCGACAGGGTCTCGTTGATCCCCGGCACCCAGAGCAGGAAATAGGTGAAGGAGAAGCCGAGGTTCCTGAGATAGGGGATCAGCCGCCCAAGAAAGCCAAGCTTCGGCAGCGCGAGACAGATGGCAGAAACGAGAAGCACGATGATGGCAAGCGCATGCCCGGGATTGAAGCCGCCGGTGGACGAAAGCCCGAAGGCGCTGATGGCGGAAAGCGCCAGCGTTGCGAGGTAGACCTTGCCGACCGTCGTTTCGGGGCGAATGGCGCGGTACTTGGCGAAGCTGTAAAGCCCGGCGATGGCGGGGACGATGCTGATGGCGGTGTGGATCTCACCGAGAAGCGAAAGCGGATTGGCCATGTCTGTTTCCTTTTGTGGACCGACTAGTCGGTCGGTCTGATGGGTAAATGAGGGGCAAAGAGATGCGCATGCACGTCACGTCTGAGATGGAAGCGTTTTAGCCGGTCAGTCTCTGCAGCGCCGGCTGGGTAATGCTTGCATAGAGTTCCGCGTCGCCACCGGCGACCCGCGCCGCCAGCATCGCGCCATGCACGGTAGCGACGAGAATGCGGGCGCTGCGCTCCGCATCCTCGGCACTCGTCAGCTCGCCTTTCTGCAGCCCTTCGTCGATGAAGCCGGCGAGCCTTGCGATCAGCTCATCGAAATGCGCCTTCACCTGTTCTGCGACCTCGGGCGGCAGGCTCGGCAGTTCGGCGGCGAGAAGCGCTGCGATGCAGAAGGGTGCGTTGTTGTCGCGGATGCATTGTTCCCAGAAGCCGACATAGCCGGCAAGCCGCCTGTCGGCGCGGGGCTCATGCGCCGCCATCGCTCCCATCCCATCCTCTGTCGCCTGCCTGTAGCGGGCGACCACCGCCACCGCGAGATCGGCCTTGCCGGGAAAATGATGATGGATCGTCGCCTTGCCGACGCCAACCACGGCGGAGATATCGGCGTAGCTGAAGGCGTTGTAACCGCGTGTGACGATCAGCGCCTGCGCGGTGTCGAGAATGCGTGTGTGTGTATCCGAAGCCATGAGTGGATATCTACCGACTAGTTGGTCGGTCGTCAACGGGGCGCACGGAAACGTGACTGCGGGCTGAAGGTGGCATTGCCGGCAGCGCGGGGCAGGGCACACCGCCGGCGTGGACGCGGCATCGTCACGGACGCCGCCGCTGCCAACTCCCACCCGCCAAAGTCAATCCTCGTAAAGCTTCGATTTCTTCGACCATTTGCGCCAGGGATGCAGCTCATAATGCGGCATGTCCCAGCCGTCGCTAAAGTTACCATCCATGTTCCAGTCGATACCTGGACGCAACAGGAGCGTCTTGCCGTCGAGACCTTTCAGCCCAAGCTTTTCCGGCAGCGGCATGATCACTCCGTAGAGCCTGATGAAAGCCTCCTTGTCATTCCAGTCATAGGGTGCAGGAAACAGATCGAAGGCGATCGCCGGCACGTAGTTGTGAGCCGAGTCGCCAAAATGCACCTTCGCAAAACCGCCGTTGAAGGCCCGCTCCTGTGCATCGCGCCCGCGCGTCGAATCGAGCACCTTGAAATCGACCTCACGGATCGCCGTCTGGGCGATCGCCTGCAGATGCGGATGGCATTTCGCAAGGGCGGCAAGCGATGCGCTGCTGAAATGAAACATGACATCCTCCCGTGCCGCGCCATCTGGGGGCGGCGTCGGAAGGTTAGCGAAAGGGAGGTTGCGCGTACACAAATCGAGTGCAATCTTTGATTGCGAAAGGCGCGGACATATAGGCTGCAGATAACGGCGTGCGCGGCGCCTCACTCGTCCGGCAAGATCCCCATCCGCTCGGTCTCAAGTTCCGTGCCGAGCTCCACCGCCTTGGTCTTCTTGTCGTAGATGCAGAAGTAGCTGACGAAGCCGTTGGCGCCCTTCGGCTTGCCGGTCACCAGCGCCATGCCGAAATTCTCGCTGCCGAACGGATCGACGACCGCATGCGGCAGTTCCACCTGCGCGCGCGCCGCCATCTCGCATTTTCCCTGCACCTCGGCGGCGAAGTCCTGCCAGGCGTCGCCCGAGGAAGCCATGGCGGTGCCGCCCGCAGTCAGAAAAGCCGCGATGAAGACGGCTGCAAAGCCGATCGGGTGGAGCATAGGGTGCCCTGTAACGCCAAGCCTCATACTGAGCCCTCGCACATTTTTGGCCCTCGCGCCCACGCTTGGAAGGCCATGCCATAAAGCACTGTCATCATGATTGATTTGCGCCTTGCATGCCAAGCCCTTAGCGCGGTTAAATTTTCTTCCGCAGCGGTCTTTTTTGACATTTCGCAGGTTGCCTCACCAAGCTTGCGCTCCTATGTTCCCGCACACCTGCCGATTACGCAAACTATTGCCAAAAGGAGACGACCATGGCTTTTGAATTGCCTGAACTTCCCTACGATTACGAAGCGCTGCAGCCTTTCATGTCGAAGGAAACCCTGGAGTTCCACCACGACAAGCACCACAAGGCTTATGTCGACAACGGCAACAAGCTTGCGGCGGAAGCCGGTCTCGCCGACCTCTCGCTCGAAGAAGTCGTCAAGAAGTCCTTCGGCACCAATGCCGGCCTCTTCAACAACGCTGCCCAGCACTACAACCACGTCCATTTCTGGAAGTGGATGAAGAAGGGCGGCGGCGGCAACAAGCTGCCCTCGAAGCTCGAAGCGGCCATCAACTCCGATCTCGGCGGCTATGACAAGTTCAAGGCCGATTTCGTCGCTGCCGGCACCACCCAGTTCGGCTCCGGCTGGGCCTGGGTTTCCGTCAAGAACGGCAAGCTCGAAATCTCCAAGACCCCGAACGGCGAAAACCCGCTCGTCCACGGCGCCACCCCGATCCTCGGCGTCGACGTCTGGGAACACTCCTACTACATCGACTACCGCAACGCCCGTCCGAAGTACCTCGAAGCCTTCGTCGACAGCCTGATCAACTGGGACTACGTCCTGGAACGCTACGAAGCCGCAACCAAGTAAGCCGGTTTTGAGAGAGTGAAGAGAACACCCGGTGGAGACGCCGGGTGTTTTTGTTTTGTGGGGTGAGGGAGTGTGTCGCGGGCGTTGCGCCCGCAGCCCCCTCATCCGACCCTGCGGGCCACCTTCTCCCCGCGGGGGAGAAGGGGAGATGGAGCGAGCGGCCCACCCCGAGTCTCTTCTCCCCAACGGAAGCCGTTGCAAAATACGGAAGCACGGCTCGCTGGGCGGCAAACTGACCTGCCTTTTGCCCCGCTCGGTGCCCTGAGCGAGGTTTTGTTGGCTTTGGGTTGGCGTTTTCAGGTTTGCGGGCGCAG
>Ga0207425_1000082_pt1 | contig 97145 bp, 96 predicted proteins | sample AraplaF_Col_mTSA_FD_184255 | JGI IMG/M metagenome (GOLD analysis project Ga0207425, IMG submission 184255) | Arabidopsis root microbial communities from the University of North Carolina, USA - plate scrape MF_Col_mTSA (SPAdes) (version 3) | ecosystem: Host-associated > Plants > Roots >...
GCAAATGCCGCCAGCGCTTCGCCCCTGGCCAGCGTTCCGGCCGGAGCACCAGCCGCCGCTGCGGCAGCCACTGTTGCCACGCAAGCTGCGCCATTGCAGCCATCCGGCTCGCCAGTTGCCGGTGCATCCGCTCCAGCGCCGCAAGCTGCGGCACCTGCCGGTGCTGCGCCTGCCGCATCAGAACCCGCCGCCGCGCCGCAAACTTCTGCGCCAGCCGCCGCGCCGCAAGCTTCTGCGTCCGCCGCCGCTGTCCCGCAAGCTGCTGCGCCGGCTGCAGCGCCTGTGCAACCTGCGGCCGTTGCTGCGCCGCAGCCTGCTGCCGCACCAGCCCAGGCTCCCGCCCCGGCACCGCAGCCAGCACCGGCCGCCGACAACCGCCCGATGAGCCCTGCAAAGATGGCCATCACAGCGGCCCTGGAAGCCGCGCGTGCCGCAGCCGCTGCCCGTACCGGCCAGCGCGCCCCGGCGCCGGCACGTCCGGCAGCGCCTCAAGCCGACGCGCCAGCCTCGCCGCCAGCGGCTCCGGCGCGAGCAGCAATGCAGCCTGCGCCGGCCTCGGCGCCCAGCACCCAGTACACGCCTCCTGCCGCGCCAGCCGCCCCGCGCGCACCGGCGCCGTGGGAAGACGCCCCGGCCCCAAGTGCACCATCCGCGCAAGCCAGCGCACCCTGGGACGAGCAGGGCGGCTCCGCCACCGTCATGGAAGCTCCGCCGCAAGCGCAGCAGCGGCGTGCCGCCCCTGCGCAACAACAGGCCGAAGAAGACGAGCTCCCACCCTGGGTAACCGACTTCTCCGAAGAATCCGCCGTGCCGGCTGGTGCCGACCACATTTCCGGCATGCCGCAGTCCGCGCCGCAGCAGCGCGCGGCCGCTCCAGCCAAGGCGCCATACGAATACGTGATCACGCCAGTCCCGGAACTGGGCTGGGATGGCAACTGGCCGGCGCTGGCCGCCCACCTGCCGCTGCGCGGTGTGGCGCAACAGCTGGCGACCCAGGCCGAACTGGTCAGCTGCGCTTTCGACGGCAATATGGCCGTATTCCGCATCCGCTGTCCGATCGAAACCTGGGCCACCCCGGCCAACGTGGAAAAACTGACCTCTGCGCTGACCGAACGTTTCGGCCGCGCCGCGCGCGTCGAGACCGAAATCGGCAAGGCCTGGTACACCACCAGCGTCGAAGCCCAGGTCCACCGCGACAATTGCCAGCGCGCCGCTGAAGAAGCCGTGGCCGCCGACCCGTTTATCAAAGCAATGGCGCGCGACTTCGGCGCCTTCATCGTGCCCGGCTCGATCGTGGCGCCGATGACGCCAGCGCACTAAACCTAATATTCAACACCGAAATACGGAGAACCAAACCATGATGAAGAACCAACTGGCCGGCCTGATGAAACAAGCGCAAGCCATGCAGGACAACATGAAGAAGGCGCAGGAAGCGCTGGCCCTGATCGAAGTTGAAGGCCAGGCCGGCGCCGGCATGGTGAAGGTCGTGATGACCTGCAAGAACGACGTGAAACGCGTGTCGATCGACCCGTCGCTGCTGGGCGACGACAAGGACATGCTGGAAGACCTGGTAGCTGCGGCCTTCAACGATGCAGTGCGCAAGGCCGAAGCCACCGCTTCGGAAAAAATGAGCGGCCTGACCGCCGGCCTGCCGCTGCCACCCGGCTTCAAGATGCCGTTCTGATCGACCATCATGTTCATCATCGCGCTTACTTACCTGAAGCCGGCCGAGGAGATCGACAAGCTCCTGGCCGCGCACAGCGAGTACCTGCGCGAGCAAATTGCCAATGGCATGTTCCTGATGTGCGGCCGCATGGTGCCACGCACCGGCGGCATCATCCTTGCCACGGCCGACAGCCGTGCCGATATCGAAGCGGTGATCGAGCTGGACCCGTTCAACGAAGCGGGCGCCGCCAGCTACACGATCACCGAATTCGTGCCCACCAAGACGGCCGATTTCCTGAGCGCCTTCAAGCAAGCCTGACCTCATGGCGAAGTCCTTTGAATTTTTGACGGAGGCGCTGCGCCGCCTGCCCGGCGTTGGTCCGAAGTCGGCCCAGCGCATGGCCTTCCATTTACTGCAGCACGACCGCGAAGGCGCTTCCATGCTGTCGCGCGCCTTGTACCAGGCGGTGGAGCAGGTGCACCATTGCGCCCTGTGCAATACCTTCACCGAAACCGATATCTGCGACACTTGCGCCGACGAGTCGCGCGACAAGCGCCAGCTATGCGTGGTTGAAACGCCGGCCGACCAGGCCATGATCGAATCCACGCTGACGTACAAAGGCCTGTACTTCGTGCTGATGGGGCGCCTGTCGCCGCTCGACGGCATCGGCCCCAAAGACATCCATCTCGAAAAGCTGCTGGCGCGCGCCGCCGACGGCGTGGTGGAAGAAGTGGTGCTGGCGACGAACTTCACCAACGAAGGCGAGGCGACCGCCCACTACATCAGCGAAATGCTGAAAGCCCGCGGCCTGGCCGTAACCCGCCTGGCGCGCGGCGTGCCGGTCGGCGGTGAACTCGAATACGTCGACGCCGGTACGATCGCCCGCGCCATGCTAGACCGCCGCAGCACCTGATCCCTCGCAAGCAAGCATCTGGCTGATCATGTCCTGCGGAGCAGGGCGGCCAAGCAGGTAGCCCTGGGCCATGTCGCAGCCGTAGTGCTTCAGCAGGTCGAGCTGTTCGCGCGTTTCAACGCCTTCCGCCACCACGATCATTTTCAGGCCGTGCGCCATGGCGATGATGGCGCGTGTGATGGCGGCGTTTTCGCTGTCTTGCGGCAGGCCGCTGATGAAACTCTTGTCGATTTTCAGCGCGCGCACGTCGAAGCGCTTCAGGTAGCTCATGGACGAGTAGCCGGTACCGAAATCGTCGATCGACAGGAATACGCCGATGCCGCGCAACTGTTCCAGCGTGGCCAGCGTGGCGAGGGCGTTGTCCATCAAGGTGCCTTCGGTCAGCTCAAGCTCCAGCAGGCTGGGGTCGAGGCCCGTGTCCTGCAGGACTGCCAGCACGATCTGCGCCAGGTTTTCATCCTTGAACTGGCGCGCGGAGAGGTTGACCGCCATGCGGATAGGGCGCTCGCATTCGCGCTGCCAGGCGCGCGCCTGGTTGCAGGCGGTGCGCAGCACCCATTCGCCGATCGGTACGATCAGGCCGGTTTCTTCCGCCAGGGGAATGAACTCCGTGGGCGGGATGATGCCGTGTTCAGGGTGGTGCCAGCGTATCAGCGCTTCCACACCGACGATGCGCGTGGTGGGCACGTCGACCTGCGGCTGGTACAGCAGGTAAAGTTCATTGTTCTGCAGGGCCTTGCGCAATCCCACTTCCAGCTTGACGTGGCTCATGATCTGCATCGTGAGCGAAGAGCTGTAAAGCTTGGCGTTGTTCTTGCCGCAGTTCTTGGCGTGGTACATGGCGGTGTCGGCGAATTTCAGCAGCGAGGTGCAGTCTTCGCCATCTTCCGGGTAGAGCGAAATGCCGATGCTGGCGGTGACAAAGATTTCATGGCCGTCCAGGTTGAAAGGGCGGCGCATGGCGTCTTTCACGCGGTGCGCCACGGCCAGGGCATCGTCCACGCGCTCGATGTCGGGCAGCAGGATGGTGAACTCGTCGCCGCCCAGGCGGGCCAGGCTGCACAGGTGGTCGCCGGGACGGATGGTCTCGCGCAGGCGTTCGGTGACGATTTGCAGCAGCAGGTCGCCGATGTTGTGGCCCAGCGTGTCGTTGATGCGCTTGAAGGAATCAAGATCCATGAACAGGATGGCGAATTTGCGCTGTTCGCGCTGGGAGCGCTCAATCTCAAGCTCCAGCGTCTCCAGGAAAGCCTGCCGGTTGGGGATGCCGGTCAGGCTGTCGCAGTAGGCCAGCTTGCGGATCTGCTCCTCGGTGCGTTTGCGTTCGCTGATGTCGCGTACCAGGCCAAGGACCTCGCCCGATGCGGTGCCGACCAGCCGCGCTTCGAAGTGGTGGCTGACGCCGTCGCGCGACAATTCGTAGTCGACCGAGTGCACGGAAGCGGAATGCAGCACGGCCGACAACTGGTCCAGCATGCGGCTTGCGATTGGCGCCGGCAGCACGTCGCGGATGTGGCGGCCCACGCATTCGCGGCTGGCGAAGTCGGCGCCGGGTTCATGTCCTTCTTCGTAATCGAGATAGTAGCCATCGGCGCTAAGGCGGAAGAACGTGTCGGGGATGGCTGCCAGCACCGCGCGGTTGTGGGCATCTGCGATGCGCAGGCGGGCAATGGCGTCGCTGGCGCGCAGTACGTACAGCACGCGGTGGCCGAGAATAGGCCAGTTGATCGGCTTGGAGACAAAGTCGGTGGCGCCGGCTTCATAGGCTTGCGTGACGGCCTCCAGGTCGTCGCCGCCGGTGACCATGATGACGGGGATGTGGGACGAACTCTCCAGCTTGCGGATGGCGCGGCAGACGGAAAAGCCGTCGAGCAGGGGCATGTCGACGTCGAGCAGCACCAGGTCGGGCGCATTGTCGCGGAAACTGGCCACGGCCGCGCGGCCGTCGCTCGCTTCCACCGCGTCGAGGCCGACCTGGGCCAGCATTTCCAGCATCAACAGGCGCATGACGGGATCGTCATCGGCCACCAGCACGGTACCGCGTTTGGGTGAATAGAGCGCTGCCATGATTTCATGCTCCCTTCGGCAGGATGAGGCTGAGCGAATGCCGGACAGACTGGAATTCGCGCTCCAGTTGCGCTAACAAATCGGCCGCACCCTCGTCCCGGCCGGTGCGGGCCATCTGCTCGAGGTCCTTGAACAGCCTGGCCAGCGCATCGGCGCCGACGTTGGCGCTGCTCGATTTCAGGCTGTGGGCGGTCTTGCGGATGGTGACCGGGTCGCTTAAGGCGACCGCTTCGCGCAACGCGGCCAACTGGCGGGGAGTGTCCTGCAGGAAGGTGGCCAGCACGCGCTGCAGCAGCAGTTCGCCCTGTCCTGCGCTGAGGGCACGGATGGCGTCGAGCGCCAGGGGATTGATGACAGCGGGCGTAGCCTGGGCGCCAGGCGTGCTCGCAGGCGGTGCCTGGCCGGACGCGGCGCGCACCGCGAGCGCCACGGATATCGCGCTGGCGGAGGCATGGCGGCCTGCCGAACCGGCGGCTGGTAGGGCGGAAGGCAGCGAGGACGCCGGCGGGGTCGGCAAATGCGTGGCAGGCGGCGTTGGGCGGGGCAGGGCGATCCAGCGGCCAAGCGTGTCGGCCAGCGCCTGTTGCGAGAAGGGTTTGCTGATGTAGTCGTCCATGCCCGCCGCCAGGCAGCGTTCGCGGTCGCCTTGCAGCGCGTTGGCGGTAATGGCGACGATAGGCGTGGCGCGCGTGCGGCCGCGCTGCTGTTCCAGGCGGCGGATTTCGGCGGTGGCGGCCATGCCGTCCATGACCGGCATCATGCAATCCATCAGCACCAGGTCATAATCGCCGGCCCGCACGGCGGCAAGCGCTTCTTCGCCGTTGGCGGCGCAAGCTACTTCCATGCCCAGGCCGCGCAGCATCGCTGACGCCACTTCCACGTTGACCGGATTGTCTTCCGCCAGCAGGGCGCGCGGACGCTGGCCTGGGCGTGGACGCGGCGACGCCGACGCCGACGCCGAAGGGCCGCCTGCCAGGGCTGCAGCGTTCACGCCTTCATTGACGCGCACGGGCGTCACGATGCAGTCGTACAGGTCCGGTTCGCGCACTGGCTTGATCAGCTGGAATGCGACGCCTGCAGCGCGGCGCTGCACCGGGTCTGCGGCGTTGCGCTCGGAGGCCAGCAGGATCAGGCGCACCGCCGATATATCCGGATCGGACTTGATTTCGGCCGCCAGCGCCAGGCCGCCGATATCGTCCAGTGCCATGTCGAGCAGCGCCACGTCGTAAGGCGTGCCGCGTGCAGCGGCAGCGTGCAGCTCGCGCAGGGCATCGGCAGCGCTGGGCGCGCAACTGCCGTGCAGGTGCCAGCGCGCCAGCAGCCCATGCAGCGCCAGCGCGCTCTCGGCTTGCCGGTCTACCACCAGGGCGCGCAAGCCCTTGGTCGGTTTCTGCTGGAAGCCGGCATCATCCGCGTCCACGCGCCGTTTGTCGAACTGCACGGTGAACCAGAACACCGATCCGCGGCCCAGCGCGTTGTCGACGCCGATGGTTCCCCCCATCAGTTCCACCAATTGCTTGGAGATCGCCAGGCCAAGGCCGGTGCCGCCGTGCTTGCGGGTGGTTGAGCCATCGCCCTGCGAGAACGAATCGAAAATGTGCGCCCGCGCCTCGCGCGATACGCCGATGCCGGTATCGTGCACCTCCACCCGCAGTCGCGCCGACTGGGCATCTTCTTCCGCCACGCGTACCGCGACCTTGATCCGGCCCTGGTCGGTGAATTTGACCGCATTCCCCAGCAGGTTGACGATTACCTGCCGCAGCCGGTTTGGGTCGCCGCAGATGGCAAGCGGAATATTGTTCGTCACCGCGAATTCCATTTCGATGCCCTTGGCCTGGGCCTGCGGTGCGAACACGTTCTCGATATCGTCCAGCAGTTCGCGCAGGTTGAAGTTGATGTATTCGACGGTCAGCTTGCCCGCTTCCACTTTCGAAAAATCGAGGATGTCGTTGATGATCACCAGCAGGTGCTCGCCCGAACGGCGCACCATGCTGGTGTAGTGGCGCTGGGTTTCTGTGAGGTCGGTGGCAGCCAGCAGCTCCGCCATGCCCAGCACGCCGTTCATCGGCGTGCGGATTTCATGCGACATATTGGCCAGGAAGGCGCTCTTGGCCTGGCTGGCCGCTTCCGCCGCGTCCTTGGCTTTTTCCAGTTGCGCGGTGCGGATGCTGACCTGGCGTTCCAACTCGCCACGGTATTGCGCCAGCTTGGTGTCGCGGCTCTCGATCTGCGCCAGCATGCCGTTGAAGCTGTCGATCAGCGTGCCCAGTTCATCGCTGCGCTGGTGCTGCACCTGGGCGTAAGTCTGGCTGCTGCTTACCCTGTCGGCGGCAGCGATCAATTGTGCGATGGGCGCTGCAATCCCTTCGCGGAAACGGGCCGACAGCACCAGCGCCAGCCAGAATGAGGAAGCGGTTGCCGCCGCCGTGATGCCCAGGTTGCGCAGTATGCCCAGCCACAGCGAAGCCTGGCCGGCCTCGATCATCACCGCCCCGATCACGTGCTGGCGCACCCGCACCGGCCGGTAAAGCCGCAGCAGGGGCGCCCAGGGCGGCCCGTCACGCTCGGCCAGCTCGCCCGAGGCAAGCTGGCGCAGGCGCGGCGCATCCAGCGCAGCAGGCGCCAGTTCGCGCAGTGCGGGGTAGGCGGCAAACAGCTGGCCGTCGCGATCGAACAGGGCGGCGCGCGTGATATCGCCCTTGACCGCCAGCGCGGCCAGGGCTTGTTCGGCCGTTGGCCTGTCGGCATAGAGCAGGGAGGCGACGCTGTTGGCGCCGATGACATCAGCCAGCGAGGTAAGCTGCTTGCGCTCCTCGCTGGTGTGGGAAAGGATGGACGCGACGGCGAATGCCACGAACACCAGCAGCAGGGCGCTGCCGGTGGTGAGCACCGAGATGATGGTCAGTTTCTGGCTTAGGCCGGACCGTTCGAAGTTGAGCATTTTCGCCGCCGAAGGACGATTCCATCGGGCAAAGAATAAATGCTAAGAATTTCGACACTTTGATCTGGCTCTAACTTCCAGTCACTAGCAGCAGCCACCTCGCTTGCCGGCGCCGCCGTAGCGCGCTTCCTGGCGCTCGCGGAAGAATTCCTCGTAGCTCATCACGGGCTCACCCGGGTGGGTGGTCTCGCGATGGGCGACGTAGGTGTCGTATTCCGGCAGGCCGCACATCAGCCGCATGCTCTGTCCGAGGTAGCGGCCTGCCTTGACGATTTCGCCCAGCATGGTCTTACTTGGCCGCGGCGGCGTATTGGGCCGGGGCTTCGTTGTGGGTCGGACGGCTGGCGTTCCAGGCTGCCAGCGCGGTGCGCACGCCGAATACCAGCACGCTGACCACGACGATCATGAAGAAGGCTGCCAGGCCTGCATCCAGGTAGTCGTTGAAGATCACCTGCTGCATCTGCTCGATCGACTTGGCCGGCGCGAGTACCTTGCCTTCGGTCAGGGCTGCCTGGTACTTGGCTGCGTGGGCCATGAAGCCGATCTTTGGATTGGCGTCGAAGATCTTCTGCCAGCCGGCGGTCAGGGTGCACAGCAGCAGCCAGATGGTTGGCAGGATGGTGACCCAGGCGAACTTGGCGCGCTTCATCTTGAACAGCACGCAGGTTGCCAGGATCAGTGCAATCGCGGCCAGCATCTGGTTGGCGATGCCGAACAGCGGCCACAGGGTGTTGATGCCGCCCAGCGGATCGACAACGCCCTGGTACAGGAAGTAGCCCCAGGCCGCCACGCACAAGCCGGTGGCCAGCAGGCTGGCGAACACGGAGTCGGTGCGCTTCAGCGAAGGCGAGAAGGAGCCCAGCAAGTCCTGCAGCATGAAGCGGCCGGCGCGGGTGCCTGCGTCGACTGCGGTCAGGATGAACAGTGCTTCGAACAGGATGGCGAAGTGGTACCAGAAGGCCATCATGGCTTTGCCGCCCACCACGTTGGACAGGATGTGCGCCATGCCCACCGCCAGGGTCGGTGCGCCGCCGGCGCGCGAGATGATGGTGGATTCGCCAACGTCCTTGGCAGTCTGCGTCAGCATTTCAGGCGTGACGTAGAAGCCCCACTGGGAAATCGCCTGTGCTGCCGATTCGGCGGTGGTGCCCAGCAGCGCAGCCGGGCTGTTCATTGCGAAGTACACGCCTGGCTCGATGGTCGAAGCGGCCACCAGCGCCATGATGGCGACGAAGGATTCCATCAGCATCGCGCCGTAGCCGATGAAGCGGGCGTGGGTTTCGTTCTCGATCATCTTCGGCGTGGTGCCGGAGGAGATCAGCGCGTGGAAGCCGGACACGGCGCCGCAGGCGATGGTAATGAACAGGAAGGGGAACAGGTTGCCGGACCATACAGGGCCGGTGCCGTCGATGAACTTGGTGATCGACGGCATCTGCAGCATCGGCGCCACGATCAGGATGCCCAGCGCCAGGCCGACGATGGTGCCGATCTTCAGGAAGGTGGACAGGTAGTCGCGTGGCGCCAGCAGCAGCCACACCGGCAGCACGGAAGCGACGAAGCCGTAGCCGATCAGCATCCAGGTCAGTTCAGTGCCGGAGAAGGTGAACATCGGTGCCAGGGCAGGGTTTTCCTGTACCCACTGGCCGCCGAAGATGGCCAGCATCAGCAACACGAAGCCGATCAGCGACACTTCGCCGACGCGGCCCACGCGGATGTAGCGGGAGTAGACGCCCATGAACAGCGCGATCGGGATGGTCGCCATCACGGTGAACGAGCCCCAAGGCGAGTGCGCCAGCGCTTTGACCACGATCAGCGCCAGCACGGCCAGGATGATCACCATGATCATGAAGGTGCCCAGCAGCGCGATATTGCCCGGGATCGGACCCAGTTCGGACTTGATCAGGTCGCCGAGCGAACGGCCGTCGCGGCGGGTGGAGATGAACAGCACCATGAAGTCCTGCACCGCGCCGGCGAACACCACGCCGGCCAGGATCCACAGCATGCCGGGCAGGTAGCCCATTTGCGCCGCCAGCACGGGACCGACCAGCGGGCCGGCGCCGGCAATCGCGGCGAAGTGGTGGCCGAACAGCACGTTCTTATTGGTCGGCACGTAGTCCAGGCCATCGTTGTACTTATGGGCCGGGGTCAGGCGGTCAGCCTCCAGGCCCATAACGTTTTTGGCAATAAACAGGCTGTAGAAGCGGTACGCGATCAGGTACACGCAAACGGCTGCAATCACCAGCCAGATGGCGCTGACAGGTTCGCCGCGCTTGAGGGCAATCACGCCCAGGGCGCTGGCACCCAGCACGGACATCGCTGCCCAGCCAAGTTTCTTCATAACGGGATTCATCGGGGTCTCCTCCAAGGATGAATGGCCAGTATTCAGGATTTGAATATCTGTCACAAGCGCACCACTACGCAAACCCGATCCGTACAAATACGTAGGACAAGCGGGTAGTGGCGGGCTTACAATCGCCGCATGAAGCTGCGGCAAAAGTTCCTGTTCCTGGCCATTGCGCCCCTGATCCTGGCCTTGTGCGCAATCGCCATCGCGGTGCGCTACCAGGCCACCACGCTTGCCCGCCAGCAGCGCGACACCATCCAGCAGGCCTACCTGGCCAGCAAGGAGGCGGAGCTCAAACACTACGTCACGCTGGCCAACCACTCGATATCCCACCTGGTCAAATCGGGCCGCACGGACCAGGCCACGCTCGACGAGGCCAAGCGCATCCTGTCCTCCCTGAGTTTCGGCGACGACGGCTATTTCTTCGTCTACGACATGCAGGGCAATTCGCTGATGCACCCGCGCCAGCCGGAGCTGGTGGGCCAGAACCTGTTCATGATGAAGGACGAGGAAGGCAATCCCACCATCCAGCGCCTGCTGGCGCGCGCCCGCGAAGGGGGCGGGCTGGAACGCTACAACTGGGTCAAGCCTTCCACCCACAAGTCGGCCCCCAAGCTTGGCTACGTGATGCCGCTGCCGGAATGGGGCTGGATGCTGGGCACCGGCATCTACCTTGACGACGTCGATGCGGCGCTGGCCAAGGTCGACGCCCAGCAGCGCGGCAATATCCGCAATACGCTGTTGTGGATGGCGGCGATTGCGGCGCTGGCGCTGGTGGCGGTCGGTGTCTCCGGCCTGGCCCTGAACATCCGCGAATACCGCGTGGCAGACGCCAAGCTCAAAGTGCTGGCGCAGCGCGTGGTCGAATCGCAGGAAGAGGAAAGGGCGCGCCTGTCGCGCGACCTGCACGACGGCATCAGCCAATGGCTGGTGTCGATCAAGCTGCAGATCGAGGCCGGCATCATCCGCCTCGGCAATCCGGCGCAGCAGGACAAGGCCAAGGCGGCCTTCGAACACACGGCGGAACAATTGAACAATGTGTTGGGCGAGGTGCGCCGCATTTCGCACAACCTGCGTCCCGCCATCCTGGACGACCTGGGCCTGGCCGCCGCGCTGGACCACCTGGCGGCGGAATTCCGCGTGCACATCGGCGTCGAAGTGTCCTTCGCCGCCACCGGCTGCACCGACGGCCTGCCCGATGTGGCGAACACGGTGCTGTTCCGCATTGCGCAGGAGGCGCTGACCAATATCGAGCGCCATGCAGCCGCCACCAGCATCAGGATCGAACTTGAGGGCGATGCCGAAGGCGTGACGCTGCGCATTGCCGACAATGGCAGCGGCTTCGATGCCGAGGGCATCGCCGGCCATCCGAAGCGCGGCATCGGATTACGGAATATGATGGAGCGCATGGAAGCGATCGGCGGCCAGTTCCGCATCGAATCCTCGCCAGCCGGCACCGTTGTGCTGGCGCGTGTAGACAACAAAGGCAAGCAATGACCCGGATACTGTTGGTAGATGACCACCCCCTTGTGCGCGACGGCCTGCGCGCGCGGCTGGAAGCGATGGCGCAATTCGAAGTCGTCGGCGAGGCTGGCAGCGCGGCCGAAGCGCTGGAAGCTGCGCGCCAGCACAGTCCCGACCTGGTCCTGATGGACATCAATATGCGCGGCACCAACGGCATCGAAGCCACCGCCCTGTTCAAGCGCCAGTTCCCCGCCATTGCGGTGCTGATCCTGTCGATGCACGACAAGCTGGAATACGTGACCCAGGCCATCCAGGCCGGCGCCCGCGGCTACGTGCTGAAGGACGCGCCGGGCAAGGATATCGTGGTCGCCATCGAAACGGTCATGGCCGGCGGCATCTATTACAGCGCCAACCTTGCGCAGCAACTGGCCAAGCCGATGGCGCAGGACAACCAGCTCACCACCCGCGAAGCGGAGGTGCTGCGCCACCTCGCCAATGGCGAATCCAACAAGCATATTGCGCGCGAACTGGACCTCAGCGTGCGCACGGTGGAAACCCACCGTCTTAACATAAAACGCAAGCTTGGCATCGAAGGACAGGCAGAATTGATCAAGTTTGCGGTCCAGCACGCACAATTCGAGAAGTAAGAATTGCTAAAATAATCAGTAATGTATCGTTACTGGTACAAAACCGACAATTTGGTTATCTCCTCTACCACTGCAAAGCTGACTTTTGGGCAATTTCTGTTATATTCCCCGAGTCTTGTAACACAGGGTGTCCGAGCGCGCTCAATGGTTGCTTTACATCAATAGACCATTTACCATTGTTAGTGTTGCCACACCGAGATTCCGATGTTTGCGTCAGATCCGAATTCGTTTCCGCTGGTGGGAATCAAGCCTGTCCTGGATACCCAGAACCACTGGGCGGGACTGGCGTTTCAATTGCCGGCAGCGGCTTCGCTGAGCGACCTGCAAGCGCTCCTGTGCTGTCCCGAATCCGAAGAACTGGGTTCGCTCGACTACTACATTCCCCTCGCCGATCCGCTCCTGCTTGACCCCAGCCAGCTCGATGGCCTGCCGCTTGAGCGCATCGTCTTTACCGTACCCGCCGCGCTGCTGGCCGACGGCGCCGTGCAAAAGCGCTGCAAGCAGCTCGCCGAGCGCGGCCTGCGCTTGCTGGCCGATGGCGACGCAGGCGTCGCATCTGCGCAAGCCGGCATCCGCGGCCTCGATGTCGATTGCGCCGTTGCGCTGCCAGGCGCGCTGGCGATGATGACGCTGCCCGGCCCGCACCTGGCCCGTAATGCCGATGCTGTCCGCGCCCATGAATGCCGCAAAGCCGGCTTCACCCTGTTCCGCGGCGAGCTGCCGCGCGCGCAGGAACATGATGCAGGGCAGGGCGACGGCACCACCCGCAAGCGCCTGCTTGCCCTGCTTGGCCTGCTGGCCCAGGACGCCGATTCGCGCGAGCTGGAAGCGCTGCTCAAGCAAGACCCTGCGCTGTCCTTCCAGTTGCTCAAGCTGGTGAACTCCGCCGCCTTTGCGCCGAACAGCAACCCGATCCACAACTTCGGCCAGGCCATCAACCTGCTGGGCCGCCGCCAGCTGCAGCGCTGGCTGCAGCTGCTGCTGTACGCGCGCCAGCAAGCCGATGGACCTGCCAATGCCCTGTTGCCGCTGGCCGCCCTGCGCGCCGCTCAGATGGAAGCCCTGTGCAAGCTGCGTGACGGCGAGCGCGATGAACAGGACATGGCTTTCCTGGTCGGCGTGTTCTCGCTGCTCGATGTGCTGCTGGCGATGCCGATGACCGACATCGTCTCGGCCCTGAACCTGGACCTGGACGTGGTCGCGGCCCTGCTGGACCGCACCGGCGAACTGGGAGAAATGCTGGCGCTGGTGGAAATGCACGAACCGCAAGCGAGCGCGCTGCGCGACGTCGGCATCGACAACGAAACCTACTGGCGCAGCCTGTTGCAGGCCTACCATTGGGCACTGCAGGTCAGCAGGAACGTGTAAGCATGCCCGTGCAACCGGTTGCCAATTTCCTTGCCAGCAGCGCCGCCGTGTGCGATGCCGTGCTGCGCCTGCGCGGACCGGCGCTGGTGGAGGAGCTTGGCCGCATCGCGCGCGAAGTGACAGGCAGCCCGCATGGCCGCTACGTACCGCGCGACATGACGCCGGCCGCCGGCTTGCCGGGCTGGGAGAGCGGCCTGTCGCAGCTGATCCAGTTCGACGATCATTATTTCGGCCGCTTCGAAGTTTCGGGGCTGGACAACTATACCGACAGCGCCAGGCAGAACCTCGCCAGCCTGGCCGGCCTGGCCGGCAGCGTGCTGCAAGTGCACTCCGTGGCGCAGCGCACCACCCACGCCTACGTGCAGGTGGAAGCGCGCCTGCAGCACCAGTCGCAGATCCTGGACCAGATCCACGAGTCGGTGCTGACCATGGACCTGAACGGTTTCATCACCAGCTGGAACAAGGGCGCCGAACGCCTCTTTGGCTATTCTGCGGTGGAAGCGGTGGGCCGCAACATCATCTTCCTCTACGACGACGAAGACGAAGACCTGGGCGACGAATTCCTGGAGCAGGGCGGCCGCCTGATGGAAGTGCGCCGCAAGAAAAAGAACGGCGAAGTATTCTGGGCCAGCCTGTCGCTGTCGCAGCTATGCGATATGGAAGACCGCTCGATCGGCCTGATCGCCTACCTGACCGATATCACGGAGCGCAAGCAGGCGGAGGAACGCATCCACCACCTGGCGTATTACGACGACCTGACCAGCCTGCCGAACCGCTCGCTGCTGACCAAACTGGTGGACCAGGCCATCATCGTAGCCCAGCGCACCAAGGCGCACGGCTGCGTCATGTTCATCGACCTGAACCGCTTCAAGCTGATTAACGACACCCTGGGCCGCGCCGTCGGCGATGCGCTGCTGCGCGAGATATCGCAGCGCTTCCGCCTCGCCCTGCGCGACCAGGATGTGGTGGCGCGCCTGTCCGGCGATGAATTCGCGGTTGGCCTGTTCGACATCCACCAGCACTACGAAGCCAGCATGGTGGCCAACAAGCTGCTGGCGGCGCTCAACGAACCGTTCCTGATCGATGGCCACGACCTGCGCGTCAGCGCCTCGATCGGCATCAGCGTGTTCCCGCAGGACGGCAACGACGCAGAAACCCTGCTGCGCCTGGCCGATATCGCCATGTACCGCGCCAAGCAAAATGCCTCGACGGACGGCGAGCATATCGCCTTCTACAGCCAGGACATGAACAAGGGCATGCAGGAACGCATGCGCATCGAATCCGGCTTGCGCCAGGCGCTGGGCAACGGACAATTGCTGCTGCACTACCAGCCAAAGTTTGAAATCAGCACCGGCAAGATCATCGGCGCCGAAGCGCTGGTGCGCTGGAAGCACCCCGAGCGCGGCCTGGTGCCGCCGGCCGAATTCATTCCGCTGGCCGAAGCAACCGGCCTGGTGGTGCAGGTCGGCGAGTGGGTGCTGGAGGCTGCTTGCGCACAGGCGCAGGCATGGAAGGAAAAGGGTTTGCCGCCGGTGCGCCTGGCGGTCAATGTGTCGGCACGCGAGTTCACGTCCGCGCTGCCCGGCCGTGTAATGGACACGCTGCGGCGCTACGGCCTCGAGCCCTCGTGGCTGGAACTGGAAATCACCGAATCGACGCTGATGCACAATATCGAGCGCGTGATCGGCATCATGGACCGCCTGACAGCGGCCGGCATCACGCTGTCGCTGGACGATTTCGGCACCGGTTATTCCAGCCTATCCTACCTGAAGCGCTTCCCGATCGACACGCTGAAGATCGACCGCTCTTTCACTACGGGCATTCCGGTCGATACCAACGACTGCGCCATTGCCAGCACCATCATCAGCATCGCCCAGCAACTGAACCACAAGGTGATCGCCGAAGGCGTGGAAACCCCGGAACAACTGGCCTTCCTGAAGGACTCCGGCTGCGACGAAGTGCAAGGCTACCTGTTCTCGCGCCCCTTGCCCGCGCAGGAGTTCGAAGACGCCCTGGTGCAGAACTGGGCGCCGCCCGAACCGCTCGCGGCCAACGCGGGCTAGTTCACTACCTCCATCATCCAGCGCGAGACTTCATCGCGCGAAGCGGCCGGCGCGCCGGTATGCGTGGCATCCGGCTCGTATAGCCTGGTGCGTGGATTGCGGGGCAGGGCATCGAAGTTGGCCTGCCTGGCCTTGAGCAAGGCGGGATAATCGTTTTTCGGCACCACCAGCAGTACCGGCGTTTCCGGCCTCATGGTGCGGATCGATTTCATCAGGTTCATTGCGCCGTCGGGATCGAACCAGGTCAGGTAGTTATCCGGCTTGCAGATGACGGTGTACGTTCCCTTCGCACCCTCGAAGTCGGCCAGCCGGGCTGTTTCGCCTCCTTTGCCGGCAGCGGCCAGCTTGCGCGCCTCATCCAGTGATTCGCCGAGCTTTTCACGGATCACCTGGCTGGCCGTGCTGGCGCCCGGCGCGATGGAGATGATTCCGTCCACCGCGTGCTTGCTGCCGTAGTAAAGCGCAAAGGTGCCGCCCTGGCTGTGACCCGCCACGAACAGGCGGCTCGCGCCTTTTGAGCGAAGGCGGGTCAATGCCGCATCAATTTCCGCTTCCGCCGCGGCTGTGTTGACGTCGTAATTCCTGTTGCCAGACCAGGGCATCTCGATATTGGCGACGTGATGCCCTTTGGCCTCCAGGCCTGACGCCAGTTCCGCCACATACTTCGTCGGCAAACCGCCTTTGCCGTGCATGACCACCACGCCCACCGCTTGTGGCGTGGTCTGCGCCATGGCGGCGCCAGTGAACAGGACCAATGCAGCAAGCTTGCTGAAAAATCCAGGCATGACGACCTCCCGCGTTCAGGATCACCAACCAGAGTAGCACTTCTGTGGCGGCGCTCAAGCCTTATCTCGGCACGAAGCGATCCACTTCATCGATGAGCTGCGCGCGGCCGCGCGACGCCCGCTCCAGGTGCATGAAATGCGTGGCGCCAGGGATGCGAACCATGCGCACGGCTGCCGCGTGCGCAAGGTCGGCCTGCAGGTTCTGCATGTCCTCCGGCCGCGACCAGAAATCCTTTTCGCCGGCGATGGCCAGCACTGGGGCGGTAATCAGCGATGCATCCCACAGCTGGCGGCCGGTCGCCAGGTAGAAACTATCCTCCATCGCGCCGCACGGTGCGCGGAAGCTGCGCGGCTCGCGCTGGCGGCTGGTGTCGTCGCTGTCAAGCGCTGCTTCGACATAGGCTTGTGCTACGGCCGGATCGCGCGCACTGTCCTTGTCTTCGCCCAGCGTGCGGTCCCAGGCACCCAAGATCGATGCGGCATCGGACATGCGGTAATTGCCGCACGCCGCGCGGTTGAAGGCGCCCGGGTGCTCCTTGTCCTCCATTCCCGTTCCGCGTCCGATCAGCGGATGGGCGGAGGCGCCGCGATAAAGGCTGTTCAGCATGATTACCGCGCTGAGTTTTGGCGAGCGCAGGGTCGCATAATGGCCGGCCCATTGGCCGCCAGTGGCCCAGCCAAGCAGCGCCACCTTGGTGCCGCCGCTGCGCTGGCGCACAAAATCGACCGCCGCATCGATATCTTCAACGGCGGCATTGGTTCGCGCCAATGCCGCGCCGGTAGTGGGCGGCGCATCCATCCCAGGCAGGCGCGTAGAAGCGCCGTAGCCGCGTACGTCGAGCGTATATACATCGAAACCGCGCGCCGCCAAGTCCGCCGCCAGCGAGCCGCCGGCCACCGGCAGGTCGAACGAAGCCTTCGAGCTTACCCGCGCACCATGCACCAGCAGTATAGGGCGCTTGCCGCGATGCTGGCCGACTTCCGTTACCGCCAGCGAGATCCCCGGCGCGGAGGGGACATGGAATTGTTGTGAAGCCTGGGCCTGGACAGACAACAGGCCTGCAAGGATGAGAAGCGGAATTTTCATCTGGATTTCCTCGAGCGTGCACGCCGTGAAGGTTATCGAAAAAACAAACGTCCCGCCACCCTTGGTTCCGCATTATCGGAACCTGCTTTGGTGATTTTCATAATTGCCCGGCAAACCTGTGCGTTGGAGAATGCGCTTCCGATACTCACCGGGAGACGATGCATGGGGCCTTTACTTTATCCAGGCCGGTATGGCGCAGGGATCGCAGCAATCTTCTGGTATGCCGGCGCGCTTGCCGCTGCACCGGCGACGACCTACGTGTGGGACAGCGTGGCAATCGGAGGCGGAGGCTTTGTGTCGGCCGTCATCCCGAGCCGCAGCGAGGCTGGTGTGGTGTATGCCCGCACCGATGTGGGTGGAGCTTATCGCTGGGACAAACGGGCAGGGCGCTGGGTGGCTTTGCTTGACTGGCTGGGCGATGCCGACACCGGCCTGCTGGGCGTCGACTCCCTGGCCGTTGACCCGCACAATGCCGGCAAAGTCTACCTCCTGGCCGGCATCGGCTACCTGCAAAATGGCCGCACGGCTATCCTGCGCTCCAGCGATTACGGCAAGACCTGGGCCATAACGGAGACCACTGGCCAGTTTAAAACGCATGGCAATGGCATGGGGCGCAATAATGGCGAGCGGCTGGCTGTCGATCCCGGCAACGGCGACGTGCTCTACGCCGGCACGCGCTGGAATGGCCTGTTCAAAAGCTCGGACGCCGGCGCCAGTTGGCGCCACGTGGCGAGCCTGGACGTCAAGGCTACCCCGAACGGTGCGGGCATCAGCTTTGTACTGCCTGACCCGGCCAGTGTGAAGGACGGCGCCGCGCGGCGCCTGTACATTGGCGTGTCGCGCTACGGCTCCGTCGGCCCCAACTTCTATCGCAGCGACGATGGCGGCGCAACTTTTACGCCAGTCCAAGGCGCTCCTGCGGCGCTGATGCCGCAACGCGCGGCGCTCGACGGCGCAGGCAAGCTTTACATCACGTTTGCGAACGGCGCCGGCCCGCATCCGAACAACAGGCAACCCGAACCCATGGACCGGGGCCAGGTGTGGCAATACGCCATCGATAACGGCGCATGGAAGGACGTGACGCCAGCCGGTTTTACGGCGCCTTTCAGCGGCATCAGCGTCGATGCGAAAAACCCGCTCCGCCTCGCTGTATCCACCATCAGTACTTACCTGCCGCAGGGCGACGCCAAGGGCGACCGCCTGTTCGTTTCGAACGATGGCGGTAGCACCTGGTCCGACGTTATTGCACGCGGCTTTGAAAAGGATTTGCAGGGCGCATCCTGGATGGCGGGGCATGGCATCCATTGGGCCAGCACGCTGGAATTCGATCCCTTCGATTCAAAAGCGGCCTGGGTTACGTCCGGCAATGGCGTTTTCCATACTGCCGATATCGACGCGAAGCCAGCGCGCTGGTCCTTCCACGTGCGCGGCCTGGAGGAAACGGTTCCCCTGAATGCCGTCAGTGTTCCAGGTGGGCCGCTGGTATCGGCGCTGGGCGATATCGACGGCTTCCTGCACGCAAATCCCTCCCGCTATTCGCCAATCCATATGCCGCAAATTGGCACGACGTTCGGCCTGGCGGTCGCCAGTGCCAAGCCTGGCGTGATGGCGCGCGCCGGCAAGGCGATGTACCTCACCACGGATGGGGGCGTCCATTGGAAGCAAACGCGCTCGATGAACGGTGAGCAGGGGCAGCTGGCTTTGTCTTCCGATGGCGCCGTGATCCTGCATGCGCCGCGCGGCAGCCCTGAGGTTTATCGCAGCAGCGATTCAGGGACTAGCTGGAGCGTCGTGCGCGGCCTGGCCGGCGCCAACCTGCGGCCTGTTGCCGATTCGATGGCGCCCAAAGTGTTCTACGCCTACGACAACGGAGTGATGCAGGTCAGTATTGACGGCGGCGTTTCCTTCTCCCCCCGTGCGCGGCTGGCGGCAGGAGGTTCGCGTGTGATCAGGGCTGCACCGGGCAGGGAAGGGGACGTTTGGGTTCCGCTATACGGCGCGGGGCTGGCGCGCTCCACGGATGCCGGCGCCAGCTTCGCACCGCTGGCCGGCGTCACCTATTGCGCGGCTGTCGGCTTTGGCAAGGCAGCGCCGGGCGCCAGCTATCCGGCGGTCTACATCTGGGGCAGTGTCGGCGGAGTGCGCGGAATCCACCGTTCGCTTGATGGCGGCGCGACCTGGGCGCGCATCAACGACGATGCGCACCAGTTCGGGGGCCCCGGCGACGGCCAATTCATTGTCGGCGACATGAACCGTTTCGGCGTCGTCTACATGAGCACAGCCGGTCGCGGAATCATTTACGGCCTGCCATCCGGCGGCAAGGATGATCCAGTGTTGTAGCAAGTAGACACATGCAAGCTTACCCCTTGGGGAGGGAATCCTGCAGATTGTTTGAAAACGTTTTCAGTTTTGGTGAATTTCATAATTGCGAAGGGAAAAATAGCAAAGCAAACTCAAATCACTCAGTGGAAAACCACGAGATAGATACCAAAAAAGGAGACTAAAGCGTGAATCAGACTCACCTCAGGAAGACCGCTATTGCTATCGCTGCAGCCCAGTTTGCACTGTTTTCTGCCGGCAACGTCGCGGCCCAGGCGGCGGGTGACGCAGCCCAGCCCTCGTCCGTCGTGGTGGTGACCGGCCAGCGCGCGGCACTGCAATCGGCACAGAACATCAAACGCAATTCGGACGAAATCGTCGATTCCATCGTCGCCGAAGACATCGGCAAGCTGCCGGACCGCTCCATCACCGAAGTGCTGCAGCGCGTGGTCGGCGTGGCGATCGACCGCACCATGGCCAAGGGCGACCCGGAACACTACTCGGTTGAAGGTTCCGGAGTGACCGTGCGCGGCCTGACTTACGTGCGCTCCGAATTGAATGGCCGTGACTCCTTCTCAGCCAACGGCGGCCGTTCGCTGAATTTTGAGGACGTTCCGCCCGAGCTGATGGCCGGTGTGGACGTGTACAAGAACCCATCCGCAGAACAGATCGAGGGTTCGATCGGCGGCCTGGTCAACCTGCGTACCGCGCTGCCCTTCGACTACAAGGGTTCCAAAGTCTCCCTGAGCGCCGATTACACCTACAACGACCTTGGCGGAAAAAAGAAACCTGGCGCCTCCATCCTGGCATCGAACCGCTGGAAAACGCCGGTTGGTGAATTTGGCGCCCTGGTCGACCTGGCCTATTCGGAAAGCGCTACCCGCACCGACGCCTTCCAGGTCGAGCCGTACTATCCGCGCACCGATGTCGTGAATGGCAAGACGGTCTGGGTGCCGAAGGGTGCGCAATGGCGCACCTTGGAATTCGACCGCAAACGCGAAGGCTATTACGGCGCCCTGCAATGGCAGAAGGATTCCACGCTGAAGTCGCACCTGACTTACTTCAAGTCCAAGTACCAGATGCAGTGGGATGAGCGCGCGATCTTCTCGCAGGCCAGCCCATACAATATCCGCGTCAGCCCCGATGCCACCTACGGCCCGAACGGCAACTTGCTGACCGGTACTTTGACTGATCCTGCTGATAGCGGCATCAACTTTGGCGGCGACACCCGCACCGCCAACCGCAAGTCCGATACCACGGACATCGGCTGGAATATCACCTGGCGTCCCGCGAACCGATGGACCCTCAAGTCCGATCTGCAGTACATCAAGGCCAAGACCCGCAGCCTCGACTCCACCGTGGCAACCGGCATCCAGATGGCCAAGGAGCAGATCGACCTGACCGGCGATGTGCCGCGCCTGATCTTCGACCAGTCCGACTTGGCTTACCTGGCTGACCCCAAGAACTACTACTGGGCCTTTACCATGGAGCACATGGACCGCGCCAAGGCCACCGGCAAGTCCTGGAAGGGCGATGCGATCTACGACTTCGAAGACCATCCCTTCCTGAAGGACATCCGCTTCGGCGTCCGCCTGTCCAACAAGGATTCGGTGACGATGAACTCCAACCCAAGTTACAACTGGTCCCCGATTTCGCAGACTTGGCAGCTTGGATGGGACATCAACAAGCTGGCATCGCTGGGCGATCCTCGCTTCAGCGGCAACACCGAGCTGCATAACTTCAACAACTTCTTCAACAAGAACATGCAGGTGCCGTCGCTGGTGTTCCCGGCGGTTTCCCTCGCCAACGGCTATCCGGATAGCTACGCGGCGCTGCACAAATATCACGACATCCTGTGCACCGAAGCGCATAACGGCGATTCCTCCAGCTGCACCCCGTGGAAGGCGGCTACCTTCGGCACCGATCCGGCCGGGACCAACGAGCAGTCGGAAAAGACCAAGGCCTTCTATACGCAGGTGCGCTTCGGCTTCGATGAACTGAAGTATCCGATCGACGGCAATCTTGGCGTGCGCTATGTGAAGACCGACATGACCGCCCACGGCTACGTCACCTTCAAGCCCGATTACACGATCCCGGCCGGTAACGTTGTGACAGGCCTGCCGTTCGCACTGATCCCGGCCTACCAGGCGGCCCAGGACTTCGACAACAGCTACCACAATGTGCTGCCCAGCCTGAACTTGCGCATGAAGGCCAGCGACAAGCTGCAGTTCCGCTTCGGCTTTGCCGGTGCGATGTCCCGTCCAGACTTCGACCAGCTGCAGGCCTACACCTCGCTGTCGCAGAAGATCGACATCACCAACAACGGCACTGTCAGCACCATCAATAGCGTCAACCAGTCGGGCGAAGCCAAGGGGAATCCGCAACTGAAGCCGATCACCTCCAGGCAGACCGACCTGACAGCCGAATGGTATTTCTCGCCGGTGGGCTCGTTCACCGTGGCAGTGTTCAACAAGCAGCTCAAGGACGTTATCCTCAAGCAGTCCTTCGTCTACCAGATCCCCGACGTATCGGGAAATATGCAGAACTTCGTCGTAACCGGCCCGGTGAACGGCGCCAAAGGCCACGCGCGCGGCATCGAACTGGCTTACCAGCAGTACTTCGACAAGCTGCCAGGCTGGATGTCCGGCATCGGCATGCAGGCCAACTACACCTACGTGGACAGTAAGCAGAAGCTGTACACCCCGGTGTTCTCGCCGTACTGCAGCGGTAGCAGCCAGGCCGCTGGCCTGAATACCAGCATGAACGGCTGCGACACCAACGGCCAGACCTTCAGCGACTTGCCGCTGCCGCTGTTGTCTAAGAACGCCTACAACATCGCGCTGCTGTACGACAAAGGCCCATGGTCGGCCCGCATGGCCTACAGCTGGCGTTCCAAGAACCTGCAGGCGATCGACGTGAACGGCACCAATGGCGGCGATGCCACCGACACCAATCCGGCCAGCCCGACTTTCGGCCAGCACGTCCTGCACTGGGCGCTCCCGACCTGGGCCGATTCCTTCGGCCAGCTGGATGCGTCGGTGTTCTACCAAATCAACGACAAGGCAACCATTGGCATTGAGGGCACTAACCTGACCGATGCCAAGTACCGCCAGTTGATGCAACAACATACCGGCATGATGGGGCGCGCATGGTTCGTTTCGGGACCTCGCTACGCCGTCAAGCTGCGCTACTCGTTCTGATAACAGGAGAAAGAATGCGTTTTAAACCGATGCGGGCCGCGCTGTTGTGCGCCCTGGCGGCGGCCGGCAGTGCAGGCGCCGGCACCTTCGAACAAACGGCCCACGGCCTGGTGATCAAGCCGGACCGCGGTGCCGCGAAGGAAATCCGCCTGGAGCTAATGGACGACAACATCATCCATGTGCTGAAGCTTGACCAGGGCGGCAAGGCGCTGACGCCATCGCTGATGACGGTTGCCAAGCCATGCAGCTGCAGCTTCACCGTCCAGCGCACAGGCGATACAGTTACCCTCAAGGCCAACAAGATCGCGGCTGCCGTGTCGTTGGCGACCGGCAGCCTGCAATTCTCGGACGCCGGCGGCAAGCCGTTCCTGAGCCAGGCATCGGAATCGATCGAAGCGATTGAAGTCGGCGGCAAGCCTTTCGTAGCAATCAAGCAGGGCTTCAACTACGGGACGAAAGACGCGTTCTACGGCCTGGGCCAGCACCAGAACGCCCAGATGAACCTGAACGGCGAAGACGTGCTGCTGGCCCAGCACAATATGATCGCCTCCGTGCCGTTCGTGGTATCGGACAAGAACTACGGCATCCTGTGGGACAACAACGCCATCTCGCGCTTCGGCAATCCGCGTCCTTACGGGCCGTTGAAGCGCGACCTGAAGCTGGTCGATGCGGAAGGCAAGGCTGGTGGGCTGACCGCGCGCTACTACGTGGATGGCAAGCTGGCGCTGACCCGCCAGGAACCTGATATCGCTTACCAGTACCTGAAGGACGTGGCGGAGAACTGGCCGAAAGAACTCGGCCCGGTAAAAAACCTGAAAGATGTCAAGGTAGTGTGGGAGGGCACGCTGTCCAGCGACAAGCCGGGCGTGCACAAGATGCAGCTTTACGCGTCCGACTACGCCACCTTGACCATCGACGGCAAGCAGGTGATGGACGTGTGGCGCCAAGGCTGGAACCCGTGGTACCACAACTTCGAGCTCAAATTCGCCAAGGACAAGCCGGTCAAGCTGAAGCTGGAATGGAAGCCCTCCGGCGGCATGGTGGCGATGACGCACAGCGACCCCATGCCGGATCTCGAGCGCCATTCGCTGACGCTGTCCTCAGAGATTGCGCAAGGTATCGACTACTACGTGATACGCGGCACGAATATGGACTCCGTGATCGGCGGCTATCGCCAGTTGACCGGCCAGGCGCCGATGATGCCGAAGTGGGCCTACGGCTTCTGGCAATCGCGCCAGCGCTACGAGACGCAGCAGCAACTGCTCGACACCCTGCACGAGTACCGCAAGCGCCATTGGCCGCTGGATAACATCGTGCAGGACTGGTTCTACTGGCCTGAAAATGGCTGGGGATCGCACGACTTCGACAAGGCCCGCTTCCCCGACCCGAAAGGCATGGTGGACGAGGTGCACCGCCAGCATGCGCGCATCATGATTTCCATCTGGGGCAAGTTCTACGACACCACGGACAACTACAAGGAGTTCGCGTCCAAGGGCCATATGTGGACCAAGAACGTGGAAGACGGAGCGCTGGACTGGGTCGGCCCGGGCTACAAGAACAGCCACTACAGCCCGTATGCGCAAGAGGCGCGCGACATCTACTATCGTCAAATGAAGCACAAGCTGGTGGACCTGGGCTTTGACGCATGGTGGATGGATAATACCGAGCCTGACGTGCTGTCCAACACGCGTCCCGAAGACTTCAAGAAACTGATCGGCCCGACCATTTACGGTCCGGGCGAAGTCACCTTCAATCCGTATAGCCTGGTGCATACGCAAGGCATGTACGAAGGCTTGAAGCGCGACCAGCCCGACAAGCGCCAGTTCATCCTGTCGCGTTCGGGCTTCGCAGGCATCCAGCGCAATGCCACCGCAGTGTGGAGCGGGGACGTGGCCAGCCGCTGGAACAACCTGTACGACCAGATTGCATCGGGCGTGAACATGTCGATGTCAGGCATCCCGAACTGGACGCACGACATCGGCGGCTATGCCCAGGAAAACCGCTACCAATATGGGGATGTGGGCTCGGCGCAGGAGAATCGCGGCACCGGCGGCGGCAAGATCGACCCGGCCGACCTGAAAGAGTGGCAAGAGCTCAACCTGCGCTGGTTCCAGTTCGGCGCTTTCTCGCCGCTGTTCCGTTCACACGGCGAAGTGGTCAAACGCGAAATCTACAATATCGCGCCGGAAGGCTCGGAAATGCGCGATTCCATGGTGTCATACCTGAAGCTGCGTTACCGGCTGATGCCATACATCTATGCCACTGCCTCGGACACCTATCACAAGTCCGGCACGATCATGCGTGGCATGGTGATGGACTTTCCTCATGACGAGCGCGTAAAGGACATCAAGGACCAATACCTGTTTGGCCATGACTTCCTGGTCGCCCCGGTGACGAGTTACGGTGCGCGCGAACGCAACGTCTACTTGCCCAAGGGCGCTTCCTGGTACGACTTCGACACCGGCGCTGCGCACAAGGGCGGTTCAACCATCAAGGCCGCGGCGCCAGCATCGCGCATGCCGCTGTTCGTGAAGGCCGGCGCGATCGTGCCGACCGTGCCGGTGCAACAGTACGTGGACCAGCTTCCAGATGCGCCGGTCACGCTGAAAGTCTACACCGGAGCGGATGGCGAATTCTCGCTGTACGAAGACGACGGTGTGAGCAATGGCTACACGCGCGGGGAGTACAGCCGGATCCCGCTGCGCTACGACGACAAGAAGGGTGTCGTCACTATCGGCAAGAGGGAAGGGCAGTATCCGGGGATGGTGGCCATGCGGAAGTTCAGGATCCACTTCATCAAGCCGGGCATGTCGAGCGCCGCCACACTGGACGACGCCGACAAGGAAATTGCCTATGAAGGAAAGGAAATCGCGATCAAGCGATGATGCGCGCGCGGCCTTGTCCTTATTGACCCGCGGGCTTCAATGGGGACGTTGGCCGCGCAATTGAATACATCTCCCAACTGATCTTATCCAGCAAGGCCATTTTGTTGTCTCCCTCTTTATAGAGATCAAAATGGGTGCGGCCGGGAATGAAGCGGAAATCCGATTTCGCGTTCAGTCCCTCCATCACCGCTTGCAGGCGACGGGCGGAGCCGTCCAGGTAAAAGGTGTCGGCCGTGCCCACGATCAGGTGGATTTTTCCATCCAGGTCCGCTTTCAGCCGAGGCCAATCGCGCTTCATGCGGTGGGCAATGTCGAAATTCTCGCGCCAATAAGCGACAACGGCGGGATCGACGTTGCCCGTGTCGCGGTCGAACATCGGCTGCGGCGCTCCGGCATGGCCGCGCGGCGAGAACACCCATTCCATCGAAGCGAGCTGCCCGCCATAGCTGCCCAGCACGCGTTCCAGCTTGGCGAACTGCTCGAACGTACCCAGCACCTTGTCGTGGTCACGCACCAGCGGATAGGCGCTGCCATCGGTTTTGCGGAAAACGTTGGCCTGCGGTGCGTACAGGTCTACACCGGTGAAATCGTGAAAGTCCGACGGGTCGGGCGAGGTGGACCAGGTTCCACCGAACAGTTTTGGATAGCGCGTCTGCAGCCAGAGCGTCGCCCAGCCACCAGACGAGTGGCCGTTCAGGAGGCGCCCATTGGCGTTGGCATCCATGCGGTAGTTTGACTCAAGCTGAGGAATCAACTCGGACGTCAGCGCCAGGCCCCAGGGACCGTTATTCACGGAGTCTGCGAATTCGTGGGTGCCGGTGGGGCTTGATTCATCCAGCAGCACCCAGATCATGGGCGGCGTTTTCCCGCTTGCCATGCCGTTAAAAATATCCGCCATGATCGGCACCAGGTAGGCGGCATTGCCGCCAAAGCCGTGGGTGAAATAAACCGTAGGATAGGTCTCCTTCGCTTTCGCGTCATAGCCGGGCGGGGTCAGGACCCAGCCATCCATCTTGACAGGGCGGCCCCAGAAAGCGCTCAGGGCAGGGCTGGTGAACCCGATAGGCTGGGCGTTCGGACGGGCAGCATCGAGCGCCGCACGCACCTCGGCGGAAGCGGATTCCCGCGTCCACGGGTCGGTTGCGGGCAGGGTCCGGGTCAGGCGGATCGTAGGCGTCTCCTTGGCGGGCAAGTGCAGCTTGACGACATCGCTGACCAAATCACCCGCGCCACGCCCGGTGTAGTTGTAGCTGTGGTCCACATCCAGCACCGCCTGGACGTAATAGTCGCCAGGAGGCAGTTGCGAGTATGGATGGGGGAAAGCGATATCGTCGCCGTCAATGCCTACGCTTTCTCCTGGCTGGAGGCGGCCGACTTCCCGCGCCGTGACAGCGGTTTCAGTTGCCGCAAAGGGATCGGCATCCACTACCGTGACTGCATTGGACTTTTGTTTGGACTTCTCCAGCGCATCCGCCTCGGCGGATTTGGCCTCTCTCGCAAACACCAGCAGGCGGCCTTGGGTGGCAGGGCTGGCGGCGGCATCCAGTTGGACCTTGATGAATTGCCGGTCTGGCGTGGCGGCGGCCTGCACGTTTGCTGCGCTGGCCAGCACCAGGAGGAGGGGAAGTGTCGAAATCTTCAAGCAGGTATGCATGGTGGCCTTTCCAAAGAATCAAGATCCAGCGAAGCTGGCAAGCAAGCATAGCATTTTTGGCAATTCCGCAATGATCTGCCGAAATAAAAAAGGCAGCCGGTCTGGCTGCCTTTTCATTGATTCTGAGCTCGTCGTTCAGCCCCAGCCGTACCACGCGTCGCGCAGTTCGCCAACTTTGACGTCGGTCAGCTTGCTCTGTTTCGCGAGCCATTCTTGGACCAGGGTGCGATGGTGTTCTTCAACTTTGCCGTAGGCTTTGTTCGAAACGACAATGCCGCCGAAATCATCGTTGTAGCCGCCGCCAAAGGCGAGGCCGTTCGGCTCAATTGCTTCGTCAATGAATTGATGGATCAACGCATTGTGTTCAGCCAGGGTCAGTTTGCCCACAATCTGTGCTTCCACGAGGAAGCCGAGTTCCTGGAACTCACCGAGGTGTTTTTTCTTGAGTTGGCGTTTGTTGTAGCGGCGGGATGCGGTCATGGTGGGGCCTAATATTTGGCGGAAGCGGTGAGATTCGAACTCACGAACGGGATTAACCGTCGGCAGTTTTCAAGACTGCTGCCTTCAACCACTCGGCCACGCTTCCGGAGCGCAGGATTATACATTCTCGCGGCCGATCACGCCACGTTTCATGCATTTCTCGCAAAATTTGGGACTGCAGCCTTGGCCACCTGGTGAAGTTAGCGGATGCGCCGCGTCGTTTCACGCACTACCAGCTCCACCGGCGGGATCGTGCCTTCAACTTCTTCGCCGTTGATAAGGCCGAGCATCGATTGCACGGCCGTCTGTCCGATCACGTACAGCGGCTGGCGGATGGTGGTCAGCGGCGGGGTGGTGTAGGAGGAGCCGGGCAAATCGTCGAAGCCGACCAGCGAGATGTCGTCCGGCACGCGGATGCCTTTGCGGTACAGGAAAAGCCGCGCGCCAAAGGCCGTCTGGTCGTTGACTGCGAATACTGCGGTAAAAGGATGGCCCCCGTCGAACAGGCGGTTCATGGCCAGCAGGCCGCCGGCTTCCTGCAAGTCGCCTTCCACCACCAGCGAAGGATCGAAGTCGATGTCGGCCTCTTTCAGCGCGCGCTTGTAGCCGGCCAGGCGTTCGACCGAGTCGCGGTTCTGGGCCGGTCCTGCCAGGTGGGCGATGCGGCGGTGGCCCATTTCGATCAGGTGCCGCACGGCCAGCCAGGCGCCATGTTCGTTATCGAGTGCAAAGCCGATGGCGCGGTTGGTTCGCAGTACGCGGCCCAGCGAAACGATGGGGCGCTGGGCCGCGAAGCCCAGCACCGCGGCATCGGTCATGCGCCCGGTCAGCAGGATGATGCCGTCCACTTTGCGTGCCAGCAGCAGGCGGATGCGCTCAGCTTCTTCGTCGGCGTTCCAGTGTCCGCTGACGATCACGGAGGCGTAGCCGGTGCCTTTCAGCCCATCGTCCACACCATGCAGGATTTCGTCGAAGAAGGGCGAGGCGATATCCTGCACCACGATCCCGATCGTCATCGTGCGCCCGTGCTTCAGGCTTTGCGCCATCTGGTTGGGGGCGAAATTCAGTTCGCTGATCGCGGCCAGCACGGCTTGCCGTTTGTCGTCGGCGACCTTGGCGGTGCCGTTCAAAATGCGCGATACGGTGCTGGGGGAGACGCCCGCGCGGCGGGCGACGTCGGTCAGCGTGGCGGGCGATGGGGCAGTGGAGTGGTCGTTCAAAGGGTTTCTCATTATGAAAAGCTTTTCAAACGGAGAGTACCATAGAACAAGGCAGTAATTGGACTTAATGAATTACTGTTGCACGAATGGTATGAAAATCGTTTCTGAAAGCGTTTTCATGCCGGCACAGCAGGTCCACGAAAGCGCGATGGTCGGGCAGGTCCGCGACTGCACGCGCTGACACTGCAGCGATATTGGCGAATTCCTGGCGCGCGGCTTCGACCAGCGGGTCAAGGCCTGGCAGGGGAGGCATCGCTTTCGGGAAGTCCATTCCATACAAGACGTATTGCCAGCTGGTGGGCGGGTACATCTCGAAATCGGTCAGGAAATCCATGCGTTGGGGCGGGCGGCAACGCCACATCGCCAGCTTGTCGCGCAGGCTGTCGGTCCAGGTGGCGGGGTCGCAATTGTCGATCCAGAATTGCTCGCGGCGTTTGCTCAGGCAGTAGTGCAGCTTGATGAAGTCGACAATGCGGGCGTAGCGCTCGCCCATGAACTGGTTGAAGTGACGCGCCACCGGCGCCATCTCGCCGTTGTGCGGGAACAGGGCCGCCAGCATATGCACTGCGGTTTCCACCAGGCCGATGCCTGATGCCTCCAGTGGTTCGAGGAAGCCGCCGGCCAGGCCGATTGCCACGCAGTTCTTGATCCAGTGTTGTTCGCGGTAGCCTACGCGCATGGGGATCTTCCGCACGTTCAGGCCTTCGGCGGCTGGGCCGGCGTAGGCGCGCAGCACTTGTTCGGCGCGTTCGTCGCTGGTGTGGCGGCTGGAGTAGACGTAGCCGATGCCGCGCCGTTCCTGCAGGCCGATGTCCCAGGTCCATCCCGCTTCGTGCGCGGTGGAGATGGTGGCGGATGCGATCGGCGTATCGGGCGCGGGGTGCGGAACTTGCACGGCCAGCGCGGTATCGCACAACAGGATGTCGCTCACGCTGTGGAACGGTGAGCCAAGCGCGCCGCCGATCAGCAGGGCGCGGAAGCCGGAGCAGTCGATGTACAGGTCGGCCGTAAGGGCGCCGTGTTCGCGGGTTTCGACGCTGGCAATGGCGCCGTCCAGGTCAAGCTGCACGCCGTCGACATGGTCCTGCATGTGGCGCACGCCGAGCTTGCGGGCGTGCCTGGCCAGCAGGCCGGCGAAGCGCGCGGCGTCGAAATGGTAGGCGTAGTTCATCGGGCCGTTGTAATCGCTGTCTCCGGGACGTTTCGGTGCGCGTTGCGCATCCACCACACGCTTTTGCATGGTGACTGCTTCGGCAAAAGGCTTGTTGCCGGCGATGCCTTGCAGCCAGTAGGGCAGCAGCTCCGGAGAACCCGGCCGCTGGCTCGGCATTGAGAAGGGATGGAAGTAGTGGTCTTCGCCGTGCAGCCAGTTCTGGAAGGTGATGCCTTGCTTGAAGGTGGCACCCGACTCGCGAATGAATTCCGCTTCCGGAATGCCGATCGCCGCGAGCGTGGCGCGCAGGGAAGGGAAACTGCCTTCTCCCACGCCGATGGCGCCGATTTCGGGCGCTTCCACCAGGGTGATTTCCTTGCTGTCGCCGAACAGTTTGGCCAGGTAAGCAGCGCACAGCCAGCCTGCGCTGCCGCCGCCAACGATCAGTATCCGCGTGGTTGGGATCGTTCCCATTTTTGTCGTCTCCTTAAAAATTTTTGTTGACTTTTTATTTTTTGAAAATGTACCATGAAAACGTTTTCAAGAAATAAGAAATCGTTTTCACAACAACTACCGGAGACAACATGAAGTTTTCTGCAATCCAGGTCGGGGTGCTGGCCCTGGTCTCGTCCGTCAGCGCCTCGGCGCAGCAAGCCGCCCCTGCGGCCAACACCGAATCCGCCGTCGTGCCAGAAGTGCTGATCACGGCGACCAAGCGCACCACCTCCCTGCAAAAGACCCCAGTGGCCGTCACCGCCCTGGATGCAGCGGCACTCGAAGACGCACACGTGCAAACCATCCAGGACGTGACCAATCTGGTGCCGAGCTTCCAGGCCACCGGCCAGGGCGACCACGGCGTCATCACCATGACCATGCGCGGTATCGGTAACGACTCCGCCAAGACCGAATACGCCGATCCTGAAGTGGCCTTCTTCGTGGACGGTATCTACTCGCCGCGTCCGGAAGGCGCTACTGCGCTGCTGTTCGACGTGGAGGCGATTGAAGTGCTGCGCGGCCCGCAAGGCACGCTGTGGGGGCGCAACTCCACCGTCGGTGCGGTCAATATGCAGACCGTCAAGCCCAAGCTGAAGGAATTCTCGGGCAGCGTATCCGGCGGCATCGGCGATTACGCCCGCCTCGGCGCCCGTGCGGCCCTGAACGTGCCGACCGGCGACAACTCCGCCTTGCGTGTGGCCGTGATCCACGAACAGCATGACGGCTACGTGAAGTACCAGACCTTCCCGAACATTTCCCTGGCCGACCAACAGGCAGCCTACCTGGCGGGCGGCGGTGATCCAGCCAAGTTCCAGCCGATTAACCCGAACCAGTACGTCGTCAACGGCCCGCGCTACAACGCGCAAAACCAGAGCGGCGTGCGCGTGAGCTGGCTGTACCAGCCGACCGATCGCCTGAAGTGGAATATCTCCTACGAGCGCTTCCAGGACCGCGGCACCCCGAACATGAACCTGATGCAGACCCCGCGCGCAGGCCAGGACGAATGGTCGGCCCTGATCGACACCGCGCCGTTCCTGCACCGTAATGTGAACACCTTCCGCAGCCGCCTGGAATATGCGGTGAGCCCGGATATGTCGTTGACCTATATCGCCGGCCATTCCAAGTTCTCCGGCTCGTCGACTTATGACCAGGACGGCGGCCGCGTGCTGCCGACCAGCTTCACCACCGGCGGCGACTACCAGGCCAATAACACCGTCTGGTCCAAGTACAGCAGCAACAGCCACGAGCTGCAACTGCAGTCGGTTGGCCAGAAGGAAGTGGACTGGCAACTGGGCGCCTATTACGCGGCGGAAGACAACGGCATTCGCTTCGACATCCCGATCATGCACGGCACCCAGCAGGGCAGCGTAGCGTGGCAAGGCTCCTTCATCCAGCCGAAAGAAACCGTGGATTCGCGCGCAGTGTTCGGCCAGGCCACCTGGAACGTCGGCAGCATGCACCTGACCGGCGGCCTGCGCTACACCTCGGACAAACGCACCAACGAAGGGGGCAACGGCTATACCTGGAATTACGATGCCACCGTGCCGCAAGTTCCGCTGAGCCCGAGCATCGACCCGACCAAGCCGGGCCAGGGCTACAACCCGAGCGTGCCGTCCAATGATGGCCGCTACAAAGGCAGCAAGACCACCGGCCTGGCGCGCCTGAGCTACGACGTTGACAAGAACCACATGCTGTACGCCAGCGTAGCCACCGGCTACAAGGCGGGCGGCCTGCAGGACGGCGGCCGTACCTACGACCCTGAGACCCTGACCAACTACGAGATCGGCAGCAAGAGCTCCTTCCTGGGCGGCGCACTGCGCGTCAACAATGCGCTGTACTACGAGAACTTCAAGGACTTCCAGTTCAGCTCCCCGGTCACCAATCCGGACGGCTCGCACACCTTCGTCACCAGCAATGTGGACGGCGCCAAGGTATGGGGCTTCGAATCGGAAATCCAGGCCAAGCTGTCGCCGGATGACAAGCTGGCGCTGGCCCTGGCTTACACCCACACCAAACTGGGTTTCCTGATTGCCGGTTCCAACGACTATGCGCTGCCGTTCTGCCCAGACCTGAACTCGAACTGCCTGAACGTGACCGGCAACATCATGCCGCACGCTCCAAAGTTCTCGGCTCACCTGAACTACCAGCACACCTTCCGCCTGGCGAATGGCGACACCCTGGTGCCGCGCGTTTCGGCCCATTACGAGACCAAGTCCGAGCTGTCGATCTTCAACCTGGGCGCGGAAGACCAGCAAGCTGCCTACACCAAGTTCGACCTCGGCCTGCGCTACCAGGGACCGAAGCAGTTCTGGGTGGACGCCTTCGTGCGTAACGTCGGCGACAAGCGCATCAAGACGAGCGCCATGAATGGCGCCAATGTGTGGGTGGCGCAGTACCTGCCTCCACGCACCATCGGTGTGAATGCGGGCATCGACTTCTAAGCCCGTTGCAACGCGGCCTGCCTCGTCCCCCGGGGCAGGCCATCCCTAAGCCTTAACCTGTGAATCAAGAAATGAAAGATAAACGCCTGCCGCCCGAATTTCTCTGGGGCGTAGCCACCAGCGCCTTCCAGATCGAAGGTGCGAACCAGGAGGACGGCAAAGGCCTCTCTATCTGGGACGTATTCTGCAGCACTCCCGGCAAGATCAAGGATGGCAGCGACGGCAGCGTCGCCTGCGACCACTACCATCGCTATCGCGAGGATGTCGACATCATCGATTCCCTCGGCGTCGACGCCTACCGCTTTTCCATCGCCTGGTCGCGCGTGCAGCCCGACGGCAAAGGTGCCTGGAACGAAGCCGGCTTCGCCTTCTATGACAATCTGATCACGGCTCTGCACGAAAAGGGCAAACAGGCTTACGTCACGCTGTATCACTGGGACCTGCCGCAAGCCTTGCAGGAAGAGGGCGGCTGGCTGAATCGCGCCACCTGCGAATATTTCGCCGAATACGCCGCCGAAGTGGCGCGCCGCTTCGGCGACCGCGTGGCCAGCATCGCCACCCACAACGAGCCCTGGTGCACCGCCAACCTTGGCTACGGCAACGGCCAGTTCGCTCCCGGCGTGCGCGATGCCGCCGCTGCGGTGCAAGTCTCGCACCACTTGTTGCTGTCCCACGGCCTTGCCATGAGCGCCATGCGCGCCGTCGGCTCCAAAGCAAAGCTGGGCATTGTGCTGAACCAGTGGACCGCCGATCCGGCCACCGACAGCGACGCCGACCGTGAATTGGCCGAGTTCGAGTACGCGCGTTCGGTACAATGGTTCATGGACCCAATTTTCAAAGGACGCTATCCCGAGCTGGCCCTGCGCAAGCATGGCGCCAACGCGCCGCATGTGGAGCCTGGCGACATGGCCGTGATCCACCAGCCGATCGATTTCCTCGGCGTGAACTACTACTTCCGCGCCTTCTGCAGCGCCGAAGACCCGCCGCGCACGCCGCCGCTGGAAAACGGTCGCACCGACATGGGCTGGGAAATCTATCCGCAGGGGCTGACCGAGCTGCTGCTCAAGCTCAAAGGCGAGTACGACCTGCCGCCGATCTACATCACCGAAAATGGAATGGCCAGCAGCACGCCGGAACACGACGAGGAACGCATCTCCTTCATCTCGCGGCACTTCGATGCGATGGCCAGCGCGATGGAGCAGGGCGTCGACGTGCAAGGCTACTTCATGTGGAGCTTGCTGGATAACTTCGAATGGGATTCCGGCTACGCCAAGCGCTTCGGCATCGTCCACGTTGACTACGCCACGCAGAAGCGCACGCTGAAAGACAGCGCGCACTGGTACCGGGAGTTCATCAAGGTGCAGCGTTCATGAACCGCTCGCCCCTGCAGTGGGTCCCCACCGGCTACTTCGCGATGGCGATGGGGTACATGATGCTGACCAGCGTCACGTCCATCATGTTCAAGAACCTGGGCATGGACAACGGCCGTGCCGCGCAGTATTCGAGCATGCTGATCCTGGCCTACACCATCAAGCCGCTGTTCGCGCCGGTGGTGGAAATGTACCGCACCAAGAAATTCTTCGTGCTGGTTACCCAGCTGCTGCTTGGCCTGGGCTTCGGCGCAGTAGCCCTGGTGATGGGCATGCCGGGTTCGATGGCCCTGATGATGGTGCTGTTCTGGATCATGTCCTTCATCGGCGCCACCATGGACATTGCCAGCGATGGCGTGTACGTCACTTCTTTAAGTTCGCGCAGCCAGTCGCTGTACTGCGGCGTGCAAAGCCTGAGCTGGAATATCGGCCCGGTGGTGGCTTCCGGCGTGCTGGTCTACCTGAGCGGCCGCCTGCATTCGGACTACGGCATGGATTGGCTGGGCGCCTGGCGCATCGTCTTCGTGGCCGTGGCGATCCTGTTGCTGGCAATTACGGCATGGCACTGGCGCGCCATGCCGGACGGCGCCCGTGCCGCCGATACTCCGGAAAGCCTGGGCCAGGCCGCCTTCATCCTGCGCGACGCTTTCAAGACCTTCTTCGAAAAGCGTGGCGTGTGGATGATGGTAGCCTTTGCGCTGCTGTACCGCATCTCGATCGGCTTGCTGGAAAAGATCGGTCCCTTCTTCATGGTCGATCCGGTCAGCAAGGGCGGCCTTGGCATGTCGAATGAGTTGCTGGGCATCGTCTACGGCACATACGGCCTGCTCGCCGTGCTGGCCGGCTCGTTGATTGGCGGCTGGTACGTCGCAAAGCGCGGCCTGAAACCGGTGCTGTTCACGCTGTGCTGCGTGCTGAACATCCCGATTGCCACCTTCCTGCTGATGGCGATGTACCAGCCGTCCAACCTGTGGGTGATTGGCGCCGGTGTCGTGATCGAGAAATTCTCCTTCGGCTTCGGCTCGGTGGGCTTCATGATCTATCTGATGCAGCAACTGGCGCCCGGCAAATACACCACGACCCATTACGCCTTCGGCACTGGCTTGATGGGGATGTGCGGCATGTTGACCGGCATGGTCAGCGGCCACCTGCAGGAAGCACTTGGCTACGTCAATTACTTCTGGCTGGTGATGGCGGCGACCGTGCCTTCATTCATTGTGACCTGGTACGCGCCTTTCCATCATGAAGAAGCGCGTACCGCTACCGAGCCAGATCAGCTGCAACGCAAGGCTGGCTGACGCTTGCCGTCGTGGGCGCCGATCACGTCGCGAATGGCGTTGACCACGACTTCGGGATTGGCCTGCTGCATCTGGTGATCGGAATCCACGATCACCTTGCAGGCTTTCGGGTACATGTTCTTGACCATGTTGCGGGTCTGCTCGTCGTCGTTGACGGTGCCCAGGTCGACCGCCACGGCGCCGGCCGATTTGGGCACGTTAAACAGGCGCACGACCGGGATGTCGTCATTCCACGGCATCGCCAACATGGACTGGCCGGTACTGTTGATCTGGTCGACTTCCGCTTCCATCGCCGAATTCAGGAACACGTACTTGGCCACGCGCGTCATGAACGGGAATTCTTCCGGTTTCTTGATGATGCCGGGGTAGATCGAGTCGACCAACACCACCCCCTGGACTTCCTGCGGATAGGCGCGCGCATACATCTGCATGTACAGGCCGCCGAGGGAATGACCGACCAGGGTATAGGGCGGCTGCAAGCCTTGCTGGCGCAGCAGCTGGCGCAATTCCTCGACCACGGTCTTGCCATCGCGCGGCGTGGATGGCTTGTCGCTCTTGCCGTAGCCCGGGCGGTTATAGGCAAATACCGTCGATTCCTTGGCCACTTCCGCAATCACCTTGTCCCATTTATCAAGGGTGATGCGCGAACCGTTTTCGAAGACCACGGTGGACGGCGCACCTGGCTTGGCGATTTTCAGGACTTCGATCTTATGGCCTGCAAAGTTTTGCAGCACGGTCTCGGCCTGGGCCTGGGCGCTTGCCAGCGCGATTGTCAGCACAGGCAGGGTGTAACGAGTCAAGGGCATGAATGTCTCCAGTTTGATAACGGTGGCGATTCTGGCGGCTGCCGCCATTAGCTACCGGCAGATTGCGACGAGTTGTCAAAAATGATGCATGAATTGCACAAATCGCGGCCTGGGAGCTAGAATAAAAGTCACTACTTAGAGGGGAATCGCCATGACGCCTATCCTGTTTGCACTGCCCGGCAATGAGGCAATGACAGCGCAACTGTCGGCATTGTTGGGGTGGGAGCAGGGGAGTTTGCAGGTGCGGCGCTTCCCGGACGGCGAATCCTACGTGCGCTATCACTCGGAGGTAAAGGGGCGCCAGGTGGTCCTGGTCTGCACCCTGGACCGGCCGGATGACCGTTTCATGCCCATGTACTTTGCCGCCAGCATCGCCCGCGACCTGGGCGCGGCCAGGGTGGGCCTGGTTGCGCCTTACCTGGCTTATATGCGGCACGACGCCATCTTCAATCCGGGCGAAGGGATCACTTCCGCCCACTTTGCACGCCTGGTGTCGGGCGTATTCCACTGGATGGTGACCATCGATCCCCATCTGCATCGCCATCACGACCTGGCGGAAATCTATACCATCCCGACGCGCGTGGTGCGTGCCGCTCCGGCCATTTCGCAGTGGATTGCGGCCAATGTGCCGCAGCCGCTGGTGATCGGGCCGGATTCCGAAAGCGAGCAATGGGCGTCCGAGGTGGCGCGCGGCGCCGGCAGCCCCTGCATCGTGCTGGAAAAAGTGCGCCGCGGCGACCACGACGTGGAAGTCTCGGTGCCGGACACCGAGCGCTGGCTGCACCATACCCCCGTCATCGTTGACGATATCGCCTCCACCGCCCGCACCATGATCGCCGCCGCTGGCCATGTGCTCCGGGCCGGCCTGCCGCCGCCGGTGTGCGTGGCGGTCCATCCCCTGTTCGCCGGCAGCGCTTTTGAAGACCTGCAAGCCGCGAGTGTCGCGCGCACTGCGAGCTGCGACACCGTACCGCACAGCAGTAACGCCATTCCTGTCGCATCCTTGCTGGCGCCGGCGCTGGCAGACATGACACAAGGCGCAGCCTAGGCTATATTCCTGCCTATGTGGAATTGGATTCGTAACTGGTATCGCAAGCTGCGCATGCCCGCGGCCTACCGCGCTTACGAGCGCAGGCTGCGTGCCGCCCATGAGGAAGAGGCACGCAAGAAGTTTTCGACCGTGCGCTACGAGGCGCGCCTGCTGGCAGCCAACAAGGCGATGGAGGAGCGCGCACAGCGCCGCTTCGACATGCCGGTCGCCAAACTTCAGCTGGAAGTAGTGGCGCTGGAAAAGCAGCTCGAATCCTGCCGTACCCAGTTAGGTAATTTCGAACGTCCCTTCCGCGATGAATACGAAGTGCTGGAAGCGGAAATGGCCTTGCTGGGCGAACGCCGCCGCAATGCCTATGCGGCCAAGGACGCCAAAGCTATCGACGAAGTCAATGAGGAAATCGCCGAACTGCAGAAACGGACCAACGCTGTGCGGAGCGACCTGGCAGTGCAAACCGACTTGCGCGACCAGGGCCTGACGCCTGAAAAGCTGCGCCGCACCGTGCAGCGTTGTGAAGGGCGCTTGCAAGCCATTCAGGATGAGCAGGAGCGTATCCAGCGCGAACGCGCCAATTACATGAACCATTCCTCCGACCGCGCGGAGGTCGATGCGATCGAGCGCGAGATGCTGGCGCTGGAGCGCAAGCACGTCCAGTATCTGCGCGACTTCGATTCTCCTGCCGAACGCCGCCGGCGCGAGCGGGCTCACGAACAAATCTGGCTCAACGGCGCTTAATTGCCGCTCCTTTAATCTGCATCAATCCGGGGCGTGCTCGCTCGGGCCCAGCGCTGCCTATACTTGGCTTGTCGCGCCATGCCTTTGCACGGCGGATCGTCGGGAGGACGGCCATGCGCAACCAATCCCTTGGCAGCAATATCGGTGCAATCCTGCGCCGCTGCAAGAAAATGGAAACCAGCTTGCGGCGCGCCGGCCTGCCTGCGTTCCTGGCCTGCTTGCCGATGGCCCTGCTGGCCTGCCAGTATGCGCTGATCCTGCGCGAGAAAAATGCCAACATCAGCCGCATCAGCCGCCGCATCCAGCGCTGGCAGGGCACCGTGTCGGAGTTATCGTCCCATGAGTGTGCCCGTACGGAGTTTATCGACCTTGATCGCAAGATGCGCGCCGACATTGAAGGCGCCTGCGATTCCATGCGCAACCTGCGCGACCTGTGCGTGGAAATCTGCGAGATGTTCAGCGCCGTCGGTTATGAGTCGGCCATGTTGCAGCGTGGCCGCGATCGCTTTGATGCAACCGTCAAGGAAGCATGCCGCCTTTCGCAGTCGCTGATCGACCTGGTCGATGCGCACGACCGTCGCGCGCTGGCGATGCGCCAGCAGCAGCATGCGATCGAACAGGCCGGAGAAGCGAGCGCGGCAGCACATGCTGCGCGCGCTGCCGCCGAAGCTTAGAACCCTTCCAGCACAATCTTGCCGCGTGCGCGATTGCTTTCGAGCAGGGCGTGCGCGCGTTTCAGGTTTGCCGCATTGATAGCGCCGAAGCGTTCACCCACCGTGGTTTTCAGCACCCCGCTATCCACCAGGCGCGAGACGTCGTTCAGCAGCGCGTGCTGTTGCGCCATGTCTTCGGTCTCGAACATGGAGCGCGTGAACATGAATTCCCAGTGCAGCGACACGCTCTTGCGTTTCAGCAGGCGCACGTCGATCTGCGCCGGGTCGTCGATCAGGGCCAGTTTTCCTTGCGGCGCCACCAGTTCGGCCAGGGCGGCGAAGTGGTGTTCGCTCTCGTTCAGGCTGGCGATGTAATTGACGGGCGGCAGGCCAAGGCGGCGGATTTCTTCATCCAGTGGCTTGCTGTGGTCGATCACGTGGTGGGCGCCCAGCGCTTTGACCCATTCCGCGGTTTCGGGGCGGGATGCCGTGCCGATCACGGTCAGTCCCGTCAACTGGCGCGCCAGCTGGACCAGGATGGAGCCGACGCCGCCCGCTGCGCCGGTCACCAGCAGGGATTTGCCGGCCTCGACTGCCTTGTCGCGGCTTGCGCCCAGGCGGTCAAATAGCAGTTCCCAAGCGGTGATAGCGGTCAGGGGCAGGGCGGCCGCTTCGGCGAAACTGAGCCTTGTAGGCTTGTGCCCGACAATGCGTTCGTCAACCAGGTGCAATTCGGCATTGGTGCCCGAGCGGCCAAGCGCACCCGCATACCAGACTTCGTCGCCGGGCTTGAACAGGCTGGCGTCGGGGCCGACTGCGCGTACGATGCCGGTGGCATCCCAGCCCAGGACCTTGGCCTCGCCTTCGGCAGGAGCGACATTGCGGCGGATCTTGGTATCGACCGGGTTGACGGAAACCGCCTTGATCTCGACCAGCAGGTCGCGGCCGGTGGCAATCGGTGCCGTCAATTCGACGTCGATCAATGCATTGGCATGGTCGATCGGCAGGGAAGCGCGGTAGGCAACAGCTTTCATGATTACGTCTTTCGTAAAAAGTGGCGATGTCGGTATCTTCGACCATCACGCCTTCATGAAAAAGACTAAAATTATGGAAACACTTTCAAAGGAATGGCGAAAATGCTGCGCCTGGACGACATCGAAGTCTTCGTCAACACGGCAGACCACGGCAGCCTGTCGGCGGCCGCGCGCTCGCTGGACATATCGCCGGCCCTGGCCAGTGCTGCCTTGAAGCGCTTGGAAGACGAGCTACAGTTGCGCCTGTTTGCCCGCACCACGCGTTCGCTGCGCCTGACGGCGGAAGGCGAGCATTACCTGCGCCATGCGCGCGAAGCGGTGCGCCAGTTGCGCGAAGGGCACGAAGCGATCAGGCAGGGGCAACAGGAGCTCGCAGGCTTGCTGAAAATTTCGATGCCTTCGGATGTGGGCCGCAATGTCTTGCTGCCGTGGCTGGACGCTTTCCAGGCAGAGTACCCGGCCATCAGCCTGCAGCTATTCGTCAGCGACCGGGTCGCTGACATGTACCGCCAGCCAGTGGACCTGGCCCTGCGTTACGGCAAGCTCGATGATTCCAGCCTGGTGGCCATGCCCATTGCGCCGGCCAACCGGCGGGCACTGGTCGCCTCGCCGGAATACATCAGCCGGCACGGCGCTCCTGCCAACCTGGACGAGCTGGTCCGGCACAACTGCTTGCGCTTTGCTTTGGACGATGTGCTGTATGACCGCTGGGCCTTCCCCGCCCAGGGCAAAGTGGTGCAGGTCAGGGGCAATCGCAGCAGCGATGATGCCGACCTGGTGCGCCGCTGGGCGGTAGCGGGATTGGGGATTGCCTACAAATCACGGCTGGACGTGACCGCCGACCTCAAAGCCGGTCGCTTGCGCTTGCTGCTACCAGATGTAATGGGTGAAGAGGTGCCATTACAGCTGGTTTGCATGCATCGCTCGCAGGTCACGCCCGTCGTGATTCGTTTGCGCGACTATTTGCGCGCTCAGTATGAACAGCTATGCGAGACTCAAGTTTAGTGGGCCTTGGAGAAGATCAGCAGCCAGCGGCTGAACAGCAGAACTTCCAGGTGGCCAGGCTGAACGCCGGTGTCGCACTCGATGATCGGGTTCACAGCGTAGAAGCGCTTGCGGAAGTCGCGGCACACCAGCACTTCGCGTTTGCCGAAGCGAACCAGGAAAGACATAGGGGCATATTCCAGGCCAAAGCGGGAGCCGAAGGTGCTGTGCATAGTGGTCATGACGAATTCCTTTTGCTGTGATGTGTGTTTAACGAGTGATTAGAATAACACAAATACTGTATGAATCAACAGTACTGGATGAAAAATCAGGTTTTTTTGTTAAGCGTTGTATGAGAGATACGATCCGCCTTCCTTTACACCTTGTAGCCGGGCTGGCCCTGCTGATCGTGGCCGTGGCTGTGTTCGACGCCATTGCCGGGGCTGCGGTAGGGCCGGGCGCCCGCCTGGCCGCCCTTGATATCAGCGTCTCGCAATGGCTGCACGCCCGCGCTCGCGAACCGTGGACAACACTGATGCTGATGGTGAGCCACCTGCATAGCGTGGCCGGCATCGCCTTCCTGACGCTGCTGTTTGCCTGGCATCTCTGGCGCCGGCAAGCGCATTACTGGCTGCTGACCCTGCTGCTCTCGGTGCCGCCGGGCATGGTGTTGAATGTGCTGCTCAAGCACAGCTACCAGCGTGTGCGGCCCAGCTTTGATGCTCCGCTGCTGACTCTGCCGACATATAGCTTCCCCAGCGGCCATGCGCTGGCCGCGACCGTGTTCTACGGCGTATTGGCCAGCTATTTGTGGACGCGCGCCCGCGGCGGCGCCCAGCACGCTGCCGTGGTCGCGATTGCGGTGCTGATGGTGGCACTGGTTGCGTTCAGCCGCATCTATCTTGGCGTGCATTATCTGACGGACGTGCTGGCGGCTGTGGCGGAAGGGCTTGGCTGGCTGTCCATCTGCGTGACGGCGGTATCCAGCCTGCGGCGCCACCGGGAGCGCCCGTGAGCCGCATGGCCGTCATCATCAACGCCGGTGCCGGCCTGGGATACGGCCTGTCATGGCGCGAGTCCCTGGCCGCGCGCTTTGCCAGCCATGGCCTGGAGGCGGACATCACGCTTGCCGCCGACGTCAATCATTTGATGGAGGCCGCACGCTCGGCCCTGGCTGCCGGCGCCGGGATCGTTGTGGCAGGTGGCGGTGACGGCACCGTCAATGCCGTCGCTTCGGTCGTCCTGGATAGCGGCGCCGTGTTCGGCGTACTGCCCATGGGAACGCTCAACCATTTTGCACGCGACCTGCGCATCCCGGCGCAACTGGATGCTGCGATCGCCACGCTGGCTGCCGGCCATGTGGCGCAGGTCGACGTAGGGGAGGTCAACGGCCGCATCTTCCTGAACAATTCCAGCCTTGGCCTGTACCCGGACATCGTGCGCGACCGCCAACGGCAGCAGCGCCGGCTTGGACGCGGCAAGTGGACAGCGTTCGGCTGGGCGGCACTTGCTGCGCTGCGGCGTTATCCATTCCTCAGTGTGCGCCTGACGCTTGGCGAGCAAGGCCATGCGCGGCGCACGCCGTTCGTTTTCATCGGTAATAATGAATACCATATGCAAGGCTTCAATATCGGCGAGCGGGCGCGTATTGATGGCGGCATGCTGAGCGTCTATGTGGCCCAGCGGCCGACCCGATTTGGCTTGCTGAAACTGGCCTTGCGGGCGCTGTTTGGACGATTGCGCCAATCGCGCGAGTTCCACGTATTCCAGGCCGGCGAAATGGTGATCGAAACCCGCCACCGGCGCCTGCGGGTGGCGACCGATGGCGAGGTATCCGTCATGGCGCCGCCTTTGCGTTACCGGATCCGGCCGGCCGCCTTGCCGGTGATCGTGCCGCGTCCACAGGAGAATTGATGCGAACCCTGGTCCATATTTCCGATCTGCATTTCGGCCGCGTCGATAATGCGTTGCTGGCGCCCTTGCGCGAGTTGATCGGCGATATGCGGCCGGATGCGGTGGTCGTGTCAGGCGACCTCACGCAGCGTGCCCGCAGCGCGCAATTCCGCCAGGCGCGGCATTACTTGGATACCTTGCCCAAGCCGCAGATCGTGGTGCCCGGCAATCACGACATTCCCTTGTATAACGTGGCAGCGCGCTTCTTCCAGCCGCTGGTCAAATATCGACGCTACATCACGCGCGACCTGGCGCCGGAGTTCGTCGATGATGAAATTGCCGTGCTGGGCCTGAACACGGCGCGCTCGCTGACCTTCAAGGATGGGCGCGTCAATCGCCGCCAGGTCGAATATTTGCGCCAACGCTTTGCCCGTTTGCCACGTAGCGTTACGCGCGTCGTGGTGACCCACCATCCCTTCGACTTGCCGCCGCATAAGGACAACGATGACATCGTCGATCGCGCACCGATGGCGATGGAGGCGTTCGCCCGCTGCGGTGTGGACCTGCTGCTGGCGGGACACCTGCACACCAGCCACAGCCACAACACCTCCGAGCGCTATGAGATCGACGGCTATGCGGCGCTGGTGGTCCAGGCCGGCACCGCCACCTCTACCCGTAGTCGAGGAGAAACGAATTCATTTAATGTGCTGCGCGTGCAGCACGACGAAATTCAGGTTGAGCGTTATAGCTGGATAGAAGGCAGCGGTTTCACCTTGGCCACTACCGATATCTTCTGCCGTGAGGGCGACATCTGGCGCCCAGCTGCTTAAAGCACACCAATTACTTTGGCAAGCAGGGCAAGCAGGCCACCAATCAGCGCAGTCAAAAACGCCATCAATGTGTAATGAAGCTTATTGAAGCGGCTGTTCCATTCTTGCTGTGATACGTCGATCTTGTCATAAAGTCTGTTGAAACTACGGTCTAGCCTGTCGTTGAATTTCTCCTGGGTGGCGTCGAGTCTCTCGTTGAATTTCTGTTGGGTGGCCCCTAGTCTTTCGTTGAAATTCTGCTGGGTGGCGTCGAGCCTTTCGTTGAATTTCTCCTGATTGGCGTCAAGCCTGTCGTTGAACTTCTCCTGACTGGCGTCGAACTTATCACCGAGCTTTTCCCGTCCTGCGTCGATTTTGATATTCAGCTTTTCGAGTCCGTCCTCGAGCTTCTTGTCTAGCTTGTCAACCTTGAGATCGAGCTTGTCGAGCCGCAGAATTACTTCTTCCACCATCACCTCCAGCCTGGTTACGCGCGTGGGGATACCTGCATGGTCATCGCCAGGTGACGGCTTGTCAAGCGAGTTGGGCGGTTTGCGATCATTCATGGCCCTTTCAGCCTAGGCTGAAAGAGGTGGCGCGGTTTGACGCATATCAAACCTTAGAGCCAGTAGTCCCACACGCGAGCAAGCCATTCTTTCACGCGGTTGGAAAGAGGGCGCCTGTTCCATTCCACCAGGGTGATTTCCCTGGAGTTGTGCAGGTCTTCCTTGAACGCTTTCTCCATTTCGAGCCCGAACACATCGCCCATCACGATCACATTCATTTCGCTGTTGTGAAGGAAGCTGCGGCGGTCGAGGTTGGTCGAGCCGACAGTGGACCACACGCCATCAATCACCACCGTCTTGGCGTGCAGCACGGACAGCTTGAGTTCGTAGATCTTGACGCCCGCCTCCAGCAGGGGTTGGTAGAACGCCCGGCCGGCATGGAATACCAGCCCGCTATCCGACACGCTTGGCAGTACCAGCTGCACTTCCACGCCGCGCCGCGCTGCATCGGTCAGCGCCTCCATGGTCTGGGCATCCGGCACAAAGTAGGCGCAAGTAATGTGGATCGACTTCCTTGCCTCCTGCATCGCCAGCAGCATCGCCTTGTAGATTTCGAACCGGCCTTCGGGCCGCGAGCCCAATACCCGTACCACTTTGTCGCCCACCGGCGGAACCTGCAGGAAGTACTTGGCGTCGCGCAGATCGTCCGCATCCTGCTCGATCCACGCCTGCACAAACAGCCACTGCATCGCCTGTACGGCCGGACCTTCGATGCGGACGTGGGTATCGCGCCAGCCTACATCGTCTTCGGTCAGCGGCTGGTGCCCCCCACCGGAGCCGACACCGGAGCCGATGCCGGAACCGATGCCGGAACCGATGCCGAAACCGATGCCGGAACCGGCGCCCGAGCCAATCCCCGAACCGCCGCTGCCGCCCGGCTTGCCGTTGCCGCCCAAGCCTCCGCGGAATGGTGAGCTCTTGGAATAGGTGTCGCTGATATTGATCCCGCCGGCAAACCCCACCTTGCCGTCCACGATCAGCATCTTGCGGTGGTCGCGGTTGTTCAGCTTCCACCCGTTGCCGCGCGCCTTGGCCGGATTGATCGGGTTAAAGGCCAGCAGCTTCACGCCGCCAGCCTTCATATGGTCGAAGAATTCCTGCGGCACGCCGATGGTGCCGACGCTGTCGTAAATCACATTGACCACTACGCCTTCGCGCTGCTTCTGGATCAGCAGTTCGGCAAACTTCATGCCCAGTTCATCCTGGTCGAAGATATAGGTTTCGAAGTTGATGTGGTCCTTGGCCGCCGCGATGGCCTTCATCATCTCGGTCATGGTCTGCGGACCGTCGAACAGCAGTTGCACCTTGTTGCCGGCAATCAGCGGCACGCCAGTGGCAGCTTCTTCCAGCGCCGCCTGGCCTTTGAGGTCCAGCGTGGATTTCGCCCAGCGTTTTTTCAGCAACTGCTCGGTGGTCTGTCGCGGCAATTTACCTTTGGCGCTAACGACTTCCGGCACCGCGCTAGCACGCGCTTTGGCCCGGTCCGCGTCGACCTCGGGCAACGAAGCGCAGGCCAGCAGCGTCCAGCCCGCGAGGATAAAAGCCAGCCAACGACTTGCCTTCATGTATCACCTCCGAAGGCCAGTCTAAGACAGCAGCGAACGGTTGAATGTTCGCTGCCGAACATAGTTAGCTGTAGTTCAGCCGGGCCGCCTCACGCCTCAGTTCGCCACGAAAATCGGGATGCGCGATGGAAATTAGCGCCTCGGCGCGCTGCTTGGCCGATTTGCCGCGCAGTTGCGCCACGCCATATTCGGTGACCACGTAATTGATGTCATTCTTGCTGGTGGTCACATGTGTGCCGGCGCAAAGCGTGGGCACGATGCGCGAGATGCTGCCTTCCCTGGCCGTCGATGGCAGCACGATAAACGATTTGCCGCCGCGTGAACGATTCGCAGCGCGCACAAAGTCGACCTGGCCGCCGGTACCGGAGTAGGGCAGGTGAGCCAGGCTTTCCGATCCGCATTGCCCCAGCAGGTCGATCTGCAGGCTGGCATTGATCGACACCAGCTTGTCGTTCTGCCCGGCGATATACGGATCGTTGGTAAAGCTAACCGGATGCATTTCCAGCATCGGGTTGTGATGCATGAAGTCGTACAGCTTGCGCGAACCCAGCGCAAAGGTCGCCACCATGCGGCCCGGCATGAAGGTCTTGCGGCGATTAGTCACGGCGCCGCACTCCACCAGCTTGAGGATGCCATCGCCAATCATTTCCGTATGGATGCCCAGGTCCTGCTTGCTCGTGAGTTGCATCACTACCGCATCCGGAATGCCGCCATAGCCGATCTGCAAGGTCGAACCATCTTCGATCATTGGCGCCACGTGGGCGGCGATGGCTTCCTGTACCGGGCCGATTTTCGGCAAGCCGACTTCAATCACCGGCTCATTGCTTTCCACCACTGCCGTCACCTGCGAAATATGGATATGGCATTGGCCATGCGCAAATGGCACGTTGGGGTTGGATTCCAGCACGATCACGCGTGCTTTCTTCAGCGCGGCCATGGTGTAGTCGGCGCCCAGGCTGAGCGAGAAATTGCCGTGCTGGTCCATCTCGGAAGCCAGCGCAAACACCACGTCGGCGGGCATCTGTCCGTGTTCGATCAAGGTGGGGATCTCGGAGAAATAGGCCGGGATGAAATCTGCCCAGCCTGCCTGTCCCGCAGGCCGCGAGGCGCCCCCGAAGAAGAGCGCGCAATGCCGCACATGATGCGCCGTTTCCTGGTCGAAGTAATCGTATTTGCGCATGGCCAGGATTTGCGCCACCTGCACGCCTTTGAAATTCCGGCGCTGTGCCGACAGTTCCGTCAACAGGGCAGGCGGCTCGCCAGCGCCGGTGGGAACAATGATCATGTCGCCATCACGCACGAGGCGGATGGCGTCGGCGGCGCTGCAACGCTTGCTGGACATGCTGTGTCTCCAAATAGTTTTGTTTGTGTGCGCACAGAATGCATGACAGTGCTTACCCTAAGCTGACAAGCATGAAAGCTCTTGCCATCCTGCTCACAATGCCCGCATTGGCGCTGGCGCAGACCAGGGAGCCGCCAGCGGGCCAAGGCGTCCAGCCTTATGGCGTCATTGATGCCGGCGTCGTGCTCGAGCGCGGCTGCAAGCAGGACTGCGCGAACAGCAAGGTTTCCGCGGGTATATCGGAGGGCTCGCGCATCGGCATCAGCGGACGTGAGCCATTGGGCAGCAGCGGCAATGCGGCCGTCTTCACCCTGGAAGGCGGCGTGGAGAACGATACCGGCCGCTCGGAGGAAGGGCGGCTGCTGGGCCGCCAGGCCTGGGTCGGGCTCGATGGCACCTGGGGCATGCTGACCCTCGGGCGCCAGTACAACCTGCAATACGAGGCGTTGGCCGAGGTAGCCGATCCTTTCCACGGCGGTCTCGCCGGTACCGCTACCAACCTGATGGGCTTTACCACCAGGCGCTACGACAACGCGATCAAATACCGCACTCCGTCCGGGCGGCAATGGAGTGCCAGCGCCATCTACAGTTTCGGCGAATCGGAATTCAGTACCTCGCGTAACCGGGCGTATGGTGCGACGCTGGGCTTTGCCAACGGCATGTTCAATGTCCGCATTGCCCATCAGCGCAAGCGCAATCCGATCGAGGCCGTGGGCACCACGCAGCCGGTCGATCTTTCCGCGCGCAATACGCTGGTGGCGGCCAACCTGAACTTTGGCGCGGCCACCGTATTTGCGGCCTACGGCATCAACCGCGGCCTCGGCAGCTCGCCGTGGGACCCGGCCAACCCTTATGGCGCCTTGACGCTGACCACTCCTTCGCTGTACAGCCACGATATGCTGGCCGGCCTGTCTTACACCAGCGGACGGTTCACCTATATGGCATCTTTCATCCACAAGGATGACCGCAGCCCGCCCAACCAGGATGCGGACCAGGCCGCCGTCGGGGTGGTGTATTCCCTATCCAGGCGCACCGCACTGCATGCTTCCTTCGCCCATATCCGCAACCGCAACGGCGCAGCTTATGCCGCCGGCACCGCGACTGAAACCGGCAAGGGCAACCGCGCCATTACCTTCGGCCTGCGTCACGCTTTCTGATGTGCTACATTCCCAAGCTGGAACTTTCAGCGGGGAACACTTATGTATCTGACTTACTTCAATGGAAACTGGGCGGAAGGCAATGCGCCACTGTTCGGTGCAATGGACCACAGCGTCTGGCTCGGCTCGTCTGTATTTGACGGCGCGCGCGCCATGCGCGGCAAGCTGCCGGACCTGCGCCCGCACCTGGAGCGCGTGATCCGCTCGGCGCGCAGCCTGGGCCTGGAATGCCCGCTCAGCGTGGATGAAATGGAAAAGCTGGTGAAGGAGGGCGTGGCCCGTTTCCCGGCCGACGCCGAGCTGTACATCCGCCCGCTGGTATTTGCCACCGATGGCCTGCTGATCCCGGTCGCTGAAAAATCCGCCTTTGCGCTGACCCTGTTTGACGCACCGGTACCGCCATTCACCGGCTTCTCGGCCTGCCTGTCGGCCATGCGCCGCCCGGACGCGGACATGGCGCCGACCGATGCCAAGGCGTCCGCCCTGTACGCCAATTCAACGCGCGTGCTGCGCGAAGCAAAAGAGCGCGGCTGCGACAACGCAGTGGTCTGCGACAGCCAGGGCAATGTCGCCGAGTTCGCCACGGCCAACCTGTTCTTCGTCACACCCGAGGGCAAGGTGGTCACGCCGGCCTTGAACGGCACTTTCCTGGCCGGCATTACCCGCGCCCGCGTGATCAAGCTGCTGGCCGAGGCCGGTATTGAAGTGGAGCAGCGCACCGTCAAGCCGGACGAACTGGATCGCGCCAGCGAGATCTTCAACACCGGCAACTTCGGCAAGGTCATGCCTTGCGTGCGCTATAACGGCCGCGAACTGCCGGCCGGTCCGATTGCCGCCAAGGCCCGCGAGCTGTACTGGGCCTTTATTGCGCGCGGCGAGTAGGCGCCTGCAGGTCGGGCCCTGGCTTGCTGGGCGGCGCGGCCGGTGCCGGGGCTGCCACGCTGCCGCAATCCGCGCTGAGCCAGCGGCCGCTGCCTTCCACCACCATGTTTTGCGGCTTGCCCTGCGCTGAACTGTTCACGTTCATGCGCATGCTGTAGGCGGTGTTGCCGTTGAAAATCACCTGGCCGTTGCCGCTCGACGGCGGCCGGGTGCAATTGAAGGTCACGTTCAAGCCGCCGGGCACCGGCGTGCGGGTGGTCGTGCACTGGCCGGGCTGGCCGGCCGGCAAGTCCTGTTTTTCGGCCATGTCCTTGGTCAGGCAGTACGTCAGCTTGACGCCGCCGTTCTCGCCGAGCCCCAGGTTGACGCCGTGGCGCGCCATCATCTGTTCCATTGCCTTGCGCTGTTCCGGCGCCATATTCGCCATCTGCTGCTGGGCGGCCGCCATGACCGCCATCATTTCGGGGCTGGCGGAAGCAATGCGGTTATCCAGTTCCCACAGCCCTGGTTTCAAGGTCTGCGCCATCGCTGGCGCTGCCGCCAGGCAAAGCAGGAAGAAGGATCGGATTTTCATGGGGGCTCCAGGGTGTGTGAAGCACGGCCCGGCACACCATGCGCCGGGCCGTGCAGGCTTGCTTAACCTTGTGGCTGGCGTGGCTCGGCCACGAAGATTTCCACGCGGCGGTTGCGGGCGCGGCCGGCGGCATCGTCGTTCGAGGCAACGGGCTCTTGCTCGCCGCGGCCTTCGATCACGATGCGGGTTGGCGATACGCCGCGCGTGGCCAGGTAGTCGCGGGTATGGGCCGCGCGATCGACCGACAGCGGCTGGTTGACGCCAGGGCTGCCGGTGCTGTCGGTGTGGCCGACGATGCTCACGGTGGTGGCCGGGTTTTCATTCAGGGTCGTGGCAAAGCGGTCCAGCACCGGGCGGAAGTCCGGCTTGATATCGGAGCGGCCGGTATCGAACGAAATATCGCTCGGGATTTCCAGCTTCAGGCGGTTGTCGCCGGTTTGGGTGACTTGCACGCCAGTGCCCTTGGTGGCTTGTTCCATCTGCTGCTTTTGCGCTTCCATGCGCTTGGACCAGACGTTGCCGACCACGGCGCCAACTGCCGCGCCGATGGCCGCGCCGCCGGCAGCCCGTTTGCCGCCGCCAGGGCCGGTCGCCGCGCCGAGCACGGCGCCGATGCCGGCGCCGACACCTGCGCCGGTGGCAGTGCCGCGCTGGGTGGCAGACATATCCGCACAGCCGGTCGTGGCGAGCACGGCAATCAACAGGGCAGCAAGGGTTTTATTGGGCATGAGCTTCTCCTTCTTTAAAAATGCTCGAAAAAAAGCGGGACGGGTCCTGCGCCGCAGTCCCCGCCCCGCTAGTGTACGCCGGCTTGGCCGGCTTAACTAAATGCCGCGCCCGCTGATCAGGCGCAACAGGATCATGATAATGGCCACCACCAGCAAAATATGGATGAAACCGCCCACAGTGTAGGAGGTCACCAGGCCGAGCAGCCACAAGATGATGAGTACGACAGCGATCGTATAGAGCATGATGTTTTCCTCTCATATTCCGTAATCCTGGATGCATTATTGCTGCGCCAGACGCCGTCATCTGTACGTTGTCGAACTATCAGCGTCGTTGCAGATGTCCCTTGACGACTTTTACATGGTCGCCGGCCTGCCAGTTGCCCGAGCCGCTGCTGACAGTGCGCACCTTGCCGTCATCCATGCGCACGCGCACCTGGTAGGTGGTGGTGGACTTCATATTGCCTTCCACCTGGTTGCCGACCACGGCACCGCCCACGGCGCCGGCGACGGTGGCCAGCTTGCGGCCGGAGCCGCCGCCGACCTGGTTGCCCAGCAGGCCGCCGACAATGGCGCCGCCTGCCGCGCCCAGGCCGCTGCCCTGGCCGCGCTGGGTCACCGCATGCACCGATTCCACCACGCCGCAGCTATGGCAGACGGCTGGCGCCGGCGCGGCCATCTGGGCCGCGGCGCGTGGCGGCGGGGCCTCCGCGTAGCGTGCATCGGGGGCATTGCGTTCGGCAGGCGCAGCACCGCCGCCATAGCTGCCGCCACCGCCGCCGCTGCCCGAATAGCCGGACGTATCGGCCACGCGGTTGACCGGGGCATAACCGGCTGGCGCCGGTGGCGGGCCCATGTCGCGCGTATCGACCTGGACTGGCGCCTCGGCCACCGGTGGCCCCATCTTCGCGCCCGATTGCGGCAGCCAGCCCATCACGGCGGCAATGCCGACGCCGCAGAACAGCACCACGGCAATGGCTGCAATCAGCAGCATCGGGTGGGTGGTATAGCTCATATTCCTGGTTTCTCGTTCCATGCTGTAATTCCTTTCCTATTGGATAGTCGCATTGTGGCGGCCGAGGTGGCTAGCTTCCGTGCGTCAGCGTACATACAGTCTTTTTAATTGCCGATACGCTCCGCCTAAACTCCACCAGGCTGACGGCAATGACCCTGAATCTTCATACCGTTCCAAGCAGTGAATCGCCACCACCCCGCATTGGCAATCGCCTGCTGGCAAACCTGCCGGAAGACGACCTCGAGCACCTCGAGGGCTTGTGCGAACTGGTGGACCTCGAGGCCGGCGACATCCTGTTCGAAGCCGGCCAGCCCATCGACTACATTTACTTCCCGCTCGACACACTGATCTCGCTGCTGGCTGTGGCCGAAGGCCGCATGACGCTGGAGGTCGGCTCGGCCGGGCGCGAAGGCATGGTGGGCGCGTCGGTCGCCCTCGGCCAGCGTTTGGCCCAGGTACGCGCCGTGGTCCAGCGCAGCGGCCATGCCTTGCGGATGGAAGCGGAAGACTTCATCGCCGAATTCGCGGAACTGGAGTCGCTGCAGCACTTGCTGCACCGCTATACCGACAGCTTGCTGGCGCAAGCGATCCAGATCGCCGTGTGCAGCCGCTTCCACGTGCTGGAAGCGCGCCTGGCGCGCTCGCTGCTGGTGACGCGTAACCGCCTGCAATCCGATCGCTTCCACATGACCCACGAATTCCTGGCCCATGCCCTGGGCGTGCGCCGCGTTGGCGTGACCAAGGCCGCCAGTGCCCTGCAGGGCCAGGGCTTGATCAGCTACAGCCGGGGCAATATCGAAATATTGGACCCGGCCGGGCTGGAAGCGGTGTCCTGCCATTGCTACCAGCAGGTCCGCACGCCGTCTTAGCGGCGTGGTTTGTCGACCTGGTTACCGATTACGCCGCCAACCACGGCGCCGCCCACCGTACCGGTGGTGGAGCCGCCCGTCAGCACGGAACCGGCGACAGCGCCGACACCGGCGCCAATGGCCGTGTTCTTATCCTGTTGCGACATCGAGGAGCATGCACCCAGGCCCAGCATGGCGGTGGCGATGGCAAGGCGGGCTGCGATCTGTTTGGTTTTCATGATGTTTCCTCCGTAACTTGGAATACTGTGTCCAGCTTACGGAGGCAGGCCAATGTGATCTGTTCGCTATTTCACGGTGTAACGGTTTGTTACCTTTGCTTCTTGCCGGGCGGCGGTGCTTTGGGCTTTTCACGGGCCGCCGCCAGCAGGGCGGCGCACTGGTTTTCGCCTTCGCCGCCGGCGCTGATCAGGGGCACCAGGGCCGCCGGCGCGGCCAGGGCGCCCAGTGCCAGCGCGCCGCCGGCGCGCATCGCTATCACGCCCTTGTCGATATCGACGTCGGGCTGCTTGAGCGTGCCGCGCACATAGATCGGGGCGCGCAGCGAGATGATGCGCAAGCCCTTGGTTTCCGGCTTCAGCGTCAGGTCGATTTTTTCACTGGCCAGGTTGACCGCGCCGTTGATGTGCACGGTGGCATCATTGGTGTCGGCAATGAAGTAGCGCGTTTGCGCCAGGCCGTCGCGCACGCCGAAGTCGCCGGCCAGGCAGTTCAGGTGCACCGGCTTGTCGCCGAACAGCTTGGTCAGCACGATATTGCCGATATTCAGGCCCATCTGTTCCAGCAGCAGCTTGCTGACGGTGCCGTCGTTGACCAGGGTTTTCAACTCGCCATTCGAATGGGCCAGCATGGCGGCCACCGAATTGCCCTTGGCCGTCAGCTTGGCGTCGGCGTTGATTTCGCCGATGGTGGCTTGCTTGAGTTCGGGCAGCTTGGGCAGCAGTTGCCTGAGCTTGATGTGCCGCGCGCTGGCATCGAGCGTGGCGGCCACCGCCTCGCCGCTGCTGCCGTCCAGCGTGGCCTTGGAGGCGACCTGGCCGCCGGCAAAGTCGAAGTTGAGCGGGGTCAGGCGCAGCACCCCGTCTTTCAGGTGGAATTCCGTCTGTAGTTTGCTGAGCGGTAGTTCCTTGGTGCGCACGATGCGCTCGGCGCGGAAACTGACGTCGGCATCGATGGCTGTCCAGCGCTCGGTCTTGAAGGTTTCCACTGGCAGCAGCTTGCCGGCAGGCTGTACGGCGGCGACGCCGCGCTCTTCCTTCTTCGCGTTGGAGTCGGCGCCGATCAGCGGGCCGAGGTCGGTAAATTGCAGCAGGCGCGAATGCACGGAACCGGTCAGCAGGCCGCGCGGCTGGCGCTGCTGGAAGGACAGGGTGCCGGCAATATCGCTGTCGCCGACGCGGCCGGTGAATTTCTCATAAGTCCATTGGCTGGCGCCCTCGGCCAGGTGGCCGCTCAGGCGGCCGGCAGTGGTGAAGGGCGGGGTTTCCGGCAGCAGCAGCCCGGTCAGCGCATACAGGCGCGCGGCCGAAGCACCGGCTACCTTGAGCTGCAGGTCGATGGCGGCCAGCTGGGCCGGATTGGTCAGGGTGCCTTCCGCTGCCACGCTGACCAGGCCGACCCTCGCATCGGCCTGGATCGGGAAGGGCAGGCTGGTGTCGCGCAGCGCCAGTACGGCGCCGGTCTTGCCCTTGCCGCTGATGTCCTGTTTGTTCCATTTGCCGGCCAGCGTCCATTGCACGCCGTAGCGCGGGTCTTTCTCGAGGGTATCGACGTGGGCGGTCGCGCTAATCTTTTGCAGCGCATCGTCCAGCTTGATGGTGCCGCGCGTGAACACCACGCGGTCCAGTTCCATGCGCCATGCGGAGGGCGGGCGCTTGGGCAAGGTCCAGTTGTTCCTGCCGTCGGCCTGGCGCAGCAGGTCGAGCTGGGGCTGGTCGAAACGCAGTTCGGGAATGGCGATCTTGCGGCCCAGCAGGGCAAACGGGCTCAGTGAAAACGCCAGGGTCTGCGCCGCCGCTGTGTCGCCCTGCGGCAGGCCGGCCGGATTACCGACGTGCACGTCCTGCGCTACCAGGTGGGGCCAGGGAATGTGGTCGCGCCAGCTGCGCGCCTGCGGCGGCGGCAGCTGTTTATGCCACGTCAGCGACAAATTGCCGCGCAATTCCACGGGCCTTTGCAGCGCTTCGGTGGCACGCGCACCCAGCCAGGGGCGGGCGCGGTTCCAGTCATAGTTCAACAGGATCACCAGGGCCACCGCCGGAATGGCCAGCAGGAAGCCCAGCACAGCCAGGCTAATCTTTGCGCGGCGAGAAATTGTATGTGCCATGGCGACAGGTTACACCCGGCAGCCCGACTTCAATGTGCGGCACCGTACTGAACCCAGCGGGGACAGCTTATATAACTGGCATACCCCAATCGCTTTGAGGAGAACAACAATGGATTCGCTGAATCGCCTACCACTGTTGGCTACTGCCTGCGCTGCATGCGTGATCGCGTTGGCTGGTTGCAGCAGCATGAAAACCCCGGCCACGGCCGAAGTGGCATCGTCGCGCACGGCGGTGGAAGCAGCTGCCTCGACCGGCGCACCGGAACTGGCGCCGGCCGAAATGGCCGCGGCGCGCGACAAGATGCTGCGCGCCAACCAGGCACTGGCCGCCAAGGATTACCGCACGGCCCAGGACTTGGCACAGCAGGCACAAGCGGACGCCAAGCTGGCGCAGAGCAAAGCCAGCAGCGCCAAGGCTACCGAGGCCGCCAATAAACTGCAAGAAGACATCCGTGTGCTGCGCGAAGAGCTGGACCGCGCCAACAGCACCATGACTCGCTGAGAAAGGAGCCATCATGTTCAAGCCCTTCCTGAAACCTGTTGCCCTGGCAGCGGCCCTGGCCCTGGCAGCCTGCAGCACCACCCCGACCTCCACCAGCGAACTGGAAACGGCACGCGCCAACTATGCGCAAGCGCAAGGCGATCCGATGGTGGCCAAGTACGCCGGCGCCGAACTGGCCGCCGCCACCCGCGCCATGGACCACGCCAATACTGCCGCCGCGCGCAACGAAAGCCTGGCCGAGATCGACAAGCTGGCCTATATCGCCAAGCAGAAAGTCGCCAGCGCCCAGGAAATTGCCCGCGCCAAGTCGGCTGAAGACCAGTTGAAAGACGCCGCCGCCCAGCGCGACCAGGTCCGCCTGCAAGCCCGTACCGCCGAAGCCGAAGCGGCCCAGCGCCGTGCCGACCAGGCCCGCATGGATGCCGAGAATGCGCAGAACCAGGCCGCCAGCGCCGAAGCCGCCACGCGCGATGCCCAGGCCCGCGCCGCAGCCCTGGCTGCTGCCCTGTCCGAGCTGCAGGCCAAGCAGACCGAGCGCGGGATCGTGATCACCTTCGGCGACGTGCTGTTCAATGTCGACCAGGCCAACCTGACGTCGCAAGGCATGGCGGTGGCGCAGCGCCTGGCCAATGTGCTGCGCGATAACCCGGACCGTACCGTGCTGGTGGAAGGCTTCACCGACAGCACCGGCAGCGATGCCTACAACCTGCAGCTGTCGCAGCGCCGTGCGGAAGCCATTCGCAGCGCCCTGAGCCAGATGGGCATCGACCGCGCCCGTATTGAAACGCGCGGCTATGGCGAAGCGTATCCAGTGGCCGGCAATGCCACGGCTGGCGAACGCCAGATGAACCGGCGGGTGGAAATCGTGCTGTCCGAAGCGGGCCGCCCGGTGACCTATCGCCGCTAACGAGGAGTTTCCATGATCGATAAAAATGCGATCCGCGCGGCAGCCCGCAACATGGCCGACGGTCCGGTGACCGAAGGCTACAAGGGCAACCGCGCGCTGGTGCTGCAAATGCTGAACGAGGCGCTGGCCACCGAGCTGGTCTGCATCAACCGCTACAAGCGCCACTACTACATGGTGACCGGCCTGTCGAATGCTTCGATCAAGGCCGAGTTCCTGGAGCATGCGACGCAGGAGCAGCAGCATGCCGACTGGCTGGCCGAGCGCATCGTCCAGCTCAATGGCGCACCCGATTTCAATCCAGCAACGTTGCTCGAACGGAGCCATGCCGAGTATGATGACTCAAGGGAGGTGCAAGCGATGGTGCGGGCCAACCTGATTGCAGAACGGGTGGCCATCGAGAGCTATCGCCAGATGATCGAACTGATTGGTGACAGCGACCCGACGACCAAGCAACTCTTGACGCAAATCATGGCGGTGGAAGAAGAACACGCCGACGATATGCGAGACCTATTGGCGTAAATCAATTACGAAAGAGGAGTCCTATCATGCTGGAACAGAACATCAGTACCGTCAACAACGATGTGAAAACGCTGGTCAAGGATGCGCAAGCCCTGTTCACTGCCGCCACGGCGCTGACCGGCGAGAAAGCGGACGAGCTGCGTGGCCGCGGCATGAAGGCACTGGACAGCGCGCTGGCCAAGGCCCATGAAGCCCAGGCCAGCGCGATTGCCGGCGCCAAGCATGCCGCGGCCTCGACCGATGCCTACGTCAAGGAAAATCCGTGGCGTTCGATTGCCGTGGCAGCCGGCGTGGGCCTGCTGGTCGGCGTGATCCTCGGCCGCAAATAAGCGATGTCGTCCGAGAACCAGGTACCACCACCGCCCGGCCTGATCGCCTCTGTGGCCGGGCTTGCCAAGAACTGCCTGCACCTTTTACTGTCGCGCCTGGAATTGGCAGCCCTCGAGCTGACCGAGGTGCGCGACACCTTGCTGCAATTGTCCATCGTATTTGCCGTAGCGCTGCTGGCTGCCTGGTTCGCCATCGCGTTCGGCACGGCGACCCTGATCTATCTGTGCTGGGAAGCGATTGGCTGGAAAATCCTGCTGGTGCTGGCGATTGCCTTTGCTGTGCTGGCGATCGGCCTGGTGCTGTGGGGACGCAGCCTGGTGCGGCAGGGCAAACTAGGCTTGTCGGCAACCATGGCCGAACTCAAGTCCGACCGCGACATGCTGCTTTGAAAGGGAGACGATGGCGTCCAAAAAGGAATTGGCCGAACTGGCCGTAGCCAAGGAAAGGCTGGTGCGGGAAGGGGAGTTGTACCGCCTCAGTGCGCTGCGCTCCAAGCATGAAGTGGTCAATGCTTTGCAGCCGCAAGCCTTGCTGCACGGGGCAGTCGACCAGGCCATCGGCGCGCTGCAGGCGCGGCTCGGCAATTTCATCCGGCCCGGCGGCGGACTGTCCAGCATCGACTTCAAGACCCTGCTGCCGTTGCTGATGACGGCCGGTACCTGGCTCAGCCGGCGGCGGCGCCTGGCCAAGCCGGCGCTGGCAGTGGGGGCGCTGGTGGCTGCCGGCGTCATGTGGCTGATCCGGCGCAAGTCCGGCGAAGAGAACTAAGCCGTTTTGCGCAGGCGCGACATGTACTGCGTCGTAATGCCGAGGTAAGAGGCCAGCGCGCGCTGGGTAATGCGCTGTTCCAGGCCGGGAAACTGGCTGCGGAACGCTTCCAGCCGCGCTTCCGCCGTATTGTGGCTGCGGATCTGCAGGTTGGCCGCATAACGGCGGATGCTGCATTCGATAATCTTCAGGTAATACTCGTTCACAAAAGCGTGCTCGGCCTTATGGCGCTGCATGGCCATCCAGTCGATGCGCCAGGCTTTGACCGCCGTCTCTGCGACAAAGAATTCCTGCGCGGGGGCTCCCTGCAGGCCGCCCATCATGTCGCTGTGCGAGCCGGTGTTTTCGCCCTCGGTGATGAAGCCCAGGGTGAGGTCTTCGCCGGCCACCGAAATATGGCCGCGCCGGGCCACGCCGCTGGAAATCCAGTAGTAATGGGTGGCGCGGGTGCCGGCCTCCTGCAGCATCGTGCCCTTGCGCACGGTGACCGGTGTCACGTGCGGGGCGCTCAGCTCGGTGTAGCGGTCGTAAAGCGCAATGCCAATGCCCAAGCGTTTGACGGTTGAGTCCCGGTGTTGCTCTCTTTGTAATTGGTATGCATGTGGCATGCTCGCATCATACCTGACCTCGCCAAAGGTCAGGATGACTTTTTATGATGCGGCCATAACGGCTGGTTGTTGGCTTGCCTTATTTGCCACTGGTTTCATAGGTACGCGACAGATCGCGCGTGGCCAGGTGGATCTGGCGCGCATTGGCCATATCCGACTGGGCGATGCTGCGCGCTTCTTTCACGCAGTCGCTGTTTGCGCCGGCCCCTTGCTGCTTGCAGGCTTCCAGGGCTTCACGCAGGGCTGCGTTGATTTCCTTGCGCAGCGTGGCAAGCTGGGCCGCTTCGGTGCGGTCCGGCCTGGTCCAGCGCGGCGGGTCGCCGCGCTTGAGTTCTTGCTGTTGCTGCCGTGCAACTTCCGGCGGCGTGACCTGGGCGCTGGCCAGCCCGCACAGGGCCAGTGCAACAGCGCCAATCAGCATTTTCATGATGGGCTCCTTCGCTACAGCCTGCCAGTCAGCAGCAGGATGAGCAGGACGACAACAATCAGGCCGGCAATGCCGCTCGGGGCATAACCCCAGTTGCGGCTATGCGGCCAGGTTGGCAGGGCGCCAATGACGAGCAGGACCAGCACGATCAGCAGGATGGTAGCCATGGCAACCTCCGCCTAGTAACGGTAGACCCGGCCATCGACCACGCGCACGCGCGTGCCGACCCGCAGGTCGTAAGCGCTGTCCTGGTTGACGGTACGGTAGTCGCCGTTATCGAGCCGCACGCTGATCTGGTACACGTCGCGCGGCGCGTTACGGTTTTCTTCAACGCGGTTGCCGATCACGGCGCCGCCAATGGCGCCGGCAGCGGTTGCCGCGGTACGGCCGGAGCCGGAGCCGATCTGGCTGCCGGCCAGGGCGCCCAGCAAGCCGCCGGCGACTGCGCCGGCCCCGCTGGTGGATGGGTCAACGCGTACCACGCGGATCGAGTCCACCGTGCCATACGTCGAGACATCAGCCTGCGAAGAATAATCGGTTGCCTGGGGATAGGATGAATTGCTGGCACAACCGGCCGACAGAGCGGCCACTGCCACCATCATCGCTGCGAGGGATACAGTCGGTTTCATAACGTCTCCTCCTGTGGGTGGGATTGGGGTCAGGATAGGGAGCGCGGGTCCTACTCGTCTGTGCGATTCCGCACAATGTTCGCCAGCGAACAGAAAGCAGGCCTTGTTAGCTGGACACTAGTGCCCGGAACACCCACCACACATAGGAGAAGCGTCATGAAAATCGCACAGAAATTCGCTACTGCCGTGTTCATCGCATCGACCCTCAGCCTGGCCGGCTGCGCCTCGACCCCAACCAAGGAAAGCGCCGGCGAGTATATCGACGACGCCGCCCTGACCACCAAGGTCAAGGCCAGCATCTTCAACGAGCCATCGCTGAAGTCGACTGAAATCAATGTCGAAACCTTCAAAGGCACCGTGCAGCTGAGCGGCTTCGTGGCCCAGCCTGCAGACATCACCCGCGCCGGCGAAATCGCGCGCGGCGTGAAAGGTGTCAAAGAAGTCAAGAACGACATCCGCGTCAAATAAACGCGGGTGGCATGGCTCATGCGCCTGGCGCAGACCATCCTTGCCACCGTCGCCTTCCTGTACGCCCTGCAGTGGGGCCGGGGCTTCCTCGTGCCCCTGCTGCTTGGCATCCTGCTGGCCTACACGCTCAATCCGCTGGTGGCCTGGCTGGAGCGCGTGCGCGTAAGGCGTGCGCTGGGCACCACCTTAGTCACTTGCGCCATCCTGGTGGGCGGTGCCGTGACGGCGGAGAAGGTGCACGTCGAATTTTCCAACATCATCGAAGAACTGCCCGACGCCGGGCGCAAGCTGTCACGCCTGGTGGCTTCGACCACCAGCGGCAAGGACAGCACGCTCAAGCGCATCCAGGATGTCGCCACCCAGATCGAGCAAGCGACCGCCGGCAAGCCCGTCACGCCGCCGCGCAAGGCGATCGCGGTGGTCACGCAGGATGGCGGGCATATCAAGGTGATCGACTGGGTATGGGCAGGCTCGCGCGGCCTGCTGGCTTTCCTGAGCCAGGCCACCATGGTGGTGTTCCTGGTGTTTTTCCTTCTGCTGTCCGGCGACACTTTCAAGCGCAAGCTGGTCAAGCTGGCCGGGCCTTCCCTGACGCGCAAGAAGGTCACGGTGCAGATCCTCGACGAGATCAACACATCGATCCAGGGCTATATGTTCATGCTGCTGGTGACCAATGTGCTGCTGGCGCTACTGATGTGGCTGGCGCTCCATGCGCTCGGCCTGGAGAACGCCGGCGCCTGGGCTATCGTTGCCGGCCTGCTGCACCTGATGCCGTATTTCGGCCCGCTGCTGATCGTGTGCGCGCTCAGTGTCGCCGCCTACCTGCAAACGGAATCGCTGCAGATGGTGGCCCTGGTGGCACTGGCCTCGAGCACCATCGCCACCCTGGTCGGCACTGTCATTGCGACCTGGATGACTGGCCGCATTGCGCGCATGAATGCCGCCGCAGTATTCGTCAGCCTGCTGTTCTGGGGCTGGCTATGGGGCGTGTGGGGCTTATTGCTTGGCGTGCCGGTGGTGGTGATCGTCAAGGTCGTGGCCGAGAAGGTCGAAGGCATGGAAGTGGTTGCCGAGCTGCTCGGCGAGTGAGCTCAGTGCCGGTGCCGCAAGCTGCCAAGCTGGAGGGCGTATTGGCGCGCAAATTCGGCGCCGAGGAAGAACACCTGGGCCGAGTAATAGACCCAGAGCAGCACGGCGATCAGTGATCCTGCGGCGCCAAAGCTGTCGGTGACGCCGCTGTTGCCGATGTAGGCGCCGATCGCATATTTACCCAATGTGAAGAGGGCTGCGGTGCCGAAGGCGCCGATTACCACGTCGCGCCAGGACAGCTTCACGCGCGGCAGCATTTTGTAGATCACCCCGAACAGGGCTGAAATCACGAAAAAGCTGATGACGTGGTTGATCGCCGTCGCCAGCATTGCGGTGTCTTGCCAGTAGCCGCCCCACTTTTTTTCAAGGAAGGTCAGGGCGGCGCTGATCACCAGCGAGACCAGCAGCAGGAAGCCCAGGACCAGCACCATGCCGAAAGATAGCAGCCGCGTGCGCAAGGTATCCCAGATGCCGCCTCCTTGCACTGGCGGCAATTGCCAGATTTCGTCGAGGCTGCCTTTCAGTTCGGTAAACACACTGGTGGCGCCGAACAGCAACAGGGCGCCGGCGATCAGTGTGGCGATCACGCCTTGCTTTTCATTGGTGGCGCCGGACAGGATTAGCTGGATCGCTTCCGCGCCCTGGCTGCCGACCAGCCCGCGCAGCTGGAAGAACAGTTCGCCCTGAGCGGCTTCCCTGCCGTAGAACAGGCCGGCAATTGCGATGACCAGCACCAGGATGGGCGCCAGGGAAAACAGGGTGTAAAAGGCGAGCGCGGCTCCCTTGCTGCTGGCGCGGTGCTCGAGCCATTCGGTAATGGCGCACCAGCCAACGGCAGGCAGCTTTTTGGCGATGTGGGGAAAGCGTCTCCAGCCCATGCGCCAAGCCTACGCCGGGGCAGCCGGGCCGACAGTGCGCCGGGGCACACAAAAAAAAAGGAGCCCGAAGGCTCCTTTTCAGTCTGCGTTGGCAGTGATTACTTCACGCGACGTTCCGCGGTCACGTTGTCGATTTCAACGCGACGGTTTGGTTCCAGGCACTTGATCAGGTCAGCGCGCTTCATCTTCTTGTCGTTGCACTGAACCACTGGCTGGGACTTGCCCTTGCCTTGTGCGGTCAGGCGCGACGAGTCAACACCTTTGCCTACCAGGTAGGTCTTGACGGCTTCAGCACGACGCTCGGACAGCTTCTGGTTGTACTTGTCGGAACCCAGGCGGTCGGTGTGGCCGGTGATGACCACGTTGTTGACCGACTTGTCTTCGTTCAGCAGCTTGGCCATATCGTCCAGCTTAGGCTGTTCCGGTGCCAGGTTGGCGCTGTCGAAGGCGAACAGTTCGTTGGCGGACATGGTCACTTTTTCGAACTTCGGTGCTGGTGGCGGAGGAGCCACTGGTGCCACGACTGGCGCTGGGGTTGGCTCAGGTGCGACAACTGGCGCAACCGGTGCTGGAGGCGGTGCTGGCTGTGGCGCTGGGCCCAGCAGGTAGTTCAGCGAGAACATCAGGTATTTGTTGTTCGCTTTCGAGTGGCTGAACTCGTCGCCGCGGATGAAGCCGTGCACGTTGCGCAGGTCAGCTTGCAGGAACAGGCGCTCGGTGATGTTCGACTGCAGGCCCAGGCCGACGGAAACGAATGGGGAATTGCGCTTTGGTTCAGCCAGGCTGTTGGCGGCAGTGAACACATCGCGTTCCGCACCGGCGCCTACCAGCAGGAATGGGCGTACCGATTTACGGGAGAACATGTACAGGGCGTCAACGCCCAGAGTCTTCTGGCCGTAACGCGCGCCGTTTTGCTTGACTGCGCCTTCGGTAGCGTTGAATTGCAAGTCCCACTGTTCATTCAGGGCTTTGCCCAGTTTCAGGCCGAATGCTGCGTCGTCCTTGTCGATACCCCAAACGCCGTCAGGGCGGATCACGCCGGCGCCAGCGCCAACGTACCAGTTCTGGTTGAGCAGGGTGTCCTGCGCCGAAGCGGCGAACGAAGCCGACAACATCGCAGCGGCGATGGCGATATTTTTAATTTTATTCACTAGAAAACTCCCGTTGTTTGAGTAGAAAAGTCGCAAAAAAAAGTTGCGCGACTCCCTTGCCCAGCGGTGATGCATTGCTGTGGGTTCAGTTTAGGCGGTGTTACCCGCAGGTATCCGTGCGTTAGCGCACATTTGCTTTTTAGTATAGCAAGTATGTGGCTTTTCTACAACGTGTACACAATGACATGAACGCGCCACTGTCCAACGGGGATGACAGCGGCGCTGCATTGTTACGGATTGTTACTGTTTAGCCGGTTCGGGCGGTGGCGTTTGCGGCTGCACGATCACCGTGTCGCCGGCCTTGCCCGGTTCACCTTGCGGACCTGGGGTGCCCGGTTCGCCTTTCGGGCCCTCAGGTCCCGGCGGCCCAGGCACGACAGCTGGCGGCGGCGCCGGTTCGACGGCTGGCGGCGGATTGTTGGTAACGGTCTTTTCACAGGCGGTCAGGCCCACCAGGGCCAGGGCTGCGAGCAGGACTGGATATTTCATGGTCGTTCCTCTCTGGTTGGTTGATGCCGCCTCCAGCATAGGCCGCTGTCGGGTTGCCACTCTGTTCGGGAACACACACAGGAAAAGCTGGTCTAAGCCTTGACCTCACCGGAATTGGTAAATAGCTAATGTTTGTTCGTTTGTATGTTCGTTGCCGCACAGACCGATGAGTCAAGGGCAGGCACTCTGGAGCCTGCGAATCCACCCTGGCATCTACAAGGAGTGTTCAAATGCACGCAATCAGAGAATCGTCCCATGGCCTCGAAATCGAAGCTACCGCAGAGCTGCCGGCACCATTGCCGGCTGTGCCGTCCCGTCCACGCCTGGCGCTTGTCGAGCGTCCCGGTCCCGTGACGGAGCGCAAAGCGCTGTCGCTAGCTCCGATCGAGCGCGTCCGATCCACCTCGGCGACCCTGCGCCGCATCGAAAATATGCAGAAACTGGTGGCGGAATTACAAAACCACGAAATGCTGGCTGACGAAATCGCCTGGTTCCTGAAATTTTCGCCGTCGGGCGCCCGCAAATACATCCGCGACCTGCGCGAAGCAGGCGTGATCGAACTGGCTCGCTATATAGAAGGCACGGCCACCTACCTGGGCAAGGCTGTTTACCAGCTGACCCCGGACGCCGAACGCGTGCAAGCCTTCTTGGCCGCGATCGCCCAGCCCAAACGCGAAGGTGCGCCGCCACGCAAGGAGCGTCCAAGCCTGCGTGAGCAGAGCATGGCTGGCAATGGCCGTCACTTCCATATCCTGGCAGACGACACCCATTACGCGATCCGCGTCAACCGTGGCCCGGTGCAGCGCGACCCGCTGGTAGCCGCCCTGTTTGGCGCCCCGAGCTCCCTGCAAAAGGCCATGCCTTAAGCCGGAACAGTGATAAGCTTCCATTGATGGCATGTTGAAATGCCATTGACCAGCCCCATCTGTGGCGGAACGAGTTCTGTTATGGACGGCATCATGGACGCTTGGGTTTTGCTTATCTTGACGGCGCTGGGCATCGCAGCGCCGATCGTGTATCCACGCTGGACCTTGCGGCGGGCGCTGGCCCGGCCCCTGGCTGCGGCCGACCAGGCCACGCTTGAGCGCAGTATTCCCTTCTATCGCAAACTGGCGCCGGACTTGCAGCGCCAGTTGCAGCGCATGGTGGTGCAATTCCTGCACCAGAAAAAATTCGTCGGTTGCGCCGGCCTTGAAGTGAGCGATGAGATGCGCATCACGATTGCCGCCCAGGCTTGCCTGTTGTTGCTGAACAGGCCGAGCAAGGTTTACCGCGCGCTGCACACCATCCTGGTCTACCCCGGCGCTTTTATCGCCAACCGCGATGAAGTGGGCGCGGGCGGCGTCGTTACCCCGGCGCGCCAGCAGATGCTGGGCGAATCGTGGAACGATGGCCGCATTGTGCTGTCGTGGGATGACGTCGCGCGCGGCACGCTGGACTGGCAGGGCGGCAACAACGTCGTGCTGCATGAGTTTGCCCACCAGCTTGACAGTGAATCGGGCAGCAATAACGGCGCACCTTACCTGGGCAGTCCGGACAGCTACCGCAGCTGGGCCGAAGTGCTGTCGCGCGATTACGCCAACCTGCGCCACGAAGCCTGGCTGGGCCGGCAGGATAGCGTGCTGGACCATTACGGCGCCACCAGCCCGGCGGAATTCTTTGCCGTGGTGACGGAAACCTTCTTCACGCGGCCGTGGCAATTGGCCGAGCGCCATGCAGCCTTGTACGGCGAGCTGCAAAAGTATTACCGGGTCGATCCGCGCGACTGGCTGGCGGCACCGCCGCCGCCTGCGCCGGAACCGGCCTTCCTGTCGATGCCAATGCCCGTGCGGTCGTTCGCCTGGGCCGACTGGTAAGGAGAACCCAGGGCGCCCATGGAATTCGAAGACTTCGATTTCATCACCAGCGAAGCGCCGGCCCGCGCCAGCGAACCGGCCGATCCGCTGCAGCGCCTGAAATACCTGGTCGACAATACCCCGGCCATCATTTATAGCACGGTCCCCAGCGGCGACTTCAAGATGACCTTCGTCAGCGCCAACGCGCTGAATGTGCTGGGCTACCGGCCGGAAGAGATGGTGGCCGACCCCAACTTCTGGTTCGACCATATCCATCCGGACGACGCACCCAACATCTTTTCCAGCCTGGCGCAGATCTTTACCGAAGGCGAAAAGGCTTACGAATACCGCTTCCGCACCGCCGATGGCCGCTACCTGTGGATGCACGACCAGTTGCGCCTGATCCGCGACGAGCAGGGCGCGCCGCTGGAGGTGATCGGCTCCCTGACCGACATCACCGACCGCAAGCAGATGGAGGAAACCCTGCTGCAGGCCCAGAACATGGCCTCGATCGGCCAGCTGGCGGCCGGCGTGGCGCACGAGATCAACAACCCGGTGGGCTTTGTCACCTCGAACATCGGGACCCTGAAAAGCTATGCCGAAACCCTGTTCGACCTGGTCGAACACAGCGCCACGGCGGAACAGCGCAGCAAGGCCGACTTCGACTTTATGAAAGAGGACACGGCAGCCTTGCTGCGCGAGTCGATGGATGGCCTGCGCCGCGTGCGCGACATCGTGCAGGCGCTGAAAGACTTCTCGGAGGCGGGCGACAGCCAGTGGCAGCAAACCGACCTGCATGAAGGGCTGGAGAGCACACTGAATACGCTGGCCAATGAGTTGCGCTTCAAGGCCAAGGTCGACAAGCACTACGGCAAGCTGCCGCCGGTGCGCGGCCTGCCTGGCCAGTTGAACCAGGTGTTCCGCAACCTGTTGCTGAATGCGATCCAGGCGATTCCCGGCCAGGGCATCATCCGCGTCGTCACCAGCGCCGACCGCGATGCCGTCCAGGTGCGCATCCAGGACAACGGCGTCGGCATCCCGCCGGAAAACCTGGGCCGCATTTTCGATCCCTTCTTCACCACCAAGCCGGTGGGCAGCGGCACCGGGCTAGGGCTTTACCTGGCGTACGGCGTGGTCAGCAAGCACGGCGGCCGCATCAATGTGATTTCCGAGCCCGGCAAAGGTTCGGCATTTACCGTGGTCCTGCCGCTGCACCCCGCTGAACCCAGATAGGCAGGCGGTGCCCGCTCTTTTTCTCGAAATCCTGCAACTGCTGGATCATGCGCTCATTGAGGACGTGGTCCGAGGCCAGCAGCATCAGGCCGTCGCGGCTGACCACGTCGCGCGACAGCACCATGCCCGGCACCAGCTCGCCCGATAGCAGTTCGACGTCGGTGGTTTCCGGCAAGCCGCGAATGCCGCCGTCGACCACCTGGCGGAACGCTTGCACCACTTGCGGGTCGTAGCGCTTGCCGCTGCCGTCCATCACCAGCGACTTGGCTTCTTCCGGACGCAAGTGGCGCTGCACCAGAGCGCCTTGCTGCAGGTTGTAATAATCGATCGCCAGCGTCAGGATGCGCGAGCCGATCGGGATCGCGAATCCCGCCAGCTTGTCGGGGAAACCCTGGCCGTCAAAGCGCTCCATCTGGTGGCGCACGATGGCGGCCACGCCGGCCATGTCGGTCAGCGGCATCAGCAGCTGCGCGCCATAGACCGGGTGCTTGCGGAATTGCGCCAGATCGGCGCCCTGCAGCATGGTCATCGGGGTGCGCAGCATCTCGTCGGTAAATCCGATGCGGCCCAGGTCGTGCAGCAGGGCGGCGATGAACACGTCCTGCACCTCGTTCATGTCGAGCTTGAGCTGGGCGGCCATCTTGCGCGCCAGTTCGGCCACCTGGCGCGTCTGGCCGGTCTGGCCGGTACCGCGCATTTCGGCGATGCTGGACAGGATCTTGATGGTGGTCAGGAAGTTGGCCTTGAGCTGGCGCGTGCGCTCTTCGACCTTCTGTTCCAGGCCGGCGTTGAGCGACTTCAGCTCCTCGTTCTGCTTGAGGGTCAGCGCCTCCAGGCGCTGCTTCTCCAGCTCGAGCTGGTGGCGTTCCAGCGCGTGGCGCACGATCAGCAGGATGTCGTTATCGTCCCAGGGCTTGGTGATGTAGCGGTAGATCTCGCCGCAGTTGATGGCATCCTGGATCGATTGCACGTCGGAGTAGCCGGTCAGCAGCAGGCGCACGGTATTGGGCCAGCGTTCGCGCACCTGGGCCAGGAAGCGGGCGCCATCCATTTCCGGCATGCGCATGTCGGAAATCACCAGGTCGACCGGCTGCTGCGCCAGCAGTTCGAGCCCTTGCGCGCCGCTGATGGCCGTCAGCACCTCGTAGCCTTTGCCGCGGAACAGGCGGCGCAGGGAAGAGAGGATGTTCGGCTCGTCGTCGACACACAGGATGGTCATCATAAAGGGGCTTCCTTCTGCTCGGTGGGTGGACGCTTCTTGGGCAGCGTGACGCGGAACGTGGTGCCTTTGCCGAGGGCCGATTCGACCTCGATCCGGCCGTGGTGCTTTTGCACGATGCCGTAGGACAGCGACAGGCCGAGGCCGGTGCCCTTGCCGACTTCCTTGGTGGTGAAGAAGGGATCGAAGATGCGGCTCAGGTTTTCCGGCGCGATGCCGCTGCCGTTGTCGCTCACGCTGAACCAGACCTGTTCGCCGTCGCAGCCGGTGCGGATTTCGATGCGGCCGCGCATCGAGCCGATGGCATGGGCGGCGTTGACCAGCAGGTTCATCACCACCTGGTTGATTTGCAGCGGCAGGCATTCGATGTCCGGGATCTCGGCGTATTCGCGCACCACGTCGGCCTTGTACTTGATCTCGTTGCTGACGATGTTAAGGGTCGAATCGATGCCCTGGCGCAGGTCGGCCCAGACCCATTCCTGCTGGCTGTCGACACGGGAGAAGTCCTTCAGGTCTTGCACGATGTGGCGCACGCGCACGATGCCTTCCTTCGACTCCTGCATCAGGGTCGGGATATCGGTGCGCAGGAAGCCCAGTTCCACCTGTTCGCGCAGGGCGCGCAGGCGCGCCGCCACGGCCGGATCGACAATCGCCGCCTCGGCTTCCTGGTAGGCGTCGAGCATGGAGAACAGGCTGTCCAGGTAGCTTTGCAGGGTGCCGAAATTGGAAAAGATGTAGCCGATCGGGTTGTTGATTTCGTGTGCCACGCCGGCCGCCAGCTGGCCGATCGAGGCCAGCTTGTCCGACTGCACCAGTTGCTGCTGTGTGCGGCTCAGGGTTTCATTGAGCTCGGTCAGTTCGATATTGCGGCGCCGCAGCTCTTCTTCGGCGCTCTGGCGCTGGCGGATGTCTTCCGCCAGCTGGGCGGTACGCTGGCGCACGGTCTGCTCGAGGTTGTCGTGCGCACGGCGCAGGGCGTTCTCGGCGACGCGCCGCTCGGTGACGTCGCGCAGGCTCTGGATGGCGCCTACCAGCTTGCCGTCGTGCCCGCGCAACGGTGCCGCGGTCGATTGCAGCCAGTGCCCGGCCGCCCCGAGGTTGGGGAAGAAGTCTTCCTCCTCGTAGGCGCCGTCGATCAGGGAGGACGGCTTGTACTTGTCGCGGAAATTACGGTCGGTGGCGGGATCGATATTGTCGACGATCAGGTCGGCCAGCAGGGGGCGCGGCTTGGTGTAGAAGGCTTGCCAGTGCTGGCGCGTGCCCACCATTTCATGCGTGCCCCAGCCCAGCAAATGCTCGCAGGCCTTGTTCCAGTGGGTGATGACATGGTCGACGTCGATGACAAAGGTCGCAACGGGGTGACCGTCCAGCAATTCGGACAGTGCTATGGCCGTGCGCTCGACAGTCCTTTCGTTGTAGAAGCTACTCATGTCAAAGTGGCATCTGATATGGACGATCTGATTATACGGCGGGAAATAGAAAAGGTGCGCGTGCGATAGCTAACAGTCATAAAGCCCGGGCTTGGGCAGGCTAGGGCTTTTGGAGGGAACACCATGAGCACAATTATTGCAGGACATTTCCAGTTGCAGGAAACGGCGCTCGACGTGTGCGCAGCGTTCAAGGCCGACGGCTTCGACGCCGGCCGTGTGTCGACTTTCTTCAACAATCCTCCCGGCCAGCACAATGTGATCCCCACCGGCGGCGACCGCGCCCAGTCGCCCGGGGCCAAGCAGACGCCGGAAGCGGTGGCCAAAGGTGAGGTCACCGGCGCGGCGGTCGGGGCGGCCCTGGGTGCGGCCACCATTCCCTTGACCGGCCCGGTGGGGCCGGTGCTGGGCGGCCTGGTCGGCGCGCACGTCGGCTCGCTGTACAGCTTTTCCGAGATGAAGGAAAAAAGCGAGTCCGGCCCGGCGCCACGGCACTCCGGCATGATGGTCGCCGTTGCTGTCGAGCAGGAGCAGGAAGCGCGGGCGATCGAGCTGATGCGCCAGCAGGGCGCCGAAAAAGTCGAGCGGGCGCAAGGCATTATCGAAAACGGCGACTGGAAAGATTTTGATCCCTTGTCAGTCCCGCAATATGTCTGAATAGCCTGTTGCGGAATGCAAACGCCCCCTGTGCGAAAAGTAATTTTCGGTATGATAGTTGCTACAATAAAAGCAGCGAACTAGACGTGGATCATGACCACGGCGTGCCGTCCAGTACATCATCTGCCACAAGAGCTATCGCTTTGTTCTGAGGGGGAGAGAGCCAATGACACAGGCATGGGTAGTACTTTCGCGGCCGGACCGCCGCGACGTTTCGGCGCCGACCGAAGCCCAACTGGTGGCGGCGCTATCGGATGTGTACGGCGGCAAGATCAACGGCCCCGACGGCATTCCCGGCAGCGCCACCCTGAAGTTCGGATATGACGACGGCCTGATGTATCAGGTCGAAGTGGAGCAGAACGGCGCCGTGCGCTTTGAAGAATGGTCGGACCGCGATTGCGAGATCGCCCTGGCCACGCCGCGCCATATGAGCTGCAAGCAGGAAGATGCGCTGCAAATCTGGAAGTGGCTGGCCATGCGCCAGGTAGCCAAGATCCGCAGCCAAGCCTGGCTGTCCGAAGATTAATGTGACATCAGCAGCGGCAACGTCATCGCGTCGAGCACGCTGCGTGTAACACCGCCCAGCAGCGTTTCGCGGAAGCGCGAATGCCCGTACGCCCCCATCACCAGCAGGTCGCAATCGCGCTCGCCAGCCAGGGCCAGCAGCTGTTCGCCAACATTGCCGGGACGCTTCAGGATGCCCTGGCGCTCGCTTTGTCCCAGCACCAGTTTCGCCATCACGCCATGCCGTTCCAGCCAGGCCAGGATATCGGTTCCCGCCGGTTCGCCGAACACGCCGGGGCGGGCATCGGCATCGACAATCGCCACCGTCACGCTGTCAGCGCGGCGCAGCAGCGGCAGCGCGTCCTGCACTGCGCGGCCGGCTTCGCGGCTGGCGTTCCAGGCGACCAGGATGTGGCGCGCCGGCGCCGGTCCGCCCGGGCTGGCGACACCGTCGCTGCTGACGGCAATTGCGCCGGAGGGACGCGCCGCAAAAGGAATCACCAGCACCGGCTTGCCGCTGCCTGCCAGGACTTCGGCCGGCACGTCGGGACCGCGTCCGTTCGGGGTCAACTGGCCGACGATCACCAGGTCGGCATGGCGCGCCATCAGGCTCAGGCCGGCGGCCGGCTCATCGTCCAGGATGCGCTGTTCGAATGATTGCACGCCCAGCGCCTGCAGGCGCGGCGCGAATTCAGCCAGCGCGTGGCCGGCGCGCTCGCGCAGGATATCGAGGTGGCGCGCCAGGTTGGGATCCTTGTCGTCCACCGTTTCGTTCTGGTACAGGAAGCGTGAAATGCCGGTGGTGGCTACGCCAATGACATGGGCGCCTTCCTGCAGCGCCAGTTCTCCCGCCAGCAGGATGCGCGCCGCGCTGTGGGGCGCTTCGTCAACGTGCACCAGGATGGTTTTGTATGCCATGGCTTTGCCTCAGCGCAGGGCGGCCGTCGCCTTTTCCAGCCGCGTCTGGCAGGCGATGCATAGCGGCGCTTCCGGCCGGGCGTTCAGGCGCGAGAAAGGGATTTCATTGCCGCAGTTGTCGCACAGCCCATAGCTGCCTTCGTCGATCTTGGCCAGGGCGTGGCGGATACTGCTGAGCTGAGCCTGCTTGTGTTCGTCGGCTTCCAGCTCGAGCTGGTTCAGGGTGCGGTTGCTGGCGCTGTCGGCCGGCGAGGTTTCAATTTCCTCGACCGCCGGAACGCGCGCCAGCTCGCCGTCCATGCGGCCGGCAAGCTGCTGCAAAAGTGCTAGCTTGCGTTGCTCCAGCGCGGCTTGCAACGATGCAAGCTGATCCGGCGACAGGCCCATGGCGGTCTCCACGAATTCATTGTTCGGAAGACCATTGTATGCCTGCTGCGTTATTTACGCACTCTCGCGTGCATGGCGTGCGGCCAGCTGCTTTTTCAGGCTTTCCAAGGGGGCCGCCAGGTGTTCCGGCCGCGCCGCCGCGATCGCCGCCGCCACTGCCAGCAAGTCGGCGCTGAGGCCGGCCAGCTCCTTGACGCGCTCAATGCGGCGGATGGTGTCACGTGCTTCGGCGGCCAGGCGCAGCAGCTCAGGCAGGGTGACGCCCATGCCTTCCAGCGAGTGGCTGGCGGCATCGACGTACAGGCTGTTGGCTTGCTGGCGCAGGGCGACTTCGTTTTCGAACAGGGCCTGGGCAGCGCCGTGCGTCAGCGGCGCCGCGCCACCCTGGCCGTTGCTGCCTTCCAGCCGCTGCTGCTGGCGGATGCCGCGCATGATGCGTTCGTGCAGTTCATCGGCGCTGGCGGAGAGGCTGTCGGCCAGCGTTTCCAGGTCGTGCGGCAGGGCGGCGGTCAGGCTCATGGCTGGGCTCCTTTGGCGATGGCAGTTGACATGACAGGGGGCGCTGCGCTGGCGGCGTCGACTGCGGGCAGCGGGTCGAGGCCGCGGTACAGGGCTGCGTGGCGTTCGCGCAAGGTGTCGATGTTTTGCGCGGCCAGCGTGTGGCGCAGGCCCAGCAAGCGGTATTCGCGCAGCTTTTCCTGCAGGTGCGCGCGGGCCAGCGCAGCCAGCAGGCGGTCGCGCGGCGCATCGGCGTAAGGAATTTCCACGTCCAGCATGCCCAGCACGATGCGTTGTTCGTTGTCGTGGTTTTTATTGAAGTAGCGCAGCAGGGTGTGCATCGCATCGAGCGTCCCTTGCAGCGGTTCGTAGCCTTCGCGCAGCATGGCTTGCACCGCCTTGTCCTGCTCGCGGGCGGCGGCGGCGCGCAGCAGCAGGCGCACCAGGCTGGCGTAAGCGTTGACATGGCGGTCAGTCAGGCCGGTGTCGGGCCAGGCCTTGATGCTTTCGGACATTTGCTTGACCTGGTCGCCGTAGCTGAACGTGCTGCCGCCGGCCAGGGCGCCGAGCGCGCGCAGGTAAGTCGTGGCAGCGCTGTGCAGCGCGATGAAATCGGGATAGGCGTCGTGGCGCTTGCGGTCGATCGCTTCTTCGCGCTGGACGGCTGCGGCGCTGAGGTAAGGTTGCTCGCGCTGGAAAGTATCGCGGAAGCGTTGGCTGAGATCGTTGAAGCCGGCCAGCTTGGGCGCGTCATCGGCGAGGGCGCGTACTTCTTGCAGGCGCGGGTTGCTGGCGCAGGCGGCCAGTAGCAGGCACAACAGAATGCACAGGTAGCGTTTCATGATGGGTCTCCTCGGGCGGCAGAGACCATCTTGCACCTCGGCGCAGCTGGCGCGTTTGCGCCAGCGCAAAGGTCAGGCGCGAAGGTAGGGAGCGAGCCAGGCCAGGCTGTCTTCGGTCCGTGTGCCGGGCAGGTATTCGCAACCGATCCAGCCTGGGTAAGCGAGTTCGTCGAGCAAGCGGAACAGGTAAGGGTAGTTGATCTCGCCGGTGCCCGGTTCGTGGCGGCCGGGCGTATCGGCCAGTTGCATGTGGCCGATGTTGGGCAGGCAGGCGCGGATGGTGTTGGCCAGTTCGCCTTCCATGCGCTGCATGTGGTAGATGTCGTACTGCAGGAACAGGTTGGGGCGCGCGGCGTCGCGGATGATGTCGAGCGCCTGCCGGCTGTGGTTCAGGAAATAGCCGGGAATGTCGAAATGGTTGATCGGTTCGATCAGCAGGTCGATGCCATGCGGCGCGAACTGGTCGGCGGCGTATTGCAGGGCGCGCAGGTAGGCTTCGCGCGCCCGCTCCGGCGCCAGGCCGCCAGGCAGGATGCCGGCCATGCAATGCACGCGCGGCGTGCCCAGTTCCCTGGCATATTCCAGGGCGAGGCCGACGCTGTCCTGGAATTCATCGAAGCGGCGCGGATCGCAAGCCATGCCGCGCTCGCCCGCCTGCCAGTCGCCCGGCGGCAGGTTGTGCAGCACCAGCTGCAGTTGGTGGCGCTGCAGGCGCTCGTTGATATCGTCGGTATCGAAGGCGTAGGGGAAGAGGAATTCCACGCCTTTAAAGCCTGCCGCATGCGCCAGGCCGAAGCGCTCGATGAAGGGCGCTTCGGTGAACAGCATGGACAGGTTGGCTGCGAATTGTGGCATGCCCGCGATTATAGCGGGCGTGACACCGTTTAGCGTGGCGGGCGGTTGCGCGGTGCGTTGGATGGGCGCGATCCGCTCGGGCTGCCGCCTGGGCGGGCGTCGCGGCGGATGCCGGCCGGAGCCGCACCGCGCGGTGCGCCACCGCTGCCGTTGGCGGCGACGCGCGGCTTGCCCTGGCCGTTCTGGCTGCGGTTGCCGCCGCCGTTACCGCCATTGCCGTTGCCGCCCTGGCGTGGCGGACGGTTGGTATGGCGGCCGACGCCGCTGCGCAGCTGGATCGGTTGCGCCTTGGCGTTCGGGTCCGGCTCGAAACCGGGGATGACTTCGCGCGGCAGCGTGACCTTGATCAGGCGTTCGATATCGCGCAGCATGACGTGTTCATCGACGCACACCAGCGAGACGGCCTCGCCCTTGGCGCCGGCGCGGCCGGTACGGCCGATGCGGTGCACATAGTCTTCCGGCACGTTCGGCAGGTCGTAGTTGACCACGTGCGGCAACTGGTCGATGTCGATGCCGCGCGCGGCGATGTCGGTGGCGACCAGGCACTGCAGCGTGCCATCCTTGAATTCGGCCAGCGCACGGGTACGCGCGGTCTGGCTCTTGTTGCCGTGGATCGCCATGGCTTTCACGCCATCCTTGCCCAGTTGCTCGACCAGCTTGTTGGCGCCGTGCTTGGTACGGGTGAAGACCAGCACCTGGGTCCAGGCGTGGGTGCGGATCAGGTGCGACAGCATCGGGTGCTTCTTGTCGCGGTCGACGGGGTGGATTTTCTGCGAAATGATTTCCACCGTCGAATTGCGGCGCGCCACTTCGATGGTCTTTGGGTTGTCCAGCAGGCCGTCGGCCAAGGCCTTGATCTCGTCGGAGAAGGTGGCCGAGAACAGCAGGTTCTGGCGCTTCGGCGGCAGGGCAGCCAGCACTTTGCGGATGTCGCGGATGAAGCCCATGTCCAGCATGCGGTCGGCTTCGTCCAGGATCAGGATCTCGATCTTGTCGAGGTTGACGGTGCCCTGGCCCATATGGTCCAGCAGGCGGCCCGGGGTGGCCACCAGGATGTCGACGCCGTGCTTGAGCAGCTTGATCTGCGGGTTGATGCTGACGCCGCCGAAGATCACGGCCGAATTCAGCTTGGTGTATTTGCCGTAGGTCTTGACGCTTTCTTCCACCTGGGCCGCCAGTTCGCGGGTCGGGGTCAGGATCAGGGCGCGTATCGGGCGCGGCGAAGTATTGTTGGCCAGTTTGCTGCCGAAAGCATCGGTGGACAGGCGGTGCAGTACAGGCAGCGTGAAGCCGGCAGTCTTGCCGGTGCCGGTCTGGGCGCCTGCCAGCAGGTCGCCGCCATTCAGTACGGCAGGAATCGCCTGGCCCTGGATCGGGGTAGGGGCTGTATAGCCGGTTTCGGCGACCGCGCGCAGAATGGCATCGGACAAGCCGAGATCGGAAAAGTTCATAGTTATTATATAAATTATGTGGAAATTATTGCCATACGGAAACGTCGGCCCTGTGCGGAGTATATCAGCAACTCAGAATCGTTGACGCACGGCAATAGCAAAAGAGGCCCCGCAGGGCCTCTTTTGTGGCGGTTTTGGGCTTGTTTTTATGCAAATTCTGCCAGCAGGCCAACCATCTGGCCGAACACCTTTGGCGACGCCGCGATGATGTGGCCGGTATTCATATAGTTGGATTCGCCGTTGAATTCGCCGGCGATGCCGCCGGCTTCGGTGACCAGCAGGGCGCCGGCCGCGATGTCCCACGGCTTCAGGTTTTTCTCGTAGTAGCCGTCCAGGCGGCCGCAGGCGACGTAGGCCAGGTCCAGGGCGGCGGAACCGGCGCGGCGGATGCCGTGCGAGCGCTCGGCCATGATGGTGAACATCTTGGCGAATTCAGCGATCGCAGCCGGGCTGCCTGGCTTGTAGCCGGAAGCGAGCAGGGCGCCGCTGATGCGGTCGAGCTTGTTGACGCGGATGCGCTTTTCATTGAGGTAGGCGCCGGCGCCCTTGGTGGCGGTGAACAGGTCGTTGTGCACCGGGTCGTAGACCACGGCCTGGGTCACTACGCCTTTCTGCTGCAGGGCGATGGAGATGCAGTACTGTGGGAAGCCATGCATGAAGTTGGTGGTGCCGTCCAGTGGATCGATGATCCACACGTATTCGCTCTCGTCATTTACGGTGCCGGTCACGCCGGATTCTTCGGCGAAGATGGCGTGGTCGGGATAGGCTTTCAGCAGCACTTCGATGATGGCCTGTTCGGCGGCCTGGTCAACATCAGTGACGAAGTCATTGTGTTGTTTTTCAGTTACGTTCACGCAATCCAGGTCGAAGGATGCGCGGTTGATCACAGCGGCGCCACGGCGCGCGGCCTTGATGGCCGTATTCAGCATTGGGTGCATACTAGCTTCCGTAAAATAGACATTGCCGCCCACGGAAACGCTTCGCGCATCCGGCAGCGGAAATGATGACAAGATTGAAAAAGAGCGGCGCGTTGTGCGGGCAGAGTAAAATGCGGCCCAACGCAGAATCCCGCTATTGTAAATGAAGCAGACCGAAACCGCACCTTCCGCCTTCCATCGCCTCCGGGTCGTCCTGGTGGAAACCAGCCGCCCGGGCAATATCGGATCGGTGGCGCGCGCCATGAAAACCATGGGTTTTTCCGACCTGGTGCTGGTCAATCCGCGCTTTGAAGGGGCTTGCGAACATGAGGAGGCGGTGGCGTTTGCCTCCGGTGCGCAGGATATCCTGGCCGCGGCGCGCGTAGTGGGCAGCATGGCCGAAGCGCTGGATGGCATCAATTTCACGGCGGCCGTGTCGGCGCGCTTGCGCGAATTCTCGCCGCCGGTGGTGACGCCGCGCGACTTTGCCGGCCAGCTGGCGAGCGGCGCAGAATTGCACGCGGCCCTGATTTTCGGCAACGAACGCTTTGGCCTGCCGAATGAGATTGTCGAGCCTTGCAATGTGCTGGTGAACATTCCGGCCAATCCCGACTATTCCTCGCTCAACCTGGCGCAGGCCGCCCAGGTACTGGTGTATGAATGCCGCATGGCGGCGCTGGATGGGCAGCGCGCGGCCAGCCCGGTCGGCTTCCATGGAGCGGCAGCCAGCGCGGCGCAGATCGAGGGCATGTACGAGCACCTGGAGCAGGCGCTGGTCGAAGTCGGCTTCCTCGATGCCAGCAATCCGCGCAAGCTGATGCCGCGCTTGAAAAGGATGTTCGCGCGCGCCGGGCTGGAGACGGAAGAGGTCAATATCCTGCGCGGCATTGCGCGCCAGATGCAGGTGCGCAGCCGCAAGGATTAGAGTCCTTTCTCTAGCCGGGGCGCGGCGGCGTCCTTAGAATCCCCCTATAACTATTAAGAGGGGACTAGATGCAACGCAGATCATTCTTGAAGGCTGGGCTGCTGGGCGGCCTGGCGCTGGTCGCCGGCGGGGCCGTCTACCGGCAACTCCGTCCGGCCGTGGCGCAGCGTTTTGCGCTCGACGCCGAGGGCCGCACCATGCTGGCGGCCCTGATTCCTGCCATAACCGGGGTGCCGCCCGACACGGCTGCGCTGCAGGCGGCAATCGACCGCGTCGGCGCGGCCATCAGTGGGCTGCCGCTGCGCGTGCAGAAGGAAATCAGCGACCTGTTTGGCTTGCTGAACATGGCGCCCACGCGCCGCCTTCTGGCCGGCGTGCCAGCCTGGCAGGAAGCGACGCCGGAGCAAGTGGCGGCTTTCCTGGAAGGGTGGCGCACCCACCGCACCGAGATGCTGCAGACCGCTTACCACGGCTTGCATGACCTGGTGCTCGGCGCCTGGTATGCCGAATCTTCCACCTGGGCGGCGATTGCCTATGCCGGCCCGATGAAGGAGTTGAGCGCATGAGCAGCCCGATCCCTGATCCAATCCAGGCCGGCATCGCCGCCGGCTGGCAAGTCATCGATGCTTCCACCTTGCAGCAGGACCGCAGCTTCGACGCCGACGTGGTCGTGGTCGGTACCGGCGCGGGCGGCGGCGTGACCGCGGAGATCCTGGCGCAAGCCGGCCTGAAAGTCCTGATGGTCGAAGAGGGCGCGCTGAAATCGTCGAAGGATTTCAAGATGCGCGAGGCTGACGCCTATCCATCGCTGTACCAGGACTCGGCTGCCCGCAAGACTGCCGACAAGGCAATCAACATCCTGCAGGGCCGCACCGTGGGCGGCACCACGGTGGTCAATTGGACATCCAGTTTCCGCACCCCAGCCGACACGCTGGGCTGGTGGCAGTCGAATTACGGCCTGCGCGACTATAGCGTGGAAGGCATGGCGCCATGGTTCCAGAAAATGGAAGAGCGCCTGCACATCAACGACTGGCCAACCCCGCCAAACGCCAACAATGACCTGCTGCGCACCGGCGCCGACAAGCTGGGCATCAAGACCGCCCTGATCCGGCGCAACGTCAACGGCTGCTGGAACCTGGGCTATTGCGGCATGGGCTGTCCGACCAATGCCAAGCAGTCGATGCTGGTGACGACCATTCCGTCTGCACTGGAAAAGGGCGCCGTGCTGCTGACGCGCGCCCGCGCCGAGCGTTTCGCGCTGGCCGGTGGCCAGGCCACGTCGCTGGAATGCGTGGCGCTGACCGCCGATGGCATGGAGCCGACCGGGCGCCGCCTGACGCTCAAGGCGCGCCACTTCGTGGTGGCCGGCGGCGCCATCAACTCGCCGGCGCTGCTGCTGCGTTCCGGCGCGCCCGATCCGTACCAAGTGCTTGGCCAGCGCACCTTCCTGCACCCGGTGGTGGTCTCGATGGGCCTGTACCCGCAAGCGGTGGAAGCTTTCAATGGCGCCCCCCAGACCGTGTATTCCGACCATTTCCTGCATACCCAGGCACTGGACGGGCCAATGGGCTACAAGCTGGAAGTCGCTCCGCTGCACCCGGTGCTGGGCGCAACCACGCTGGCGGGTTACGGTCCGGCCCACGCCAACCTGATGAAGCGCTTTGCCAACGTGCAGGGCATGCTGGCGCTGCTGCGCGACGGCTTCCATCCGGAAGCGGCCGGCGGCCGCGTGACGCTGCGCAGCGACGGCTCGCCGCAGCTGGACTATCCGTTGACGCCTTACTTCTGGGAAGGCGCCCGCCGCGCCTTGCTGACCATGGCGGAAATCCAGTTTGCCGCGGGCGCCGACGGGGTGGGCCCGGTGCACGAGCTGGTACGGCAGCCTTACAGGAACTGGGATGAAGCGCGCCAGGCGATTGCCGCGCTGCCGATGCAAAAGCTGCTGACGCGGGTCGTCTCGGCCCACGTCATGGGCGGCTGCGCAATGACGGGCGACGCTGTTACCGGCGTGGTGGCGCCAGATGGCCTGTACCGCGGCATCAGCAACCTGTCGGTGCACGATGGCTCGCTGTTCCCGACCTCGATCGGCGCCAATCCCCAGTTGTCGATCTACGGCGTCACGGCGCGCCTGGCAAGCGGCCTGGCCGAGCGCCTGGCAAGGAAGGCCTGACCAATGGTAAAGCGCATGCTGCTGATGATCATGGCCATGCAAGTGGCCGTTGCGATCGTCATCGCATGGGCGCTATCGCACCTGGTTCCGGCCGACGTAGCGCTGCTGCTGGCCGTGATCGTTGTGCTATTGGTACGCCTGGCGATCACGGCCAACAATTTCCGCATGACGCTGCGGCCGGTGCCGGAAGAGGCGCATCTGGGCTTGCTGCAGCGGATGCAACTGTTCTTTCACGAGTATGCCTCCACCATGGCGGTGACATCCTGGCATATGCTGCGCCACCAGCCGCGCATGCATATTGCAAGGTCGCCGCGCGGCCTGCCGGTGCTGCTGGTGCACGGCTATGGCGCCAATGGCGGTTTCTGGGTACACCTTGCCGCCCAACTGGAGGAGCGAGGCTACAGCCATGCCACCGTCGACCTGGAACCGGTGTTCGGCGATATCGACGATTTGGCCGTGCAGCTGGAACAGGGCGTGCAGGCATTGCTCGCCGCCAGCGGCAGCGAAAAAGTCATCATCGTGGCGCACAGCATGGGCGGGCTGGTGGCGCGCGCCTGGCTGCGCCGCTTCGGGGCCGCGCATGTGGCGCGTATCATCACGCTGGCCACGCCGCACCATGGCACCGACCTGGCGCACCTGGGGCCGGGCCACAATGCGCGCCAGATGCAGCGCAATGCAGAATGGCTGGCGCAACTGGATGCCGCTGACCGTCGCCAGCGCGGCCTGTTCACTTCCATCTACTCCTGGCACGACAACATCATCGCGCCGCAGGATTCCTGTCACTTGCCCGGGGCCCGCAATATCGCGCTGCATGGCGTCGGCCATGTCGGCATGGGCCGCCATCCCGCTATCGCAAGCCATATTCTTGCGGAGATTTTGGGGATCACTTAGACTGTCTTGAGGCCAAGCAAGAAACGCTGCAATTTTGACCCTAGTTGGTTTCAATAAGAAAGCGGGACGATGGCGAAAGACTACGGCAAGCTCGAAGAAACCCTGGAGGCCGAAGAGTGCTTTGGCAGCCTGCTCGAATCCATGCCGGACGCCATTGTGGCGGCCAACGAATGCGGCCGCATTGTGCTGGCCAACTGCCTGGCGGAAGACCTGTTCGATTACTTGCCGGGGGAAATGCGCGGCATCGCCGTCGAAGCGGTCCTGCCCAAGGGGACCGAAGCTTGCGGAGTGCGCAAGGACGGGGACAAGTTTCCGGCGGACGTGCGCAGTAGCCAGTTGGGCGCCGGCGACAGCAGGCTGCAAGTCTATTCCGTGCGCGATATCAGCGAGCTGGCGAAGGCCAGCCAGGCCAAGGAGCGCTTCCTGGGCAGCATGTCGCACGAATTGCGCACGCCGCTGAATGCCATCATCGGTTTCACCGGCACCTTGCTGATGCAGCTCCCGGGGCCGCTGAATGCCGACCAGGACAAGCAACTGCGCACCGTGCAAGCCAGCGCGCGCCACCTGCTCGCCCTGATCAACGACTTGCTCGACTTTGCCAAGATCGGTTCGGGCAAGGTGGAGCTGAATTCCGAGCTGTTGAATTGCCGCGCCATTGTCGAAGAGCTGGCGCTGGTCTTTCGCCCGCAGGCGAAACAGAAAGGGCTGGTGCTGCATTTCCGCGCCCCCGCGCAAGCCGTGATGGTGCGTACCGACCGCCGCGCGCTGCAGCAGATCCTGGGCAACCTGATGAATAACGCGATCAAATATACCGAACGCGGCGAAGTCAGTATCGCACTGGAACGCAGCGAGGCGCAGGGCAAACCCGTGGTGCAAGTCAGTATCAGCGACACCGGGACCGGGGTTACGGAAGACATCATGCAGCAACTGGGCATTCGCCTGAGCCAGAAGTTGGCAGCATTGTTAAACGGGTCGATCCGGCATTTCGACAAACCGGGCAATGGCAGCATATTTGTGCTCACATTGCCGCTGGAATAGCGGATACTAGAGGCGATACATTGACAGGAGTACCAATGTCAGCACGCATCCTGATTATCGAAGACAACCCTACGAATATGGAGCTGATGGTTTACCTGCTCCGTGCCTTCGGCTATCAGCCGCTCCTGGCCCACAACGGCGAGGAAGGCGTGGAAGTAGCGCGCCGTGAAGTACCCGACCTGATCATCTGCGACGTGCACCTGCCCAAGCTCGATGGCTACGGCGTGGTGGCGCAACTGAAGCAAGACCCGCAATTGAAAGATATCCCGGCGCTGGCGGTGACCGCGCTGGCCATGGTCGGCGACCGCGAAAAGCTGCTGGCTGCCGGCTTTGACGGCTATATCGGCAAGCCGATCGAACCGGACACCTTTGTGTCGCAAATCGAGTCTTTTTTGCCGGGGGAGATGTCGCCCCGGGATGAGAACGACATCGCGACGATCCTGATCGTCGACGACCATGTGCTGAACCGCGAATTCCTGATGACGCTGCTTGGCTACAGCGGCCACCGGTTGCTGGAGGCGTCCAGCGGCATGGAGGGCTTGAAAGTGATGGAGTCGGAACGGCCGGACCTGGTCATTTCCGACATCCTGATGCCGAACATGGATGGCTATGAATTCGTCAACCGCATCCGCAGCAAGCCGGAACTGGCGGACGTGCCGATCATCTTCTATACCGCCACCTACCGCGAACGCGAAGCGATGGCGGTGGCCGAAGCGTGCGGCGTGCGCTGGGTGCTGCCCAAGCCGTCCGACCCGGACGTGATCCTGAAAACCGTGCACCAGGCACTGGGCATGGCGGAGCAGGGCGAGGCGCTGCCGGCATTCGCCCCGGAACCGCCCAGCCAGGGCCGCCTGTTCGATATCGAGCACAAGGTCGCGGAGTATATCGATGAACTGGAATCGAGCAGCCAGCTCATTACGCGCATCGCCAACAACGGCGAGTCGCATGAAGGCGAGCCGGAGCACCTGAACCAGATGACCGAGCGCCTGTCGCGCTCCCTCTCCAGCCTGCAGGCGGTCAGCCTGCGCCTGACGGCGCTGATCGAACTGGGGATTGAGCTTGGCGCCGAACGCGATGCGCAGGGCCTGATCGAAATCGGCGTGCGCGTGGCGCAAAATATCTGCGTGTCGCGCTTTGCCTGCATCGGCGTACTGGAACAGGATGCGCATGAAGCCAGCTATTTCGCTTCCTGCGGCGTGGGCGAGCAGGCCAAGGTGGTGGCGAGCCAGGCGCGCGCCGGCATCCTCGACAGCCTGTTGCAGCAACGGCAGCCGGTGCGCATGAGCCGCCTGGGCGGGGATCCCAGAGAAATCGGGCTGCCGAGCGGACACCCGCAGGTGCACTCCTTCCTCGGCGTGCCTATCGCCTCGCGCGAGCGCGTGCATGGCTGGCTGTACCTGGTGGACAAGCTGGGCGCCGACGAATTCAACGAAGTCGATGAGCGGGTGGCGGTGACGGTGGCGGCGCAGATCTCGGTCGCTTACGAAAACCTGCTGCTGTACGAGGAAATCAGCCGCCACCATGCCCAGCTCCAGCTGGACATGAACGCGCGCATCCGGCTTGACGAGGACCTGCGCCGCTTCCGCCTGGCGATGGATGCCACGGCTGACGCGATCTTCCTGGTCGACCGTGCGAATTCCTGCTTCATCGACGTCAACGTGACAGCCTGCCGCATGCTGGGCTTCGCACGCGAGGAATTCCTGAAAGTCGGGCCGGACCGTGAGCTGGATCCCGGCCTGCAGCCTTTGCAGGACCTGTATGACAAGCTGCTGGCGGGCGACCAGAGCGGGGCGATGGCCGAGCTGCTGCTTGAATGCAAGGACGGGGCGCCGCTGTCGGTGGAAGTGCAGCGCCGGACGCTGCGCTCGGGGCAGAACTGGATCCTGGTGGCGGTTGCGCGCGATATCACGGAGCGCAAGGAAGCCGAACGCCGCCTGCTCAAGCTGGCCCATTTCGACACACTGACCGGCTTGCCGAACCGCAGCCAGTTCTACGATTCGCTGACGCTGTCATTGAAACAGGCGGCCGAGCATAACTGGGCGCTGGCGGTGCTGTTCCTCGACATGGACCGCTTCAAGAACATCAACGATACGCTGGGCCACACTATCGGCGACGAGCTGCTGCGGCAGTTCTCCAGCCGCCTGGTGGAGTGCCTGCGCGTGCGCGACACCATCGGCCGTTTCGGCGGCGACGAGTTCGCGGCGATCCTGATGCTGCCGGAAGGCGCGCAAAATGCCATCGCGGTGGTCGACAAGATCCGCGAGGCGATGCGCCAGCCCTTCGACCTGAAAGGGCACGAGGTAACGGTGACGGCCAGTATCGGCATTTCCGTGTTCCCGGACGACGGCAGCGATCCCGATACCTTGATCCAGTACGCCGACACGGCAATGTACCGCGCCAAGGAGGCGGGACGCGACGCCTTCCGCTTCTTCACGGCGGAAATGAACGCGCAATCGCTGGCGCGGCTGGACATGGAAAATGCGCTGCGCCGTGCCATCGACAACAATGAGTTCCGGCTGTTCTACCAGCCCAAAGTGCATATTGCCTCCGGCCGCATCAGCGGCGCGGAGGTGCTGCTGCGCTGGGAGCGTCCGGGTCATGGGCTGGTGTCGCCGGCGCTTTTCATTCCGCTGCTGGAAGAGACCGGCCTGATCGTGCGGGTGGGGAGCTGGGTGATCCACGAATCCTGCTGCAAGATCTCCGAGTGGGCGAAAGGGGATGTCGGACCGGTGCATTTGTCGGTCAACGTGTCCGGTATCCAGTTCTTCGTTGGCGGCCTGGAAGAGGAGGTGATGCGGGCCATCAAGGAGAACGACATCTCGCCGGAACTGCTGGAGCTGGAACTGACTGAAAGCTCGCTGATGTCCAATGCCGAGGAAACCATCACGGTCCTGCAAAACCTGAAGGCGCTGGGCGTGAAGATTTCGATCGATGATTTCGGCACCGGCTACTCTTCGCTGGCCTACCTGAAGCGCTTCCCGATCGATAAGCTGAAGATTGACATCGCTTTCGTGCGCGAGGTCACCAGCAATCCGGATGATGCGGCGATTGTGCTGGCCATTATCAATATGGCCCACAGCCTGAAATTGAAGGTGATTGCCGAGGGCGTGGAAAAGGATGCGCAACTGTCCTACCTGCGGCGCCATGACTGCGACGAAATGCAGGGTTATTACTTCAGCCGTCCCTTGCCGGAAGCCGACTTTGTGCAGATGCTGCGCGAAGGCCGGCACCTGCAAACGCCAACCGACGAAAGCATTGTCGACCAGCAGACCCTGTTGATTGTCGATGACGACGCCTTCATGCTCGATGTGTTGAGCGACTTCCTGGCACAGGATGGCTACCGGATTTTGACCGCGCAGACCGCGGCGGAAGGGTTCGACGTTTTGGCGCGGCACCGTGTTCAAGTGATCCTGTGCGACCAGTGCATGCCGATGATGACCGGGACCGAGTTCATGGAGCGGGTCAAGAACCTGGCGCCGGATACGTTCCGCATCATGCTGTCGGCCTATGCCGACCTGACGCCGATCATGGCCGCCATTAACCACGGGGCGATCGACCGCTTCTACACCAAACCATGGAAAGGCGCCGTGCTGCGCGAGAATATTCGCGAGGGCTTCCGGCTGCATTCGCAAATCAGGGCGCCGCAATACCTGAATTAGTCTGCGACCTGGCCGAGGGCTGCAAAGTGCAGGACCCAGCTGCCTTTTTCAGCCTTGACCAGGGCCGCTGCTTCGTCGTCGTAGAATGCGCCGACGGGACAGGCGCCCAGCCTCCTGGCGACCGCGCCCAGCAGCCAGCGTTCGCCCATCAAGCCTGCTTCCAGGAAGGCCATGCGGTAGCCGCGTGCGCCGTTTTTTAATGCTTGCGCGCTGTCCGCCGACAGGATGAGGACGACAGCGGCGTCGCCGACGACGTCCTGGTCAAGTGCCGCATTGCGGGCCTGGACCGCGAAGTCGCCAAGCTGCACGGCTTGCAACGCATGCCGCGTTGGCAGGTAGCGGTAGACCCCAGGCTTTAGTCCCGCTACGCGGTTCACCACCAGGTCAGCATGCAGGGCGCCTGACAGGAGCGGTGCTTGCGCCATGTCCGCCAGTATCGATGCCAGTTGCCGGAGCTGTATCGGCTGTTCCGAGAAGCGGCGCTGGCTGCGGCGTTGCAGGATGGTGAGGGCCAGGTCCATTGGCGCCGCATCGCCCGCCGGAAGCGCGACCAGTCGCTCGGTGCCGGGCTCGTGCGCGCCGGGTACGGCGCTGTCGGCGGTGCGGCCAACCTTGCCATCGATATCGTCGGCGCCGACCGTGGCCATCGATGTGGCAGCGTGGACCTGGCCGGTGACGCCGAGGCCCATCGACTTTGCAGAATTCTCGTCGCCGGCGCGCTGTCGCTGTGCCGCCGGCTTCGCTGGCGCGATTGCAGTAGCGCTTGAAAAAGCCGTCACCGCAATGACACCTTCCTCCAAGCCGTCCAGCCCGAACGCTGACGCAAGAGCCGTTTCGTCGAACTGTTCGAGAGGGGCAGCATGTGCTCCAACATAGTGTCCCGCCAGCCGTGCGTTCTCCAGCAAGTGCCCAAGGTCGGCCGCGACGTAGCGGTAGGCGCGATCGCGGTATTTGTAGCCGGTCCGCTGAAAGACTGCCGACACCACCATCAGCAAATCCGCCTCGACCGCAAGCAATCTGGAAGGAAGTCCGCCGAGCCATGCCAGGCGATGCTGGTCGGGATCGAAGTGGTAAAGCCCTGGCTGAAGGCCATCTACGTGCCGGACCAGCAGGTAAAGCTCGGCAGGAAAAAGGGCGCCGGAGGAGGGCGCTGCGCGCAGTGCGAGTCCGCCGCGCCTGGCGGTTACCCCTGCGGTCAGGTGGAGTAACTGCCCGACAGCGGCAAGGTCAAGCGCGCGCCCCGGGCCCGGCGCAGCCGGGCCGCGCAGCATGGCGCCAAGGCTTCGAGATCCTGCCTCGCCCGGCGCCGCGCGAGGCAATGCAAAATGCGGCGACTCCGGATAGCTTTTGAAGGGCGCTTGTTGCGCGCCCCAATCCACCGCCGGAGCGCGGCGCAAGACGCCGCTGCGCGAGGAAGATGACGCTTCGTGGTAGCGCAGCACCGTCGCGATAGTGGCCGCAAAGGAGTCGCCGGGTTCGCCCGGCACGCCAGCTGCTGGCTGCACGCCGCGCCCGCCCCAATGCGCACCAAGCGCGAATGCGAGCACCAGGGCGCCTGCGGCGCCGGCGGCACGCGCAATGCCCCGCCAGGCACTGGCGTCGTCCTGACGGGGACCGCGCACCGGCGGCGGGACGGCCTTGCGTTGCCGCAGCCAGCGCAAGGCCGTCGGCAAATTGAAGAACAAGTGCAGTGATACCAGCAGCAGCGTCGCATAGCCGAACAGGTAATGCCAATCGAACACCGGAAGCTGCTGGTTGGCGACCCAGAACAATCCCAGGCCAGCAGTGCAGAGAAGGTAGGCCATCAGCAACAGGCTGCTGTGCATGTTGACCGCCAGGCGCGACGGTACTTTCCCGCGCCAGGCCAGCGCGAGCAGGGCGGCATACACCGCCAACGGCAGCAGCACCCACAGGATTTTCGGCCCCATGCGGGCATTGTAGAACGCATTAGAAGCCCTGTTCTAGAGAGTGCGCCGTAAAATGATCAAAGAACAAACAGGAGCCGCCGCCATGGGTAAAAAGACGAAATCGTTTGAGGAAAGCGAAGAACGGCTGACCAAGGCAGTACGCGAATCGGCACAGGAGATCTGGAAGGCGGGGCTGGGGGCCTTCACCGACCTGCAAAAACGTGCCCGGGCCGTTGAAGGCGACCGCGCCGGCCATGTGCGCGAAACTGTCAATTCGCTGGAAAAAGTGTTCGAGGAGCGGGTCACGCGGGCGCTGGACTCGATTGGCGTGCCAATGCGGCAGGACATCAACGCACTGATCGACCGGATGGATGAATTAAGCCGCCAGGTCGAAGAATTGAAAGCGTTGGTGAAAAAGCCAGTCAAAAAGGCCACAACGAAAAAAGCGTAACTTCTGGAAAACTTCTAATAGTGATATCCTTGCAGGGGAAACAATAGAGCCCCCCTGTTATGCTACAAAAAGCGCCAAGACGAACCCGCGAACGCATCCTGGAACTCTCGCTGCGCTTGTTTAACGAGTTCGGCGAGCCAAATATCACGACGACTGTCATTGCCGAGGAGATGAATATCTCCCCGGGGAACCTCTATTACCATTTCAGGAACAAGGACGACATCGTCAACTCCATCTTCGTCCAGTTCAAGGCCGAAGCGGAGCGCATGCTGCAGGTGCCGAGCGGCCGCCGTTCGAACGTGGAGGACGTGTGGCTGTACCTGCACCTGATGTTTGAGCTGATCTGGCGCTACCGCTTCTTCTACCGCGACCTGAACGACCTGCTGTCGCGCAATCGCAAGCTGGAACTGGAGTTCAAGGAGCTGCTGGCGCACAAGATCAAGGTGGCGCGCAACCTGTGCCTGGACCTGCGCAGCGAAGGCTCGCTGGAGGCCAGCGATATGGCGATCGATGCGATGTCGGTGAATATGGTGGTAGTGGCGACCTATTGGCTGTCCTACGAATACGTGCGCAACCCGCGCAAATACTCCGAGCAGCAATCGATGGCCGATGCGCTGGCGCGAGGCTGCTACCAGGTGCTGTCCCAGATCGGCCCTTACCTGCGCGGCGAGACCAGCCTGCTGTTCCAGAAACTGTCCGAAGAATACCTGAAGAAGCTCAAATGAAATCGATTTGCGTATATTGCGGCGCCAATGCCGGCGCTTCCCCTCGTTACGCCGAACAGGCGCGTGCGCTGGCCGCCGCGCTGGTGGAGCAGAACCTGGCGCTGGTGTATGGCGGCGGCAACGTGGGCTTGATGGGCGTGATCGCCGACGAAGTGCTGCGCCTTGGCGGCGAAGTGACCGGCGTGATCCCGACCGCACTGGTGGAGCGCGAAGTGGGGCATACCGGCTTGACGCGCCAGTTCATCGTCAAGGACATGCATGAGCGCAAAGCCATGATGGCGCAACTGTCGGACGGCTTCATCGCCATGCCGGGCGGGATGGGGACGCTGGAAGAACTGTTCGAGATGCTGACCTGGTCGCAGCTCGGCATCCACAGCAAGCCGGTGGGACTGCTGAATGTCGATGGTTTCTACGACAAACTGGTCGGCTTCATCGAGCACGCCCGCGACGAGGGCTTCATCAAGCCGCAGCACGCCGCGCTGGTGCGCGTGAACGCTTCGCCAGACGCGTTGGTGCAAAGCCTGCGCGGCTAAGGCCAGAGCTTCTTGCCGGACGCATCGAGGTGCGTCAGGTACAGGCGGGTGTCGAACTCGTATTGGTGGTAGTTCGGCTCCATGTAGGTGCACAACTTGTAGAACGCCTTGTCGTGTTGTTTTTCTTTTACGTGGGCCAGTTCGTGCACCGCGATCATCCGCAGGAATTCCAGCGGTACTTCCCGGAACATCGTCGCAACGCGGATCTCGTGCTTGGCTTTCAGCTTGCCGCCCTGGACGCGTGAGACGGATGTGTGCAAGCCAAGGGCGTGGTTGATCACGTGGATCTTGCTGTCGAATGCCACTTTGTCAATCGGAGCCGCATTGCGCAGGAATTCGTTGCGCAGGTCCTGGACGTAGTCGTACAGCGCACGGTCATTGCGAATATCGTGGGCTTTCGGATAACGTTGCAGCAGTACTTCGCCAAGGCGGCCCTGGTCCAACACCTGGCGGACCTGGGAAAGAGTCTGTTCTGAGTAAGCGCTGAGGTATTTCATGGCGGGGCGAATGGTATCATGGCCGCATGCGCACCCACGTCAATTCGGTGGGACTGCTGGTGGTCAGCGACCCCGTTTTGAACTTCAGCTATCCCGCCCACATCCCCCGAGAATGCATCGATGCCTTGCCGTCGCTGCCGGGTGTTTACATCTTCCGTGACGCCGCAGGCAAGCCACTCTACATCGGCAAGAGCGTGAATATCCGCACGCGGGTTCTGTCGCATATGCGTACTGCGGAAGAAATGCAGATGCTTGCGCGCGCCGCCACCATCGACTTTGAGCGCACCGGCGGCGAAATTGGTGCCTTGCTGCGCGAATCGGAACTGGTCAAGCAATACCAGCCAGTGTTCAATTCAAAGCTACGCCGTTTGCGGGAAATGTGCTCGATCAGCATGGCCGGCGAGCAGCCCGAGATCGTCTTCGCGCGAGAAGTGGATTTTGCGCTGGCCGAGCAACTATACGGCCTGTTCGGCAGCAGGAAGGCCGCCACCGAAACGCTGCGCGACGTGGTACATGCGGGCGGACTGTGCACGGTAGCCACCGGAATCGAGAGGGGAGTACCTGGACGGCCTTGTTTCGCGCGGCAGGTGGCACGCTGCCGGGGCGCTTGCACAGGCGAGGAGTCCGTATCGGATCACGCGGTGCGCGTGCGGCTGGCGTTGGCGCCTTTGCGCGTGACGCGCTGGCCGTTCGCCGGCGCGGTGGCTATTGTCGAAGAATCGGATGGTCTGCGCCAGCGCGCGATCGTCGACCGCTGGTGTTACCTCGGCGTCGACAAGCCGCGAGCAGCCGCCGCGAGCTTCGATATCGATGTGTACAATATCCTCGTGCGCCCGCTGCAGTCGGGCACGTTACGCATCGAGGAGCTTTGAATGTCGTTGAAGTTCAATGTATTCGGCACGCGCATCCATATCGAGCGCCAGGGCGGCCAGTGGGCGGCTTTCTATCCGGGGTCGGACGGCAAGCGCCGCGCGGCCGATTTCGTCATTCCGCACGACGTCGAGGAGGCCGACCTGGCGCTGTACCTCGGCGATCTTTTCCATGAAGAGGCGCGGCCCGCCTACCCTGAAGTCATCAGGGTAGCGTAATTGTTCCGTCAACACAGGTGATGGCGTTGCCGCCGACGCGGATGACCTCATCGCCAATTGACAGCTTCAATATTCCCGAGCGTCCGACACGCGTGCCTTGCGACGCAAGGAATTCACGGCCGAAGGCGTCTGCCTGGCCGGTGTGGCGCAGGTAGGCGGCCAGGCTTCCGTTGCCGCTGCCGCAAACTGGATCTTCATTGACGCCGTGTGCAGGCGCGAAGGCGCGCACTTCGATCTTTGTCGCGGTGCCTGCCGCATGCGGGCCGAAGATCACCACGCCAGTGTGGCGGCCCTTGGTGTCTTGCACCTTCATCCGCGCAAAATCCGGAGCACATTCCAGTACGGCTTCCGCGCTCGGCAACTGCGCGATCACCCAGCGCGCGCCGACATCGACCAGGTGCGGCGAGGCGCCTGGCGCCAGCGGCGTGTTGAGGATGGCAAGGAGTTCGCCAGCCTGCCCGGCATCGAGCTCGGTACAGGTCGGGGCGGGGAGGTCAAACGCGATCCATTGGGCGCCGTCCGGGGCGTTTTCGATCCTCAAACGGACCTGCCCGGCAGCGCATTGTTGGACCAGCGCGCCATCGCGGGCAGTCACCATGCCTGATTCCAGCAGGGCGTGCGCAGTCCCGATGGTCGGGTGCCCCGCGAATGGCAGCTCGCCGCCGGGTGTGAAAATCCGCACGTGGTAGTCAGCGCCGCTAGACGTTACCGGCAGGACGAAGGTTGTCTCGGAAAGGTTGGTCCAACTGGCGATTTGCTGCATTTGCGAGGTGGACAGGCCGACAGCGTCCAGCACGACAGCAACCGGGTTGCCCTTGAATGGCGTACTGGTGAAGACGTCAACGGTTTTGATGGGAACGTTTTTCATGCGTTTCAGTGTAAGGGACGCTTGTCGCAGTCTAAAGCAACAGTTGTGCAATCCCCGGCCAGTACTGTACCGGCCCGGTGACCGTTACACGTCGGCGTCTCGCGCGGATTCGAAGCGGGCGCGGGTCTGTTCTTCGTTGCGTTCGCCGAAAGCGTAGTTCGCCTCCAGCCACATCACATTGATGATGGCGGCGAAGACCGCGACGCAAATGCCGAGGATCCAGGTGAAGTACCACATGGCTGATTCCTTTCAATAGGCGGTGTGTTCGTTTTCTTGGATGTGGGCGCTGGTGACCTTGCCGCGCACCACCCGGTATACCCAGCTTGTGTACATCACGATAATCGGCAGCATGACTACCACCACCCAGAACATGACGGCCAGTGTCTTGTGGCTGGAGGTGGCGTCCCACGCGGTCAGGCTGTGCGATGGCAGCAAGGAGGATGGCAGCACGAAGGGGAACATGGCGCCACCGGCCGTCAGCAGGATCCCTGCCACGCTCATGCCGCTGGCGAGGAAGGCGGCGACCGTGCGGCGGGCTGCGCTGAGCACGATCACCAGCACGGCGCCGAGGAATGCTGCGGCAGGGAAGGCCAGCGTTATTGGCCAGCGCGCGTAGTTGTCCATCCAGGCGCCGGCGGCAACGATCACGGTTTTTGCCGGTGGCATGAAGGCGGTACCGGCATCGGGCATGGCGGTGATGCGGTAGCCTGGCAGGGATGTGGCGACCCAAGCCCCGGCAGCGGCGAACAACACGATTGTCAGCGCGGCGGCGACCATCGCCATGCGGCGTGCGCGGTCGGCGATGACGCCTTCGGTCTTCTGGTGCAGGAAGGTTGCGCCGTGCATGGCCAACATGATGACAGCCAGCACGCCCGACAGCAGGCCGAATGGATTGAGCAGCTGGAAGAAATTGCCGGTGTATTCGAGCCGCAGCAAATCGTCGTAGCGGAACGGCAGGCCTTGCAGCACATTGCCCATGCCGACGCCGAAAATCAGCGGAGGCACGAAGCCGCCGATGAACAGGCCCCAGTCCCAGGCATTGCGCCAGCGCGGATCGGCAACCTTGCTGCGGTAGTCGAAGCCCACAGGCCGGAAGAACAGGGCAAACAGGGCCACGATCAGCGCGATGTACAGGCCGGAAAACGCGGCGGCATATACCAGCGGCCAGGCCGCGAACAGGGTACCGCCGGCGGCGATGAACCAGGTCTGGTTGCCCTCCCAGGTCGGGCCGATGGTGTTGATGATGACGCGCCGTTCGGTGTCGTCCTTGCCAAGGAAGGGCAAGGACATGCCGACGCCGAAGTCAAAGCCGTCGGTCAGCGCAAAACCGAGCAGCAGCACGGCGACGAAACACCACCAGATCACTTTATAGGTTTCGTAATCGAAGATCATGATTGCTGCTCCCAATGGTATTTGCCGGTATGCAGGGCGCTTGGGCCGAGGCGGGCGTACTTGAACATCAGCTTCATTTCAATCACCAGCAGCACCGTATAGAACAGGGCGAAACCGGCCAGGCTGAAATACAAGTTGGATGGCTGGACGTTGGAGGCGGACAGGTGGGTCGGCAGGATGCCCGCAATTGTCCAGGGCTGGCGGCCGTATTCCGCCACGATCCAGCCCAACTCCGCAGCAATCCACGGCAGCGGAATCGCAAACACGGCCAGTTTGAGCAGCCAGCGCTGCGGCGCCAGGCGCTGGCGGATCAGGAAGTAGAACGAGGCGCTGAAGATGAACAGGAATAGAATCCCCAGGCCGACCATGCCGCGGAAAGCCCAGAAAAGTGGGGCCACTTTGGGAATGGTGTCGTTTACAGCCATCCTGACCTGCGCATCGGTAGCGTCGACGACGTTCGGCGTGTATTTTTTCAGCAGCAGTCCGTAGCCCAGGTCTTCCTGCAGCGCGTTGAATCTGGCCAGCGACTCAGGTGATTTGTCGCCGGACTTGATGCGCGTCAGCGCGGCGTAGGCCTTCATGCCGTTGCGAATGCGGACTTCATGGTGCGCCTTCAGGTCCGAAATACCGGTGACCGGCTTGTCGACCGAACGAGTCGCAATGAGGCCCATGACGTATGGAATCTTGATGGCGTAATCGGTACGCTGCTGTTCGTCGTTGGGCAGGCCGAATACAGTGATGCCTGCAGGGGCGGGTTCCGTATGCCATTCGGCTTCGATGGCGGCCAGCTTGACCTTGTTCACTTCACCCACCGTGTAGCCTGATTCGTCGCCCAGCACGATCACAGACAGGGTCGACGCCAGGCCAAAGCCGGCGGCAATTGCGAACGAGCGCAAGGCAAAGGCTACGTCGCGCGCTTTCAGCAAGTACCAGGCCGAAACGCCAAGCACGAACATCGAGGCTGTCACATAGCCCGCAGCGACGGTATGCACGAACTTTACCTGCGCCACCGGGTTGAAGATCACGTCGGCAATGCTGGTCAGCTCCATGCGCATGGTTTCGACATTGAACTCCGCGCCGACCGGGTGGTTCATCCAGCCGTTGGCGATGAGGATCCACAGCGCCGACAGGCTCGAACCCAGCGCCACCAGGAAGGTAACGAACAAGTGCTGGCGCCTGGATAGTTTGCTCCAGCCGAAGAAGAACAGGCCGACGAAGGTCGATTCGAGGAAGAAGGCCATCATGCCTTCAATTGCCAGCGGCGTGCCGAAGATATCGCCCACGTAATGCGAGTAATAGGCCCAGTTGGTGCCGAACTGGAACTCCAGCGTGATGCCGGTGGTGACGCCCATGGCGAAGTTAATGCCGAACAGCTTGCCCCAGAATTTGGTCATGTCGCGATAGATCTCGCGGCCGGTCATCACATAGACCGACTCCATGATGACCAGGATCCAGGACAACCCCAGCGTCAGTGGGACAAACAGGAAATGGTATAAGGCCGTGAGCCCGAACTGCAGCCGGGACAGGGCAACAACTTCATCGACGGGTGCCATCATTCACCTTTTCGGTCAGGGTTGGCGCGGGCGCCGCGAGCAGGTGGTTCTCCACCTGCTCGGTCGGCAGCCGCATTTTCTTGGTTTGGGGATGCGAGAAGAAGGCGTACCACAGGCCATACAGCAGCAAGGCCTTCACGGCCAGCGCGAGCGTGATCGTTAGTGCCAGGCTGCGGCGGCCGGGGGGCTTCATTTGCTGTCCTCTTCGGCCTCGCTGCGGCTGGAGCGGAATTTGCCGCGCACCACATCGCCGACATCGAGCAGCTTCTTGACGGTCGAGCCCATCTTCATCAGCGAAGCCAGGGTGTCTGGCGACAGGCGCTGCACGTCATCGAACCAGGAGCTGGAAAGCTCGATGAGTTCATACATTTCACGCATGCGTTCCTGGGCGTAGCGGTCTTCCGCGGTCGAAGCGGATTCCAGCATGGCGTCGCGCAGCATCGACAGGGTCGGTTCAACTTCGCGGCGGCGCCGTTCTTCCAGCAGGGCCTTGAAGATGTCCCACACGTCTTTCGGTGGTTCGAAGTACTCGCGGCGGTCGTTTGGCTGGTGCAGCAGCTTGACCAGGCGCCAGGACTGCAGTTCCTTCAGCCCCATGGAGACATTGGAGCGCGAAAATTCGAGGTGTTCGGCGATTTCGTCGGCGTTCAGCGGTCGGTTGCTGACGTAGAGCAGGGCATAGATTTGCCCGACGGTGCGGTTGATCCCCCAGCGGCTGCCCATTTCGCCAAAGTGGAGGATGAATTTCTGCGCGAGCGGGCTCAGGTTTACCATTTCTTGATCTACTTCCTTGAGTTTTTGAATTTTCAGGATTTCCTGAAATTATAGGACGATTCAAAAAACTTTGCGCTGTATAATCGTGTATATTGCGCTTTTGGAAAGGGATGCTGATGAAACGTATCACTGCTGTCTTGCTGTTATGCGCGGCCGGCGCTGCCTCTGCCGCAGATATCACTGTATCCGCCGCAGCCAGTCTCAACAACGCTTTCCGTGAGGCAGCAGCAGCCTACGAGGCGGCTCACCCGGGCGACAAGGTCCTGCTGAACTTCGCTGCATCCGATGCGCTGGTGACCCAGATTGCCAAGGGGGCACCGGTGGACGTTTTCGCTTCGGCCGACCAGGAAGCGATGGACAAGGCGCGGCCGCACCTGGCGCCGGGCAGCCGCCGCGACTTCGCCAGCAACCGGCTGGTGGTGGCCGTACCGTTTGGCAGCAGGCTGGAACTGCGCACGCTGGCCGATTTGCGCCAGCCGGCGCTGCAGCGCCTGACCACCGGCAATCCGGCCAGCGTACCGGTGGGCCGCTACACCAAGAGTGCACTTGAAAAAATAGGGCTGTGGGGCGAACTGGAGCCGAAGTTCGTGTTCGGTACCAATGTGCGCCAGAGCCTCGATTACATCGCGCGCGGCGAGGTCGAAGCAGGGCTCGTGTACCAGACCGACGTCGCTTCGCAAGCGGAGAAGGTGCGCACCGCAATGGTGGTGCCGACCTCGACGCCGATTACCTATCCGCTGGCCGTCATCAAAGACGCGCCAAATCCGGCGGGTGCGCGCGGTTTTGCCGATTTCATCATGTCGGCCGGCGGCCAGGCCATCCTGGCGCGCCACGGCTTTGGAAAACCATAAGCAATGGATGCTGCGCTGATCGCCCTTGGCCTGTCACTGAAGGTGGCATTGTGGGCTACTTTGATTGACCTGGTTCTGGGTATCGGCTTCGGCTACCTGCTGGCGCGCGGCCGCTTCCCCGGTCGCGATGTGCTGGATGCCTTGCTCACTCTGCCGATGGTGATGCCGCCGACGGTGCTTGGTTATTACCTCCTGGTGCTCATCGGACGCAATGGCCCGATCGGGCATTGGCTGCAGCAGCACTTTGGCATCAACCTGATTTTCACATGGCAGGGCGCCGTCATCGCGGCAGCGGTAGTCGCTTTCCCGCTGGTGCTGAAAGGTTCGCGTTCAGCCTTCGAAGCTATTGACGTGCAGTTGGAGCAAGCGGCCCGTGTGCTTGGCGTGCCGCCGCTTGGCGTGTTCCTGCGCGTCAGCCTGCCGCTGGCGTGGCGCGGCGTACTGGCCGGCACCTTGCTGGCCTTTGCGCGCTCGATGGGCGAGTTTGGCGCTACGCTGATGGTGGCGGGCAGCATTCCCGGCAAGACGCAAACGTTGTCGATTGCCGTCTATGAAGCGGTGCAGGCGGGGCAGGACGATACGGCCAACCTGCTGGTGATCATTACGTCGCTCACCTGCATCATCGTGCTGGTGGCTGCGAACCGGCTGGTGCCGAATCGCGCGCAGGGGGCGGTATGACGATCAGTGTGAACATTCGCAAGACCCTGCGCGCCGGGGTGCGCACTTTCCAGCTCGATGCGCAGTTCGAATCGGTAAGCAAGCGCGTGGTGATTTACGGCGCGTCGGGCGCAGGCAAGAGCCAGATGCTGAAGGCGATTGCCGGCTTGTCGCGTCCAGACGGCGGCGTCATTGAATTGGATGGGCAGAAGCTGTTCGACAGCAGCGCGGGCATCGATGTGCCGGCGCGCAAGCGGCGCGTCGGCTACCTGTTCCAGGACTACGCATTGTTCCCGCACCTGAATGTGCGGCAGAACATCGGCTTCGGCCTGCAGTGCGGCTGGTTCAATCCGGCGCCGCGCGGCGAACCGGAAGCGGTGCGCTACTGGTTGGAAGCTTTCGGCCTGGCCGAGGTGGCGCACCAGCGGCCGGCGGAATTGTCCGGAGGCCAACGGCAGCGCGTGGCGCTGGCCCGTGCGCTGGTGGCTGAACCGAGCGCGCTGCTGCTGGACGAACCGTTTGCTGCGCTGGACCCGGCGCTGCGCGTGCGCATGCGCGCCGAACTCGATAGCCTGCAGCGTCGGCTCGATATCCCGATGCTGCTGATTACGCATGATCCCGACGATGCCGCCACTTTCGGCGGCCATGTATTGACGATGGCGGACGGCCGCGTGGCCGGGGAGGGCAGCAATGGTTAAAGAGGTCGCATTGCAAGGCGAAGTGTGGATCACGCTCGATGGCAAGGACTTCGGCGGGCACCAGCGCGTCGAGCTGCTGGCCAGCATCGCAGAGCATGGTTCGATCACGCAAGGCGC
>Ga0207425_1000085_pt1 | contig 95577 bp, 85 predicted proteins | sample AraplaF_Col_mTSA_FD_184255 | JGI IMG/M metagenome (GOLD analysis project Ga0207425, IMG submission 184255) | Arabidopsis root microbial communities from the University of North Carolina, USA - plate scrape MF_Col_mTSA (SPAdes) (version 3) | ecosystem: Host-associated > Plants > Roots >...
GGCAATGTCAATGCCAGTGGACTCGCCCAAACCAGCCTGGCGAAGTCCGTGCTTGATGCAGGCTGGTCGTCCTTCCGCAAGATGCTGGCGTACAAGGCCATGAGGCATGGCGCACGGTACGTGGAAGTGGACGAACGCTTTACCACCCAGACCTGCTCGAATTGCGGCGCACTGCCCGATTCGCGGCCGAGAGGTATCGCAGGCCTTGGAATAAGGGAATGGGAATGCAGCGAATGCGGTGTGGTACATGATCGTGATCGTAATGCTGCTTTAAACATTCTCCGTCGCGGACGTGCGACGCTGGAAGCAGGAATCCCCGTCCTTTAGGGCGGGGGGGACGTCAAGTTTTCCTCCTTGTGCCTATTTTCGCAGACGCTGCGACAGATTGTGTCGCATGGCCTGCGACATGTCCTGTCGCAATCGCGCTCAATACTGCGGCATCTTCAACGCATTCAGGGAGCGCAGTTTGGGAGAAGGGACATTCACGACGAACGAAATCGCTGGAGCCATCGATTTTGTGCGGGAGCTGGATGCAGCGCGCGGCGGCTTGCTGGCCTGCCCGGTGTCGCGTTTGCAGGTCCGGTTCCGGCTCGGCTACCGGCGCGCCTGCGCTCTGGCGGGACGGCTGGAGGAGCTGGACGTGTGGGAAATAGTCGTTACGCCAAGCGGCATGCGGGGCGCCCGGCTTAAATAATTGCTACAATGAAATTCTTGATAACTGAGCATTGATCGGATGGCTTCCAAGGACTCCATGTTCCGGCAGTGGAATATGCTGCGGCTGGTGCCGCGCGCACCATTGAGCATTACGGCCGCAGAGATTACCGAACGCCTGGCGCAGGCGGAATTCCCGATCGACAAACGCACGGTCGAACGCGACCTGAAGGCGCTGGAGTCGGTGTTCCCGCTGATGGTCGATGAATCGGCCAAGCCGTTCAAATGGAGCTGGCGGCGCGACGGCGCGATTTTCAGCCTGCCCGGGATGTCGGTGCCGGAAGCGCTGACGCTGACAATGGTGGAGCAGCATCTGCACCGGCAGCTTCCGCCTTCGACACTGGATGCCTTGCAGCCGCACTTTTCCGCCGCCGCGCAGACGCTGGCCGCGATCGATGAAAGCGCGCAAACCAAGGCATGGCTTGGCAAGGTGCGCAGCATTCCTTCGGCACAGCCTTTGCTACCGGCGGAAGTGGACGAACAATGCCAGCGCACGGTCTACGATGCGCTGATGAAGGACCGCCAGCTCAAGCTGCATTACCAGAAGCGAGATGGCAGCGCGCCGACTGTTTACGAATCGGTGCATCCGCTGGCCATCGTGCAGAAGGCCGGCACGGTCTACCTGGTCTGCCTGTTTTCCGATTATGAGGATGCGCGCACCATTGCGCTGCATCGTGTGAAACAGGCGGAAATGCTGTACTTGCCGGCGCGCCGCAAAGCGGGCTTCGACATCGACGCATTTATCGCGGAAGGGCAATTCGGCATCGCAAACGGCGGCGAGATCCGCCTCCAGGCAGTCTTTGCGCGCGCGGCCGGCGAGCATCTGGCTGAAACGCCTTTGAGCAAGGACCAGGTGCTGTACAGCGAATCGGCGGATACCTTGCGCCTGATCGCCACAGTGCCGCGCACCCGCGCACTGACATGGTGGCTGCTGGGCTTTGGCGACGGCGTGGTGGTGCATGAACCGGCCGACCTGCGGGAAGAAATCAAGCAGACTGCCCTGCGCATGGCTGCTGCATATCAGGACCGGCGGTGAGGTGATTTGCCCCGCAGCCGCCGCCATAGGCCGATCAGCCACTCGATGAGGGCTGCCATCGGCTTGCGCAGGAAGGGAATGTCGTAGGACAGCAGCAGCAAGCCGATTGGCACATCTTCCACACCAACCACCGGCAAATACGGCGCCACTATCCCAACCGTGATCAGCGCCAGGGCAAGCGGGATCCGCACCCAGCGTGCACGGTCCGAGCGCGCCCATTCGATGAAGCGCTTCGCCTTGCTCGGCACCTCATGTTCCAGGTCATCGACCGCATGGTCGAGCTGCCGTTTGCCGTCCTTTTCCATTCCTGAATGCTACCCCGCCCGCACTTTTCAGCGCGCCCGGCTATAAGTACTGGCGTGAGCTATATGCTTTTAATCTAGAAACTTCGAAAGAATATATAGGTTTCATATTTCGAATTGCATAGAATGATTTCGGCTTATTTAACGATTGCAACTCGACCATGAAATCATTCGCGAGGAAATGGAAGGCAATAGTCGCGGCGACGCTGGCCGCGCTATGCATTCCGGCCGCGCAAGCAATCGACATCAAGCAATCCACCATTGGTCCCGGATGGGCCAATAATTCGGTCAACGTGACCGTCTTCCGCAAGAATTCCCTCGTTACGCATGATGGCGTGCAGTACGCCGCTTATTACGACGCCGAGCGCTATGTGGTGCTGGCCATGCGCCATGTGGGCAGCAGCGACTGGACTGTCCAGCGCAGCCAATACCGGGGCAAGGCCGAGGACGCGCATAACGGCATCAGCATCATGGTCGACGGCTCGGGCTACCTGCACGTGGCCTGGGACCACCACGACAATCCCTTGCGCTATGCCCGCAGCACCGAGCCGGGCGGGCTGCTGCTGGGTGCCCAGCAGGCGATGGTGGGGCGCGATGAACAAGCGGTGAGCTATCCCGAGTTCTATCGACTGCCCGATGGCGACCTGCTGTTCCTGTATCGCGACGGCGGATCGGGACGCGGCAACCTGGTGATGAACCGCTATCGCCACGCCAGCGGGAAGTGGGAGCGCCTGCAGGACAAGCTGATTGACGGCGAGGGCCAGCGCAATGCCTACTGGCAGGCGCACGCTGACGGCCGCGGCGTGCTGCACCTGTCCTGGGTGTGGCGCGAGTCGCCGGACGTGGCAAGCAACCATGACCTGGCCTATGCCCGCTCGCGCGACGGCGGCAAGAGCTGGGAACATTCGGACGGAACGCCATACAAGCTTCCCATTACTGCGGCCAGCGCGGAATATGCCTTGCGCATCCCGCAGGGCAGTGAACTGATCAACCAGACTTCGATGGCCGCCGATGCGGAAGGCCGTCCTTATATCGCGACATATTGGCGGGATGCGGGCAGCGCGATTCCCCAGTACCGCGTGGTATTCAAGACGGGGCAGCGCTGGGAAGCGCGCGCCCTGCCGCTGCACAAGGCGGCTTTCAGCCTGTCCGGCGGCGGCACCAAACGCATTCCGATGGCGCGGCCGCAATTGCTGCTGGCCGATCAAGGCGGCCTGCTGGTATTTCGCGACGAAGAGCGCGGCAGCAAGGTGTCGGTCGCAGTCATCGAGGATTTCCAGTCTTTCCAGTGGTCTGTACACGACTTGTCCGAAACTTCGGTCGGCGAATGGGAGCCGACGTTCGACAGCGAGTTGTGGAAATCGCGCGGCATCCTGAGCCTGTTCGTTCAGAAGGCGTCGCAAGTGGACGGGGAGGGCGTTGCGCAACGGCCGGCAGAACCGGTGCGTGTGCTGGACTGGGAGGTGTCAAAGCAGGTTCGTTAAAAAAGAAGTTAACAAGGGAGACATAAGAAATGAGGAAGAAAGTTCTTGCAACGCTGGTGCCCCTGGCATTGGCAGCAGCATATGGCACTGGGGCCATGGCGCAGGAGGCGGCAGAAGCTCCGGCAGCACCGGCCGCGCCCGCGGCAGCAGCTGCTTCGGGCGACGTGGCGGCAAACGTGGATGCGGCCAACACTGTGGTGGTGACGGGCTTCCGTTCCAGCCTGCAGAAGGCCCTGAACCTGAAAGCCCAGGCAATCGGCGTGCGCGATTCCATCGTGGCGGAAGACATCGGCAAGTTCCCGGAGTCGAACGTGGCGGAATCGCTGCAGCGCGTGCCGGGCATTATCCTGAACCGCGATGAAAGCTCGGCAGAAGGCCAGCGCATTTCGATTCGCGGCTTGCCGACGGAGTATTCGGTCACCACGCTGAACGGGGCGCCGGTGAATACCACCAGTACCGGTTCCATCGGCAACGCAGCGCGCGGCTTCAACTACGACGTGTTTGCTTCCGAACTGTTTGGCCGCGTGGACTTTTACAAGTCGCCGCTGTCCGAACTGCCGGAAGGGGGCATGGGCGGCGTGGTGGACCTGCAGTCGCCACGCCCGTTCGATAATCCAAAAGGCGCGGTGCGCTATTCGGTAACGGGCGCGTACAACACCATGTCCGAGAAGACCGATCCGGCGGCATTCGGCCTGTTCTCCAAGACCTGGGGCAACTGGGGCTTCCTGGTCGGCGCTGCGCATTCGAAGGCGATGAACAATCGCTCCGGCTTCGAGGCGACCGGCGGCTATAACAGCTCGGCGCGCGGCAGCAAGAACCCGGTGCAGGGCAACTTCGCGATGCAGCTCGATTATGACGATCCGCGCGCCAACCTGTCCGGCTACACGCGCGATCAGGTGGACAATGCGCTGCTGCCGCGTATCTACCGCTTCTACGGCTCGTCCAACGACCGCAGCCGCGACGGCCTGGTCTCTTCGCTGCAGTACAAGGACAGCACGCTCAATATCAGCCTGGATACCATGTACTCCAAGCTGAAAAACTCGCGCGACGAGCTGTATTACGGCATCCTGATCCGCAACAGCAAGACCACCAATCCTAGCGCCCCTCCGGGGACCGCCGGCCACAATGGCCTGGTGCCGATCAATGTCCACATCGATCCGGGTTCGAACCTGTTGACCGGCACCTTCGGCAATACCTCCTACAGCAGCGGCGTTACCTACAGCGAAGACGAAACGAAGTTCAGCTACGCCTCGCTGAACGCGAACTGGAAAGCGAACGACAGGCTGGCGCTGACCGGCCAGCTGAGCGTCAACAGCAGCAAGGCGCAAAGCTACCAGGACACCTTGTCCGGCCAGATCTTCGGCATCACCTCCACCATCGACTACGGCAGCGACCACGTTTATCCGTCGTTGTCCTCGACCAGCGATTACCTGAACCCGGCCAACTATTCCGGCTTCGGCATCGGCACCGGCCTGACGCGCGAGACCGACCGTGGCCGCCAGGGCCGCGTGATCGCGGATTGGGACTACAACCTGTGGGGCGACTGGACCGGCCACCTGAAAACGGGCCTGGTGTATGTGGAAACCGAGAAGGGCGTCCACAAGCGCAATGCCACCTCGGACATGACGACCAAGCTGAATAGCCTGGGCAACTCCGGCATGCGCCAGGGCATGGTGTTCGACCTGCCGATCAGCAACCTGGACATGGGCGCCGGCTGGCCGCACCAGTTCGGCACCTTCACCCGCGACTACACCTACTCGACTTTCGATCCGCTGGCGTACAACAGCGAGGCGACCTTTACTCCGGCACAGAGCTTTACCGCGACCGAGAAAGTGACCTCCGGTTTCGTGCAGTCGGACTTCAAGGGCGAAGTGCTGGGCCACGGCCTGCGGATCAACGCGGGCGTGCGCTATTCGCGCACCGAACTGGATATCGACAACTTCAAGAAGACCGGCGCCGGCGGCACCTACCAGCCTAACCAGGAAAGCGGTTCTTACCATAACCTGCTGCCGGCCATCAGCGGCGCCTTCGACGTGACCGAAGACCTGATGTGGCGCGCCTCCTTCGGCAAGACCATTTCCCGTGCTTCGCTGTCGATCATCGCAGCACAGACCGTGGTGCCGAACCCGTTCGACAACTCGGCCACGGCCGGTAATCCGAACCTGCGTCCGCAGCAGTCGAAGAACATGGACACCAGCCTGGAATGGTACTTCCGCAAGGGCAGCCTGCTGTCGGCGGCGTACTTCCGCAAGGTGCTGACCGATGCCACCGTGTCCAGCACGACCCAGACCACCTTCGGCGCCCTGGGCCTGCCGGATACCGCGATGGGCGCGATCTTCTACGGACCGGATGGCCGCGTGGACCCGAACCTGCCGATGACGCTGCGCACCTACAGCAACGCCGGCCGCCAGGTGCTGAAGGGCTACGAGCTGTCGTACCAGCAGGACTTCGATTTCCTGCCTGCGCCTTACAAGGGCTTCGGCATGCTGGCCAGCTACACCCACATCGATCCGTTCAACAGCGCAAAGTGGATCACCAATGCGGGCAGGGAGATCGAGGTCAACTCGGTGCCGAAGTATGCCTACAGCACCACCGCCTATTACGAGAACGGCCCGCTGGCGATTCGCTTCTCGTACAACTACAAGGGACGCAGCCTGCACGGTGACAATCCGAAGAATAACGGCGATGACTTGATCCGCTGGCGCGCGGCCCGCGGCTACCTCGATGGCAACATCAGCTACAAGATCAACGACAACCTGGAACTGCGCCTCGACGCGCTAAACCTGTCGAACACCTTGTCGTACGATTATTTCGAGGATGCCACCGGCCAGTACGGCAGCGGCAAGAAGACCCGTATGGACTACGCGAAGTACGACGGCCGGACGATCAAGATCGGCCTGCGCGGCAAGCTGTAACAAACCTGGGGCGGTCTACTCTCTCTCCCGCTCCCGGTCTCCTTCGCCGAAGGCACGCAAGTGTCTTCGGCTTTTTTCGAATATGGACTATCGAAAACATGAAGCTCATTCACACCGTTTTTCTGTTTTTTGCGGCCGCTCTGGGCGGCTGCGCTTCCACGCCGACGGCGCCGCAGCGGCAGGAAGTTGTCGGCATCATCGACAAGGTCAACACCTATTGGCAGTCCAACACGCCGGCCAGGGAATGGTCGTTCTGGAATGTGGCGGCCTACCACACCGGCAATATGGAGGCGTACCGCATCACCGGCAACCAGGCCTACCTGAAGTACTCGCTGGACTGGGCGCAGCATAACCAGTGGCAGGGCGCCAAATCGACCGATAAGGGACAGTGGAAGCTGACCTACGGCGAAACCGACGATCACGTGCTGTTTGGCGACTGGCAGATCTGCTTCCAGACGTACGCGGACCTGTACCAGCTCGACAAGGACCCGGCGCGCATCGCCCGAGCCCGCGAGGTGATGGAGTACCAGATGTCCACCGCGCGCAACGATTACTGGTGGTGGGCGGATGGCCTGTACATGGTGATGCCGGTGATGACCAAGATGTACAACATCACGGGCAATCCGCAGTACCTGGAGAAGCTGCACGAGTATTTCCAGTATTCGAACAGCATCATGTACGACCAGGATGAAAAGCTGTACTACCGCGACACACGCTACGTGTACCCGGCCCACAAGAGCGTCAACGGACGCAAGGACTTCTGGGCGCGCGGCGACGGCTGGGTGTTTGCCGGGCTGGCGAAAGTGCTGCACGACCTGCCGAAGGACGCGCCGCATCGCGAGGAATACGTGCGCAAGTTCCAGGGCATGGCGGCAGCGCTGAAGAAGGCGCAGCAGGCGGAGGGCTACTGGACTCGCAGCCTGCTCGATCCGCAGCATGCTCCGGGTCCGGAGACCAGCGGCACGGCCTTCTTCACTTACGGCTATCTGTGGGGCATCAATAATGGCCTGCTGGACCGCGCCGAATACGCGCCGGTAGCGCTGAAGGGCTGGGGCTACCTGGCAAGCGTGGCGCTGCAGCCGGACGGCAAGATCGGCTATGTGCAGCCGATCGGCGATCGCGCCATCCCGGGGCAGGTGGTGGACAGGAATTCGACCGCGCACTTCGGCGTCGGCGCATATTTGCTCGCGGCCGCCGAATTGGTGCGCTACATCGACAAAAACAAATAGAAGGAGAGACATGATGGAACGACGTAATTTCATGCGCGGCATGCTGGCTGGCGGAGCAGCGGCCGCAGCTCCGGCGATGGCTATTGCGGCCGGCGCCGGCGCGGCTACAGCGGCGCCAGGCGGAGACCGCGCGTACATGGCCGGCCTGCTGCAAAAGATGGCCGATCCGGTGCTGGCCAATATGTCGAAGGGAGAGCTGAAGAAGAAATTCGCGCTGGAACTGAGCCCCACCTGGGATGGCCGGGATTCCGGCGTGGCCTACCTGGAGTGCTTCGGCCGCCTGATCGCCGGCATGGCGCCATGGCTGGCGCTGCCCGATGACGACAGCGCCGAGGGCCGCGCCCGCAAGCGCCTGCGCGAACAGGCCCTGCAAAGCTACACGCACTCGGTCGACCCGAAATCGCCGGATTACCTTTCGTGGAAAGTGCACGGGCAGACACTGGTCGATTCCGCCTACTTCACCAATGCCCTGATGCGCGCGCCAAAAGCGCTGTGGGAGCCGTTGGACGCCGCCACCAAGCAACGCATCATCGATGAAATCAAGGGCTTGCGCCGCATCGAGCCGCCCTACATCAACTGGATGCTGTTCGCGGCCATGAACGAAGCCTTCCTGCTCTCCATCGGCGAGCAGTACGACCCGATGCGCATGAACGTGGCGATCCGCAAGGTCAACGAATGGTACGTTGGCGATGGCTGGATCAAGGATGGCGAAACCTTCCACTTCGACTACTACAACTCCTTCGTGATGTATCCGATGCTGGTGGAGATCCTTGAAGTGCTGGCGCGCGCCAACGGGCCGTTCTGGAACGGCAAGCCGGCCGATCTGCTGGCGCAGGCGCAAAAGCGCATGCAGCGCTATGGCGAACACCTGGAACGCTTCATTTCGCCGCAGGGTACCTTCCCGCCGATCGGCCGCTCGCTGACTTACCGTACCGCCGCCTTCCAGCCGCTGGCGCTACTGGCCTGGCGCAAGCAATTGCCGGCCAGCCTGCCGGAAGGCCAGGTGCGCGCTGCGATGACGGGCGTGCACAAGGCGATCTGGACGGAGCCAAGCAATTTTACGAAGGAAGGCTACCTGACCATCGGCTTTGCGGGGCACCAGCCGGAACTGGGCGACTGGTACTCGAACAACGGCAGCATGTATATCGCCGCATCGAGCTTCCTGGCGCTTGGCTTGCCGGCCGACGATTCATATTGGACCTCGGCGGCGCAGGACTGGACGCAGAAGAAGGCCTTCGGGGGCAAGAAATTCCCGAAGGACTACCACGTCAGCTATTGAAGGAGCTTAACGCCGGTAGCGCGCCTGCGCGGCATCGCGCAGGGCCACCAGCATGGCTTCCGCGCCCGGCGACAGGCGGTGGCGCTTGCGGGTGACGATGCCGTACATGTCCATGCGCAGGCCCAGGTCCCAGGGCAGCACGGCCAGCAGGCCGGCGTCGAGGTAGGGGCGCACGGTTTCTTCCGGCATGGCCGCGATCATGCGGCTGCCCGGCAGCAGGTTGACCACCACCGGCATGGCGAGCGTCTCCACCACTTCGGTCGGCGGTTCCAGGCCCTGCGACAGGAACATCGATGTCAGGCGGTCGCGCAGGATACTGCCGGCTGGCGGCAGCACCCACGGCTCGCGCGCCAGGTCGGCCAGTTGCAGGTCTTTGCGGCCGACAAATGGGTGGTCGGCGGCGGCGATCAGGCTATGCGGTTCGTCGGTGAGTGGTTCGAAATTGAATTCGGAGGCGACATTGGAATCGAGCAGGCGCCCGATCACCAGGTCGAATTCGCCGGCGCGCATGCGCTCGACCAGGATTTTGGAAGTGTCGACGGTGATCGACACCTGCACCTTGGCGGTCCGGCTTTTCAGCAGCTTGACGGCGTCGGTGACCAGGCCGGCTGAAGGCGTCAGCACGGTGCCGATGGAGACGCGGCCCGAAAGGCCGGACACCAGTTCCATCACTTCCTGGTGCGCCGCATCCATTTCCGCCAGCGCAGTGCCGGCGCGCCGTATCATCACTTCGCCGTACCAGGTCGGCACCACGCCGCGCGGCAGGCGCTCGAACAACTGGACGTTCAGCGCGTGTTCGATCTCGCCCAGCAGCTTGGACGCCGCGGGCTGGGTGAGGTTTGCCGCCTGTGCTGCATGCAGGATTGAGCGGTGCCGGCCCAATTCGACCAGAAGCACCAGGTGGCGCGTTTTCAGGTGGGACCTTACAAATCGGTCCGAGCGTGGATCTGACATGCGGACAATAATAGGGCCGCTCCCCGGCAGCGTCAATCTGCGGCGTCGTCAAACAGGGACGGGGCCAATCCCTGCACGCCGGCTATCTCGGAGGTGTGCAAGCCGCCATCGAGGGAGCCTGCTGCCAGTTGTTCCATGTGCGGCCCGCCGAAGGCCGGCCGCGATGGTTGTGTTGCCGACAACGGCAGTTCGCGCAGCAGCGCGCCGCCGGCGGCAAATTGCGCCAGGCGGCCGCGCCGTCCTTCCTCGCGAAGCGCGACCCACATATTTCCAGCGGCATCCAGCGTCAGGCCGCCGATGCGGGCTTCACCCAGGCTGGCGAACCGTTTGATTCTACCCACTTCGGCGCGCGCCGGGTCATACGTAGTTTCCAGTACTTCGCGGCCATCGCTGCTGGCGAAATACAGGCTGCCGCCATCGGGGCTGAAGCCGATGCCATGCGCGGCCGCGACAGTCGGCAAGGCCAGGCGGCGCAGGCCGAAACGTCGCGAGAACTGGTAAAAGCTGCCGATGGGAGGGGAGTCGGGATTCAGGTTGGCGGTGCCCAGCACGAAATTGCCGTGGCGGTCGGCGCAGCCATCGCTGATGCGGGTGCGTGATTCGGCGGGATCGACGGCAGCCACCGCGAGCGGCAGGCGGCGCGCCAGTTTCAGGGCGCCGGGCGGGGTGCGCTCGGCCAGGTAGAGCCATTTGTCGAGGCCCAGCAGCAGCTTGCCGCTGCGGCAGAAAGCGAAGGCGGCGAGGTGTTCCGGCAAGCGGCTGTTTTCTGGCGGACCTTTGCCGCGCCAGGCCTTCAGGGCCGGCGTGGCGGCATCGCTCCACCACCAGCAGCTGTCATGCCAGAGCAGGGCCCCGATGTGGGCGGATGGCAGCAGGGAGTCAGGCTGGACGTGCTGTTCCATTCTGCCTCCAGGCGGTGACGAAGGCGTGGGCCCGTTCGGCTACGGCTGCGGCATCCAGGCCTGGCTGGTACAGTGCCGAACCAAGGCCAAAGCCTGTGGCGCCGGCGGCTCGCCAGGTGGCCATGCTGCCCGGCGTGACGCCGCCGACCGGCAGCAGCGGCAAGGCAGGCGGCAGCACGGCGCGCATGGCGCGCATGACAGTCGGCGTTACCAGTTCGGCGGGGAACAGCTTGAGCGCATCGGCGCCCGCATGGGCGGCTGCGAAAGCCTCGGTCGGCGTGGCGGCGCCTGGCACGCAGAACATGCCGGCTGCCTTGGCGGCGCGGATCACGGACGTATCCGAATGCGGCATTACGATCAGCGCGCCGCCGGCGTCGCGCACTTGTTGCACGGCGGTGGTAGTCAGGACGGTGCCTGCGCCCAGCACGGCGTCGGCCGGCAGGCTGCGCGCGAGGCGGGCGATGGAATCCAATGGCTGCGGGGAGTTGAGCGGAACTTCGATCAGGCGGAAACCGGCTTCATACAGGGCGGCGCCGATGGCTTCCACCTCGTGCGGCTGGACGCCGCGCAGGATGGCCACCAGGGGTAGCGACTTGAAGGCGGTTTCGAAAGGGGAGGCGGAAGATGCGTTCATTTCAATCCTTGAGCATGCCGGCGGCGCGTGCCAGGTGGTACAGGCCGGCGGGAGCGGTGTTATCGAGCAGCAGCGGCGCTACAGCACGGAAGCGTTGCAGGGCGAGCGCGTAGCGCTGGCACAGGACCTGGCTGCCGACCAGTGCCAGCGGCGCACTCGCCAGGCCGGCCGCATCGCGCCAGGCCAGGCCGGCGCGCAGTTCGTGGCCGACCAGGAGGCCGGAAAGGTAATCGGCCAGGTCGCTGGCCGGTGCGCGGCCGGTGACGCCGAGGGTGCGTGCTGCAAAAATCTGGTGGCTCATGCCGAGATGGCCGTAATCGCGCGCGGCGTCGACGCCGGCGACGAAGGCATGTTCGGCGAAGGCTTCGCTGTTGCCCATCAGGCGGCCCAGCACGGAATGAGTGCGCAGCACGGCAAACAGTTCCCCCGTCATGTGGGTCGCGAAGCGCATCAGGCGGCCGTCGTTCACCTGCGCCCATTTGGAATGAGTGCCTGGCATGACGATGCAGGATGCGTCGCGCAGCGCAGGTTGCAGCTGCAGGGCGCCAACCACCTGGGTTTCCTCGCCGCGCATCACGTCGGGCGGCAGGGCACCGTCGTCGTACAGCATGCCGGGAACGATGCAGATTTCGGCGCCAGGGCTGGCCAGCATGCCGGCTGCCAGCGCGCTGGCGTTGGCGGGGCAGGCAGCGTATGGCACGTCGCGCCAGCCGTGCTGGCTGCCGATCATGCCGCAGGCCAGAACCGGCAAGCGCGGATGCGCGGCCAGCCAGTCGCCGGCAATGCCGTCCAGCGCGGCTGCAAAGGCCGTCGCGCCGGACAGCGTGGACGCGCCTTTGCCGTTGCTGCGTTCCGCCAGCACTTTGCCGCCGGGGCCCAGCAGGAAGGCGCGCAGGCTGGAGCTGCCCCAGTCAAGGGCGAGCAGGCTGGCGGTGTTGGCGTTGCTTACCATTCCGCTACGCTGCCGTCAGGATGGCGCCACAGCGGATTGCTCCAGTCAGGCGCATTGCGGCTGGCTTCAATCACGCGCTGTTCGTCGACCACCACGCCCAGGCCCGGCTTGGGCAGCGGCTTGATGTAGCCGTTTTCGATCTTGAAGTCTTCCTTGTTCACCACGTAGTCGAGCAGTTCGCCGCCCTTGTTGTAGTGAATGCCCATGCTCTGCTCCTGCAGCACGGCGTTGTACGACACAAAGTCGACGTGCAGGCAGGCGGCCAGCGCAACCGGGCCAAGCGGGCAATGCGGTGCCAGGGCAACGTCGTAAGCTTCCGCCATGCCGGCGATCTTCAGGCATTCGGAAATGCCGCCGGCGTGCGACAGGTCGGGCTGCACGATCGAAATGCCGCCGGCCTGGAAGACGTTCTTGAATTCGAAGCGCGAGAACATGCGTTCGCCGGCCGCCAGCGGGATCGAAGTCGATTCGGCCAGACGCGGATAGTACTCTGCCTGTTCCGCCAGCACCGGTTCTTCGACGAACAGGGGACGGTAAGGTTCCAGTTCGCGCAGCAGCACCTTGGCCATCGGCGCAGCGACGCGGCCGTGGAAGTCGATGCCGAATTCGATCTGATTGCCGAAGGCTTCGCGGATCTCGGCGATGCGGGTCACGGCGGCATCCACGGCGGCGGAACTTTCGATGATGCCGAATTCCTCGGTGCCGTTCATCTTGAAGGTATCGAAGCCTGCTTCGCGCAGGGTCTTGATGCCGGCGATGACGTCGGCAGGGCGGTCGCCGCCTACCCAGCTATAGGTCTTCATGCGGTCGCGCACCAGGCCGCCCAGCAGCTCGTACACCGGCACGCCAAGGGCCTTGCCCTTGATGTCCCACAGCGCCTGGTCGATGCCGGCGATGGCGCTCATCAGGATGGCGCCGCCGCGGTAAAAGCCGCCGCGGTACATGACCTGCCACAGATCGTTGATGCGGCGCGGGTCCTGGCCCACCAGGTATTGCGAGAATTCGTGGACGGCGGTTTCCACGGTACGTGCCTTGCCTTCGATGACCGGTTCGCCCCAACCGACTACGCCTTCGTCTGTTTCAATCTTGAGCAGCATCCAGCGCGGTGGAATGCGGTAGGTGGTCAGTTTTGTGATCTTCATTTTTGTTCGTTTGTGAAGTGGTAAGGCAAGTCTATCTTGGCGAGCTAGTTCAGAAATATGAGAAATTTATCGTCTTGTATATCGATTGGGCATAACGTCGACTTATTCCCCCGGGTCCACCAGCTGCGCGCCAACGTAGGCGTTGAAGCGCTTGATGCGGCCGGTGACCTTGTCGTCGCCCTGGCGCGGCGTATAGCGGATGCCGGCCACTTCGACGGTCTTCTCAAGGTCGATCACCAGGCGGTGCGGGTGGGCCGGCGCCGGCGCCTTGCCTGCGAACGCGGTGTGCCAGAAGTCGCTGGCCTGGCCGTTGATGGCGTTCAGGGCCTGGCCGTCTTCGCGCTTGCCTTCCTCGCTGCTCACGTAGGCGATGGTCCAGGCGGACTGGTTGATCGGCTGGCCCTTGGCGTCCAGCAGCGAGATTTCGGCCACGGCCGCGTATTGCTTGCCGTCGAAGGCATCCAGCGATTCGAGGCAGAACTGGCGCCCGCTGACCGGGGCGGCGAAGCGCACGTCCTGGGTGGCGCTGCCGGGCTGGAACTGGCCGCTGAAGGCGGGCGTGACGCCCTCCAGCTTTGGTTTGGCTTTGTTCGGCGGGCGGGGCAGGTCGCGTTCGGGCTGCAGGCGGTCCAGGATCGGCGTTTCCAGGCCGCGCAATTCGGCGCGCTGCGGGCCGGTCAGGTCCAGCACCACGACTTCATTGCGGCCCCGTTTCAGCCATGGGCCGGGCAGGTACATGGTTTGCGTCGGGCCGATGCTCCAGTAGCGGCCCAGGCAGCGGCCGTTGATCCAGACAACGCCCTGGCCCCAGGCCGACATGTCGAGGAAGGTATCGGCGGTTTTGGCCGCGTCGAAACTGCCGCGCCAGAAGGCGGGCCCGCGCGCGCGCTGCTGTTTCCATTGCAGCGGCGGCAGCACGCCATCGGCGTCAAAGTCGATGGCGCGGATTTCCCAGCTTTCCAAGGCGATCGGCGCGGCGCCTTTCGGCTGGAATTGCACCGGGCCGTGCAAGCCTTTGCGGTCGTGGACTTCGGGGCCGAAATTGACGCGGGCAATGGTGTACAGCAGGATTTCCAGCGTGGCGGGCTTGCCGCGCGCCGGCAGGTCGATGCTGAAGCGGCGGTGCCGGGTGTCGAAGGTGCCTGCCAGCTTGCCGTCGACATGCACCCAGGCCAGGTCGCGCACCTTGGCGGCGGTCAGCTTGCCGGCCGGGCCGGCAGGCAGGGTAACGCGGTAGGACACCAGGCCGCGGCTGATGTCGTATTGTTCGATCGGCTGCGGTGATTGGTCGCGTATCGCTTCCTGCGGCAGGCTGGCGAAGACCGCAGCCGACTCTTTGAGCGTAAAGGCTGGAACTGCCATTACCGGCTGGCGCGCCGGCGGCGATGGCAGCGTTTCGCCGGGCTGCAGGAACGGCTCGATGCCTTTGCGGTAGGCCTGGAATTTTTCGCCGATCCATCCCGCTTCGCCGATCGGGGCGTCGTAGTCGTAGCTGCTGGTGTCGGGGCGGAAGGGGCGGTCGCAGCCGCCCCACAGGCCGAAGGTCGTGCCGCCATGCGCCATGTACAGGCTGAAGGACCCGCCCATTTTCAGCATCTGCTGGATATCGGCGACGGCCTTGGTGGCGGCGCCGCGGCGGTGCGGGTTGCCCCAGGTATCGAACCAGCCGGAGTAGTATTCGCCGCACATCAGCGGGCCTTGCTGCACGGCCTTCAGGGCCTTGAAGCCTGCCTCGGGATCGGTGCCGAAGTTCGCTACCGAGAACAGCTCCGGAATGTGGGTGCGCGAGACGGCGTTGGTCGGATTGCACTGGAACAGCGGCACGTCGAACTGGGCGTCGAGCAGGGCCTGGCGCATGCCGCGCATATATTCCAGGTCGTCGCTGAAGAAGCCGTATTCGTTTTCGACCTGCACCATCAGGATAGGGCCGCCGCGCGTGACCTGCTGCGAGCCCAGCACGCGGCCGACTTCCGCCAGCCAGCGCTTGGCGGGCTTCATGAAGGCTTCGTCGCGGGTGCGCAGGAAGGCGTCGCTGCTGCTCTTTTTCAGCAGCCACCAGGGCAGGCCGCCCATCTCCCATTCGGCGCAGGCGTAAGGGCCCGGGCGCAGGATGACCCACAAGCCCTCCTGTTGCGCCAGGCGGCAGAATTCGGCGGCGTCGCGCTGGCCGCCCCAGTCGTAGCGGCCTTCGCGCCATTCGTGGTAGTTCCAGAACAGGTAGGCGCAAACGGTGTTCAGGCCCATGGCCTTGATGGCTTTCAGGCGGTGCTGCCAGTATTCGCGCGGTACGCGGGCGAAATGCATTTCGCCGCAACGGATCTGCAGCGGTTTCCCGTCGAGCAGGAAATCGTCCTTGCCGATGCTGAAGCGTGTGCTGGCGGCGGCGTGTACGGTGGCTGCCATCGGCAGCAGGGCCGCGCCGGCGCTTGCTGCGGCGCCGGCCAGGACGCGGCGGCGGGTTTGGTTGGTCATTGCGCGGCTCCTTGCGGCGTGATGGTGAACTGGTAAGTGGTTGGCTCCAGCTTGACGCGGTACTGCGTGTGCGGGCGTCCGACCTGGCTCCAGCCGGTGTCGCCGCCTACGCCGGTCTGCACCGCGTCGACCAGCAGCGAGCCGTCGCCGTGCGGACGGATGTCGGAACTGTGCCAGGTGCCGCGCGGGCGCGGATACAGGTCTTCGTATGGGAATGGCAGGGCGTTGACCGAGAGCGGCTGCGTGCCGCGCAGTTGCAGGCCGTTGCCGGCGCCTTTCAGCGTCAGCCAGCGCACGCCGGTCTTGTTGCCGCTTTCCTGTGGACGGATGTAGTTGTGGTACTGGTCGGCCAGCTTGCCGCTGTAGCGGCCAAGCGCTGCGCCGGTGATGCGGTCGCTGTACGATTCCTGCGGGCCGCGGCCGTACCATTCCACCGTGTCCAGCGATGGATTGCTGTCGAAGCGCATGCCGATGCGCAGCGGATCCGGCAGGTCGCCGCGCAGCGGGGCGAAGGTGGCGGTAACCTGCACGGCGCCCTTGCTGTCCATGCGGTAGGTGGCGTCCCAGCGCGCGGAGCCGGCGCCGAAGATGTATTCGATGCGCACGCCGTCTTTCAGGACATCGAAGGAGCGCACGTTGCGCTCTTCGCTGAACTGCTTCCAGATGGTATGGGTTTTGTTGAGGCCAGTGCCAAGGTCGTTTTCCGTCAGCGCGCGCCAGAAGTAGGGCATGCCGCCGGCCAGCAATTGCTTGCCGCTGGCTGAGTAGGCAAGCTTGCCGCTAGTTGCGTCGACCGCCAGCACTGAGCCGCCCGCGCGCAGTTCGACGCTGTTCCCGGCGCGTACCGGCGCAACCCAGGCGCCGGCACCCGCCGTAACGGCGGCAGCGGTTGGCGACTGCAGCACGAACTGGCTGAAGCCGAGCACCATGCCGGCCGGGACGCCGCGAATGGCGCCGTCGCGGGCCTTGGCGCGCAGCGTCAGCACGTACTCGAAACGTGTATCGCGATCCAGCTTCGGCAGGTTCAGCGTCACATCGGCAGAAGCCTGTGCGGCCGCCTTGACGCCGGCCAGCGAGCCGCCTGCGACTTGCGTGCCATCACGCGCAATCGACCAGTCAAAGTCGAACCCGGAAAGGTCGGCGAAATCATAGCGGTTGACGACCTTCAGGCGGCCGGATGCCGGATCGCCCTCAAAGACCACCGGAGAGTAGACCTTCTGCACCTCGTAATACTCGGGATCCGGCGTGCGGTCAGCCTGCACCAGGCCGTCGCCAACCTCCGACATGTCTTTGCGCGGATTCGGGCCGTAATCTTCGCCCTGTGCCCAATAGCTGCGGCCCTGCTTATCCTTGAGCAGCATGGCCTGGTCCACCCAGTCCCAGATAAAGCCGCCCTGCAGCTTGCGGTGCGAGCGGATCACCTGCCAGTAATCTTCAAAGTTGCCAAGGCTATTGCCCATCGCATGCGCATACTCGCACTGGATCATTGGCTGCTTGAAGCGTGGGTCCTGCGCGTAGTCGATCATCTTTTCGATCGGGTCATACATCGGCGCGTAGATGTCGACGTAATCGTTCGGCAAATGCTCCTCGCCGATGGTGCCATGACCAAGGTAGCTGATCAGGCGTTCCGGATCCTGTTCCCGGATCCACTTGGCCGCGTTTTCGAAGTTCGGCCCGGTGCCTGCCTCGTTCCCCAGCGACCACAGGATCACGCTCGGGTGGTTGCGGTCGCGCTGTACCATGCGGCTCACGCGGTCCAGGTGGGCTGCCGCCCAATGCGGCTGGTAGCCGAGCTGGATCTTTTCGCGCGCGCCAGGGATATTCCGCACGTGGTCGCCCATGCCCATGTACTCGTGCGACTCGATATTCGCTTCGTCCATCACGTACAGGCCGTACTCGTCCGCCAGGTCGTACCAGCGCGGATCGTTCGGGTAGTGCGAAGTGCGAACGGCATTGATATTGGCCTGCTTCATCAGCTCTATATCCTTGCGCATCGACTCTTCCGACATGACGTGGAAGGTGTGGGGATCGTGCTCATGGCGGTTGACGCCCTTGATCATGATGCGCTTGCCGTTGACGCGTACCTCGCCGTCCTTCACCTCCACGGTACGGAAGCCGACCATGCGCGAGGTAGAGGACACCAGCGCGCCCTTCGCGTCATGGAATTCGAGCAGCAGGCGGTACAGGTTGGGCGCCTCGGCCGACCATTGGCGTACGCCGGGCACGGCGCCGCGCAGCGGCGCAGCCTTGCCGCCGTGGACGCCGCTTTCGAGCGACAGCACGGCCTTGTCGCCATCCAGCAGGGTGGCCGTCAGCTTGCCCTGTGCGGTGGCGGTGAATTCTGGCTGCAAGGTGAACTCGCCGTCGCGGTAGGCGGCCTTGTCCAGGGTGGCGCGCACCACGTAGTCGCGCAGGTGGGCCTTCTGCTCGGCATACAGGTAGACGCTGCGTTCGATGCCGGAGACGCGCCAGAAGTCCTGGTCCTCAAGGTAGGAGCCGTCCGCGAAGCGATACAGCTCGATGGCGATGGTATTGCTGCCGGGGCGCAGGAAGCGCGTCAGCTTGAACTCCGACGGCAGCTTGGAGTCCTCCGAATAGCCGACCCGCTGGCCGTTGACCCAGATGTAGTAGGCGGCGCCGGCCGCGCCGATATGCAGGAAGACATCGCGTCCATCCCAGTTGGCCGGCAGGTCGAAGTTGCGGCGATAGGAGCCCACCTCGTTCATGCTGTGCAGGATGTACGGCTGGTTGGGCGGGAAAGGGTAGTCGCTGTTGTTGAACAGGGGCTGGCCGTAGCCCTGCGCCTGCATCATGCCAGGCACCTGGATGGTTTTCCAGCGGCTCACGTCGAAGCCGGGCTTGTAAAAATCGACCGGCCGCGATTCCGGATTGCGGGAGTAGGCGAACGACCAGGTGCCGTCCAGCGTGAGGTAATACTGCGAAGCCGCCTTGTCGCCCTTCAGCGCCAGGTCGCGCCGTTCGAAGTTGAAGAAGGTGGTTTTCATCGGCTCGCGGTTCACTTGAACCACTTCCGGTTGCTCCCATTCGGCATACTTGCTTGCGGGAGCGGCGCTGGCGGCCAGGGGGAAGGCTGTCGCCAGCGCACTGGCCAGGGCCAGCAGGGCGGGGAGTCGCGGTGTCGTCATTGGTGCTTGTCTCGTAGTTTTGTGTGTTGGACGGTATCCGGCAGCACAATCCTACGGTTGGCAGCAATAGCTTACCAATGGCTTATTTCGCGGCTCCTATATCGGTTTGATATACCGATCCCTACAACTTGAAGGTCAGGCCGGCATACACCGAACGCCCCATGCCGCGCACCCCGATTCCATAGGGAACGCCGTTCAGCGCCATGGTCATGCCCTGGCCGACATAAGCCCCGCCTAAAGGCAGGTCGTAACGGCGGTCGAACAGGTTTTCCACGCCAAAGTCGAGCTGCACCTTGCTCCACGCATAACTGGTGCGCAGCGCGGCCAGGGCGTAGCCGCCGGTGCGCAGTTCGTTGTGCAGCGACGAGATGCGGTCCTTGGCCTTGACGGCCTGCAGTTCCAGCACGTTGCTCCACGCACCGAGGCGATGGTTCAGCGACAGGCGGGTGTTCAGCGGCATCATGTTGTACAGGTTGTCGCCCGTGCTGCGGTTTTCGCCGCGAACGTAGTTGACCAGCATGTCTCCCGACAGCGTGCCGTAGCTGCCCGAGGCCAGCGCTGCGTGCGCCGACACCTCGGTGCCGTACAGCTTCGCATCGACGTTGGCAAAGCGCAGGTTGACGAAGGCGCCGGCCTTGCAGGTGGTGAGGCAGCGCGCGTCGATGTAGTCATCGACCCTGGTGTAGTACGGGGAGATGGCGAACGACCATTTCTCCTGCGCCGGATCGTGCCACTCGATGCTGCCGGTGGCCATGTGCGCCGTTTCCGGCCGCAGCGACGGGTCGCCGACGTAGCCGTTGCCGTCGCCGGCGATGTTCACCATGGCCATCGCCATGCCGCCGGTGGACCAGGTATAGCGCTCGTACAGGTTCGGTGAACGGGTCTTGCGGGCGTAGCCGAATTTGACCGTCATGTCCTGGGAGGGCACGTAGCGCGCCTGGGCGGTCAGGTCCAGGTTATGGTCGTTGCGCTTGCGGTCGAGGGCGTTGAAGGCCGATGCATCCTTGCCGTAGCCGGCGTTATAGCCCTGCACCGTGCCGGTGTCGCTGGTCACCAGTTCGCCGCGCACGCCGAACTGGGTGAACCAGGCAGGATTCCAGCGGCGATCCCATTCCGCAAAGGCGCCCAGCCGGTCGCGCCGGCCGTCGCGGATGTTCCAGAAGGTGTCCGGCGCCATGCCGCCGCCGGACGGATCCCACCAGTCGTCCAGCCGGTAGCGGCGATAGTCGGCGCCGACGCGCAAGGTGTCGGGCTGCGACAGCGGGATGGTGGCTTTTACCGAAACGCCGGTGTTCCTGCCTTCGGTATCCATCGGCATGCCGGGGATGATCTTCTTCGCGCCGTACCAGAATTGCTTGTCCGGGCCGAAATTCATCGCATGGCGGGTGTGTTCGTGGTAGGCGCGGCCTTCCAGCGTGCCCCAGCCGAAGCGTTCAAGGTAGCGCAGGTTGACCTGTTCGCTGTCGTTGCGGGTCAGGTCCATGCGCTGGTTGGGGAAGCCCTGGTAGGGCATGCGCTGCAGGCCGAGCTTGAGCTCCAGCAAGCGCGCTTCGGAGCGCATGGCCAGGGTCAGTGAATGGTTGCGGGATTCGTAGGCGGAGGAGCCCACTTTTTTGCCGTCGCCATCTTCGTAGTTATGGGCCTTGATCGCGGCGCCGCGATAGCTGGCCGAGAAAGTATCGCTGGCCATGGTGGCCGCCAGGCTGGCGTCGCGCACATTGCCGTTGCTGCGGTAGACGAAAGTGGCCTGGCCCTCAAGCAGTTGCGCGCCGGCTTCGGCGAACTTAGGGTCGGCGGAGCGCACGCGGATGGTGCCGCCGATGCTGTCGCCGCCAACGCTGACGGGTGTAATGCCAGGCAGGACCTGGATCGATTCGACTTGCGATGGCGCGATGTACGACAGCGCGGGATTCATGTGGTTGGCGCAGGCCGAGACCAGGTCCATGCCGTCGACCTGGATGCGCAGGCGGTCGTCAGCCAGGCCGCGGATGGACGGCAGGCCGGACACGCCGCCGCCGCTGACCATGCTGACGCCGGCCACGGATTGCAGCAGGTTGGCGGTATCGCTGGGGAAGCCTTTCTTGCTGACGTCTACTTGCATGACGTCGGGATTGGTGCCGGTGATGATGACGCTGGGGAGGGTGGTTTGCGCGTAGCAGGGAAGGGCGGTGGCAACAGACATTGCAAGCAGGTGCTTGCGTAACTGCGGATTCATTTTTATTCTCCGGTGTGACGAGTCGTGCGCCGCCGGGGGCGGCGGCGCATTGGAATAAGAGCAGGTGTCACACTGCGGATGGCGGTCCTCGCGCCAGGTGCGGCAGATGGGATTCGCCATCGTACTGCGCCGCGATGATGGCGGTCCGAGGACCTGTGAGGTCATGCGGTGCGGGAGCGGAGGGCTTGCTGTAGCCGGGCGCCATGGCCAGTGCACCGCACAGCGTGCACTGGGTGAAGCACTCCGCCATCCCATGTTGATCGTGGCCTTCATGATGTTCAGCGCATACTGCGTGATCCATCATCGGCATCGCTACCTGCGCTGCGGCTGCGTAGCCTTGCAGTGCTGCATACAGCAGCAACAGCAGTGTTACGAAGCGGCGAGTGGTGCGGTGCGAGAACATGTGCCCATCGTAGCGATTGGGCTGTTGTCAAACCATGAACTCGATCAAGTTTTCGCGATCAGCGCATCTTCTCGATCAGGGCCGGCGTGATGACGCCGGAGTAGGCCACGCGCTGGCCCTGCGCGTCGTACCAGTAGCTGCGCGGTTTCTCGCCGCGCCAGCGCGGATCGATGGCGTAACGCAGGCGCTCCGGTGCGAGTGCGCCGAAGCTCCAGGCGTCGCCCAGCAGTTCGATGCCGGACAGGCGCTTCTGCACCATCTGCGACAGGGCTGCGTCCGACAGCGGGTCGGTGGTGATGGTGACGATGTCGAAGCCCGGATTGGCGGCGCGGGCTTTCGACAGCACGTCCAGGCTGTGCTGGCAGAACTCGCAATCCATGGACCAGACCAGGACCACGAAAGGCTTGCCCTTGTGGCTGGCGGCGATCTGTTCGACGCTTTGCGGTTCAAAGGCCTTCAGGCCCGCGTTGCCTGCAGCGTAAGCGCTGGGGGAAGCGGCCAGCGCGGAAAGCGCGGCGATGGCGGTTGCCACGACTGCGGCGGCAAGGGGATGGAGCATCTTCATGATCATTCCTCGAGTTTGCGTACTACGATGCCTTCATCGGCAGTGCGCCACAGCAGCCAGAGTTCGGCGCCGCGGCGCATGATGTGGGGATGGTCGGAACTGCCCTGGGTGGTGGCGACGGTGTGCTTGCTCCAGCTTGCGCCGCCATCGGGCGATACCTGCGCGTGGATGCCGGTTGCCGTGCCGTCGAACTCCTTCCAGACGACGGCGACGCGCTGGCCGGCGGCCGCAACTTCCGCGTGCTCCGCCTGCGGGCCGCCAAGGCGCATCAACTGTCCGTTCCCGGAATAGAACGCGCCGCCTTCATCACCGGCCGCGCTGAACCAGGCCTGGTGGCGCTGGCCCTTGGAATCGAAAGCCAGGGACGGGCCGTGATGCGGGCAGGCGTCGATCTTCCAGCCGTCCTCCGTAGCGCGAGCCGGCGCGGCTGGTTTGCCGTTGGTCGGCAGCCAGGCCACGGCATGGTCGCGGATGTTCGGCTCGAAGATATGGCGCCACATGGCGGCGACCCGTCCATCAGGAGCCACGGCGGTGGCGATGCGGCAGCATTCGCAGGTGTGGTCGGCCAGCTTGGCGTCTTCGCCGAAACTGGCCCCGCCGTCGGTGGAGACGGCGTAATAGACGGCGATACCCCGGTAGGGGCGCTGGGCGGCCTGGGCGGCGTCCTTGTCGCGCTGGTCCAGCCAGGCCAGGAAAATGCGGCCCTGAGGGTCGATCTGGATGTCGTCGAAGCGGTGGCCGATCGGCGCGCGGTCGCGCTGCACGGTGTACGGGGGCGAAAAAGTCTGCCCGCCGTCCAGCGAACGGATGAAGCGGATGTTGCCGGTGTGGTGTTTGCCCAACGTTTGGGTGTAGCTCAGATAGAGCTGGCCCTGCGGGCCGAACGCGATCTTGGGGCGCGCTTCGCCGTTCGCTTCCACCGTTTCCGGCTTGGGCAAAACCTGGCGCGGCGGGGTCCAGCTGCGGCCCTCGTCCATGCTCGATTGCAGCACGATGCCGTTGTCGCCAGTGTGCGCCACCCACAAGCGGCCCTGCTGGTCAAAGGCCCCCGAGGTTCCGAGGGTGGAAGCGGCAAGGGCCGCCAGGAGTGTCAGGTTCATGGTCTGGAGGGCGAGAAGGGTCACTGCCAGTCATAATCCTGCATTTTCCTTACCTCTTTCCATGACCCAGATCAACCAGGGTGACATATCAGTTTTGATATCGAACTTTGATAAAAATTGATTAGTTCGATCTCAATGATTTACCTAAGATGAGTTCAAAGAACAGGTAACTTACAAAAACTATAGTCAGGAGACCCTATGAAGCGCCAAGCATTCGCGCCTGGGCTGGTTGCACCGCGCCGTCCGATCGCACTTAAAGTATCCGTAGCTGCATTAGCCGGCATTGGCCTGTTCAGCACCATTCCCTCCCTTGCGCAGCAGGCTGCCGAAAACGAGATCGCAGTGGTGCAGCTGAGCGGCGTGCGCGCCGCGGCCCAAAGTTCGCTCGATATCAAGCAAAAGGCCGACAATGTGGTCGATTCCATCGTCGCGGACGATATCGGCAAATTCCCTGACACGAACGTTGCCCAGACCCTGGCTCGCATCCCGGGCATCCAGGTGCGCCGCGACGCGGGCGAGGCGAACTCGGTCCTGATCCGCGGCCTGCCCGGCATCGCCACCATGCTGAACGGCCGCGAAATGTTCACCACCACCGGCCGCTATATCCAGCTGGCCGATATCCCGTCCACCATGCTGCAGCGCGTGGACGTGTACAAATCCCAGAGCCCTGAACTGGTTGAAGGCGGCATTGCCGGCGTGATCGACGTGCGCACCAACCGGCCGTTCGATTTCAAGGGCTTCACGCTGAGCGCCAACGGCGGGGTGAAAAACCAGGACAAGGCGCACAAGACCGACCCGGAAGCCAATGGCCTCATTTCCAACCGCTGGAAGACCGAATACGGTGAGATCGGCGCGCTGTTCGGCGTTTCCTATGTGCGCAACAACTTCCACGAAGAGCGCAGCTTCAATACCTTCCCGGTCGAGAAAAGCTGGCTGCTGCCGAACCTGACCGGCCCGGACCTGGTCGGCCTGCAAGGCATCTACGGTGAGCGCAAGCGCACGGCCGAGAACTTCGCCCTGCAATGGCGCCCGAACAAGGATACGGAGATCTACGCCGAGGGCCTGTATTCCCGCTACAAGAACCAGGACGAAACCGACTTCTTCGTCGGCCTGCCATGGTGGGCGCCAGGGGGCGGCATCAGCGGCACCAAGATCCCGGGCACCGACCAGCTGGACGAACTGACTTCGCACGATGCCAACACCATCCTGTCGACCCAGGCGCGCGCATCGCAGAACACCACCTGGCAGACCGCCATCGGCGCCAAGTGGCATGCCGCACCAGGCCTGCGCCTGAGCACCGAATTGGCCCGCACCAAGTCGAAATACGACTGGCGCAATCCGATCATGGACACGATCGTTACCGTGCCAGACGTCTTCCTGAAGACCAATGTCAATGGCGGCGCCTTCATGCGTTACAGCGGCATCGACATGACCGATCCGAAAAACGTGTACCTGTTCCAGTTGTTCGACCGTTACGGAAACGACAAGGGTGCATCCACCGATTGGCGCGCCGATGCGACTTACACGCCTGACGGCGACGGCATTTTCCAGGAGTTCAGCGCCGGCGTACGCTTCAACAAACGTAGCGCTGAATCGATCAAGTCGGTCGAAGGCAGCATGGCCGCACCGGATGCCTTCAATGCCGCGACCCGAGTTTCTGCGGCAACGCTGCCGGGCATGAGCTGCACCAACCGCGAGCTGTCGGAAGACTACGGCACGCCTTACTGGTACACGCCATGCGCCAGCTTCCTGCTGAATAGCACCAGCGATGTGCGCAAGGCAGTCACCGGCTCCACCGCCGCCAAGGCGCTGGACCAGGGTTCCTTCTTCTCCGTGAACGAGAAGAACTACGCCTTCTACGGCAAGGCGCGCCTGGGCTGGGAGTGGGGCAGCGTGCCGGTCGACGGCGTGGTTGGCGTGCGTGTCTCCAAGACCGATTCGGACCTGCTGGGCTACAGCATGGTGAATGGCGTTCCAGTCGCTACGCCGAAGGAAAGTTCGGGCACCGATACCCTGCCTAGCGCCAGTTTCAAGGCGACGCTGCGCAAGGACCTGATCGCGCGCCTGGCATACGCCAAGACGCTGAGCCGTCCTGACTTCGCGCAACTGAATCCTGGGACCGCGTATGTGAACTCGAACGGCAACACCGTGCAGGCCTCAGCGTCGGGCGGCAACCCGGACCTGAAGCCGGTCACCGGCCAGAACGTCGATGCGGCGCTCGAGTGGTACTTTGCACCGGCGGCGATGGTGAGCGGCACCGTGTTCCGCCACAACTTCGACGGTTACATCGTCAACCGTGCAGTGCCTGAGGTGTACCAGGGCGTGAACTACCTGACCTCGCGTCCGTTCAATACCGACAAGGGCCACCTGCAGGGCGTCGAAGTGGCGTACCAGCAGTTCTACGACAAGCTGCCCGGCTGGCTGGGCGGGTTTGGCCTCCAGTTGAACTACACCTATATGGAAGGCGGCGTAACGTCGTCGAACATCGGCCCGGGCGAGCTGACTTTCCCTGGCATGTCGAAAAACTCGTATAACATTGGCTTGTTGTATGAGAAGTACGGCATCTCCGGCCGCCTGGCGTATAACTGGCGTTCGAAGTTCGCCCAGGTGTATGGCGATACCTCGGCAATCCGCGGTGCGGCGCCTCAGCGCGACCTGTATGCGGCTGCCACCAGCAGCCTGGATGGCTCCCTCAGCTACAAGTTCACCCCGAACCTGTCTGTAACGCTGACCGGCACCAACCTGCTGAACTTCAAATACAAGGACTACTGGACCGACGCGAACGTGTATCCACGCGATATCCGCCGCTACGACCGTACCGTTGGCCTGATGCTGAACTGGAAGAACTGATTTACCATGCAAAACCAAAAGATGTCGGTGCTCGAAAAAGCGGGCTTCGGGGCGGGGGATGCGGCACTCAATGTCGTGATTTCCTCGATGATGCTGATCATTACCTTCTTCTACACCGACATCTATGGCTTGCGCACGCAAGACCTGGCGCTGTTGTTCGTGCTGGTCAAGGTAGTGGGCGCGGTGGCTGACCTGACCATGGGCCAGATCACCGACCGCTTCACCAGCCGCTTCGGCCGCTACCGTCCCTACCTGCTGTGGCTCGCGATTCCATACGGCGTGAGCATTCTCTTCGTGTTTTCCACGCCGGACTGGGGCTACGACGCCAAGCTGGTTTGGGCTTACTCGACCTACATCATCATGACCGTAATGACGGCGGGTGTCGGCATTCCGTACATTTCCCTGCCCAGCGCGTTGACCAGCGATCCGAAGGAAAGCCTGTCGGCCAATGGCTACCGCCTGTTCTTCGCCAAGATCGGCGCCTTTCTGGTAACCATCGTGGTGCCGCTGCTGTCGGAGCGCTGGGGCGAGGGCAGTGCTGCCCACGGCTACCAGATGGCGATGGCCGTGATGGCTGTGCTGGGCGTGGCGCTGTTCCTGTTCTGCTTCTTCACCACCACCGAGCGCGTGCATCATGTGGTGGTGCGCCAGTCGCTGGGCGAGCAGTTGAAAGTGCTGATGAAGAACGACCAGTGGCTGATCCTGTGCGGCGTGTGCGTGACCGGCACCATCGGTTACGTGGTGCGCGGCTCGGTCGCAATCTATTACGCCAAGTATTACCTGGGCCTGAATACGGCGCAGGTATCGGCCTTCCTGTCCACCGGCGTGGTGGCGGCCATCCTGTCGATGATCGCATCGACCTGGATCACCAAGGTCTATTGCAAGGTCAAGCTGTTCCGCTGGACGCAGCTGATCGTGGCGGGCATCAGCCTGGCGATCTACCTGGTCGTCAAGCCGGGCGACGTGATGCTGGCCTTCGTGCTGTTCTTCGCGCTGTCGTTCATCGTAGACCTGCATGCGCCGGTGTTCTGGTCCGCTATCGGCGAGACCATCGACTACGGCCAGGTCAAGACCGGCAAGCGCGTATCCGGTTTTGCCTTCGGCGGCATTTCGGTCTGCCAGAAGGCGGGCATGGCAATCGCCGGCGGCCTGGTCGGCATCCTGCTGACGTATTTCAATTATGTGCCCAACCAGGCGCAATCCGAATTCGCACTGAACGGCATCGCCCTGATGCTGTCGGTGATTCCGGGCTTCTTCCACCTGCTCATGGGACTGTTGATGTTCGCCTATCGCATCAGCGATGAGTATTACGGCACCGTGAAAGAGAGCATGAAGTCTCATGGCTATGTAAGCGCTTGAATATGCAAAAACTGTCTCCCCTGATCGAGCAACGCGCCGATCCTTATATCGTTCGCCACAGCGACGGTTACTACTACTTCACCGCCTCGGTGCCGCAATACGACCGCATCGAACTGCGCCGCGCCACCACCATCGAAGGCTTGCGCGATGCGCAGACCGTGGACGTATGGCACAAGCCGGATACCGGCGCCTACAGCGAATTGGTCTGGGCGCCGGAACTGCATTACAACCAGGGCGCCTGGTACGTTTATTTCGCCGCCGCACCGAGCCGCGAAATCAAGTACAAGCTGTTCCAGCACCGCATGTACGCGATCCGCAACAAGAACGCCAATCCGCTGGAAGGCGAGTGGGAGTTCATGGGGCAGGTCGATTCCGGCATCGATACCTTCTGCCTGGATGCGACCACCTTCACCCACAAGGGCAAGCTGTATTACCTGTGGGCGCAGAAGGACAATGAGATCGAAGGCAATTCCAACCTCTACATCGCGGAGATGGAAACCCCGTGGCAGATCAAGGGCAAGCCAGTGATGCTGACCAAGCCGGAATTCGACTGGGAGATCCGCGGCTTCTGGGTCAACGAAGGCCCGTCCGTCCTGCAACGCAACGGCAAGGTGTTCATCAGCTATTCCGCCAGCGCGACCGACGAGAATTACGCCATGGGCTTGCTGTGGGCCGATGCCGATGCGGACCTGCTGGACCCGGCTGCGTGGACCAAGTCGAAGGAGCCGGTGCTGCAAACCTGCTTCGAGCACGGCATCTACGGCCCTGGCCATAACAGTTTTACGGTGGACGCGGACGGAAATGTGCTGCTGGTGTACCATGCCCGCACGTACACGGAAATTGTCGGCGACCCGCTGTGGAACCCGGACCGCCATACTTTCGTCAAGCCACTGCGCTGGGATGCGCAGGGTATGCCCGTCTTCGGACGGCCCTCAGTTATCGAGTAAGCACACATGATCCAGAGCGCGCCATTCGGCCACGCACCGGACGGCACGCCGCTGTCCCTGTTCACACTGACCAATGCCCAGGGCATGGAGGTCAGGATCACCAATTACGGTGGGATCGTCACCCACATCCTGGCCCCGGATCGTGACGGCCGCTTGGCCAATGTCACGCTGGGCTTCGACACGGCCGCCGAGTATTTCGGCCGTTCGCCTTACTTCGGCGCGCTGATCGGACGCTGCGGCAACCGCATCGCGCAGGGCCGCTTCACACTGGACGGCGTCGAGCACCAGTTGGCCGTCAACGATGGCACCAACCATCTGCATGGCGGCGCGCAAGGCTTCGACAAGGTGGTGTGGGATGCCTCCGTGGAAGGCGAAGCCCTGGTGCTGCGCTACCGCAGCCCGGACGGGGAGCAGGGCTATCCCGGCAATCTTGACGTGCAGGCAAGCTACACGCTCAGCGACGATGGTGCGCTGACCGTGGACTTCCACGCCACCACGGACCGCGCAACGCCCGTCAACCTGACCCACCACGCCTACTTCAACCTGGCTGGCAACGGCACCATCAACGATCACGAAATGTGGATCGATGCGCCGCATTACACGCCGGTCGACAACGGTTTGATACCAACCGGCGAACTGGCCGCCGTGGCGGGAACGCCGTTCGATTTCCGCGAGCCGCGCGCCATCGGCGATGCGGTCTACGACCATAACTTTGCGCTGTCGCCGGCCGAGGGCATGCGCTGCGCGGTACGGGTGCGCGAACCGCGCTCCGGGCGGCAGTTGGAAGTGCTCACTCACGAGCCGGGCATCCAGTTCTACAGCGGGAATTTCCTCGACGGCTCGCTGGGTTTCCCGCATCGCGGAGGCTTTTGCCTGGAGCCGCAACACTTCCCGGATGCGCCCAATAAACCGCACTTCCCCAGCGTGATCCTGCGTCCGGGAGAGGTCTATCGGAACACCCTGGCGTTCCGCTTTTCTCGATACTGATTTTGATATTGATAGGAACAAATAAGTCATTAGAAATATATTGCTCTGAGCCGTAACATTTCCTCCATCAATAAGCGGAGGAATCCATGTCAGAGACAAAGAAAACGATAAAACTGCGCTCGGCCGAATGGTTCGGGACGCAGGACAAAAACGGCTTCATGTACCGGAGCTGGATGAAGAACCAGGGCATTCCCGATCACGAATTCCGCGGCAAGCCAATCATCGGCATCTGCAATACCTGGTCCGAACTGACCCCGTGCAACGCACACTTCCGCCAGCTCGCGGAACACGTCAAGAAGGGCATCCTGGAGGCGGGCGGCTACCCGGTTGAATTCCCTGTGTTCTCCAACGGCGAATCCAACCTGCGCCCAACCGCCATGCTGACCCGTAACCTGGCCAGCATGGACGTGGAAGAATCCATCCGCGGCAATCCGATGGATGCCGTGGTACTGTTGGTGGGTTGCGACAAGACGACCCCGGCCCTGCTGATGGGCGCTGCCTCGGTCGACCTGCCGACCATCGTCGTGACCGGCGGCCCGATGCTGAACGGTAAGCTGAACGGCAAGGACATCGGTTCCGGCACCGCCGTCTGGCAACTGCACGAGCAGGTCAAGGCCGGCGAGATCACCATGCACCAGTTCATGTCGGCCGAAGCGGGCATGTCCCGTTCCGCCGGTACCTGCAACACCATGGGTACCGCATCCACCATGGCCTGCATGGCCGAATCGCTGGGCACCTCGCTGCCGCACAACGCTGCGATTCCTGCCGTCGACGCGCGCCGCTATGTGCTGGCGCATATGTCCGGCATCCGCATCGTCGAAATGGTGTGGGAAGACCTGCGCCTGTCCAAGATCCTCAAGCGCGAAAACTTCGAGAACGCGATCCGCGTCAACGCCGCCATCGGCGGTTCGACCAACGCCGTGATCCACCTGAAAGCCATCGCCGGCCGCATCGGCGTGCCGCTGGAGCTGGAAGACTGGACCAAGGTTGGCAAAGGAATGCCGACCATCGTCGACCTGATGCCTTCCGGCCGCTACCTGATGGAAGAGTTCTACTACGCCGGCGGCCTGCCGGGCGTGATCCGCCGCATGGGCGAAGCAAACCTGCTGCCGCATCCGGATGCGCTGACCGTCAACGGCAAGACCATTGGCGAGAACTGCTCCGACGCGCCGATCTACAACGATGAAGTGATCCGCAAGATCGACAACCCGCTGATCGCTGATGGCGGCATCTGCATCCTGCGCGGCAACCTGGCGCCACGCGGCGCGGTGCTGAAACCTTCCGCCGCTTCGCCGCACCTGATGCAGCATCGCGGCAAGGCCGTGGTGTTCGAGAACTTCGACCACTACAAGGAACGCATCATCGATCCCGACCTGGACGTCGACGAGAACTCGATCCTGGTGATGAAGAACTGCGGCCCGAAAGGCTATCCGGGCATGGCGGAAGTGGGCAATATGGGCCTGCCGCCGAAGCTGCTGGCCAAGGGTATCAAGGACATGGTCCGCATTTCCGACGCACGCATGAGCGGTACCGCTTACGGCACCGTGGTGCTGCACGTGGCGCCGGAAGCAATGGCTGGCGGCCCGCTCGGCGCCGTGAAGGATGGCGACTGGATCGAGCTCGATTGCGCCAACAACAAGCTGCAGCTCGAGATCAGCGACGAGGAAATGAAGGCACGCCTCGCCGAGCGCGCCGCGCAGCAGGAGCCGCCGAAGTCCGGCTACCAGCAACTGTATATCGACCACGTGTTGCAAGCCGACGAAGGCTGCGACTTCGACTTCCTGGTTGGCTGCCGCGGTTCGGCCGTGCCGCGCCATTCGCACTAAGGAGAATCCATGCTGCTCGTACAATTCACCAATGAAGCCGGCTCGCGCCGCGTAGCCTCGCTGGACGGCGACGTGCTGCGCGTGCTGGACGGCGTATCCACCACCTATGAACTGGCGCAGCGCGCCATCGGCAGCGGCAAAGGCCTGGCCGCCGTTGCGCAAGCTGCCATCGGCACCAGTACCGAAAGCTACGAAGCCGTGGCGACCGCCGGCCGCATCCTGCCGCCGCTGGACCACGCCGACCCGGCGCACTGCTACGTCACCGGCACCGGCCTGACCCACCTGGGCAGCGCCGATGCGCGCGACGCCATGCACCGCAAGATCGGCGGCGACGTCGAGTCGCTGAGCGATTCCATGAAGATGTTCCGCCTCGGCGTGGAAGGCGGCAAGCCGGCAGAAGGCCAGCGCGGCGTGCAGCCGGAATGGTTCTACAAGGGCGACGGTTCGATCGTTGCCGCCACCGGCCAGGCGCTGACCATGCCCGAGTTCTCGCTGGACGGCGGCGAAGAGCCTGAAATCGCCGGCCTGTACGTGATCGGCGAAGACGGCCAGCCTTACCGCCTCGGTTTCGCCATCGGCAACGAGTTCTCGGACCACGTGACCGAGCGCCAGAACTACCTCTACCTGGCGCACTCCAAGCTGCGCAACTGCGGCCTGGGCCCGGCCCTGCGCGTGGGCGAGCTGCCGCAGCATATCGACGGCGCCTCGCGCATCGTCGGCAAGGATGGCGCGGTGCGCTGGCAGAAAGCTTTCGTCAGCGGCGAACAGAATATGTCGCACACCATCGCCAACCTGGAATACCACCACTTCAAATATGGCCTGTTCTGCCGCCCGGGCGACGTGCATATCCACTTCTTCGGCACCGCCACGCTGAGCTTCGCCGACGGCGTCTCCGTGCAGCCTGGCGAGACCTTTGAAGTCGAAGCGCCTGCATTTGGCCCGGCCCTGCGCAATCCGCTGCGCATCCAGGAATCCCGCTACAAGAAAGTGAACCAACTATGACCATCACCGGCGAAGCACTCATTGGCGGCGTTGCCGTGCGCGGGGAGGGCGCCGCACAGCGCGCCTTCAATCCTGGCCTGGAGCAGCAGTTCGGCGAAGAATTCAACGCGGTCAGCGTCGAGCAGGTAAATGATGCCTGCCGCCTGGCCGGCGCCGCCTTCGATACCTTCCGCGCTACCAGCGATGCCGCGCGTGCGGAACTGCTGGACGCGATTGCCCGCAACATCCTTGACCTCGGCGCGGAGCTGATCGAACGCGCAATGGCCGAAACCGGCCTGCCGCAAGCCCGCCTGGAAGGCGAGCGCGCCCGCACCTGCAACCAGCTCAAGATGTTCGCCGCGCTGTTGCGCGAAGGCTCGTGGTGCGATCCGCGCATCGACGTGGCCCTGCCGACCCGCACGCCGCCGCGCGCCGACCTGCGCTTCCGCCTGATCGGCGTCGGCCCGGTTGCCGTCTTCGGCGCGTCCAACTTCCCGCTGGCGTTCTCTGTCGCCGGCGGCGATACCGCTTCCGCGCTGGCCGCCGGCTGCCCGGTGGTGGTGAAAGCACACTCCGCCCACCCGGGCACTTCCGAACTGGTGGCACGCGCCGTGGTAGCCGCCGTGGCCCAGTGCGGCCTTCCGGCGGGCGTGTTCGGCCTGCTGACCGGCAGCGGCAGCCACATCGGCCAGACCCTGGTGGCGCATCCTGCGATCCAGGCGGTCGGCTTCACCGGCTCCCGCAGCGGCGGCACCGCACTGATGGCAACTGCCGCGGCGCGCAAGCAGCCGATTCCTGTGTACGCCGAAATGAGCAGCATCAACCCGGTCTTCCTGTTGCCGGAAGCACTGGCAGGGCGTCCGGACAGCATCGCTGCCGGCTTTGCGGCATCGCTGACGCTGGGCGTCGGCCAGTTCTGCACCAATCCCGGCCTGGTGCTGGGCATTGAAGGCCCGGGCCTGGAGCGTTTCTGCGCCAGCGCCGCGCAGGCATTGGGCGGCGTAGCACCTGCGACCATGCTGAGCGCGGGCATCGCCGGCGCCTACCAGCGCGGCGTACAGGCGCTGGCCTCGCACAACGACGTTGAAACTGTCACCGCCACCCCGCACGGCGGCTGCAAGGGCGGCGCTGCGCTGTTCCGCACCACAGCGCAAGCCTTCCTGTCGCAGCACGCGTTGTCGGACGAAGTATTCGGCCCGGCTTCGCTGGTGATCGCCTGCCGCGACATCGACGAGATGATCGCCGTGGCGGAACACCTGGAAGGCCAGCTGACCGCTACCCTGCAGATGGCGGACGGCGATGCCGCGACTGCGCGCAAGCTGCTGCCGGTGCTGGAACGCAAGGCCGGCCGCATCCTGGCCAATGGCTATCCGACGGGCGTGGAAGTCACCAGCGCCATGGTGCACGGCGGCCCGTTCCCGTCCACTTCGGACGGCCGCAGCACCTCGGTCGGCACGGCGGCAATCTACCGCTTCCTGCGCGCCGTGTGCTACCAGGACTTGCCAGCCTCGCTGCTGCCGCCGGTGCTGCAGGATGAAAATCCGGGCAATACCTGGCGGCGCCGCGACGGCGTCCTCGGCCAGCACTAAAAAAAACAGCAATAAAAATATGGAGACACCATGACACAAGCAGCAAACTACCCGAGCCTCCAGGGCAAGCGGGTATTTGTCACCGGCGGCGGCACCGGCATCGGCGCCAGCATCGTCGCGGCCTTTGCAAGACAGGGCGCCCGCGTAGCGTTCGTCGATATTGCGAAAGAGGCCAGCGAAGCGCTGTGCAACGCCGTTGCGGCCGGCGGCGCCGAGCGCCCGCAGTTCCGCGCCTGCGACATCACCGACATCGCGGCGCTGCAGGGCACGATGAAAGAGCTTGCGGCGGAACTTGGCGATTTCGACGTGCTGGTGAACAATGCGGCGAACGACCAGCGTCATAGTGTCGAAGATGTGACCCCGGAATACTGGGACCAGCGCATCGCCATCAACCAGCGCCCCCTGTTCTTCACCTGCCAGGCAGTCCTGCCGGGCATGAAGGCCAAGGGCGGCGGCTCCATCATCAACATCGGCTCGATCTCCTGGATCGCCAAAGGCGCCGGTTATCCCGTGTATGCAACCGCCAAGGCCGCAACCCACGGGCTGACCCGCGGCATGGCGCGCGACCTGGGCAAGCACAATGTGCGCGTCAACACGGTCACGCCGGGCTGGGTCATGACCCAGCGCCAGGTGGACTTGTGGGTCGACGCTGCGGCGGAAGAAGAGATCGCCCGCAGCCAGTGCCTGCCGGGCAAGCTGCTACCGGAACACATCGCTGCCATGTGCCTGTTCCTGGGCGCCGATGACAGCGCCATGTGCACGGCGCAGGATTTTATCGTCGACGCAGGCTGGGTTTAAAAGGAGACCGCCATGATCAAGCTCGCCCTTCCGGCGTTGCTGGTGGCAGTCCAGTCGTGGGCCTTCGCGCACGACATCGCCAGCCCTGACAAGCAGGTCAAGGTGCAGTTCGAACTATCGCCGCGCGGCGAGCCGACCTATGCGGTCGCCCGCGCGGGACAGCCGGTGCTGTTGACTTCCCGCCTTGGCCTCCAGTTGCAATCGGCCGACCTGACGCGCAGCCTGCGCCTGGCTTCCGCCGGCGCAGTGCAGCGCATTTCCGAAGACTACACGCTGGCCACCGGCAAGCGCCGCAACAACCATTACGAAGCCAACGAACGCCGCTTCTCCTTGCGCGACAAGCAGGGACGCAAGCTCGACATCGTGTTCCGCGTTTCCAACGACGGCGTGGCCTTCCGTTACGAGACCGCCGGCGGCACTGTGCGCCGCGAGGCCACCAGCTTTGCCTTCGCGCCCGCAGCCCGCGCCTGGCTGCAACCGATGTCGGTAGCGCAGACCGGCTGGGCCAACACCAATCCTTCCTACGAAGAGTACTACCAGGCCGACATCCCGGTCGGCACCGCATCGCCGCTGCCGTCGGGCTGGGTCTTCCCGGCGCTGTTCCGCAGCGGCGACAACTGGGTCGCGCTGACCGAAGCCGGCATGGACGGCAGCTGGCACGCCTCGCGCCTGCAGGACAAGTCGCCCGGCGGCGAATACCGTATTGGCGGCCCGAGCGCTCCGGAAGTGTTCCCTGGTGGCGCCCTGATGGGCAGCGGCGCGGTCTCGCCATGGCGCGTGCTGGCCCTGGGGCCCTTGGCCACGGTCATGCAGTCGACGCTGGGCACCGACCTGGCAGCGCCTGCGATCCCGTTCGACGCCGCGCTGGTGCAGCCGGGCCACGCTTCGTGGAGCTGGGCCATCCTGAAAGACGATGCCACCGTGTTCGATGTGCAGAAAAAGTTCATCGACTATGCGGTGCAGATGAAGTGGGATTACACCTTGGTCGACGCTGACTGGGACCGCAAGATCGGCTACGACAAAATGCGTGAGCTGGCCCAGTACGCGGCAGGAAAGGGCGTCGGCCTGCTGGCCTGGTACAACTCTTCGGGCAGCTGGAACAAGACCGAGTATTCGCCCAAGGGCAAGCTTCTGACCCGCGAAGCGCGCCGCGCCGAATTCGCACGTTTGCGCGAAATGGGCATCAAGGGCGTGAAGATTGACTTCTTCGGCGGCGATGGCCAGTCCTTCATCGCCTACTACGTCGACATCCTGAAGGACGCGGCGGAAGCCGGCCTGCTGGTGAACTTCCACGGCGCCACGCTGCCGCGCGGCTGGAGCCGTACCTACCCCAACCTGATGACGGCGGAAGCGGTGCGCGGTTTCGAGTTTTCCACCTTCGAGCAGGACGGCCAGGACAAGGTGGTCAAGCACGCAGCCATGCTGCCTTTCGCGCGCAACCTGTTCGACCCGATGGACTTCACTCCCATGGCTTTCGGCGACATCCCCAAGATCAAGCGCGCCACGCGCAACGGTTTCGAGCTGGCGGAAGCGGTGCTGTTCACTTCCGGCATCCAGCATTTCGCCGAAACCCCGGACGGCATGGCAACTGCGCCGGCCTATGTGCAGGACCTGCTGCGGGAACTGCCGCGCAGCTGGGACGACGTGCGCTTCGTAGACGGCGTGCCGGCGCGCTACGTGGTGCTGGCGCGGCGCGCCGGCGACACCTGGTATGTGGCAGGTTTCAATGCGCAGGACAGCGCGCAGGAAGTCTCGGTGGAACTCGGCGCGCAAGGCACGCTGATCACCGATGGCGCCGGCGAGCGCGAATTCAGCCAGCGGGCAGTCGCCGCCGGCAAGCAGAAGATCACGATGCAGCCACACGGCGGCTTCGTTGCGGTATTCAAACAATAAACTAGGAGATGCTATGAAGAAGACGATGATCGCGTTGGCCTTGCTCACCGCAGGCCTGGCGCAAGCTGCCACCACCGTAAAGATCGACACCGCCAAACCCGGTCCGGTCATCAACAAGGACGTCTACGGGCAGTTCGCCGAACACCTTGGCACCGGCATCTACGGCGGCATGTGGGTCGGCCCGCAATCGAAGATCCCGAACACCCGCGGCTGGCGCAACGACGTGATTGGCGCGCTGAAGAAACTGCACGTGCCGCTGGTACGCTGGCCGGGCGGCTGCTTCGCCGACGAATACCACTGGCGCGAAGGCATCGGCCCGCGCAACAAGCGTCCTGTCAAGATCAACACCACCTGGGGCGGCGTGGACGAGAACAACGCCGTCGGCACCCATGAATTCTTCGACCTGGTCGAGCAGCTGGGCGCGGACGCCTACGTGAACGGCAACCTGGGCACCGGCTCGCCGCAGGAAATGGCGGAATGGCTGGAGTACATGACCTCCGATAACAAGTCCACCCTGCCGGAATTGCGCCGCAAGAATGGCCGCGACAAGCCGTTCAAGGTGGCTTACTTCGCCGTCGGTAACGAAGCCTGGGGCTGCGGCGGCAATATGAAACCGGAGTACTACACCAACCTGTATCGCCAGAGCGTCACCTTCCTCAAGACTCCGGCCGGCGCGCGTCCGAAGATGGTTGCCAGCGGCGGCAACGACAACGACACCAGCTGGACCGAAGAGCTGAGCAAGTCCGCCAAGGGTATGACGGACGGTATCAGCTTCCACTACTACACCATCCCGACCGGCAAGTGGGAAGTGAAGGGCGCGGCAACCGGTTTCCCGGACAATGAATGGTTCTCGACCCTGAACGCCACCATGCGCATGGAAGACCATATCCGCAACAACGTGAAGGTGCTGGACAAGAACGATCCGGAGAAGAAGCTGGGCTTCTATGTCGACGAATGGGGTACCTGGTATGACGTGGAGAAGGGCACCAACGCCGGCTTCCTGTACCAGCAGAACACCCTGCGTGATGCCGTGGTGGCTGCGCTGAACTTCAACATCTTCCACGACCATGCCGACCGCGTGCGCATGACCAATATCGCGCAGATGGTCAACGTGCTGCAGGCCATGGTCCTGACCGATAATGAGAAGATGCTGCTGACGCCAACCTACCACGCGTACGAAATGTACGTGCCGTTCCAGGGCGCGACCACCCTGCCGCTGTCGCTGGAAGGTAACCGTAAGTACAGCTCCGGCGACAAGAGCATCCCGCAGGTCAGCGCTTCCGCCGCACGCGGCAAGGATGGCAAGATCTACGTGGCGCTGGTGAACACCAATCCCGGAGAGGCGGAAGAAGTGAACATCGATGGCGTGGGTGCAGGCAAGGCCAGCGCTCGCGTGCTGACCGCCAACGCCATGGATGCGCACAACACCTTCGCCAAGCCGGATGCCGTGAAGCCGGCGCCGATCGCCGTGCAGTCGAGCGGCGGCAAGCTGACCGTGAAGATGCCGGCCAAATCGGTCGTCGTTGTGGCCGTCGGAGACTAAGATGGAAAACATCTCCGTGCAACGCCGGGCGTTCCTGCGCTCGGCGGCGGCCGGTGTCGCCCTGGCGGGCCTGGGCGGCTGCGGCGGCGGGGGAGGTGGCTCGTCCACTTCCGCGGCTCCCGCGGCTCCCGCCCCAGTGACGCCGCCTGTGGTGCCGCCGGCAACGACGCTGGCCTTCACTAACGTGTCGGTGCATGACCCTTCGGTGATCAAGTCGGGCGACACTTATTACGTATTCGGTTCCCACCTGGCGGCGGCTAAAACCACCGACTGGATGAACTGGACCAAGATTGCCGATGGCGTCAATGCCAGCAACCCGCTGTTCAACAACGTCACGACGGCATTGTCCGAAGCGTTGACCTGGGCACAAACCGATACGCTGTGGGCGCCGGACGTGGCAAAGCTGGATGACGGCAAGTTCTACATGTACTACTGCGCCTGCAAAGGCGACTCGCCGCGCTCCGCTCTCGGCATAGCGGTGGCCGACAAGGTGGATGGCCCTTACGCCAACAAGCAGCTGTTGCTGAAGTCCGGCATGTGGGGTGAAACCAGCCCTGACGGCACCATCTACGATGCGACGAAGCACCCGAATGTGGTCGATCCGAACGTCTTCCGCGACAATGGCGGCAAGCTGTGGATGGTGTACGGCTCGTACTCGGGCGGCATCTTCATCATGGAGATGGATCCTGCGACCGGCTTGCAGAAGCCGGGCCAGGGCTACGGCAAGCACCTGATGGGCGGCAACCATGCGCGCATCGAAGGCGCATACATCCTGTACAGCCCTGACAGCAAGTATTACTACCTGTTCGTTTCCTTCGGCGGCCTGGACGCGAATGGCGGCTACAACATCCGCGTCGCCCGCTCGCTGAATCCGGACGGCCCATACCTGGATGCCGCGGGCACGGACATGGCGACAGTGAAGGCCAACCCTGCCTTGCCGCTGTTCGACGACGCAAGCATCGCGCCGCACGGCCAGAAGCTGATGGGCAGCCACCAGTACGCGCTGGCGGCGGGCGAGACCGGCACGGCGCTGGGCTATGTTTCGCCGGGCCACAACTCCGCTTACTACGATGCGGCAACGGGCAAGTACTTCCTGGTGTTCCATGCCCGCTTCCCGGGGCAGGGCGAGGCGCATGAAGTACGCGTGCACGAAATGTTCATCAACGCCGATGGCTGGCCGGTTGTCGCGCCGCTGCGTTATGCGCCATTGTCGAAGAACGCAACGACGCTTTCGGCGGACGTGACGGCGGCTGATGCAGCGGGTACCTACAAGGTGATCAACCACGGCAAGGACATTTCGGCGACCATCAAGCAATCGCAGGTCGTGACCCTCGCCGCAGGTGGCGCCGTCAGCGGAGCGCTGGCCGGCACCTGGACCCACCTCGGCGGCAACAAGATCAGTGTCGCGCTGTCCGATGGGACGACCTACAATGGGGTATTGTCGCGCCAGTGGAATACCAATGCCAATGCGTTCGAGGTGACGTTCACGGTGCAGTCGAAAGCTGGTGTTTCGCTTTGGGGCGTGCGGACAGGGAACTAAGATGATAAAGAAATGGGTGATTGGCGCCGGCGTGCTGGCGGGGGCGATGCTCGCGCTGGCTGCGCGGGCAGGCCAGGTGAGCGTACATGATCCGGTGATGGCGAAGCAGGGCGACACCTACTACCTGTATTCGACGGGACCGGGCATCACGTTCTACAGCTCGAAAGACATGCTGAACTGGCGCCCGGAGGGGCGCATCTTCGCCGGCCATCCGGCAGCCGCGGCGAAGGCCGCACCGGGCTTCGATGACCATGTGTGGGCGCCGGACATCCAGTATCACGACGGAAAATACCTGCTGTATTACTCGGTTTCCGCATTCGGCAAGAACACCTCGGCCATTGGCGTCACCGTCAACAAGACGCTGGACCCGCGCTCGCCCGATTACAAATGGGAAGACCAGGGCATTGTCGTGCAGTCGGTGCCGGGCCGCGACATCTGGAACGCGATCGACTCCAATGTCGTGGAAGACGACAAAGGCACGGGCTGGATGGCATTCGGCTCGTTCTGGGGCGGCATCAAGCTGGTCAAGCTGAACAAGGATTGGACGCGCCCGGCCGAACCGCAGGTGTGGAGCACCATCGCCGCCCGCGAACGCCCGGCCTTCGTGAAGGATGACAGCGGCGGCCCGGCGGAAATCGAGGCGCCGTTCGTCTTCCGCAAGAATGGCTGGTACTACCTTTTTGTTTCGTGGGGATTGTGCTGCCAGAAGGAGAAGAGCACCTACCACGTCGTGGTCGGGCGTTCGCGTGCGGTGACGGGACCTTACCTCGACAAGGATGGCAAGGACATGGCGCTGGGCGGCGGCTCGCTGGTCGTGCAGGGCAATGCGGCATGGAAGGCGCTCGGCCACAACAGCGCTTACACCTTCGACGGCAAGGACGTGATGGTTCTTCACGCCTATGAAACGAAGGACAAGTACCTGCAAAAGCTGAAGGTCATGGACATGCGCTGGGACAGCGCCGGCTGGCCGGTAGTCGACGCTGCTGACCTGGATAACTACCAAAGCGTACAAAAATGACCTCGACACTGCTCGCCGCTGCATTGCGGCGCGGCTTCGCCGTGCTGCTGGCGACGGGCGCGGGCGCAGCCTGGTTCGCGCCAATCGCCGCCACCGCCGCCGAACTGTTCCCGCTGCAGGACGTTCGCCTGCTGCCAAGTCCCTTCCTGCAAGCGCAGGAAACCAACCGCCGCTACCTGCTGGAGCTCGACGCCGACCGGCTGCTGGCGCCGTTCCGCCGCGAAGCCGGGCTGCCGCTCCCCAAGCCATCCTACGGCAATTGGGAATCCAGCGGCCTTGATGGCCACATGGGCGGCCACTACCTCTCCGCCTTGTCCCTGATGTGGGCCGCGACTGGCGACGGCACGGTGCGTGAACGCCTCGACTACTTCGTCCAGGAGCTGAAGAAGGCGCAAGCGCCGGACGGCTACCTGGGCGGCATTCCCGGCGGCCGCGAAGCCTGGAGCGACATCGCCAAGGGCAAGCTCCATGCCGACAATTTCTCGGTCAACGGCAAATGGGTTCCCTGGTATAACCTGCACAAGATCGCGGCCGGCCTGCGCGATGCCTGGCGCTATGCCGGCAACGAAGACGCGAAACGAATGCTCGTGAAATTCGCCGACTGGACGGTCAACATGACCAATGCCCTGAGCGACGAGCAGATGCAATCCATGCTGCGCGCTGAACATGGCGGAATGAACGAGGTGCTGGCCGACGTGTACCAGCTGACCGGCGACCAGCGCTACCTGGCCGCGGCCAAACGCTTCTCGCACCAGGCCATCCTGCAGCCGCTGGCGGCCGGCCGCGACGAGCTGACCGGGCTGCATGCCAATACGCAGATTCCGAAGGTGATCGGCTTCGAACGCATCGCGGAGCTGACCGGCGAACCGCAATGGCACAAGGCTGCCAGCTTCTTCTGGCGCACCGTGCACGATCATCGCACTGTGGCCATCGGCGGCAACAGCGTCAAGGAGCACTTCCACGACGACAAGGATTTCTCCTCGATGAGCAGCGAGGTGGAAGGGCCGGAAACCTGCAACACCTACAATATGCTCAAGCTCACCGAGCTGCTGTTCCTGCGCGACCCGAGCGCGGCGTACGGCGACTATTACGAGCGCGCGCTGTACAACCATATTCTTTCCTCACAGCGCCCGGAGAGCGGCGGTTTCGTCTACTTCACGCCGATGCGGCCCAACCACTACCGCGTCTATTCGGAAGTGGACAAAGGCATGTGGTGCTGTGTCGGTTCTGGCATCGAAAGCCACGCCAAGTACGGTGAATTCATCTACGCGCGCGATGGCGATGCGCTGCTGGTCAACCTGTTCATTCCCTCCCGGCTCGATTGGCGCGAGAAGGGCGTAGTGCTGACCCAGTCCAACCACTTCCCCGACCAGGCCAGCACGCGGCTGACGGTCGACAGCGGCGGCAAGTTCACAATGAAGCTTCGTTACCCGGGCTGGGTTGCGAAAGGCGCGCTGTCGGTGCGTGTGAACGGCAAGCCGGTACCGGTGCACGCCGCGCCGGGCAGCTACGTCGAACTGGCACGGGTGTGGCGGAAAGGCGACACGGTCGACGTCCGCCTGCCGATGCGCACCACGCTCGAGCAAATGCCCGACAAGTCGAATTATTACGCCGTGCTGCACGGCCCCATCGTGCTGGCCGCGAAAACCTCGCCATTCCCTGGCGAGCAGCTGAATTTCATGGCCGACGACTCCCGCATGGGCCATATTGCACAGGGCCAGGTCTGCCCGCAGGAGGCGGCGCCGGTCTTCGTCAGCGACAGCCGGGACTTCCTCAACAAATTCAAGCCCGTTCCGGGCCAGCCCCTGACGTTCACTGCGCCAGGCCTGGTGCAGGGCAAGGGCGCGGGCGAGTTGCGTTTCATACCGTTCTACCGCCTGCACGATTCGCGCTACATGATCTACTGGCAGCAAACCACGACGGCGGGACTGGCCGAGATGCGCTCGAAAGCGGCGGCTGCCGAATCCGAGCGCCTGGCGCTGGATGCGCGGACGATCGACCAGGTGGCGCCAGGGGAGCAGCAGCCCGAATCGGATCACTTCTTCAAGGGAGAGGGGGCCGATGCAGGCCTGAACGGCACGCGGCACTGGCGCCACGCCAGCGGATGGTTCAGCTACGAGCTGAAAGACCGCGAGGGAGCCGCCCGGTTGCTGCGCCTGACTTTCGCTTCGGGTGATGCCGGCCGCAAGTTCGACGTGTTGCTGAATGGCCGCCTGCTGCAGACGGTCGCCATTGAACGCAAAGGCGAAGCCTTCTACAACCTGGACTTGCCGGTGCCGGCCGGGGCGGCCCGCGAAGGCAAGCTGGAAGTGAAGTTCGTCGCCCATCCCGGCTCCATGGCGGGCGGCCTGTATGGCCTGCGCCTGCTGAGATAATAAAATTGATATGGATCCTGCGAAAAAATGAATTAGATCGGCATGACGGATTCTCCTAATATTGATCTACTATAATTTTGGAGACCGGCATGAAAGTCACCCGCAGGACTATCCTCGGCGGCGCGTTCGCCCTTGCATTTGCTGCTTCGGGCAGCGTTTTCGCGGCCAAGCCGCTGGTTATGGGCTTCTCCCAGGTGGGCGCCGAAAGCGAATGGCGCACCGCCAACACCGCCTCCATCAAGGAGGCCGCCAAACAGGCCGGCATCACCCTCAAGTTCGCCGACGCCCAGCAGAAGCAGGAAAACCAGGTCAAGGCGATCCGCTCGTTCATCGCCCAGCGCGTGGACGTGATCGCGTTCTCGCCGGTGGTGGAAACCGGCTGGGAAACCGTGCTGCGTGAAGCCAAGGCGGCCAAGATCCCGGTCATCCTGACCGACCGCGCGGTCAAAGTGGCGGACAAGTCGCTCTACGTCACCCTGATCGGCTCCGACTTCGTGGAAGAAGGGCGCCGCGCCGGCAAATGGCTGGCCGACTATGCGGCCAAGCAAAGCAAGCCGGTATTGAACGTGGTTGAACTGCAGGGCACCGTGGGTTCGGCGCCGGCACTGGACCGCAAGGCCGGCTTTGAAGAAGCCATCAAGGGCAACGCCAAACTGAAGGTGATCCGCACCCAGACCGGCGAGTTCACCCGCGCCAAGGGCAAGGAGGTGATGGAAGCCTTCCTGAAAGCCCACGGCAAGGACATCAACGTGCTGTACGCGCACAATGACGATATGGCCATCGGCGCCATCCAGGCCATCGAAGAAGCGGGCCTGAAACCGGGCAAGGACATCATCATCGTCTCCATCGACGGCGTGAAAGGCGCTTTCCAGGCCATGATCGCGGGTAAGCTGAACGTGTCGGTCGAATGCAGCCCGCTGCTTGGCCCGCAACTGATGAAGGCTGCGCAGGACGTCGTCGCCGGCAAGCCTGTGGCGCCGCGCATCGTGACCGAGGAACGTGTGTTCCCGGCGGAGGTAGCGGCGAAAGAACTGCCTAACCGGAAATACTGATCATGGCTACCGCTGCGGTGGCGCCGGTCCTGGAGCTGTCCGGCATCCATAAGGCTTTCCCTGGCGTGAAGGCGCTCAGCGAGGCGGGGCTGCGGCTCTATCCTGGCGAAGTCCATACGCTGATGGGGCAGAATGGGGCGGGCAAGTCGACCCTGATCAAGGTATTGACCGGCGTGCACGCGCCGGACCAGGGCAGCATCGTGATGGAGGGGCGCGAGATCCGCCCATCCTCCACGCTGGAGGCGCAGGAACTGGGCATCTCCACTGTCTACCAGGAAGTGAACCTGTGCCCGAACCTTTCGGTGGCCGAAAATATCTTCATCGGCCGCTACCCGCGCAAGTGGGGCATGGTCGACTGGGCTGGCATGCGCACGCGCGCCTCGGCCTTGCTGCGCGAGCTGGAGATCGATATCGACGTCAGCGCGCCGCTGTCGCGCTATCCGCTGGCGATCCAGCAGATGGTGGCGATCTCCCGGGCCTTGAATATTTCTTCCCGCGTGCTGGTGCTGGACGAGCCGACGTCGAGCCTGGACGAGGCCGAAGTGCAACTGCTGTTCCGCGTGCTGCGCCGGTTGCGTGAACAAGGAATGGCGATCCTGTTCGTGACGCACTTCCTCGACCAGACTTACGCCATTTCGGACCGCATCACCGTGATGCGCAACGGCGAGCGGGAAGGGGAATATGCGGCCGCCGAACTTTCGCGCCTGGCCCTGGTGAACAAGATGATCGGCAAGCCGGCCGATGCCGGCGAGGTCGATGCGGTACAGGCGACTGCTGAAGAAGCCCGCCCGGAAGGCGCTGCGCGCGTTGTCCTCGAGACGCGCGGGCTGGGACGCAAAGGCGTGCTGCAACCGGTAACCATGCAGGTGCGCGAAGGTGAAGTACTCGGACTGGCAGGCCTGCTGGGCGCCGGCCGCACCGAGCTGGCGCGCCTGCTGTTCGGCGCCGACCGCGCCGACAAGGGCGATATCGTGATTGGCGACAAGGCCTACGGCACGTTTGCCAATCCGCGCCAGGCCATTGCCGCCGGCATCGGCTTCTGTTCGGAAGACCGCAAGCTGGAAGGCGCGATCCTGTCGCTGTCCGTGCGCGAAAACTTGGTGCTGGCGCTGCAGGCCCGCCAGGGCATGCTGCGCGCCATCCCCATGCAACGCCAGCGCGAACTGGCGGAAGAATACGTCAAGGCACTCGGCATCAAGACTGCCAGCATCGAAACGCCGATCGGCACCCTGTCCGGCGGCAACCAGCAGAAAGTCCTGCTGGCCCGCTGGCTGGCCACCGGTCCGCGCTTGATGATCCTGGACGAACCAACGCGCGGCATCGACGTGCGCGCCAAGCAGGAAATCATGGATTACGTAACTACATTGTGCAAGCGCGGCATGTCGCTGCTGTTTATCTCGTCGGAGCTGCCCGAAGTGCTGCGCTGCAGCGACCGCATGATCGTCATGCGGGACCGGGTCACCTGCGGCGAATACCTGCGCGGCGACCTCGATGAAACCACGGTGCTGCACGCCATCGCCGGGGAGGCAGCATGACGCATCCTGTCGCCGTCCCTGCTGCCGGCGCCGCGCCATCCGGCGTGGCCGCCGCCGCGGCAGCAACCCAGCCGGGCCTCGCCGCCCGCCTGCTCGCCCATCCGCTGGCCCGCCCGCTTGGCGCGCTGATCGTGCTGCTGCTGATTAACCTGTTCGCCGTGCCCGGCTTCTTCCACCTGGAAGTGAAGGGAGGCCACCTGTACGGCGCCATGGTCGACATCCTGAACCGCGCCGCGCCGCTGATGCTGGCAGCCACCGGCATGACCATCGTCATCGCCATGCGCGGCATCGATATTTCGGTTGGCGCCGTGGTGGCGCTGGCGGCTGCCGTCGCCTGCACCATGGCAGCTGCCGAACAGCCGCTGTGGCTTGCCTTTGCGGCGGCGCTGGGCGCCGCCTTGCTGTGCGGCGTCTGGAACGGCCTGCTGGTGGCCAGCCTTGGCCTGCAGCCGATCGTCGCCACCCTGGTTTTGATGGTGGCAGGGCGCGGCCTGGCGCAACTGGTTACCGACGGCCAGATCATCACCGTCTACCGCGACGATTTCTTCGTGCTGGGCAGCGGCTACCTGCTTGGCCTTCCGGTGGCACTGTACGTTGCGCTGGCGGTGGTCGCAGCCGTCGCGCTGGCCATGCGCAAGACTGCCCTTGGCCTGTTCACGCAAGCGGTCGGCGTCAACCCGGTCGCAGCGCGCCTGGCCGGCATCCGCGCCGGCGCCCTGGTCTTCGCCAGCTACGCCTTCTGCGCCGTGTGCGCCGGGCTGGCGGGGCTGATCATCAGCTCCAACATCAAGAGCGCCGACGCCAATAACGCCGGCCTGCTGCTGGAGCTGGACGCCATCCTGGCCGTCACCCTGGGCGGAACTTCCCTGGCCGGCGGCAAGTTCAATCTGGCGGGCAGCGTGATCGGCGCCCTGATCATCCAGACCCTTACCTATACCGTCTATTCCCTTGGCGTGCCGCCGGAAGTCAACCTCGTCGTCAAGTCGCTGGTGGTGTTCGCGGTCTGCCTGTCGCAAAGGAGCAAGGCATGACGCGCGCCCCGTATTTCACTTCCCTGGTCACCGTCGGCCTGCTGCTGGTGTTGCTGCTGGCGGGCGGCTTTGCCTACCCCGGCTTCCTGTCGCTGCAGGTCATGCTCAACCTCCTGATCGACAATGCCTTCCTGCTGGTGATCGCCATCGGCATGAGCTTTGTCATCCTGTCAGGCGGCATCGACCTGTCGGTTGGTTCCGTGCTGGCACTCAGCACCATGGTCGCGGCCTGGCTGCTGCATGTCGCGCACTGGCCGCCCGCGGCGGTGATGGCGGCGGTGCTGCTGATGGGCGTGGTGTTTGGCGCCGGCATGGGCGCGCTGATCCACTTCTTCCGCCTGCAACCGTTCATCGTCACGCTGGGTGGCATGTTCCTGGCGCGCGGCCTGTGCTACCTGATCAGCGTGAACTCGATCCCGATCGAGGACCCGGCCTTTGTCGCGATCTCGCAGGCGCAGGTCGGCATCTTTGACGGCTTTGTCTCGCCGGGCGTGGTGATTGCGCTGGTCCTGCTCGCAGCAGCGATGGTCGTGGCCCACCTGACGCCATTCGGCCGCGCGGTCTATGCGGTCGGCGGCAACGAACAGTCGGCCCACATGATGGGACTCCCGGTCGGCGCCACCAAGGTTGCGGTGTACGCCATCAGCGGCGGTTGCGCAGCGCTGGCTGGCTTGCTGTTCTCCTTCTACATGCTGTCCGGCTACGGCCTGCATGCACAGGGCACCGAGCTCGATGCGATTGCCGCCGTGGTGATTGGCGGCACGCTGCTCACCGGCGGCTACGGCTATGTCGCCGGCGCGCTGACCGGCGTGCTGGTGCTGGGCGCCATCCAGACCCTGATCGTCTTCGATGGCACGCTCAGCTCGTGGTGGACCAAGATTGTCATCGGTGTGCTGCTGTTCGCATTCTGCGCGCTGCAACGCCTGCTGGCCTGGAAACAGAAAAACTAAAAGGAGACTTCATGTTCACGAAATCGGCCGTCGCCTCGGCATTGGCGACGATGTGTACCCTGGTGCAGGCTGCCAATCCGCTTGTGTCGAATATCTTCACCGCCGATCCGGCGGCACTGGTCGACGGCAACCGCGTCTACCTGTATGTCGGGCACGACGAAGCGGCGCCGGAAGGCAAGGACTACCTGATGCGCGAATGGCGCGTGCTGTCCTCCTGCGACATGAAGAACTGGACCGACATGGGTTCGCCGCTGAACGTGAAGACCTTCAAGTGGGCCAAGGCCGACGCCTGGGCGGCCGACGTCACCAAGCGCAATGGCAAGTATTACTTCTACGCTCCGGTCGAACACGACGCGAGCAAGCCGGGCAAGGCGATCGGCGTGGCGGTGTCGGACAAGCCGACCGGCCCCTTCGTCGATGCGCGCGGCAGCGCCCTCATCACCAACGACATGACGAAGGAAACCGATATCCCCTGGGACGACATCGACCCGGCGGTCTTCATCGACAAGGACGGCCAGGCCTACCTGTACTGGGGCAACCGCGTACTGAAATATGCCAAGCTGAAGCCGAACATGATCGAACTCGATGGCCCGATCCACACCGTGGGCATCGACAACTTTACCGAAGCGGCCTACCTGCACCGCCACGACAAGACCTACTACCTGACCTACTCGCGCAACTTCCCCGAGGAGACCGCATACGCCACCGGGCCAAGCGCCACCGGCCCGTGGACTTTCCGCGGCAAGATCATGGACATGAACAAGGTGGTGAAAACCATCCACCAGGCGGTGATCGACTTCAACGGCAAGTCCTACATCTTCTACCACAACGACAAGCTGCCGACTGGCGGCGAATACCGCCGCTCCGTGGCGGTGGAGGAACTGCGCTACAACCCTGACGGCACCATCGCCTTCATTCCGCAAACGGCCGAAGGTCCGGCCGCCAACCCTGCGCCGGGCTGCAAATGAAGCGCGACTTATTGGTCGATAACGGCGGTGGTATCATGCCTCGCATGACTACCCCGAATCCGAACTGGTTCCTGAAAGCGAGGTTAAAAACTCGTCAACTGTTGCTGATGATCGCGCTGGATGAACACCGCAACATCCACCGCGCCGCGGAGGAACTGCACATGACGCAGCCCGCCGCCTCCAAGCAGCTCAAGGACCTGGAGGACATGCTGGACGTGAAGCTGTTCGAGCGCCTGCCGCGCGGCATGGAGCCGACGCTGTATGGCGAAACCATGATCCGCCACGCCCGCATGGCCCTCACCAGCCTGGCCCTGGCGCACGACGATATCGTGACGCTGAAAGCCGGCCTGTCCGGCCAGGTGGAAGTCGGCGTGATCATGACGCCGGCCATGAACCTGCTGCCCAACGCCATCACCCGCGTCAAGAAGGAAGCGCCGCTGCTGCGCATCGGCGTTCAGGTGGAGGCGAGTAATGTGCTGATGGAACTGCTCCAGCGCGGCACGCTGGATTTCATGATCGGCCGCATCCTGGAAAAGGAAAGCACGGCGGGGCTGGTGTACGAGGAACTGACCGAGGAGCCGGCATGCGCTGTGGTGCGCACCGGCCATCCGCTGTTGGAGCGCGACAAGCTGCAGCTGAAGGATATCGCCAACCGCCCGTGGATCCTGCCGCCGCAGGGCAGCATCCTGCGCCACCGCTGCGACATGATGTTCCGCCGCGCCGGCCTGGAACCGCCGGTCGACGTGGTCGACACCACTTCCCAGCTCCTGATTACGGCGCTGCTGCAGAAAACCGATGCCATCCACGTGATGCCGGTGGAAGTGGCGCGCTATTACGCAGAGCTGAATGTGCTGTCGATCCTGCCGCTGGAACTGCCGTTCCGCATGGATGCATTCGGCATCATCACCAAGGCCGACCACCTGATGTCGCCGGGCGCCAACCTGCTGTTGCAGGCTGTGCGCAGCGCGGCGAAAGAGCTGTACTGAGTCAACCGAAGGCGTTGGCCGGCAGGCCTGGCACGTCGATGCGGGCGCTGAACAGGGCGCCCGCCAACGGTTCCTGCGCCAGCTGTTCCGCCGACAAGCCTTCGCGTGCAGTAGTGATGTACAGCGTGCGCAGGTCTGCGCCGCCAAATGCCAGCGAAGCAGGGTGCGAGGTTGGCAGCGGCACTTCCGCCAGCAGCTCGCCTTCCGGGCTGAAACGGCATACGCGCTTGCCGCCCCAGGTCGAAATCCAGAGGCATCCTTCGCTGTCGGCCTGCATGCCGTCCGGCGAACCGCCTTCGGTGAAGCGGTGCCAGGTTTCGCGCGCGCCAAGGCTGCCATCGGCGGCCAGCGGGTAGCGGTAGGTCACGTCGAGGAAACTGTCGGAGTGATACAGGGCGCTGCCATCCGGTGCGAACGTCGGGCCGTTGCAGATATGGTAGCCCTCGTCGGCGACGTGCAGGCCCTGGTCGGGATCAAGGCGGAACAGCTTGCCCACCTTTTGCTGGTAATCGGTATTGTGCATGGAGCCCAGCCACAAGCGGCCGCTCGGGTCGACCTTGGCGTCGTTCAGGCGCTGTCCGGTGGTGCCGTCGACAACCCGCACGACCGGCTCGATGCGAAGTTCCGGCTCCAGCCACAACCGCACCACGCTGTCGCGCAGGCCAGCCATGAAGCCATCGCCGTCGCGGCGCGGCGCCAGCCAGCAGATGTAATCAGGCAGCAGCCAGCTGCGGTGTTCGCGCACGCCGGCATCCCACGCATGCAGGATGCAACGCTTAAGGTCGACAAACAGCAGGCGGTCTTGCGCCGGCAGGTAGAGCGGGCCTTCGCCCAGCTCAGCAGCGAGCGGAAGGACGCATTGGGCGGTATAGGATTTCATCCCTGCATTCTATGCGCCGCTGGCGGGGATGCGTGATTCATTTTTTCAGCCCTGCTATAACTAATTTGGCATGGGGTGACGATTGGAGAGAATCAAACGCATTTCTGCGCACTACAATGAAATACCCAACCAAAGTGTTTAGCCCGCCACTGGCGGGCTCTTTTTTTGTGGCAGCGGCGCAGCGGCGCAAGCCAGCACGGTCAGCGTCAGCAGTCCGATTGCGGCCAGCACCAGCCAGGGAAGTGCAGGCGTGTGCATGCTGCGGCTCCAGTCCAGCAGCCAGCCGCCGGCCGTATAGCCGAACAGGCCGCCCACGGCCAGGCCCAAACGGCTGAGGCCCATATAGCTGGCGCGGGCGGAGGGCAGCGCGTAGCGCGATACCAGCGACTCGCGTGCCGGTTCCGCGACCAGCGAGCCGGTATAGAACACGGCAATGCAAACAAACATCGGGACCAGCGAGCGTGCTGCCGACATGGCCAGCACGGCGCAGCACATGATGCCGATGCCGGCCAGCAGGCGGGCTTCCAGCGACAGGTAACGTTCGCCGAGGCGCGCCATCGGATAGAGGAGCGTCAGGGCCAGCACGGCATCCACCGCGTACATCCAGGCCACGGTGCGCGGCGTGCCGGACAGCTCGGTCAGGGTGACCGGCACCAGCATCATGAGCTGCACGGTCATGATGTAATAGCCGCTCAGCGTCAGCACCAGCATCAGAAAGGGCTTGTCGCGCGAGGGGATGCGCATGGCCTTCACGGCGGAAGTGCCCGGCGTGGCGACGCGGTAGGCAGGCAGCAGCCAGGCATTGGCCAGCGCTGCCAGCACAAACGCCGCGCATCCGCCCAGTCCCACCCACAGGAAATCGACGCCGAGCAGCATGGTGCCGAGCAGGGCGCCCGTTACTGCAGCCACGCTTTCCTGCATCATCAGCAGCGAATAGAAGCGCGGCCGCTCGGCGGGGCGGGTCAACTTGACCACAAGGGCTCCACGCGCCGGATCGAACAGCGCGCCGCCCAGTCCCGACAGCACGCAAGACAGCACCAGCATGGCCGGATTGACGGCGCAAGCCATCGCTGCGAAGCCCAGGGCCCGCAGCAGCATGCCGGCGACGATCATCGGCTTGGCGCCGAAATGGTCGGACAGCGAACCGCCGAACAGCGACAAGCCCTGCTGCGCCACCTGGCGCACGCCAAGCGCGAGGCCGACCGAGGCGGCGGCCCAGCCCAACTGGCCGACGAAGTGCAGCGCCACCACGGGGAACACCAGGTAGAAGCCGGATACCACCAGCATGTGGTCCACCATCAGGAACCTTTTGCCCAACCTTCTTGCCCGCGCCGCTGCCGCCATGCCTGCTCCCTTCAATAATGCGAACAGTTTAGGCAGCACTAAGACATAATAGAAGCCGTTATCTCATGATATTTCGTATTCGAATTGCTTATGGCACTCAGTTTTGACGACCTGGCCCTGCTGGTGGAAATCGTGGAGTCGGGCAGTTTTTCGCAGGCCGCCGCGCGGCGCCGTTGGTCGCAGCCCCAGGTGAGCCAGCGCGTGGCGGCGCTGGAAGACCAATTGGGCGTGCAACTGTTTGCCCGCCATCGCCGCGGCGCCACGCCGACGCCGGCCTGCCAGACGTTCCTGCCGTCGGCGCAGCAGGCGCTGGAAGCCATCGAAGCGGGCAAACTGGCAGTGCAGGGCGCCCCGGCATTGCCGCAAGTGGTGCTGGCCTGCGTGCCTTCGCTGACCTCATTGCTGTTCGGCCCCTTGCTGCTCAAGCTGGCCGACGCGCCGCTGGAAATCCGCTGCACCACCGATCATTCGCCGGTCATCATGGAAAAGCTGCTGACCGGCCGCGCACAACTGGGCTTCGTGCTGAAGTGCCCGGCCATCGCCGGCATCCAGCTGGAGCGTTTGTACAGTTCGCCGATTGTCGCGGTGGTGCGGCGCGGGCATCCCCTGGCGCGGCGCAGCGCCTTGAACCTGGCCGACGTGGCCAATGCGCGGCTGGCGCCGCAATTCTGGGGCGAGGGCTGCGATGAACTGATCCGCATGCTGCGTGCACACCGCCGCAGCGATAGCGCCATCCACGCCATCCAGCCTGCCAGCGCGGCAATCGAGCTGGCGCTGGAGCATGGCTTCCTGACGTTCATGCCGGAGATGGCGGCTGCGCGCCAGCTCAAGCTGGGCAACCTGGTGAAACTGGAGATTGGAGATTTGCCGCGCTGGGAATGGGAGGCGATGGCGGCCTGGCGCAGCGGCAAGCGGCCCGACGCGGCCAAGCAGCGCGTACTGCAGGCCGTGCGGGAACTAGTGCACTGAGCTAGTGCACAGGGGCGTCGCTGTTGCGGCGTTGTTCCGGATAGGCCAGCACGCGCAGGATCACGCTGCGCGGCACATGCATGCTTTGCATGTAAATCCAGGCGTTGGCGGCACCCATCTGCGCATGCAGTTCAATGCCTTTGTCCACCTGGACTGCCATTTGCTGGTCATAGCGTGTATCGCTCATGATGCTTGCCCCTGCCGGATTGTCATCCGGTCATTATCGAACAACGGCGTCAGGCGAGCAAGCGCTGGTTTTCGAGGAAGCCAAGCAGTACCTGGTTGACATCGGCAGCGTGGGTGATCGGCGCCATATGGCCGCCGGCGGTCAGCGTGAACTGCGCTTGCGGCAGCGCGGCAGCCAGGGTTTCCGCCACGCGGCGGGTGGAGGCCGGGCCCTTGGCGCCCGCCATCACCAGCGCCGGCAGGTCCAGTCGCGCCATGTCGGCCACGCGGGCCGGCTCGCCGAGCAGGGCCACGAAGTCCAGCTTGACCTTGGCGATGCCGTTGGTGAAGCGGTGGCGCTGCACTTCCGGCAGGGAGTCGAAGGCGCCGGCGCGGTTCCAGTAGTCGATGAAGGCGCGCGTCGCATCTTCGGCGGTGGCGGCGGCGTTGATGTCGGCCACCACGGCTTCGATTTCCTGGCGCCCAGCATCGCTGGCCGGCAGCAGGTGGAAGGCCACCGGTTCGAACACGGACAGCGACAGCACGCGCTCGCGCATCTGGCGCGCCAGGCGCAGGGCGGTGGCGCCGCCGTAGGAGTGACCGACGAGGTGGAATTGCTCACCGGCATCAAGATGTGAGGCCAGGGCAGCCGCCACGGCGTCGGCTTCATGCGCCAGGGTGTAGCCGGCGGCAGCGGCTTCGGTCGGGAAGGCGGATTTGCCATAGCCCAACAGGTCGATGGCGATGAAGCGGTAATTGGCCTCTTGCTCGGCCATCAGGGCGTTCCACTGGCTGCGGGAGCTGAGCGAACTGTGCAGCAAAACAACGGCGGGGCGGGTGTCTGGCGTAGTGTGCATCTTCTTCTCTGAAAACCGATATCCAAAAGACAAGCCCGCTATTATACCGCGCCGCAACAAATTGCCCTGCGGCTTCAAGCGGTAAATGTCGAAATTCCTTACAGAAATCTACAAATTCCTCAACGCACAGCCCGGTTCCCCTTGACACAGAAGCGTGGCATAGAAACTGCTTTGTTACTTTCAGTGACGATGGAGGCCCAAGTGATCATGGAACGCTCTGCCTTGCCCGCGCTATTGCTGACGCTATTGCTCGGGTTGCTTATGCAAGGGATGCTTGCGGGGCTGCACTTTGCCACTGCGCGCTCCGAGTGGCTGTACCGCTCCCTTTACATGGTGGCACTGCTGCTGAACTTGCTGGCGGTGCGTCGCCTGAATCCGGCCAGCCTGTCGGAGGCGGTGTTGCCATTGGCGCCGATGGTCATGGCAGTGGCGATCACGTACTTTTCGGTCAGCGACCCGGAGGCGCCGGCCCAGATTACCTTGCTGCTGCTGCCAATCGTGCATGGCGCAGCGGCAGGCTGCATGCTGTTGCTGCCGCTGGATGAGGGGGACGACCAGCGCTGAGGCCGGCCTTATTTTGCGCTGGCGACTTTATCGCGCAATTCGAGTGCCTGCCGCGCCAGGCGCAATGTCTGCACATCGACTTTGGGCGATACGTGGACCGGTGGCTTGCTGGTCCACTGGCTGCGCGCCTGTTCGGATGGCGGCAGCACGAAGTGCTCTTTTTCCAGCACGGGGCGGCTCGCATTGGGCAGGGTTTCACAGGGGCGGTCGGTCAGCATGACGACGCCTTGGCTGTCGATGCAACGGAAGAAATTGTCCTCGGCGGTTGCCGGCAGCGCAAGTGCGCACAAGGCGCAAGAAATCAGTAAGTGCCGCATGGCCCACCTCCTTTCGCTTGGTGGAGCCAGTATGCGGCGAGCCCTGCTTAGGGTCTGTGCGGCGCCTCACCGTGGGCCCGCAGCACTCTATCCCATGCTGGTACAGCCTCGCGCCAGAAGGCTTCGATACTGTCGGCCTTGACTTCCAGTCCAAGGAAGCGTGCTGCGGGCAGCAGGGCGCTGCCCAGCAGGCTGTCGGCAGGCGCACCGGTATCAAAGGCTTGTGCGCCGGTTTGCTTGGACAGCTTCTCACCGTCGGCATTGACCACAAGTGGCAGGTGCAGGTAGCGCGGCTGCGGCAGGCCGAGCAACTGTTGCAGGAAAATCTGGCGCGGCGTGGAGTCCAGCAGGTCGGCGCCGCGCACGATGTCGGTGATGCCTTGCGCGCCATCGTCCACCACCACCGCCAGCTGGTAAGCCCAGAAACCGTCGGCGCGGCGAATCACGAAATCGCCCACCTCGGCGGTGATGTCCTGGCTGATGTCGCCGGCGAAGCGGTCGTGGAAGCGGATCACGCAATGTGGCTCCTGCGGCGTGCGAAGGCGCAGCGCGCGCGCCGTGCGGCCGGGCGCCAGGCCGTTGCGGCAGGTGCCGGGATAGACCAGGCTGGGATTGCCGGCCTGGCCCAGGCGAAGCTGGGAATCTGCGATCTCCTTGCGCGAACAGCCGCAGGGATAGATGTTGTTGCCAAGCTGGCGCAGCGCCGCTTCATACAGGTCTTCGCGCTGCGTTTGCCAGGTTACTTCGCCATCCCATTGCATGCCGCAGCGCTGCAGCGACGCCAGGATATGCTGGTCGGCGCCTTCCACGTTGCGGTCGCGGTCAACGTCTTCCACGCGCACCAGCCACTGGCCGCCATGGACTTTGGCGTCGAGGTAGCTGGCCATGGCAGCTACCAGGGAACCAAGGTGCAGCGGGCCGGTGGGGGAGGGCGCAAAGCGGCCGATGTAAGGCGTGTGTTTCATACGGGCCGTAGCATACCATTCCGCATGCTGCGCTGCAGCTTGGCGCGCGCGGCAAATCCGCTAGAATGCCCGCGCGGCCATCAGCCGCGCCCAATGGACAATCCACAAGACAAAGACATGACTAAATCCATCACCCTCGTAGCGTCCACCCTGGCGGCCAGCATCGCGCTGGCGCTGGCTCCGGCCCATGCAGCAGGCGTCAAAGGCGGCAAGGCATTGCAGCCGACCGTGCAGGAAGCACCGTTGCGCGCCCACCTGGCTTTCCTGTCCAGCGACCTGCTGGAAGGCCGCGGCACCGGCCAGCGCGGCGGCGACCTGACCGTCTCCTACCTGGAAAACCAGGCCCTGGCCGTGGGCTTGAAACCGGTGGACGGCGTCACCTATCGCCAACTGGTGAAAATCGCCGGCGTCAAGACTGACGCAGCGGCTTCCAACCTGCGCATGGAAGTGAATGGCGTGGCGCTGCCGGCCAGCTTCGGCAAGGATTGGGTGTATGCGCCCGGCGATGCGCAGGCTGCGCACAGCTTCAACGCCGACCTGGTATTCGTCGGCTACGGCATCACCGCGTCGGAAGAAGGCTGGGACGACTACAAGGGCCAGGATGTGAAGGGCAAGGTCATTGTGATGATGGTCAACGACCCGATGCCGACGGCCGATGCGCCGAACCGTTTCGGCGGCAAGGCACTGACCTATTACGGCCGCTGGACCTACAAATTCGAGGAAGCCAAGCGCAAAGGCGCTATCGGCGCGCTGCTGATCCACACCGATGCTTCCGCTTCTTATGGCTACAGCGTGGTGAAAAACAGCTGGGATGGCGTGGAGCGCTTCCAGCTGGCGCAAGGCACACCGGGCACCGAGCTGCAAGGCTGGCTGACCAACGATACCGCGCTGGCATTGTTCAAGGCTGCAGGCATGGACCTGGACCAGTTGCGCGCAGCTGCCGAACGCAAGGATTTCCAGCCGGTGGCGCTGAAAGCCAAACTGGTGGGCGACATGAAAGCCGAGGTGCGCAAGGTCGAGCAGTTCAACGTAGCGGGCGTGGTGCCGGGCACCGATCCTAAGCTGAAGGATGAAGTGGTGATTTACTCGGCGCACTGGGACCACCTGGGCAAGCAGGGCACTGGCGGTGACACCATCTACAACGGCGCGGTCGACAATGCCTCCGGCAGCGCGGCCTTGCTGGCCATGGCGCAGGAAGCGGTCAAGGCGCCGGCCAAGCGCAGCCAGATGTTCCTGTGGGTGGCGGCGGAAGAACAAGGCCTGCTCGGTAGCGCGGCCTATGCGGAAGCGCCACTGTGGCCGCTGGCAAAAACGGCCGCAAACCTGAACCTGGATTCGCTGAACTGGATCGGCACCACGCGCGACATCGGCACTGCCGGCAGCGAACGCACGGATCTGGGCAAGATGGCGGAAGCCGCTGCCAAGGGCATGAAGATGGTGATCGCGAAGGAAAAGCCGGACCTGGCTGGCGGCTACTTCCGTTCCGACCACTTCAGCTTTGCCAAGGCTGGCGTGCCGGCGTTCTCGATCACGTCTGGCAGCGACTATCTCGGCGACAAGGAGAAGGCGGAGCAGATGCGCGCGGCTTACCGCAAGAGCTACCACCAGGTCAGCGACGAATATGATCCTAACTGGTCGATGGCGGGCATGACGCAGATGGCGCAGTTCACCCTGAACCTGGGCCGCATCGTGGCCGATGCACCGAAGATGCCGGAGTGGAAAGCGGGCGATCCCTTCGGCAAGGCGCGCGCCAAATAAAGAGCGTTAACTCGGGATTCTGAACATCATGAACAAAGAAGAACTGGTTCCTCTATTTATCCCGGCGCTATGCGTACTTTTGGTGAATGCGGAAGACAAGAAGGGCAGCCCCCTGGAGGAAGGTGAGGTGCTGGAGCTCAGGGACAAGGCTGCCGTCATGATGGTCTCAAAGGAGCATTTCGACGCCATGGCCGACAGTCGCGGGTACCCCGATCTTGATCCGGAAAACTGCTGGTACGATTGGCAGATGCTCAGGCGCAAAATGGGCAGGAAACCTGATTTGGACCCTGGGGCACGATTCTCATTCGTCGGAAAGGATGACGACGAGTTTCAAGCGACGATTGTCGCCGCACAAGATACGCTGGGAGAGTTTCGGCGTTTACTCCTTGATGGCTCCCATCAGAGGTTCCCTCTCGTGAAAGTACTGCTTTCCGAGCCTGGCTACCGGGCATATATATGGTTGTCAGTCGTCTCGCACGATAACGTCAGTTTTGTCGGCGAGATTTTCGAACTGCCTTCCGACTTCAAGGAATATCTTGTGGGAGAACGGATCGATGTGCCGGACAGCGCCGTCAAGGATTGGATGATCAACGATGCGGGAACGCTCCACGGCGGATACTCTTTGCGACATGCGCGGTCCAAAATGTCCGAAGTGGAAAGAGCGGCCTTCGACGAGCATCTTGGGGTGGATTCGTACGCCTGAACGCGTTTTACCTTACGCTGGCCACGGCACATGCCGGGACCTTACGCGGTGGCCGACAACCGCCGCGTCGCCGCACTGCGGCGTTCCTCATCCTTTATGGTTTCGCGCATGGTCTGCTGCACGAAATCGAGGTGGTGGCGGGCAGCACGCCCCGCCACATCCATCCTCCTCTCCCTGACCGCGTCCCAGATCGCGCGATGCTGCACCTGAAGCTGCGCCCATAATTCCGGCCGCGCTGTCAGGTATTCCAGGTTGCTTTGTACATGGCCTTCCATGACCTTGTGCAGGCTGGAACTTAGGTGCCCGATCATCACATTGTGCGAGGCTTCCGCAATCGCCTGATGGAATTCCACGTCGGTCTTGATGCATTGCTCCAGGTCTTGCTCCGCTAACGCCCGCTCCAGGGCCTCATGGCAGGCGCGGATGCGTTCGAAGTCTTCCTCGGTCCCGCGCTCGGCCGCCAGCTGCGCCGCCTGGCCTTCCAGCATATGGCGGAACTCCAGCATGTCGCCGTGGATATCGGGATGGTCCTTCAGCATCTGCTGCCACGGGTCGGTGAATGCAGCCTGCATGGAATCGGTCACGAAGGTGCCGCCGCCATGGCGCGTGATCAGCAGTCCCTTGGCCACCAGCGATTGCAGGGCCCCGCGCAGGGAAGGGCGAGATACGCCCAGTTCCACCGCCAGTTCGCGCTCGGACGGCAGGCGGTCGCCAGGCTTCAGCGAGCCTTCGAGGATACGGGTTTCGAGTTCAGTGGCGACGACATCGGACAGGCGTTGGGCGGATGGCATGGCGGCTCGCGGCGTAGTGGTAAGACCGCCGGATGCTACCATAATTGACCTTTTGTTGCCCTGTGGTCTATATTGCAATGCATGATTAATCTCCTGATTATCCTGGCCGCAGCGGCTGCGACGCCCGATGGCATCGGCTATCCTTCCGCGGCGACAGCGCTGGAGGCGTTGAAGGCGCGCGGCGACGTGACGATCTCCGAGGAGGGCGGCTGGACTACCGCCGACGACAAGGCAAACCGCACGCTGTGGTCCTTCACGCTGCCCGGCCACCCGGCACATCCTGCAGCCGTGCGGCGAACAGTGGTCATGGAAAATGGCCAGGTCTCGATCAGGATGAACTCCTTGTGCCAGGCCAGTAAAGAAGCCTGCGACAGCATGCTGGAAGAATTCCGCCGCATGAATTCGGCGCTGCAGCAGTCGCTGGCGCCGCCCAAGTCCGCCGGAGCAGCACCTTCGTGGCAACCGACCGCTCCGCAGAAGGCGCGCGTCGAGGCTTTGAGCAAGGCTTACTTCGCCGAGAAGGATGCTGCGCGCTATGCTGAGGCATGGGAACGACTTGGCGCTGGCTTGCGTCAGCAATGGACGTTCGAGGCGTGGCGCGATGCCATGGCGGCAAGCGCGGCCCGGGCAGGGAGCATGCAGCAGCGCGACCTGAAGAAGGTGACGATTTATCGCAGTTCGCAAAGCGGCACGCCGGGCACTTATGCGGCAGTGGATTTCACCGGCAGCTTTGCGAATGCCGCGACCTACTGCGGCTATCTGGTGTGGAGCGAGCAGGCGGACGGCAGCTTCCTGCTGATGCGGGAGGAAGAAAACTATATCCTTAACGCGACTGCTTCTCGGCTGACGCCCGAACAGCGGTCGAAAATGAAAGGCGTATTCCGCTGCGTTGAGTGACGCGCCACCGCAGCTATTTTGCTGCTTGCATGCGCAGCGCTTCCAGCGTGCGCGGTAGGCTGCGCTTGCTCATCATCTCGACGATCCAGCCGAAGCCGTATGGGACCGGGCCGGGGTCGGCGTAGACGTGGTATTCGATCAGCGTCTTGCCGTTTTCTCCCGGGATTGGCGTGAATAGCCAGTAGCCGGTTGTGTCTGCGATGGTGTCTGCAGGCGCCAGGCCGGTTGGCACCAGGCGCCATGCGAGCTTGCATTGCGTGGCGTCGGGCTGCTGTTGCTGCTCCAGGCGCAGGCGGTACTTCTTTTGCTGGCCCAGCGGCAGGTCGAGTGTCATGTCGACCAGGACGTAGCCGTCTCCTTCGCCAACCGGCAGCGCGCTTTTTGTGTTTGGCATGTAGGAGGAGTAGGACGCATAGTCCTGCACCATTGCACACAGGCGCGGTACTGAGGCCTGGACCAGCGTCCAGGCGGTGAAGGCCTTGCCTGGCTGACCGGGATTCGGTGCTTCAGCGACTTGGACGTTGCCGCCGGATAGCGAGGCCATGTCGGGCACTGGCTGCGCGGCGACATTGTTTGCGGCCGCTGTGGCACCGCCAGGGACGGCAATCGCGAAGGCCAATGCCGCGGCCGGCCAGGACGCGCGCCGCGCGCGCGCCGGGAGATGGCGAATGGCGGTCTTCATTGCCTGAGCGCCAGCGTAATGACGGTCCCCGTCAGGTCGATGCCCCTGATCGATATGCTGCCGAAGCTCGGCCCGCTGGCTGCGGCGCCATGCACGCGGATGTTGTTGAAATTGATTTCTCCGATCGTGGTCGGCAGGTTCAACGACAAGGAGCCGTCGGGATTGATGGTGGTCGTTGCGCGGTTCGCCGCGTACACCACGTTGTTCACGCTCACATCGGAGTCGAGCATGCCAAGTACGGGATTCACCAGCTTGGCCAGGTCGCCGCTCACCTCCACGCCGTTGCGCTTCAACTGCTCGCGCACCTGCCGCACCAGGTCTTCACCCAGGCCTTGTGCGGTGACGGCGTCCAGCTCACTTTCCGCCAGCGCCGCCATGGGACTTTGGCGCGGGAGGATTGCAGCCGGCGCGCTGATGGCTGCCGGTGCGGCAGCCAGCGTCTCGGCCGCATACGCCTCCAGCGGCGCAAAGATGGCGCCGATCAGCGCCGCCGCCATGCGCACGCGGCGCTGCTTGCGCAGGATGTCCTGCACATGCTGGTGCGTGACCAGTTCCCACTCGGCGAAGATTTCACCGAGCCGCTGGCCGGTCTGCCGCTGGTGTTCGATTGCCTTCTGAAGCTGTTCTTCGGTGACCAGCTTATGCTTGACCAGCAATTGGCCGAACAACTGCGCAGGATGCTCCGGTTTATACCATGCCATGTTTTTCTCCATGATTGGCCAGGTCGGACGGCGTCATGCCGAACCAGCGTTTGCAGGCCCGGTAAAACGCGCTCGGTTCGGAAAAGCCCAATTGGAAGCTGAGCATCTTCAGCGACAGTTCGCCAGCTTCAAGCGATTGCCGGGCCAACGCGCGCCGGGTGTCGTCGACCACGGCGGAAAAACTGGTGCCTTCTTCGGCCAGCCGCCGCTGCAAGGTTCGCTCGCTCATGGCCAGCAAGCCCGCGACGGCGTCGCGGTGCGGCGGCCCCTTCGGCAGCAGCGCTGCGAGGATTTCCTGTACGCGGGCCGTGAACGCAGGAGGCTGCGCTTCGGCCAGTTGCGCCAGGATAGGCTGCGGACCGCCCGGCAGCGGCATGCCGGCGTTGGGCAGCGCAGCCACCATGTCGGCGTCGGAAAACTCCATCACATTGTGCGGCCGGTTGAAATGCACCGGGCAGCCGAAGGTGTTCTCGAAGAACGCCGAATTGGCCGGTTCCGGGAAGGCATACTCCACCTTCACCGGCACCGCATCGTCGCGGCCGGACGCGCAGCGCAGGGTGCGCAGCAGCACGCACCAGACGAAGTCGTAGCGCTGGCGGGGCACCACGCGCTGCATGCCGGGCAGCAGGATGCCCACGCGCGTGTGGCCGTGACAGCGTTCGATCGTGCTTTGCACGGTCGGCGACAGCAGCATGATGTGCCCCATCACGCCCAGCCAGCCCAGGCGGTGAGGCGTGGAGACCTTCAGGCCGATCAGCGGATCGCCCGAATGTTCAACCACCAGCTCCCACAGGTGGCTGAGTTTGTCCGACAGCGTCAACGCGTCGCATGCCAGTCCGTCGCCTTCATTCAGGCCGGCTTGCTCGAACAGCGCTTCCGCTTCAACGCCGGAATGGGAAAGGCGCGATTTGACACCGCGCACCAGGTGAAGAGCCGAAGAATAGCTCATGGCCTGTGCTCCCGCTCAGGGCGTCACCGCACTACGCAGGCGCATGCCGATGCGCTGCTGCAGGTCCTGCAGCTTGGGGTCCATCACGGCACGCGTGTCTGCCGCGACCCCTTCGCCCAGCTTCTTCTGCAGCTCGGGCATCATGGCTTCGAACTTCTTCTTCACGGGAGATTCGAGGATGGTGATCATCTGGCGCAGCTCCTCCTCATTGAATCGCTCGGCCAGCAATGGCGCAATGGTGGTCCCGACCAGCTTGTGGGCGCTGGCTTCCGCCACGGGCTTGTTTTCGTCCATGAATTTGCGTGCATCGGCCACGATTTCCTTCAGCGCCGCATCGCGCTTTTCAGGCGAGACGCGTCCCTGCAGCACGGCGCGTGCCTGTTGCACCGCATCGCCGACCGGCGCTTGCAGCATCGACTCGCCGATGGTCTCGGGGTGCCAGAGCTGCAGCACGCGGTTGACCAGTTCCTGTTTCGCGGCCGGTACCGGCGCCGCATTCACTGTGCCCCCGATGGCCAGGGCGGCGATCATTGTCGCGAGTTTTTTCATCTCAAACGCTCCTAGAAATGTTCAACAAGACTGAATCCGGCGTACCGGACCTTGATATCGCCAGCCACGTCCTGGCCGGCATATGGGTTGTAAATGATGTTGAGGAATTTGCTGCTGTTCATGTTGTCCGACGATTCGGCCGGCGCGTTGAACTTGCCCGTCATGTAGGAGGCGGCCAGGTTCAGCTCATACTTTTTGCTGATGCGCCAGTTCAGGCCCACGCTATACAGCTTGGTGTCCGGCAGCGGCGCGATCAGGTCGATCTTGTTGGCCGGGACCGACGTCTTGCGGGGCTCATAGCCCAGGCGCAGCGCCATGCGTTCAGTCGGGAACAGTTGCAGGCCGTAGCCCATATTCAGCACGCTCTTGTAGCCGCGCGGGATTTTCAGCTTGGTGGAATCTGGAACGCCATACAGGCGCGCCACCTCCAGCAGCTTGATGCTCTGGTCGAACTCGAACACGAGCTGGTTCCAGTCGCTCCAGCGCGCATAGCTGGCATCCACGTTCAGCTGCACATAGCGTACCGGCTTGAACTTCACGCCGACCTGCAGGTGCGAAGGGAAGGGGATGCTGGCCGACATATTGCCATGCTGGACTTCGGGTATCGACTGCGGCAAGCCAAGGATGGCGCCTGCCACGGGGCCGAACAGGCTGGAATTCAGGCCCTTGACGAAGTTGCGCAGCATCGGTTCCGTCTCGAAGGTGTAATGCCCGGTATAGCGGGTCTTCGAGCCGCCCTGGTAGACCACGCCCAGGGCAAACCACGGCCGCGGTTCCCACAGCACGCCCAGGTTCAGCGTCGGATCGACCGGCGAGGTCATTTCCAGCCGCATCGCGGCCGCCTTCTTGAACGGGTTGACCATGCCGGCCTTGCCGCCGCCGCACAGGCCGAAGCCGAAGGTGTCGATGATGTTGCCGCCTTCTTCCGGGCACCAGCCTTCCTGCAGCTTGCCGAAAATACCGAGCAACTGGTTCGGGAAGCGCATATGCGTATCGACCACGAAAGCCGAGTGCGCGATCGGCACGGCGGCACCGAAGCGCAGCGTGTCCGAATACTTGTAGCCGACCGCCGGCGAAGCCCACACCAGCCTTTGCAGCTGGATCTGGCGGCCGTCGAAACGCCCCGGGTCATCCGGATCCTTGGTGCGGTCAAGGCTGATCGCCTGCGCCATATAGGAATTGGTGGCGAAGGTCCAAGGCGAGCCGGGATTATTCCAGGCGAAGCCGAAGGTCGGCACGATCACGCCGGGCAGGCGCCAGCCCGGCATGCCGTAGGCCGGCACGTACATGGCTTGCCGCATCGGCCCGGTATGGGTGCCGCTGATAGGATCGTCCTTCCAGCCGCCGATATCGAAGCCGGCCGGCGCCGAAAAGCCGGCTCGGGCGCGGATCGACGCGCCGAATGCCGTGTGCTGCATGCTGTCTCCCTGCAGGCGTGCCAGCCCGGCGGGGTTGAAGTGCACCGAGTCGATGCCGGGCGGGTCGGCCGTGACGGCATTCCCGAGCGACATGGCCACCACGCTGGTGGTCAGGTTTTCCACCAGCGCAGCCTGCGCGGGCAGAACGTGGGCAAGCGCGGCGGCACATGCCGCCAGGCGAAGCGGGGCTCGCATTGCTGCCTCGTCAGAAAGCCAGCGGCAGGTTCAGGCCCACCGAGAAGTTCGGCGAGTCGCTGGTGAGGCCAATGCCGACCGACATATTGACCGTGTTCTTCGGCGACATGCGGTAACCCATGCCGAAGTTCAGGATCGCTGAGGTCTGGGTATTTGTGCGCACGTTCAAACCGTCGGCAAAACGCAACTTCGCGCCCTGGGCAATCGCGCCCTGGAAGGACATCGTTGTAGAAATGCCATACGACAGGGCGTATGCGAAACCCATGCCGAAGCCGAACTGTGTGCCGGGCGCCACGCGCGTCAGCACGCGCGTGCCGTTGGCCTGGTGCAGGCCGGTAGCCTGGGTGCTGGCGGTCAGCGACAGGGAGCCAAACAGCGCCACCGGATCGACGATGCGGTTGACGTTCATGCCCAGCGAAAGCGCAGCGACGCCGCTGCCGGTTGCCTCGCCACTGCCGGCGATGATCTTGAACGGGCTGCGGCCGGTGGGCAGGCGCAGGTTGCTGGTGGCGGTAAAGTTGGCGCGGTCGCGCCGTGCTTCCCACGGCTGGTAGCGCGCGCCGATGGCGATGTCGCCCAGCGAGAACGAGGTGTTGTTGCCATTGCGCGACTCTGCGAACTTGCCGATCACCGGCAGGGTCACGTTGGCGGTCAGGTTGTCCCACACGCCATAGTCGACCGACAAGGTGTTGGTGACCACGTGGGCCGACACGTTTTCGATTTCAAACAGGGTCAGGCCGTCGGCGGCGATGTCGGTGACGATCTTTTCCTGGCCGATGTAGGTGTAGTTCAGGTCATAGGTATATTGCGATTTGCCTTTGCGGATCAGGGAATACTGCTTGTCGACTGCGGTCAGGGTTTCTTTCAGCAGGGCGCTCTGGTCGCCTTCGCCTTCCTTCTTCGCCAGCGCATCGCGTGCAGCGGCGGTGGTGGTGGCTGCCGTGCTTTCCTGCGCGCCGGCGGTCGAATGCACCAGCAGGGCGGTGGCAAGCATGAATGGCAGGTACTGATATTTCATTCGCGTTTCCTTATTGACGGTGCATCCAGGTGCGGGCCGGGCCGGAGTTGACGGCACGTTCCAGCAGTTGCGTGGTGTTGTTGAAGGGATCGAGCTGGCCATGGTTGGTTACGCGGTCCATGTCGACCACGCCCAGCTCCTGGTCATTCAGCGCCAGTTGTGCCGGCGCTTTCTGTCCGGCCGGTGCGGACAGGATGAATAGGGTGTTCTTGTCCCACAGCGTGGCGAATTCCTGCACCGAGAAGGCCAGGTTGCCGGCCGAGGGATCTGCGATGTAGACCACGCCGTTGCGTATGCCGCGCAGGACCACGAAGTGCTTGGCGCCGGCGTAGTCGATCGGCACGATGGCCGGTTCTTCCAGTGTCAGCAAGTCCTTCACTTCGGCCTTGTAGCCGGCGGCGGGCACGTTGAGCGAAGCGGCGTAGCGCTTCATGTCCAGCAGCGAAAAGCCGCGGCGCTCGATGATCTTTTCCTTCTCACCCTTTTCCAGCATGCCTTCCATGGCTTGCTGTTCGGTGACGTCGAGGCCGAGGTGGAACTTGAGGATGGTGACCAGGGCCGCCGAACCGCAGCTGTAGTCGTAAGCCTGGCGCACGATGTGGCGGTATTTGAGCTCGGAGAACGGCTCCATGCTCACGGCCTGCGAATAGCTGCCGCCGCCCAGCATGGTTTGCGGCATCTCGTACTGGCCTTTGGGACGCTCCTGCACGTCGTGGCGGGAGAGGGCGGCGGAACCGCCAATCAGGGCTGCCAGGACCCCCATCAACAGCATCAGCATGGCAGCTCCCGATCGTTGGGGTAAGCGCTGCCCTTGCGCGTCGCGCGCGCGTCGAATCCTGCTCCCATGGCGTCTCCAATGTAATTTGGACGAACGTTCGTCCTTGCTCTTTTGTTATTTATTTACGCACGTTTCGTGGCTTGCACGATGCATAAAAATTAGATGCACACCTCTACTTCGCACCCGAAAACTTATGCTAAAGCGAGCAACATGCCTTCAACGGCGTTCTTCCTCTGGGTGGCTCCCCAGGACAATTGTTTGGCCTGTGCGGTCAGTGTGAAACGCTAGACCCTGTGCGGCGGCGCCACCTATCATAAATTTAATTAATATTCGAACAATATTAAGACGGCGCTTCGCCAACCCGGGCTTACCAGGTTCGGGACCGGCAAGGAGGCGCAACAGGTGCAGCAAGCAAATCAAATTATTCTTATTCGAACGGAGATCAACGATATGAAACGCATTACCACCGCTGTAGCAATCGCCCTGTCCACCCTGGCCCTGTCCGCATCCGCAATGACTCCGATCAAAGACGCAGAACTGAGCGCCGTTACCGGCCAGGACGGCGTGTCGATCGGCGCCAACCTGAACGTCAAAGTCGAATCCTTCGTCTACACCGACACGGACGCTCTGGATGCCAACGGCCTGGGCGGCGGTTCGGTGAGCTTCAACGGCATCAAGGTCAATGGCCTGATCGCTGCAACCATCGACATCCTGTCGCGTAATTCCTTCCTGCAGGCTGCCGGCGCTGCCGGCGTGACCAACCCAGGCACCTTCTACAACCCGGCAACCGGCGGCGACGTGGTGCAGATCGCCATCCCGGCCGACGTGCAAGTGGCAGCAGGCAAACTGCTGAACATCTCCGTTGACGCGATCAAGATGGGCGGCAGCAATGCTTCCTACGGTTCGATGGCCATGAACCAGCTCGACCTGCGTGGCACCCAAGTGTGGATCTGGGCACACTAATCGCCGATGCGGCCGTGGGAGCGGCCGCTCTGCGAATTTCCTGATGATGGAATCCCGTCTCTTTGCGGCCGCCCTCGCGGCCGCCTTTTTCTGCGCACCGGCTTCTGCGCAACTGCGGCCCATGAGCGACGACGACCTGTCGCGCGCACGCGGGCAGGGCTTGCTGGCAGTGAGCAACAGCACGCTTGGCGGCTTCGATTTCACGCGCATCGCGCTGGATGCGGACGTGGAACTGAATGCGAACTTGCGTAACATCCGCCTTGGCGATTACCGCTTTCCTTCGCGTGAAGGGACGGGCGCCGATATCGACATGCCGGCACTGCAGTTCGGGCAGAACGGCAGCAAGGTTTCGATCACCAATCCATATTTCGAAGTCGTGTACCGCAACACCGGCGATGCTTCCGCGCCGCGCGAAGTGGTGGGCATGCGCATGGGCTTCGACAGCATCAAGGGCGACGTGGGCCTGAAGGTGAACAGCCTTTCCGGTTCGCTGCTGGTCAGCGGCGTGGACGCGAACGGCCAACCGGCAACCATTGATTCGCATACCGATGCGGGCGGAGGCAAGCGCTGGGATGGCGCCAGCTCCCTGGTCGGGGTGCGCGCGGGCGATGCCTCCGGGCCGAGCCGCGATTTCTGGATTTCCGTGCTGAAGTCGGGCGTGCAGTTCCAGGCGCCGAGCGGCACGACGCAGATGCCGGATGCCGCACAGTCGGGCGTCTGGCTCAACTGGCGCGACAAGCTGGTGTCGCTGACCAACCTGCCGGCCGCACCGGTGCCTGCTCCAGCGGCACCTGCGATTACGCTCGCCGCGCCAACCATATCGGGCGGCCGCTGATGACGGGCGCACGCCGCTCCCTGCCGGCTGCGTGCGCCGTATGCCTCGCGCTGGCCGGCAACGCGCTGGCGCCGGCGACGGCCCTCGCCGACGGCCTGCGTCCACTCAACGACAGCGCGCTTTCCGACGTGCGGGGACGCGACGGCGTCAGCTTCGACCTGAACGGCTTCTCCATGAACGGCGACCTGCGCGTGACGTACACGCGCCCTGATGGCGCCAGCATCTGGGCCGGCAATCCCAGCGCATCGCGCAGCGACAGCGCAACGCCATTTTCCGATCCCTACCGTTTCGACATCGTGCGCAGCACGAATGGTCTGGCCGATGTCGCGCAATTCAGCCTGCCGCAAAACATCAACGGCGAGCAGAAATGGCAGCTCGCCTACGACTTCGGTGTGAATGCCGACGGCATCGACCGGGACGGCGGCTCCATCGTGGTGAGCGACCTGGCCCTGTACGGCGGCAGCTGGCAATTCTCCACGCCGCGCAACCAGGACGGCCTGGCGCTGGGCGTGGCGACGCGCATGGAAGTCGGCCAATGGGCGCTGCGCCCGAATGGACGCGCCAATACCGTCGGCCAGATGGCACTCGACAATATCCGCATCGGCGCAACGGACGAAAACGGCAACTTCACCGGCCAGCCCTGGGTGATTGCCGATGTTGCGCGCCAGCCGGCGCTGGTCAACGCGCTGGCCGACGAAAATGGACCGCGCCTGCACATCGGCATCGCTGCGCCCGACGCGCAGTACGGCACCGGCCAGGCAGCCAGCGGCGGCATCGAAATCGGCAAGATCAGCTTTACCGCGCACAGCGGCAATGTGGACCTGGGTTCCTCGCGCATCGGCAATATCCAGATCAACTACCTCGATATCAAATTCCGCCAATGACGAAACTCGCCGCACTGATGCTGCTGGTTCCGGCCTTGCTGCAGGCCGCGCCGCCGCAGCCGCTTGACGACAATGAGCTGTCCGGCGTCAGCGCCCGCGACGGCATCAGTTTCGCTGCCCACGTGGTGGTGAACGATCCGACCCTGGTTGGCGCCGTCACCGACAGCCGCCTGTCGCTGGGCTTCCACGACGGCGGGCAGCCGCGCTACATCGTGCTGCGCAATGTGCGCGGCACGGTCGATATGTTCGCCATCGGCCTGAACGTGCAAGCCCGCCCGGACGGCAGCGGCGACTACATCGCCATCACGCTGCCGTCGCAGATGCGCTACACAAACTTCGGCTTCGAATCAATGAGCGTGCAGAACGACCCCAATGCTGCCGTCACCGGCAATCTTGGCAGCGTCAATATCAACGGCAACCTGCAGATGCAGGGCGAATTCCGTATGTGGGCACATTAGTCGCGGCGTTCGGTCGCGAACACCACCAGCGCGGCCAGCGGGAACATCAGCCCGGCGATGAGTACACCGTGCCAGCCGAAGCGGGCCCAAGTCCAGCCGCCCAGCCAGGAACCGAATGCGCCGCCGGCGAAGAAGATCGAGATGTACACGCCATTCAGGCGGCTGCGCATCTCCGCACCCAGCGAGAAGATGGCACGCTGGCCGACCACCAGGTTGGCGGACGCGCCCATGTCCAGCACAATCCCGCACAGCACCAGCAGTACCAGGGTGAACTGGCGGCCGCCGTGCAGGAGCAAAGGCGCGCCGAATGCCACGGCTGCAGCGAGCAGCGCAAACAGCGTGGTCGAACGGCTCTTGCCCTGGTCGGCGCGCATGCCGGCGATCGGCGATGCGATGGCGCCGGCCACGCCCAGCAAGGCGAAGATCGCGATGCCGGTCTGCGACAGGCCGAACGCCGGGCTTGCCAGCACCAACGGCACGGTGGTCCAGAACAGGCTGAAGGCGCCGAACATGCATGCCTGATAGGCGGCGCGGCGGCGCAGGACAGGCGTGGTGCGTAGCAGCGTCCACATGGAGGCCAGGAGCGCGCCGTAGCGGTAGCCGCCTTCCGGCCGGCGCTGCGGCAGGCGGAATTGCAGCACGAGGGCGAGTACGCCGATGGCGGCGGTGGAGATGTAGAAGATCGCATGCCATCCCAGCGCATCGGTCACCAGGCTTGAGACCGGCCGCGCCAGCATGATCCCCAGCAGTAGTCCGCTCATCACCGTGCCCACCGTCTGTCCCCGGTGTTCCGGCGCCGACAGGTGAGCGGCAAACGGCACCAGCACCTGCGCCGCCGCCGAACAAAGACCGATCAGGAAGGCCGCCGCGAGGAAGGTGGCAGCGTTGCCCGCCATGGCCGCTCCCAGCAGCGCCACCGCCGTGCCGCCCAGGAGCGTGACGGTCAGGCGGCGGTTCTCCAGCAGGTCGCCAAGCGGGACGATGAAGGCCAGCCCAAGGCAGTAGCCGATCTGCGTCAGCGTGACGATCAGGCCTGCGGCACTTGGTTCAATCCCGGTGGCCCGGCTGATCGGGCCCACCAGCGGCTGGGCGTAATACAGGTTAGCGACGATCAGGCCGCTGGCGACAGCCAGCAGCAGGATCATGGCAGGGGTGATGTGGTGCTCTTGTTTCATGGCGGTGCAGGATAGCACCGAAACAAAAAGCCTGCTGGTGGGTTAATATTTCCAAATGAAAGCCATTTCCGCCATCCTCTTCGGACTATTGACCGCTGCCTCGGCGCATGCCGAAAAAGTGGTCATGCTGGTCGATACCGGCACTGAGATGCCGATGGCGGATATCCGCAACGGAGAAGTCGTGGGCGGCATCCACAAGGACCTGGCGGAGGCGCTGGCGCAAAAGATGGGCCGCACCGCCGTCACGCTCCCGATGCCGCGCAAGCGCATCTCGATGGCGCTTGAATCAGGACAGGGCGATGTGCTGTGCATGTACTTGCCCGAATGGCTGCAAGGGCATTTCGGCTGGACGCAAGCCTTCATGCCGCAGACGGAAATCGTCATCTCATCGCTGACGGCGGCGCAGCCGCAAAGCCTGCTCGACCTGTGGGGACAGCCGATTGGCTCCGTGCTTGGGTTCCAGTACCCTGAAATGGTGAAAGCCATGGGCACAGGCTTTGTGCGCGCCGACGCGCATTCGAACCTGGCCAACCTGCGCAAGCTGGCGGCGGGCCGCCTGCGCCACGTCGCCACCATCAAATCGTTTTACGACTACCAGCTGCACAAAGGCGAGAAGGTCAACGTGCATGAACCCCTGGTTGTGCGAAGCTACCAAACGCGCTGCGCCGTTTCGGAAAAGGGCCGCGTGCCCCTGGCGGAAGTCGATGCCGCCATTACCCAGCTGGTGCGCGAAGGCACCATCAACAAAATCCTGTCCAACTACCAATAGCATAATGATCAAGAGACTTGTACTGGCCACCACGCTGGCTTTTGCCACCGCCCATGCCGCAACTCCCCTCAGCAAGGACGCTACCGCAGCCGCGCGCTACGCGCGTCAAACCTACGGCGAAAAGGTCATCGACAGCCTGGCCAGCATGGTCAGCTTCAATACCGTGGCCGACGAGAAGGTGCCGTTCGAAAAGAACCCTCAGCACATCGGTTTCAAGCGTTTCATCAAGGAGGAAGCGAAGCACCTGGGGCTGGACTTCTCGGACCATGGCTACATCATGGTGATCGGCCTGGGTGACAGCAAGGAACGCGTAGGCGTGATCACGCACGGTGACGTACAGCCGGTCGACCCGAGCAAGTGGAAGCAGTCGCCTTTCAAGCTTGATCGCACCAGCGAGCCTGGCCTGCTTCTGGGGCGCGGGACCGAGGACGACAAGGGGCCGATCGCCACCGCCATGTATGCGATGAAGGCGATCAAGGACCGCAATATCCCGCTGAAGAAGCGCATCGAACTGTATATCTACATGGCCGAGGAATCGGACTGGGCGCCGTTGGAAGCCTTCCTCAAGAACCATACGCCGCCGCAGACCAATATCACCATCGACGCCGAGTACCCTGCGGTGACTGCCGAGAAGGGCTGGGGCGGCGTGCGCGTGACCTTGCCGAACATGCCATCGGCCCCAGGTAGCGGAGCCATGATCCACACCTTCACCGGTGGTTTCTTCGACAGCCAGATTCCGGAAGATGCGCGCGCAGTGATCGACAATGCCGATGCAGCGCTGGAGACGGCTATCCGCACCCGTGCCGCGCAGCAGAAAGGCATGACCTATCAGTACGCGTGGCAGGGCTCGCGCCTGACTGTCACCGCCAAAGGCCTGGCGGCACACTCCTCAAAACCGGAAGACGGCGTGAACGCCATCGCCATGCTGGCTGATGCGCTGGACGTGCAGCACTGGGGCGCCAGCCAGGCAGGCATGATGGTCGATTTCGTCAACGACATGATCGGCACCGGGCTGAAAGGTGAGCGGTTCGGTAAGATTGCCTACAGCGATGACTTCATGGGGCCGATGACCGTGTCGCCGACCACCCTGAAGGCAAGCGACAATGGCCTGGTGCTGGGCATCAACCTGCGCCGCCCGCGCGGAAAAACAACAGCGCAGCTGACAGCGGAAATCAATGAGGCCTTCGACGCCTGGAAGGCGGCAAACCAGCCGCGCGCAACCCTGGCGGCGCAGATTGGCGAGCCGTGGGTACAGGACAAGGCGCCGCAACTGCCAACCCTGATGAAGGTGTTTTCGCACTACACCGGCATCAAGGATCCGCAGCCGATTGCCATTGGTGGCGGCACCAATTCGCGCCTGTTCCCGCGCGCCGTGAGCTTCGGCCCGACCATGCCCGGCAAGGTCTACACCGGTCACTCGGAGCACGAGTTCATAACGGAAAAACAATTACTTCTCAATCTGGAAATGTATACCGCCCTCCTGGTGGAATTGGCGAAGTAATTGTCGACATTGTTGGCGAAACGAGTATTGCTTTACGGCAGTAAATGACATTACCATGGGCAACAAGGTTTTCGCACTGGAAGCCTTCAGCCCATGCCTGGCTGCGACACAGGCATCCCATGAAAAGATGCCATGTTCCGCAAGCTTGTCTTCCTGACTGCATTGTCATTTTCCCTGTCGGCACACACCATGGATATGAGTATCCCGCCGGCGAATACCGCCGCGCCCGCGGATGCGATCCAGGTCAACGATGTGCCGCGCCGCGGCACGCTGTACCGTGTGCATCACGAAGGCAAAACTTCCTACCTGTTCGGCACCATCCACGTGGGCAAGCAGGATTTCTTCCCGCTCGAACCTGAAGTCACCGAAGCGCTGGCGAAGTCCAGTTCGCTGGTGCTGGAGCTCGACGTGCGTGCCAGCGCTCCCTACTACCGGGCGCTGGAGCGCCACGGCCAATACCCGGCAGGGCAAACCATCCGCGACCACCTGTCGCCGGCCGCGCTGGCCAGGCTGCAAGCCGCGCTGGATAAGGTGAAACTTCCGCTGTCCAGCGTCGAACATTACCGGCCATGGGTGGTGGCAAACATCCTGGTGGGACAGGAAATCGAAAAGAGCGGTTTCAACCGCGGGCTCGGCGTGGAAGGCTATCTGCTGACCAATGCTTCCCAGCAGAAGAAACCCTTGCAGGAGCTCGAGACTGCCGACTACCAGCTTAGCCTGTTCAGCTCGCTGAGCGATGCGCAGCAGGAAGCCTACCTGCTGGAGAATATCGCCGATATCGACAGCGGCGCCGCACTGCGCAAATCGGCCGGGCTGGTGGAAGCATGGGGCGCGGCAGATGCTTCACGCATTGCTGCGCTCACGCGTGAATTAACCTCGGGCGACACGGTATCCGCCCGATTCATGGACAGCACCCTGCTGGGCAAGCGCAATCCTGAAATGGCTGCCAATATTGAAGCGATCATGCGCAAAGGCGACGCCTTCATCGGCATCGGCCTGCTGCACCTGGTCGGCGACAAAGGCGTGCCGGCGCTGCTGCGCCAGCACGGCTACCAGGTCGAGAAGGTCTACTAGTATTTAGGGCTGGTGCTCAGCGAGCCACTCGAATAGCGGACGTTGTCGCCCACGCGATAGCTGGGCATGCTGTCCACATTGACGGTCTCGATGGAACCGTCAGCCTTTTTCACGGTTACGCGGTAGCCGCTGCCGCTACCGGCTGCCGCTGCCCCGACCGCACCGCCTGCCGACATTGAACCCGCCGGATCGATTGACTGCACCACGCCATCCCAGTTGGCGGCAGTCTGGCTGCCTTCGGAAGCACTGGCAGTCGAGGTGCTGGTGCTTTCATCCATGCTGGCGGTTTTCTTGCTGCTGTCATGGGCGCAGCCCGCCAGGGCCAGGCTCACCAGCATGATTACGGAAAGTTTCATATATCCCCCATAAATTAGCCATATGCGCGCCGGGGAAGTGTACGCCGTTCCGCTAACGGCCGACGCACGTCAAGCGGCAGGACGCTTGCGCAAGCTCCACAAGGCCCACATCACCGTTGACGCGATGATGGCGGCAGCCATGTCGACCAGCCAGTCGTCGACCGAACCGTGGCGGTAAGGGAAGAAGGATTGAACAATCTCATCGATGGCGCCCATGATGGCGATGCCGAACACGGCCTTGAGCGCGCGCTGCGCGGGCTCGCCTTTGCAGCCGGTGAACAGCATGAACGCGAGCACCGAATAGCCGAAGCTGTGCAGTACCAGGCCGCTGGCATATTCCGCCGCTTCGGCGCGCGCGCCGGGAATCGAGCCGATGATGCAGTTAAGGACGAAGAGGGTGATGGCGCCCCAGAAGCGCAGGCGTGCGTAAGCGTCGCTGAGGAACAGCAGGGTGAGGAATTTTTGCATGGGTGGGAAGATACCACGGAAGCGGTTGCGCCGGCACTAGGCCGGCGCACCTTCTGCCGCCACGCATATCGATTGCGTGTGCAGCAGATGTAGCCATTATAGGGATCGGCTGTGACAGCACCATGACATAAATCAAGCTTCGTTCAAACTTTGAAGAAAGCAACAGCTTCGAGCAGGGTATCGGCCTGGCTGGCCAATTCTTCGGCGGTGGCCGCAAGCTGCTCGGCAGCGGCGGCATTGCGCTGGGTGGTTTCGCTGAGCTGGTTGATCGCTTCGCTGATTTGGCTGGCCCCGCTGCTTTGTTCGCGCGATGCGGCATTGATTTCCTGCACCAGCTCCGAGGTCTTGCTGATGCCCGGCACGATTTCCTTCAACAGCTTGCCGGCCTGGTTGGCCACGGCCACGCTGTCTTGCGCCACGCCGCTGATTTCCTGTGCCGCGGCCTGGCTGCGTTCGGCCAGCTTGCGCACCTCCGCCGCCACGACGGCGAAACCCTTGCCGTGTTCGCCCGCGCGCGCCGCTTCGATGGCGGCATTCAGTGCCAGCAGGTTGGTCTGATAGGCGATGTCGTCGATGATCGCGATTTCCCGCGTGATCTGCTGCATTGCCGTGACCGTGCGCGCGACGGCGTCGCCGCCTTCGACCGCGTAGCCGGCCACGCGTGATGCCATGTCGTCGGTGACGCGCGAGTGCTCATGGTTCTGGAAGATCGAGGCGCTCATTTCTTCGATCGATGCGCTGGTCTGCTCCACGCTGGCGGCCTGCTCGGTGGAGCTGGTGCTCAAGGCTTGCGCGGTGGCGCTGGCCTGCGCTGCCGCGTTGGCCAGGGTGTCGGCCGACTGGCGCACGCTGGTGACGGTGGCGTGCAGGCGCAACGCCATTTCCTGCACTACATAGGCCAGGCTGCTGCGATCGTCCCGGTGCAATTGGATGCGCTGGGTCAGGTCGCCCTGGGCGACTTGCTGCAGTACTTCGCATACCTCCGACGGTTCGCCGCCGATTTGCCGGATCAGGTGATGGCTGATGGCATAGCCGACCAGGACGGCCAGCAGCGCTATCGCAATGACGCCGCCGGCCAGCAGCTTGCGTGTTTCGGCCTGTTCCTTCAGGCGCTGTTCGATGTGGGCCGAGAGCAGGGTAAACGCCGTATCGCCGGCGCCGAATTGCTGGTCGATGGCGCGGGTGGTGGCGGCGATGTAGTCCGGCGCCGCGTAGTCCAGCGCGTCGGCCATGACAATGCGCGTGCGTGCAAGCTCGGTCACTTCCGCGGCAGCGGCGGTGGCGGCAGCAACCGGCCCATCGAGCTTCTGTTTCAGCACGGGATTGGCGGCATACGCCTTGCCGACGGTGCGCTGCATGCTGGCGCTGGCGTGGCGCGCCTTGCTGAGCAGTCCGTACATGATGGCGCGGCCCTCGATATCGATCTTGCGGGTGGCCAGGAAGCCGGCGCCGCGGGCGCGCATCTGTCCCAGGTCTTCCGCCACGCGCGGCAGGTCGAAATAGACGGCCCGCATCAGGTAGTAGGAGTCGGCATCGGGGTCGAGCGATAGGCCGGACTGGTCGGCCAGCTGTTCGATGAAGAGCAGGGTGAATTCGCAAAGGGCGGTGTGGCGCTCATAACTTTCCACGGTGGCCAGGCTGCGTGTGCTGACGTCGCGCGCCAGGGCGGTCCATTCATCGCGGATGCGGGCGAACATCTTGCGGTCCTGGCCATCGCCCTCGGCCAGCATGGACGACATGCCGAGCAGCAGGCGATTGACTTCCGCTTCCTTGGCGCTGCGTTCGCTGGCCAACTGGCCGCCGCCGACGAAGGCCGCCGACAGGCCGCGATGCTGCTGGATGCTTTGAAGCAGGTCGAGGGCCTGGGCGCCGGGTTTGAGTCCGGATTGTTCGGCAGCGGAAAAGTGGATATTGCGGTTGTTCTCGGACAGGAACAAGTAGAAGGGCGGCGCGACGAGCAGCAAGCCCATCAGGCCCAGGATCGCAAAACGTTGCCAAAGTTTCAGCCGGTTCAACAGTTTGTCCACCGTAGTCCCTCCCGCTTGCCACCTCATGAATTATGGCCAAAAAAAAGCCCGCTGGTTAAAGCGGGCTTAAACTATTTTCTTGGAGGAGAATAGTGGAGACATGTGCAATTATGGTGCGCCGCCACATATTAGTCCAATTTTCCTTTTCGATAATCGTTATTCAGATTTCGTATAACTATTCTTTAACTGGTACAACGTAGTTCAGCGCCATGCGGCCGCCATCCACGAAAAGCGTCTGTCCGGTCATGTAGCTGGCATCGTCGCTAGCGAGGAAAGCGCATATGGAAGCCACCTCTTCCGGCTCCCCGCAACGCCCCAAAGGAGTGCGCGACAAAATGGTGCGCTTGGCTTCCGGGCTGGCCAGGACCGCCTGTTTTGCCAGTTCGGTCAGGATGGTGCCGGGACCGATACCGTTGACACGAATGCCATACGGGGCCAGGTTCAGCGACATGACCTTGGTCAGCTGGTTGACGCCGCCTTTCGAAACCACATAAGGCACCTGGTCCGGAATCGCCAGTTCCGAGTTTACACTTGACATATTGATAATGCAGCCGCTCTGCTGCTTGACCATCTCGCGCGCCACGGCCTGGCCGCACAGGAACATGGACTTCAGGTTGATGCCCAGCACGCGGTCGAAATCGGCTTCGGCCAGGTCGAGGAAGCTGCATTTGTGAGTCACGCCCGCGTTATTGACCAGGATATCGATGCGGCCGAAGGCAGCCAGGGTGGCTGCGACCAGGGCATCCACGTCGGCCTTCTGGCTGACGTCGGCGGCGAAGAAGCGCGCCTGGTCGCCCAGCGCTTCGGCTGCCTGGGCGCCTTCCGGCTTGATGTCCACCAGCATGACCTTGGCCCCTTCGGTAATGAGGCGCTGCGCGCAGGCCAGGCCGATACCCTGGGTGGCGCCGGTGACGATGGCTACTTTATTCGTTAATTTCATATCGCTTCCGCTTGTCGGTTAGGAAGCTTATTTTAGAGGATGACCGCGTCGTTGGGCAGTTGGTTCGGCCGTGTGCCGTCGGCAGGGTAGTGGCGCGCCAACAGAGTGTTGAGCTGTTCCAGTGCGGATAAAGTGGGGGCGTGGAAGTCGCCCTGGGCGAAGCCGGTGGTCATGGTGCGGCAGATGGTTTGCCATTCCGTGTCGGCGACCAGACGGCCTACGTGGCGGTCGGCAACGATGTCGACTTCACGCGCGGCGAGGTTGATGTAGATGAGGACACCGCAATTTTCCTCGGTGTCCCATACCCCGTACTGCGCGAACAGGGCTCGGGCGCGCTGGCGGTTGCTGACGTTGTTGAAGGCCGCGCGGGCATCCAGGCCGGGTTCCACGATCAGGCGCACTTCGGCGCGGTGGCGCTGCTCGCCCAGCGTGATGGCTTGTTCGATCGCTTGCAGCGTGGCCGTGGGGAAGGCGCGCTTGCCGGCGCCGGTACCGTTTGTCATATGGCGCCAGGCGCGTTTGCAGCGGCCGAAGAACGTCGTGGGTTGAGTTGCCATCACCAGTCTCCCGAGGCGCCGCCACCGTCGAAGGTGCCGCCGCCGCCACTGAAGCCGCCACCGCTGTCGCCGCCGAAGCCAGCACCGCCCCAACTGCTTCCGCCACTGCTGCGGTGCGCCGCGGCGCTCAAGGCATTGCCCAATGCCGCACCAAGCAGCACGCCTGTTGCGTCCGAACCCCAGCCGCCGCGCCGCAAGCCGCGCCGCGAGCCGCCGCGCAGCATCGGCAGCACGACGAACACGCCGAACAGCAGCAAGGGGAATAGCCAGCCTGCGGACCAGCCGCCACCGTCGCCTGAGCCGCCGGCGCTACCCGGGCCATTAGTCGAGCGGGAGCTCGCGGCATTTTGCGTCGCATTTGAGCCCTCATTCCCAGGAATGCCGCCCGCACCCGCCGTTTGCGCCATGCCGGCAACGCCACCGCTTGCACTGGCAGACCCGCTTGCGATCCCGCCATCGGTTGGTGCGGCGCTGCCTTGAGCGCCCGGCGGGGCAGGGAAGTGTTCCTTATCCAGTAAAGTCGCGATTGCACTCACGCCCGCCGCGAGCCCGCCATAGAAATCGCCTTGCCGGAAATGCGGCGCAATCACATCCTGCAAAACACGTTTTGATTGGGCATCCGTCAGGGTCCCCTGGACACCGCGTCCGGCTTCAATCCGCAGCCTGCGCAGCGAGGACGGGTTATCCTTGGCCACCACCAGCAGCACGCCATCATCGATGCCCTTACGGCCCAGCTTCCACGCCTCGGCCACTCGGATACTGTATTGCTCGATCGCCTCCGGTGCTGTGGAAGGCACCAGCAGGATGGCGATCTGGCTGCCGGTCTTGCGCTCATAGTCCGCCAGTACGCCATCGAGGGCCGAGCGCTGCTGCGGGTTCAACATGCCCGCCTGGTCGGTAACGCGGGCCGCATGTGCCGGCACCGCGACAAAGCCATCCGCAGCGCGGGCGCCGGTGACGACCAGCGCCAGCAGCAAAAGTATGGCAACCCCGATCACGACCCTGAGCCAAGGCGAGCCAGGCAGGATGCTCCAGCGCCGGGCATGCTCAGCCAGCCCGCCAGTGCGCCGCGCCAGGTCGCGATCGATCAGCGGATCGCTGAGCCGGTCTTCGTCGCGGCTGGAAGCCTTGCCGCCTCCGCGCGTTTGGCGTGGTGTGGTCGCCATTGCGACTCCTTACTTCTTGTTGAAGTCCACCGTTGGAGCGGTTGAAATGGATTTCTCGTTTTCGACGGTGAAGCTCGGCTTCACGTCATAGCCGAACATCTTCGCCGTAAGATTGGTAGGGAAGCGCCGCGCCAGGACGTTGAAGTCTTGCACCGAAGCGATATAGCGCTGGCGTGCCACGGTGATGCGGTTCTCCGTGCCTTCGAGCTGCGATTGCAGGTCGCGGAAACTCGCATCCGCCTTCAGGTCGGGATATTTCTCGGCCACTACCATCAGCCGCGACAAGGCATTGGTCAGCTCACCCTGCGCCTGCTGGAATTTCTGCAGCGCGCCCGGATTATTCAGCACCTCGGGCGTCACCTGCACGCTGGTGGCTGAAGCACGCGCCCTGGTCACCGCCTCCAGGGTTTCGCGCTCGTGCGAGGCATAGCCCTTGACGGTATTCACCAGGTTCGGGATCAGGTCGGCCCGCCGCTGGTACTGGTTGACCACCTCGCCCCACTGCGCCTTGACCGCTTCGTCCTTGGCCTGGAACTCGTTGTAACCGCAGCCGGACAGCAGAACTGTCGCCAGCACGCTCATTGCCAGAAAGTTTCGCATCATTCGCTCCTTGGAACGTATTATCGAAATATACACGCAATTAGCTGGCAGCCATGTGCGGCAATGCACACACCCGCCCCGTTATAATGTAGGGTTTGCAACGCAAGAAAAAAGAGGCCCGCTGTGACATTTATCGAAAAATTATCCGCTGCCTGGGCAGCCAACGATTCCCTGCTGTGCGTTGGCCTGGACCCGGATATGGCGCGCCTGCCTGCGCAATTCCAGAACAACCCGCAAGGCATTTACCAGTTCTGCACCGAGATTATCGACGCTACCGCCGACCTGGCATGCTCGTTCAAGCCGCAAATTGCCTATTTCGCGGCGCTGGGCGCGGAAGACCAGCTCGAAAAGATCTGCGCCTACGCCAAGGAAAACTATCCGCACATCCCGATGATCCTGGACGCCAAGCGCGGCGACATCGGTGCTACCGCCAAGCAGTATGCGCGTGAAGCGTTCGACCGCTATGGTGCGGATGCGGTGACCGTGAATCCGTACATGGGTTCCGACTCCGTTGAGCCATACATGGAGTGGAGCGACCGTGGCGTGATCATCCTGTGCCGCACCTCGAACGCTGGCGGCTCGGACCTGCAATTCCTGAAGGTGGATGGCAAGCCGCTGTACCAGCACGTTGCCAAGCTGGTGGCAGAAAAGTGGAACGCCAATGGCCAGTGCGCGCTGGTGGTTGGTGCGACCTTCCCTGAAGAACTGGCCCAGGTGCGCGGGATTGTGGGCGATATGCCGCTGCTGGTGCCGGGGATTGGTGCGCAGGGTGGCGATATTGAGGCGACCGTCAAGGCTGGCCGCACGTATAACGGCACCGGCATGATGATCAATTCGTCGCGCGCGATTCTGTACGCAGCCCCGCAAGGAAGTGAAGACTTCGCGGCCGCCGCACGCCGCGTGGCGCTGGAGACGCGCGACGCGATCAACGCGCATCGCGCTTAAACCCGGTAAACCAACCGGATGGCCGTCCCGTCAGATCCACAGGGTCTGACACTAGCCAGCGGCAGCTGCGAGCCGGGTGTCTGACCCTGTGGGTCAGACACCGCCTTACCGGTTTTAGTAGCGCTCCGGCGCAATCATTTCAACGTAGTCATACAAGGCAGCCAGCACTTCCTGCCCCCGCTCATCTGCCTCCGCGCCCAGTCGATCCAGCTCGGAGAACAATTCATCGACAGTGCGCGCCCCGCCAGCGCCTTCGAACAAACGCGCCGCACGATGCTGCTCCCAATGCTCATGCTCCTCCTCGGACAAGGTCTGCGGGAAGTTGCGCGCCCGATAGCGGAAAAACAGCTCGCCCAACCGGTCGTCCTGGAAATGCGGTGAAGCCGACGCCAGCTTGGCCGGATGCTCGCGCCGCAGCGATTCCAGCAAGCGCTTGTCGCCATTGCTGACGAAGCCCCCGTACAGATCTTCATCCACATCCGCCGGCTCGCCGACAGGACGCCAGAACACCTGGTCCCAGATCGCCGACATATCCGGCCCCGCCGCCGCACGCGCCGCATGGGCACGCGCCGTCTCCAGGTCCAGTCCCCAGCGCTCGGCCAGTTCCGGCCGCAGCGTTTTCAGGTTCGACACCAGCATCGGCGACTTGTTCAGATGGATGCTCTTGATCGGCAAGCGCGTCATCCCCTCCGGCATTGCATCGGCGCGAGTGAACATGCGGATGCGGATCGTCTCCGCATCCAGCGCAAACAGCTCCTGCGGATCGTACGAGCAATCCCACACCAGCAATTCGTTCTTGTTGGACGGATGCGGCGCCAAAGGCCATACCAGCGCCAGGCAGCCGCGCTCGGCCGGGAACATGCCCGACACGTGCAGGAAAGGCTGGCGCAGCTCGCGCGCCAGGTGCAAGCCGATCTCCTCGGCCACGCGGTCTTTCTTGTGCAGGGCGAGGCAGAAATCGAACAGCTTCGGATGCTTCTGGCGGATCAGGCGGGCCAGGGCGATGGTCGCGCGCACGTCGGACAACGCATCGTGCGCCGCCTCGTGCACCAGGCCATTGGCCTTCGTCAAATGCTCAAGCTTGAAGCTCGGTTTGCCGCTATCATTAAGGGGCCATTCAATACCTTCGGGGCGCAACGCATAGGTCATCCGCACCACATCCAGCAAATCCCAGCGCCCGCACTGGTTTTGCCATTCGCGAGCATAAGGATCGATCAAGTTACGCCAGAACAAGAAGCGCGTCACTTCATCGTCAAACCGGATAGTGTTGTAGCCTACGCCTATGGTGCCAGGCTCCGAAAAGGCCTTCTCGACAGTTGCCGCGAACTTATGCTCCGGCACACCCTGCTGCAAAGCTTGCTGTGGGGTAATGCCAGTAATCAGGCAGGCGACCGGGTCAGGCAGGTAATCGTTGGCTGGCTGGCAGAACAGCATGATCGGCTCGCCGATTTCGTTCAGCTCTGCGTCGGTACGGATAGCGGCAAACTGGGCTGGACGGTCACGGCGTGGCACGGCGCCGAAGGTTTCGTAGTCATGCCACAGGAAGGTATGGTTACTCATGGTGCAAATGTTGGTTCTCGTTATCGAATGCTGAGGCAAGGAGGACTGTTGTGTCAAATTCCATTTCCGTCAACACCCGTGCCGCGCCCGCCACGGCGAGCAATGACACGGCTATTTCGGCGTCCACCCGGGCCAAGATGCAGCTGAATGTGTCGATCCTGCAAGAATCGGCCTCGGTTTCGCTGAATTCCGAAAATGACCCGCTGGCGCTGGTCTACAAATCCGCAATCACCTCGATCAACGAGCAGTTGGAAGCCGATTTCGGTCCGGATGCGATCCAGAACGCTGCCGGCCAGGACAACTCCCCGGAAGGCACTGCGGGGCGCATTGTATCGTTATCGACCGCCTTCTTCAGCGCATTCCAGCAACAGCACTCCGAACTGGAGGGCGACGATGCCCTGAACCGCTTCATGGACACCATCAAGGGCGGCATCGAAAAAGGCTTCAAGGAAGCGCGCGATATCCTGCAGGGCTTGAAGGTGCTGGGCGGCGACATTGCCTCCAACATCGACAAGACCTACGAGCTGGTGCAGAAAGGCCTGGATGCCTTTGCTTCAAACCAAAGGCAGGCTTCATCCACCGACGAGTCCCAAAGCGGCAAGGTGGCGTGATAAAAGTCGGGGTCAGGTCTGGCAATCGGACATTTTCGCCAGCGAAAATGTCCGATTGCCAGACCTGACCCCGACTTTTATTTTGCGACTTCGACGCGGTTGCGGCCGGAATCCTTGGCACGGTAGAGGGCTGCATCGGCGGCGGCGATGAGGGTGGTTTCGTCCTGCCCGGGGCCCAGGGCTGCGACGCCGAAGGAGCTGGTGATGTGCGGCAGCGGCAGGCGCATGTCGTCAAATACCACAGCATCGCGCATGCGCTGGCACAGGCGGCCGGCGACGGCTTCCGCCACCTGCACATTCGTTTCGGGCAGCACCACCATCATTTCTTCACCGCCGTAGCGGACCGCGAAATCTGTCGGGCGCAAGGCGCCGGTCAGCACTTGCGCGGCGGTGCGCAGGGCTTCGTCGCCTTGCAGGTGGCCGTGGCTGTCGTTGAATTTCTTGAAGTGGTCGATGTCGAGCATGATCAGCGACAGCGGCTGGCCGGTGCGCTGGGCGCTGGCAAGCAGTTGCGGCAGGAAGTCGTTCAGCCAGGCGCGGTTATACAGGCCGGTCAGGCCGTCCACCATCGAGAGCTGGCGATAGAATTCGCCAAGCTTCTGGCGCTTGCGCATCTGCGCATTGGCGGCGCGGATGCGGAAGGAAAGCAGGCGCAAAAGATTGCGCGCTACGCCGTTGGCGGCGTCGATCAGTTCCCACGCCAGTTCCGCTTCGATCACCAGCAATTCGCTTTGCTCCAGCGCGGTGATCGTGGCCTGGTTGGCTTCTTCGTCGAGCACGGCCTGTTCGCCGACGCTTTCGCCGGGCAGCACTTTGCTGATGGTGCCGTCTGCCATGCCGGTGCTCATGTCCGCCGCGACCGACAAGGCGCCGCGCAGTACGATGTACAGGCGGGCGCGCTGCGGGTCGGCGACCACTTCGCCCTGTTCGACCTGCACGATCGGGCAATTTTTCAACAACGGCGAAATCCGCAGGCTGTCGGCGCCGCGGAATAGTTGCATGGCCTGGATCTGGTAAGCGGATGCGCCGAAGGTGCCAATCGGTTTCAAGATGAACTTTCTTACTGCGGTATCAACAGGTGTTAATGATAGCCTAAGTGTGGTTCAATATCGCCCATGACTTTTACCGACATTCTCGGCCAGCAGCATGCGGCCGCTCCAAACGCGCGCATTGTTTCGCTGGTGCCTTCAATTACCGAGCTTCTTTGCGACCTGGGCCTGGCGCCGCAACTGGTGGGGCGCACGGGCTTCTGCATCCATCCGGCGGAGGTAGTACGCGATATCCCGAAGGTGGGCGGCACCAAGGACGTCAACATCGAAAAGATCCGCAAGCTGGCGCCGACCCACCTGGTGGTGAATATCGACGAAAATGAAAAGCCTACCGTCGACAAGCTTGCCGAGTTCGTGCCGAACATCGTGGTCACGCATCCGATCGAGCCGCGCGATAACCTGGCGCTGGTGCAGTTGATGGGCGGTGTGTTCTGCGCGCAGGCGCGTGCGGATGCCTGGTGCGGCGAGTTCGAACGCGAACTGGCGCTAGTGCAAAAAGGCCGCCCGCAGCGCGTGTTGTACTGCATCTGGAAAGACCCGTGGATGACGGTCTCGCGCGATACTTATATCGCCCACATGCTGGCGCTGATCGGCTGGTCAATCCCTGAAATCGGCGACGTGCGCTATCCAAGCTTCCAATGGGGCGACGCGCTGGTGCATGACGTGGACCAGGTGCTGCTGTCGTCCGAGCCTTACCGCTTCACGGAAGAACACGTGGACGCGCTGGAGCGCCAGATCGGCAAGCCGGTGCAGTTGGTCGATGGGGAAATGATGTCCTGGTACGGCAGCCGTGCCCTGCAAGGTATCCGATACCTGAAGGACCTGGCCGCCGCGGGCTAAGGATTATTCCTCAGCCTCTTCGAAGTTGGGCTGGGACGTGTGGCGTTTGCCGTCGTTCAGGCGGCCCAACGCGCTGTCGATGGCTCGTTGCAGCTTGTCTGCTGCGCCGTTGATGGATTGATGCAGGGTTGCGTCGTGATCGGTGACGGCAATCGGCTGGTAGCCGTTGACGCGCGCCTCGATCATGCAGCGGATATCTCCGTCAGAGGACTTCTGTGCATTGCCTTCGCTGAGGTGGACGTCGACGCGTCCGATGTGCTCGCCGAACCGGTGGAGTGCAGCCTTGACCACTTCTTTCACATGGTCGTCCAGGCCTGCAGTACGTTCGATGGTTTTGTCGGTGTTCACACTGATTTGCATATGCTGCTCCCGTTTGTTAACCAAAACGTGTTGCCACGCGATTTCATCATACGCCTACATCAGCGAAGCCGCCATATTCACAAATAAACCCAGGATAAGAAGATTGAAGAAGAAGCTCAGCACGGACTGGCCGAGCACCAGCTTGCGCATGGCGGGCGATTGCACCGATACGTCCGAAGTCTGGGCGGCCACCGCAATCGTGAAGGAGAAGTACAGGAAATCCCAGTAATCCGGCTGGGTTTCGCCGCCAGGGAAGGACAGGGGGCGCTGGCGCCCTTCGGCCTTGTAATACAAATGGGCGTAATGGAAGCAGAACAGGGTGCCGACCAGGAACCAGGAGCCTACCAGCGTCACCACCACGAAGGCGTAATGCAGTCCGCGCTCGCTGGCCGGCATGTCGCGCAGGCTGGCCAGTTCGCTGCTGATGGCGATCATGCTGGCGACCGTGGCGACCACCAGGCTGGCCAGGATGGTCGCTGCGCGTTCATCCTGGCGTGCGGCGGTGCGCTTCACTTCGCGGTGGTCGGCGCGCATCATCATCCAGCCTACTGTGAACAGGTACATCCAGACTGCGATGTCCCACGCCGACAGCACCCGCACCAGAGGCTTCCAGTGCGATGGCAGGAAGACGCCGGCCAGTGCGCCGACCGCGATAGCTGCGCTCAAATGGGGGCGGCTTCGAACGATGTGATAGCTCATGCAGCCAATCTTACTACTTGCCGTGATGGGGGAAGCGGTCCATGCGCGACAGGATCGGGAAGCGCCAGGCCCAGATGCCGGTTACGGCCAGGGTGGCGACGCCGCCGAAGATCACGGCGCGCGTCAGTCCCAGCCAGCCGGCGGTGACGCCTGATTCGAATTCACCGAGCTCGTTGGAGGCGCCGATAAACACGGCGTTCACGGCGCTGACGCGGCCGCGGATTTCGTCGGGCGTTTCGAACTGCACCAGCAGGTGGCGCACGTACACGCTGATCATGTCGCCGGTGCCAAGCAACAGCAGGCAGGCCAGGGCGAGGGTGAAGCTGGACGTGGTGCCGAGGATCACGGTGCAAATTCCGTACACGGCGACGCCGCCGAACATCCAGGCGCCAACGCGGCGCGTAATCGGCCAGAACGCCAGCGCGATCGAGCAAAGCGCGGCGCCGGCGCCCGGTGCTGTGCGCAGCAGGCCAAGCCCGGTTGGGCCGACGTGCAGCACATCATGCGCCAGTGCCGGCAGCAGGGCGGTGACGCCGCCGAACAGCACGGCAAACAGGTCGAGCGAAATGGCACCCAGCATGATGGGGCGCGACCAGACGAAGCGCAGTCCTTCCAGCACGCTATGCCAGGTTGCCGGTTCCTTGCGCGTGGCTTGCGGGGCAGGGCGTGTGAGCGTCATCAGCACCACGGCCGCCAGCAGCATGAGCGAGGTGACCGTGTACACGGTGCCGGGGCCGTAGATGTACAGCAGGCCGCCCAGGGTCGGGCCGAGGATCACGGCGACCTGGAAGGTGGAGCTGGATAGCGCCACGGCGCGGCTGAAATCTTCGGTCGGCACCATGTTCACCAACACAGCCTGCGTGGCGGGACTCATGAAAGCGCGAGCGCTACCATACAGCACCAGCACGGCGAAGATCGGCCATACGGCGCTGAAGCCGCTGTGTGTGTAGCCAAGCAGCGCCAGCCCGCAGACCAGTTGCGCGCCGAGGCAGGTGGCGATGATGTTGCGGCGGTTATAGCGGTCGGCAGCGTGGCCGGCGTACAGGATCAGCAGCAGGAAGGGCGCGAATTGCGCCAGACCGATCATGCCGAGGTAGTAAAGGTTCTTGGTTTGTGCGTAGACTTGCCAGCCGATGGCGACGTTCTGCATTTGTACGGCGATGGTGCCGAGCAGGCGGGCTGACAGGTAGAAGGCGAAGTTGCGGTGGCGGAGGACAGAGAAACCGTTGGATGACATACGTTTGCGTGCTTGGGGGAGCCGAAGGGCGCTGCGCGCCCCACGGCACGCAGCGCGGGGAAAGACTTAAGGTTGCTGGAGGTCTGCTTCGGAAGTGAAGGCGTCCGCGTAGAACTCATCTTCCGGCAGCTTGCAATCCTTGACGAAATCGCGCTTGGCCGATTCGACCACGATCGGGGCGCCGCAGGCGTAAACCTGGTAGCCCGACATGTCCGGCAGGTCGTCGATCACGGCCTGGTGGACGAAGCCGGTGCGGCCGCTCCAGTTTTCTTCCGGCAGGGCGTCGGAAACCACCGGAACATACTTGAAGTTCGGCAGTTCTTCCGCCCACTGGCGGCACAGCGCGTCCATGTACAGGTCTTGCGGGCGGCGGCCGCCCCAGTACAGCGTCATCGGGCGCTTGGAGCCGCTGGCGCGTTCGTGCTCCACAATCGCCTTGATCGGTGCGAAGCCGGTGCCGGATGCCAGCAGCACCATCGGCTTGTCGGAATCGTCGCGTACGAAGAAGGTGCCCAGCGGGCCTTCGAAACGCAGGATGTCGCGCTCTTTCATGGTGCTGAACACCTGGTCGGTGAACAGGCCGCCCGGCATGTGGCGGATGTGCAGGGTGATCGCGCCGCCTTCAGGAGCGGTGGCAATCGAATAGGCGCGGCGCTTGCCGTCGCGCAGCAGGAATTCGAGGTATTGGCCGGCCTTGTACTGGAAGGTTTCGTTGGCCGGCAGCTGCAGGGTCAGCACCATCACGTCCGGGGCCATCTTTTCCAGCGAATTGACGCGGGTCGGCATTTTCTTGATCGGGAATTCGCCGCTGCCCACCACTTCGCGCGCTTGCAGCACCAGGTCGGAATGCGGAATCGCGCAGCAGAACAGGGACATGCCGGCCGCTTCCTCTTCCTCGCTCAGGGCGCGGCGCTGGTGCGCCTTGTGGCTGACGGAACCCGACACGACCTTGCCCTTGCAGGAGCTGCAGGCGCCATTCTTGCAGCCGTAAGGCAGGCCGACGCCCGCGCGCATGGCAGCGGCCAACACGGTTTCGTCGTCTTCGCAGGTGAATTGGTGGCCGCTAGGCTGAACAGTTATTTGGAAAGACATACAATCTTAAAAATGGAAATCAGTAAAAAATTCAACAAGCCGCGCCTGCTGGTCATTGGTTGCGGCGATGTGGGCATGCGTCTGCTGCCTCTGGTGCGCGCGCATTACCGCGTATTTGCCGTGACCAGCCAGCGCGAGCGCTTTGCCGAATTGCGTGCGGCGGGCGCCGTGCCGCTGCTGGCCAACCTGGACCAGCCCGAGTCGCTGCGTCGCCTGGCCGGGCTGGCGCACCAGGTCGTGCACCTGGCTCCACCGCCGGGCGAGGGTGTGCTGGATCGGCGCACCCGCAATGTGACCGCCATTTTACCTGACCGGGCGCAAGTGGTTTATGTGAGCACCACCGGCGTGTACGGCGACCTGGGCGGACGCTGGGCCGACGAAACCCAGACCGTTGCGCCTCGCAATGCGCGGGCGCTGCGGCGGGTCGATGCGGAGCAGGTGCTGCGCGCCTGGGCGCGCCGGGCCGAGGGGCGCCTGTCCATCCTGCGCGTGCCGGGTATTTATGCGCCGGACCGGCTGCCGATCAAGCGCCTGGAGCAGGGCACGCCCGCGTTGCGGCCGCAAGATGACGTTTACACCAACCATATCCACGCCGACGACCTGGCGCGTGTTGTTTTGGCGGCCTTGCGCAAAGGATTTTGTAACCGTGTGTATCACGCAGTGGATGACACGGAACTCAAAATGGGGGACTATTTCGACATGGTGGCCGATCATTTCGGCTTGCCGCGCCCACCTCGCCTCGATCGCGCAGCATTGGCGCAGGCCGTGGCGCCAACCCTGTTGTCCTTCATGTCGGAGTCGCGCAGGCTGGCGAACCGGCGCTTGAAGGAGGAGTTGCAGGTTCGGCTGCTGTACCCGGATGTTGCAGCAGCCTTGAGATGCATCAAGCGCCCGTGATGCTGCCGGCGCTATCTTGTGCCAATGTCTGCCAAGGAGGGCGCCATGTATAGCCATCCCACCAAGGAGCAAGTCCGTGTTTACCTGGCCCAGCGTGGCCATGCCCACCTTCCCCCGCCTTCACCCGAGGAAATCAGGCGCCGCCTGGACTGGCGTTCGGAGTACACTCCCATGCCTGCGGCCCTGATGTACCTGCCTCCCGCCCTGTTCTGGATCACGTTTGCTTGGCTCTGCTGGCCATTTACTTCAGCAACAAACGACCAGAAGTAGCATTTTTGTTAAACTATATGAATTCCTAGCACAGCTTTGCGCGCTAGAATCTATCAAAATCTCACGGCGTTAAGCGAACGGCAATAAAACGGTGTATGATACGCTCCGTGTGCCGAAAATTGCGTCAACAACGGCTTTTTCTGGCGCTCTTTGTCGAAAATTCCGCCAATAATTTTGTTGCGACCACGCAACACATTGAAAAAGTACTAGTCATGAGCTCTCTGAAAGAAATTACTGCATCGTCGTCTTACAATCCGAACCGCGTTCTGGACGCCATCATCGAAAAGCTGCAACTGAAAAATGACGCAGCCCTGTCCCGCGCGCTGGAAGTTGCTCCACCTGTGATCAGCAAGATCCGTCACAACACGCTGCCAATCGGCGCGACCATCCTGATCCGCATGCATGAAATCAGCGATTTCAGCATCCGTGAACTGCGTGAACTGATGGCGCACTAAGCTTTCGTTCGGACGAAAAAAACGGCCGCACCTGCTAGCAGGTGGCGGCCGTTTTCATTTGTATGCTCGGTCAGGCTCAGGCGGCTGCCAGGCGAGGACGGGCGGTGTAGAACAGCGATTGCGATGCCGCCTGGGCTTCGGCGCTGACGCGGCCGGAGTAGGCGGTTTGGGCGCCGGCTGCTACGCGGCCGGAGTAGGCAGTCTGCGCGTCAGCGGCGACACGGCCGGAGTATGCCGTTTTCGCTTCTGCCGTCACACGGCCCGAGTAGGCAGTCTTTGCTTCGGCTGCCACGCGGCCGGAGTAGGCGACTTGCGGTGCGGCTTCCGATGCGACGCGGCCGGAGTAAGCCACTTGCGGTGCGGCTTCGGCGGCCACGCGGCCCGAGTAGGCGACTTGCGGCGCAGCGTTCGACGCAACGCGGCCCGAATAAGCAACCGCGACACGGCCCGAGTAAGCTACTTGCGGTGCTGCCTCCGCTGCAACGCGGCCCGAGTAGGCAACCTTCGGTGCAGCTTCGGCAGCAACGCGGCCGGAGTAAGCGACTTGTGGTGCGGCTTCAGCAGCAACGCGGCCGGAGTAGGCGACTTGTGGTGCGGCTTCAGCAGCAACACGGCCGGAGTAAGCCACTTGCGGCGCAGCTTCCGCAGCGACGCGGCCCGAGTATGCCACTTGAGGTGCAGCTTCCGCAGCAACCCGGCCGGAGTAGGCAACTTGTGGCGAAGCTTCGGCGGCGACACGGCCAGAGTAAGCGACTTGTGCGCCGGCTTCCGCTGCTACGCGACCGGAGTACGCCACTTGCTCGCCTGCTTCATCGGCAACGCGGCCCGAATAAGCAACCTGGGTGCCGTCTGCAGCAGCTTCGGCGGCAACGCGGCCGGAGTAGGCGACCGCGCTACGGAAATAGGCTTCGCCGAAGGTCTCTTCGTACAGCTCCTTCATGCGATTGCCCACGCGCTCATGCGCCTCTTCGTCATCTTCGCCGCGCAGGCCGATGTATGGGAAGTGGTGCAGGTAGTAGCCGAACACGTTCTCGCAATCGATGAAGTACTTCATCGTGTCGAGGATGTGGTAGTGCCAGAAGATGTCCACATCCATCAGCGGAGCGGTCTGCTCGTTGGGGAACATTTTCATCAGGTACAGGAAGCGGCGATATTCGAATTCGATTGCGTTAACCTTTTCTAGCGACCAGCCTTCGCCAGATTCCACGTGCATCAGTTTCACCTTGATTGGTTCCAGGTCCAGGTCGGCAATAGCCTTGAAGCTTTCTGCAGAAATCATGAGTGACATCCCTTTATGGTGAGCGAATTTAAGACTGACTGAGAGAGAGAAGACGCCGTTCTAGGGGGCTGGTGTTGTAGTGCCAGGCATCTGAAGCGTTCGGAGTTGGGAACGCGTGTTGATGTAGATCAACTAGCTCAAGTATAGACAGAGCCCCCGCTAATGCAAGTAACAATTCAAGCGTGCGCGGCATAAACAACACAGGAGAACATCCTTTCAAATCAATAGCTTGTCGCGCCGTCAAATGTTACGAATGCATTTTTGCTGAGCTACGGAAAGGGAGTTTGATCTGGATCAATGGCGGCAGGTAAAGTCCTACCGAGTGGTAAAAATGCCTAAGCGCTGAGACGCATGTCGTCGGCAGGCGCCACGCGATAGCCGACCGGCACCGCAATGCTGACGGTAGTGCCGCCATGCGGCAGGCTGTTGATTGAACAATTCCCGCCGAGCAGGCTGATGCGTTCCTCGATGCCGACCAGGCCGAACGAGCCGGCCTTGTGGCGGCTGGCGGTATTGATGCCGATGCCATTGTCGGTAATTGTCATGCGCAACATGCCATGCGACTGGTGCAGCTCGACGCGTACCATGCTGGCACTGGCATGCTGGTGGATATTGCTTAACGATTCCTGGAGCACGCGGAAGAAAGCGGTCGCGCAATGGTCGTCGACCCCATGGTCGGCCACTGCGTCTTCAATGAATTCGCACTTGATGCCGGAGCGAAGGCGGAATTGCGCAATCTGCCATTCCACGGCTGCCGACAGGCCCAGGTCCAGCACGTTCGGCCGCAGGTCATTGATGATCTGGCGCACGCTGCGGATGGTATTGTCAATCTGGTGCAGCGTGGCACGGGCCCGCGCATGCAAGCGCGGATGGGTTTTCTCGGTGCGCGTGGCAAGGATGTCGGCTTCGATCCGCAGTGCCAGCAGGTTCTGGCCCAGGTCATCGTGGATTTCCCGCGCGATGCGCTTGCGCTCTTCTTCCTTGATGTGGTCCGCATGCGCGGCCAGGCGCCGCAGCCGATGGTGCGACAGTTGCAGGCGCGCCTGGCTATCGCGCAGTTCGCGTGTCATGGCGCGCGCCATCTTCACGGCGCGGCGGCGCGAAGAGGCGAGCGTAACGAACAGCGCGTATATCAGCACGCTGGCCCCGAAACCCATGCTGCCGGCCAGAGTCGGCAGGAATTGGTCGAAGCTTGAATACAGGTCGCGCTTCGGCACGCTGAACTGGGCATGCCAGGTGCGGCCATGGAACTGGACCGGCAATTCGGTAATGAAATGGTCCCCGCCCGCACCAGGGGTGTTGGGCTGGCTGTCGAACAGCAGGGTAGGCGGCTTGCCGATGCTGCTGCTGTCGCGCACGGACACGCGCATGGTACGCACCGGCATCTCGCCCAGCGCTGCATCGACCAGGCGCGGCACGCTGAAGCCCAGGCCTACCGAGCCAATACAGGCCGAGCGCCGTTCGGCGACAGTGGTGATCGGCATGTCATTGCGGTAGATCGGGATCCGCATTGCCATGCCGACGTGGCTTGGCGCACTGCGCAGGGGGATTGGCTGCCCGGAACTGCTCATGGCGCCCTGGTCGCGTGCGAAGAACAGAGCATCGGCCACGCCAGGGCGGGCTGCGATATCGAGGCCGTAACGGTCGCCGAAACCCTCCAGCGGCTCAATCAGGGTCAGCACCGCGTATTCGATGCGCTTCCCGGCGGGATGCAGCTGATAGGCGGGATAAAACCCGTCAGTGAGCTGGCGCTGGCGAGCTTCCGCTGCAGGGCGCTGGGCATCGGTGTAGTACTCGGCGAAGTTGATATTGTCGATGGCGGGGTAGTTGTGCTCAATGTCCAGGCCCTGCACATAGCGGTGGAAGGTTTCGCGCGTGACCTCGCCGCCGGCCTGGAAATAGCTCGCGGCGGCGCGCAAGACGTCCGTGTAGGCCTTGATGCTGGTATTGATATTGAACTGCGTGTTGCGGGCCTGGTTGTGAAAGCGCGCACGCGCCTCGCTTTCCACGGACCGGGTAGCCACTGTATAGAGCCCGGTTCCCACTCCCAGCGACAGCGCAAGGCCCAGCCACCACAAGGGTTTGGCGGGGGAGAACAGGCTCAGTTGTAGGCGGCTCATTGCCCGACTATAAGAATTTCCATGCTTCAAGGTCAAGTTGCAAAAACGCCACTTTGATTGAAATCAAACTAACAATAAAAAACCGCCCGAAGGCGGCTTTTTAGTCACAGTTTTTGGCGATTTATTTCGCCCAGCTGTCTTTCAGGGTGACGATGCGGTTGAACACCGGCTTGCCCGGTTGCGACAACACGCGGTCGGCAACGAAGTAACCGTGGCGCTCGAACTGGAAGCGCTGTTCGGCGACAGCATCCTTCAGGCCGGGCTCCAGGTAGGCCTTCACCACTTCCAGCGCTTTCGGGTTCAGGAATTCCTTGAAGTCCTTGCCGCCCGCGTCCGGCTTCTCTTCGGTGAACAGGCGGTCGTACAGGCGCACTTCCGCTTCCAGTGCCGCTTCGGCGCTGACCCAGGTGATATTGCCCTTCACCTTGTAGGTGTCGGCGCCCGGGGTGCCGGACTTGGAGTCTTCAAAGTACTTCACGCGCACGGCGGTGACCTTGCCGTTTTCATCCTTGTCGTAGCCAGTGCATTCGGCCACGAAGCCGTACTTCAGGCGCACGCGGGCGCCCGGCTGGTCGCCGACAGGAGGGGTGAAGCGGAAGTAGCCCTTGGTCGGCACTTCCATGAAGTCTTCTTCTTCGATCCACAGTTCGCGGGTGAAGGGGAAGGTGCGGTGGCCCAGCTCAGGGTGGTGCGGGTGGACCGGCGAGGTGCACTCGACCGACTGACCTTCCGGGAAATTCTCGACGATCAGCTTCAGCGGGCGCAGCACAGCGATGGCGCGCGGGGCTTTCGGGTCCAGGTCTTCACGCACGGCGCCTTCCAGCACGCCGAAGTCGATCCAGCCGTCGGACTTGGTCACGCCGGTGCGTTCGCACATCAGCTGGATGCCTTCCGGGGTAAAGCCGCGGCGACGCATGCCGGCCATGGTTGGCAGGCGCGGGTCGTCCCAGCCGTCCACGATGCCTTCTTCCACCATCTGGCGCAGTTTGCGCTTGGAGGTGACGATGTAAGTCAGGTTCAGGCGCGCGAATTCGTACTGGTGCGGTACCGGCTTCTTGAAGAAGCCGCCCTCGGACAGGGTTTCCAGCAGCCAGTCGTAGAACGGGCGGTGGTCCTGGAATTCCAGGGTGCAGATCGAATGGGTGATGTTTTCCAGCGCATCCGAAATCGGGTGCGTGTAGTCGTACATCGGGTAGATGCACCAGTCGTCGCCCGTGCGGTGGTGGTGGGCGTGGCGAATGCGGTAGATCGCCGGGTCGCGCATGTTCATGTTCGGCGAGGACATCGCGTCTTCGCTGATCTTGGCGCGCAGTGCGTGCTCACCGTCCTTGTACTTGCCCGCCTTCATGTCGCGGAACAGCTGCAGGTTTTCTTCCACCGAACGGTTGCGGAACGGGGAATTAGTGCCGGCCACGCCGAAACCGCCGCGGGTGTTCTTCATTTCCTCGGCGCTCTGGCTGTCCACGTAGGCCTTGCCGACCTTGATCAGGTATTCGGCCATTTCATACAGCTTGCCGAAGTAGTCGGAGGCGTAATACAGGTGTTCGCCGGCGCCCACCGGGCCTTTGTAGTTCCAGTCGAAACCGAGCCAGCGTACGCTGTCGATGATGGAGTCGACGTATTCCTGTTCTTCTTTTTCAGGATTGGTGTCGTCGAAGCGCAGGTGGCAGCGGCCGCCGAAATCGCGGGCCAGGCCGAAGTTGGTGTAGATGGACTTGGCGTGGCCGACGTGCAGGTAGCCGTTTGGCTCCGGCGGGAAACGGGTGATGACCGGCGGCAGGCCTTCGCGGGTATGCGCGCCGGAGGCCAGGTCGGCTTCAACGATATTGCGCAGGAAATTGGGCGCTGGGGCGTGGGTTTTGTCGTTGCTCATGTATGTTTTAGTCTTTAAAACCGGTAAACCAGGGTCTGACCCGCAGGGTCAGACCCTGTCAGCTCCACCGCCAGGGGCTTGGGTTCGAACCCCCGGCCGTAGATTTGACAGGGGCAAACCCTTGGGTCTGACCCTGGTTTACCGGTTTTAGGGTGATATTCAGCGTAAACAGGGCATTTTATAGGATAATTCGTCCTTACGCGTTTAAAAACCGGCCCGGAGTTGCAATATGGAAAATTTATATAATGTGCTCGGTGTCGCGCCCAATGCCTCTGACGAGGAAATCAAGAAGGTCTATCGTTCCCTGGCCATGCGTTTCCACCCGGACCGCAACCAGGAACCGGGCGC